>JRYH01006843.1_pt1 | contig 10084 bp, 12 predicted proteins | sample 235351 | NCBI WGS metagenome assembly JRYH01 (sample SAMN03074221, study PRJNA261480) | activated sludge metagenome | biome: Wastewater Treatment Plant; feature: Wastewater; material: Activated sludge; isolation source: activated biomass of a wastewater treatment plant treating wastewater... ... | reverse complement strand
ATGAGCGTGGAGAAGAACATCGCCTTCGGCCTCAAGCAGGAAGGCATGCCCAAGGCCGACATCGACAGGCGCGTGGCCGAGATGCTCAAGCTGGTCAAGCTGGAGCGCTTCGCCACCCGCAAGCCGCACCAGCTTTCCGGCGGCCAGCGCCAGCGCGTGGCGCTCGCCCGCTCGGTCGCCAAGCGGCCGAAGGTGCTTCTGCTCGACGAGCCGCTCGGCGCGCTCGACAAGAAGCTGCGCGAGGAGACCCAGTTCGAGATCCGCCGCATCCACCACGAGACCGGCGTCACGATCCTCTACGTGACGCACGACCAGGAGGAGGCGCTGACATTATCGGACCGGGTAGCGATCATGCGCGACGGGAAGCTCGCGGGGCTGGGCGCACCTCGGCAGCTCTATGAACAGCCTCCCAGCGCCTTCGTCGCGCGCTTCTTCGGCAATTCGAACCTGCTGCCCATCGACGGCATCGGGCCTCAGGGCAACGGGATAAGGGTCCGCTGCCTCGGGGTGGAGTTCGATCTGGCCGGAGAAATGCCCAAGGGAAGGCCGGTCCTGGTGGCCAATCCTTCGACCATCGAGATTGGCGCCACGAATCAGGCCGGGCTTCGACTCGAGGCGGTCGTGCAGGATGCGGTTTTCCTCGGCGAGCTGGTGCAGCTCTCCTGCCAGCCCACGGCGGCGCGCGGGCTGGCGCCGTTGACCGTGCGGAATCCCGTCGGCATCGCCGGTGGCGTCCGGGTGGGCGATGTCGTCGATCTCTTCATCGGCTTTGATCGGCTGCGGCTGGTCAGCGAGGATTGAGGCGCCGCTCATTCTGCCCGCGGATCAGCTTGGCGGGCTTCCGGAGGTTCTGGGCGGTGGCGGCACGCCCCCAAGATCTTCCCCAGAGCGGGCGATGTTCCTGCCGATTATCGACACGATGTAATCATTCTGCTGATTGATTATAACGGCGGCCGGCGTATAATCGCTACGTCAAATGATTATACGGACATCATGGCCAAGCAGCTTTCTGCCCCGCTCCAGGCGGCCTATTCCGAGCTCGTCGAACGGTGCTCCATCGCCCGGCTTGCCGACCTCGCGGAGAAGGCTCATGCCCAGTCCCTCCACGGTGGATTCGTCAAGCAGGAGCGGGGCGGGCGGACCTACTGGTAGTTCCAGGTCACCGGCGCCGATGGCCAGCGGCGGCAGCACTATGTCGGTCCGGATTCCGAGGAGCTCCGGAAGCAGATGGACGTCCACGCATCCGTCAAGGAGAGCCTGAGAGAGCGCCGCCAGCTCGTCTCCGTCCTGAAGCGGGCAGGGCTCACCGGTCCCGACCGTCTGACGGGCCGGGTCCTCGAGGAGCTCGAGTCCGCGGGAGTTTTCCGTCTCCGTGCCGTCGTCGTCGGAACCGTTGCCTACCAGGCCTATTCCGGGCTGCTCGGGGCAAGGCTCGCCGGCAGCAACACTCGGACGTCCGACCTCGACGTCGCCCAATTCGAGCAGATCTCGATCGCGGTAGATGACGCTGTGGACCTTCCATTCCTCGACATCCTGAGGAAGGCAGATCCGCATTTCGAGCCCATCCCCTATGCCCTGGACGGCCGCCGCGTGACGCGCTATGCCGTCGGCGATCGTTTCCGCGTCGACATTCTGTCACCAAATCGCGGCCCCGACCGCGGCGAGCCTGTCCACCTGTCGGCCCTGAAGTCCGATGCGCAGCCGCTTCGCTTCCTGGATTATTTAATCTACGAGGAGGAGCCGGCAGCGATCCTCTACAATGCCGGCATTTTGGTGAACGTGCCTGCGCCGCAACGCTATGCTCTGCACAAGCTGATCGTCGCCCGGCAGAGGATCGAAACGAAACAGTCGCAGGACAAGGCGCGCAAGGACCTGCGTCAGGCCAGCGAGCTGTTCCAGGTTCTCGTGGAGATCAGGCCATTCGAGCTTCGCGCCGCGTGGGCCGAGCTTGTCGAGCGCGGCCCCAAATGGAAAGCCAGCGCCGAGGAGGCTCTGCAGATGCTGGACCGGACTGGGCGATCGGCTTTCGACCGCTGCATTGGAGGCGGAGAAGGATCTGCTCTCGCGTAATGAGCCGCAGAGCTCCTGCGCACTTGCGCTTCAGCTCCTCGCCTACCCGTTACGGCCCGCTGCAGCCGGTCCGTGGCGACGAGACTATATCCATCGGCGTGATCGGCACATGGAAACGGCCGAGGGTGAGGTCGCTGGTTGGAACGTCCCCACCCCCGATGAGTGATGCCTATCAAAAGTAGTTTTTAGTTGATCTCTTCAACCTAGGAATCCCCAAATTTCCTGAATGTTCACGCCCCGATATAAACGGAACGAGAACACAGGAAAATTGCAAGTAACTGTTCAAAGAGAAAAACTGGTGCCGCCGCGCAGGATTGAACTGCGGACCTCACCCTTACCAAGGGTGCGCTCTACCACTGAGCTACGGCGGCCCGTTCGGAAGGCGCGCAACATGCCACGCGCCGGGCGGGCGTGCAAGGCTGTCCGCGCGGAAATCCCCGTCGAATCAGCGGCGTGCGCTGGCGCTCACGGAGCTCTAGGTCACAAACTCATAAAAGTAATTCCCTTGGCGCGGGAAATCTGATTCACAGGCTCTTCAAAGGAGCGAACATGACCCCACGCCGGTACGAGCTGACGGATTTCGAATGGTCGATCATCGCGCCGCTGCTGCCGAACAAGCCGCGCGGGGTGCCGCGTGCCGATGATCGGCGGGTGCTGAACGGCATTTTCTACATCCTGCGGACCGGTTCGCCGTGGCGCGATCTGCCTGAACGCTACGGCCCTTACACGACGATCTACAATCGCTTCAATCGCTGGGCCAAGCGCGGCCGATGGTGCGCAATCTTTGAAGCGCTGGCCAAGCCTGGCAAAGATGCCGTCGTGCTGTCGCTGGACTCGACCTCGATCAAAGCTCACCGGTGTGCCTCCGGCGGAAAAGGGGGGAGCAAAATCAGGCAATCGGCCGCTCGCGCGGCGGCCGCACGACAAAAATCCATGCGCTGAGCGATCCGCTTTGCCGGCCGGTCGTCCTGCATCTGACTCCAGGCCAGGATGCCGATATCGCGGCGGCGCCCGATGTTCTGGCGCTCGCGCCACCCATGAGCGCGCTCCTCGCCGACAAAGGATATGACGGCGACAACCTTCGCGGCGAAATCGTTCGTCGTGGCGCCAAGCCCGTAATTCCCAATAAATCCAACCGCGTCGTCATCCATCGATTCAACAAGCGCGCCTACAAAGGTCGGAATGTTATTGAGCGCTGTTTTTGCCGGCTCAAGGACTTCCGCCGCATTGCCACACGATATGACAAGCTCGCCCGCAATTTCTTGGCCGCTGTTCATCTCGCCGCTCTCGTTGCATATTGGCTCAATTGAGTCTGGACCCTAGATCGGAGAGCTCGGCGGTGGTGCTCGACGCCTATCTCCGGCGGGCGCAGATCGCGGTTGCAGGCGCCGAGGTCGAGGCTTCTCTCAGGGACACTTTGCTGACCTGGGCGCGGCCTGACAATACGATGGCATCTCAGCGCCACTTCTGGCGTTTCTGCCACGCCGTCCGGCACACCGAAGAATTCGATCTCGACGTTCGGCTGCTTCCTACTATGGAGTTTGAAAGCTCCTCGGTGGACTGCAGGACAATTGCGCCGGCGGCATCGCCGGGGTCTGATGTACTGGCGAAACTTGCGCGGACCGATCTGGATAGCCTGTACGTCGTTGACGGCCAGCATCGCTACACGTTCATCTCGGGCAACTTTCAGCTCGACCTGTCGCAGCGAGCCATTCGGCAGATCGCAAAGCGGCTGCTGGTCGAACTCAATGATCTTTCCGGTTCCGCTTCGACCTCGCTGCTGTCGATGTTCCGGCATTCGCTGGTGTGCGAGATTGCAAACAGATCCACGGTGAAGTGGACCTATGTTAGCAGCCTCCCCCCGAGATCCATGTCCCCGCACACTAGGGAGTGGATTCTGGCTTTTCTTCTGCGGACCGGTACCCCTCCTCCGGCAACCTTGAGCGATCGACGCCCGGGCGCCGATGCGGTGCCTGTGGCTTTTGCCAAGGCATCTCAGAGGTTGCAAAATGGAACGCTTCGCAGACGAAATTGCCGAAGAAATATACTGGACGCGCTTCGCACCAGGTATCGACCAACATCTTACAGTGAAGGCGCACAGGATTTTGCGTCCGCTCGTGGCCGCACGCGGTTTGCAGGATGTCGGCGTATTTGGATCGATGTTGCGGTGGAAGAACGCGCCCGGAAGATTTGGCGTGCAGGTGGAAGGCAAATGGCATCTGACGTTTTGCTGGATCGAGGGAGAGGGCCCTTTCGACATTCGCTTCGAAAGGCGCTGAACGGAACGAGGGTTTATGCATGACATTGCAGCAAACTCGGTTTGTGCCGGCGCCTCCTGTCACGCCAGGCGAATTCCTGCGGGATCGCATTCTCGTCCCACTGGGCATCACGCAGGACCAGCTTGCGGCGGCATTGCAGGTGTCACGCTTTTCTGTGAATCAGATCGTCAACGGACGCAGGTCGGTGACGGCCGACATGGCGCTGAGGCTGGCGAAAGTGACAAGTACCTCTTCCGAACTGTGGCTGAATCTACAGCGCGACCTGGATCTCTACGAAGCGCAATTGGAACTGGCCAGGAAGCAGCCTCAGCTCACTGTGCTTCGACCGCCTAAGGAAGGCAGCGAGCTGATAGTCGATGTAGAAGACGACTGAGAAGAGGTCGCCCACCTGTCTTCTCGGGTGTCCTTTGCCGGTCCTTCGTCCTTATTGTGCAGCTACTTTTTCCAACTGCGTTTTCGTCGGGGCGTCTCCTTGGTTTCCGGCCGAGGCTAAATCTTGGCCAGTCCGGAGCGCACCACAGCATACTCCGGCGCGACGGTGGAATAGTCCGCCGGCATAACGAGCCGGGACTGGCTGTCTCCGACCTGGTTACGAACTCGGCTTTACTTCAAGCAGGTGGCTGACGGAGCGTGCCAGGCGGTCGAGGCGAACGACGACGAGCGTGTCGCCGACGCTGATATCCCGCATCAGCCTGGCGAGGGTAGGGCGGGCACGTGAGGCACCAGAACCGTGCTCCTGGACGATCACATCGCAGCCGACCGAGCGCAGCTCCATCTCCTGTGCTTCCGTCGCCTGTTCGTCCGTCGAGACACGGGCGTAGCCAATAAGCCGGCTCTTCTGCTGCCTCATGTCGCCCTCGCTTGATGACCGGGTCGATTATCGCTCAAGCCAGTTTTCCACGTTGAGACCGCGGATGCGTTGGAACTCGCGGGTGTTGTCCGTTACGAGCGTCAGGTTCAGCGCGAAAGCATGCGCAGCGATCAGCAGGTCGTTCAAGCCGATCGTTTGTCCTGCCGCTTCCAGTTCCGCCCGGATGCCGCCGTAGTCAGTATCGGCGGGAATATCCAGCGGCATGACCGGTATCGTCTCGAGCACACTCTCTACTTTGGCCAGTAACTTCGCCGAGCCCTTTTTCGCGCAGCCGTACCGCAGTTCAGCAGCGACGACGATGCTGGTGCAGATCTCCCTCGGATCGGTCTCTTCGACGCGGCGCGCGGCCGAACCGAACGGGTTGCGTATGAGGTCACTGATGATGTTCGTATCGAGCAGATAGCCGGTCAAAAAATATTCTCCGGCCTGGCAGGCATGTCCTCGATGTCGGGAAACTGGTCTTCAGGTCCGAGAGGCTCCTCCTTCTTCCATTCGGCAAGCAGCTCGATGATGTTGGTTGGTCCGGCGACAGGCTCAATGATGAGCTTGTTTCCTTCGCGATGAATCATGACGCGATCCCCCGGCAATTCGAACTCCGCAGGGATGCGCACCGCCTGGCTGCGATTGTTGCGGAACAGCTTCACTTCTTTCGGCCTGGATGAAGGTATTGGAATAGGCATGGTGGCGGCCTCCTTTGCATATGCCAGAATGTATATGCCAAGTCTCATCAAATCAAGCACGTCCCAGCACGGTCCGGCCGTCCTGCTGAAATCGACTTTGGGTGTCGGAATGCCGGGGTTTTTGAGATTGTGGTTCATTTAATTTCAATGACTTGGCCATGTCGTAAAAATGAAACTGATTCAGAGTATATGAGACTGTACGCCAAGCTGAGTCGGAATTTATGAGACCAGTTTGCGGCCAAACAGCAGGGCTGTCCATGTCGAATCCGATGACGAATGAGCTGCAATGGCAGGAAGCGCGGCGGCGAGCTGCTGTACTTTCGAAACTGTCGGATCGACCGGGTGACGCGGAGGTGCGTGCCGCCATGGCGGCACTTGCAATCAGTCGGTCCACCCTATTTCGCTGGCTGAAGCGGTTTCGGCAGGAGGGCCGTACCAGTGCGTTGCTGCCGAAACGGCGCGGCCCGAATGCCGGGATGCAGCCGCTGGATCCGGCGGTGCTTGCGATCGTCGAACAGCATTTCCAGAAAATCTACGCGACGCGGCGTAAGCCGACTGTGACACGATTCCAGCACGAAATAGCTGCAGATTGCCGGAAGGCGGGCCTGCAGCCACCATCAATACGCCGCCTCACTCGCTGGCTGGAGACCAAGGATCAAGCTGCCTTGATGCGCCGGCGGGAAGGCGCCGATAAATCGGAGCCGCTTTTCCTCCCTACGCCCGGTGGGCTTGAGGTGGCAGCTCCGCTTGATGTCGTCCAGATCGATCATACGAAAGTGGATGTCACTGTGGTTGATCCGGTGACCCGGCTGCCAATCGGGCGTCCGACATTAACATTGGCTATCGACGTTAATAGCCGCGTTGCGATGGGCTTTTGTCTGTCGCTGGAGCCACCGTCCTTGGTGGCGGTAGCGCTGTGTCTGACCCATGCGGTGATGGACAAGACCGCATGGCTCGCCTCGCGCGGAATCGCGGCAGAGTGGCCAGCCTACGGAATACCCAAGACGATTCATGTCGATAACGGCGCTGAATTCCATGCCCGCGCCTTCAAACGCGCGTGTGATGAGCACCGCATCGATCTTACCTACCGCCCGCCTGGTACACCGCGTTTCGGTGGTCATATTGAAAGGCTGATCGGAACGATGATGGGCGCCGTCCATCTTATTCCCGGCTCGCATTTTTCGAACGTTCGCGAGCGCGGCGACCTCGACCCGGAGGCCGAGGCGGTGATGACGTTGCGGGAACTGGAAATCTACCTCGCTCTCGAGATCGTCGGAGCCTACCATGCCCGCATTCACAAAGCTCTTGATCTACCACCGGTGGCGGCGTGGAATGCGCGGATCGGCAACGTCATGGTGCGGATGCCCACAGATCCAAGGCGGTTCCTCATTGATTTTCTACCGTCCGAGGAGCGCACGCTGCAGCGTGACGGTGTGCATCTGTTTCACATCCGCTACTGGTCGGACGAACTGCGCTGGCTGATGGAACGTGATCGGCCCCGTTTGACCATCAAATATGATCCTCGCGATCTGTCCTGCGTGTTTGTGGCAACAGCGGAGGGGTATCTGGAGGCACGGCCAGCGGATCGAACCCGGCCGGCTATCGCGCTTTGGGAGCAACGCGCCGCCGTCAAGGCGTTGCGCGAACAAGGTCGCCGGGCCGTAGATGAGGAGCTCATTTTCTCGACGATTCTTGCACAACGGGTACTGGTTGACGAAGCGACACGGACTACCAAGGCGTTGCGAAGAGACGCCGCGCGACGCTCGCACCTGGCATCGACGAAGATCATCGAAGTGACCGCAGCATCGGAACCAGCCGGAGATGGCGAACCCTTGCAATTGCCGTTTTTCGAGGTGGAGGAATGGGATGAATGATGAATTCTCTCATCTCTTCCCGTCGAGCCGGGCAGTCGCCGCGCTCAGCGCCGAGGAACGCATCCACAGAATTCGCGCCGATCGCTGGATCAATTATCCTCGCGCCGAACAAGCCCTTGCAAAGCTGGAGGTTTTGCTGAGCTTCCCGCAACGTGCTCGCATGCCGAACCTGCTCATCGTCGGTGCCAGCGGTATGGGCAAGACCATGATTGTCGAAAAATTCGCTCGCGATCATGCTTCGCATTTCGACAAAATATCCGGGCGGATGCACATGCCGGTGGTCGTTGTTCAGATGGTGCCGGGGCCGGACGAGAAGCGCTTCTACAAGCGGCTTTTGGCGACAATCGGAGCGCCTGAACCGCCGCGGGCGACATTGTCGGTGGTGGAAAGCCTGACATTGCGCCTGCTTTCGGAGATACGACCGGGGATGCTGATCATTGATGAAGTGCACAGTCTCCAGGCAGGCACGGTACGAGAGCAGGCCCGCTTTCTGAACATGCTGCGCTTCCTCGGCAACGAACTCAGAATTCCGCTCGTCTGCGTCGGTACGCAGCAGGCGCGAAATGCCCTTCGAACCGACGACCAACTTGTTCGCCGCTTCGAGGCTTTTGCACTACCGCCTTGGCAGAACGATCAGGACTTCGCCGGTCTGGTCGGAAGTTTGCTGCGCACTTTGCCTTTAAGGCAGCCCAGTGAGATTACGGATACGACGCTGAAACGTCTTATCGAGGTGACAGGAGGGATCACCGCTTCTTTGTTCTCATTGATGGGTATGTTGGCTATCGCAGCAATCGAAAGCGGCGAGGAGCGCATAACGCTGGGCGCCGGAGGTGATAAGCGCAACATGCTGGCTCTCCTCGGAGAGACGGTTTGAGGTCTGTGCCATCATCGGCGGTACTGCCTGTCGTGCCGAGGCCGGGGCGCGAGGAACGGCTGTCCTCATGGCTCAATCGCCTCGCCTTGTTCTATGCCATGCCGGTCGCTTCGTTTCTGGAATACTGCAGCTTGAATGGAGCCGACATAGCCGCGCTCGAATGGCGCCTTGGGGATGACGAAGCAATCGCGCTGGCGACCCGCATCGGCATGACGGTCGATGAACTGCGGATGATGACGTTCCAGGAGATCGCACGACATGCCCGGCCAATGATCTATCGCGGCGGCGGAAATTCTTGTCCGGTTTGCCCGCCTGATTTGCGTCGAAAGACGGCAGCATTTCCATGGAACTTCTGGTGTGTTGAACATAACGTTCGTCTGATTGCTCGCGACGGCGAAAATCTGGTGATGAAGTTGCCGGAAACGACCCTCACCAGCCTCGATGTCAATGCGCACCAAGGCGCAATGCGGCTGGCGGCCTGGGCCCAAGGAAAGGACACGGCCGCGCCGTCTGTACCTCAGCACTTGGATTTCCTGACGACGCGTTATCGCAGACCCCGGTCGCCTTCATTCGAATCGCCTCGACCGCAGTCAACGCCACCCTGGCCTCGGTACGCTTTCCTGCTTGTCGTGCCGGAATATGATCGCGTTGCACCGGCCTTCGACAGACCGGTGCGTGCCGGCGTGTCTTCGCTGACGCGTGGTTCACTGCTGCAAAAGTATGCACTGACGGTTGCCTTGGGCCGGATTGCGACTGACCCCGTGGGCCATGTTGCTTCAGTGCTGTTGGCGTCTGATTATGATGGTGAGGAGTGGTTGCACCAAACATTGCAGACATGGCCGCTGGAATTGCTAAACCGCATCTATGCCCGGCTCTATCGCCTTCGTGCAGCTCGAAGGAACGCGGCAGAAAGGGAAGTAAGTTCATGGGCAGCTTGGAAAGAGCACAAATCTCAAAATCCTGATTCACCCAGTCTCAAAATTGTGCGCAGGGAATCTCAAAATCATGCGCGAAGCCGCCGCCCAAGTCATTGAGTCTCAAGAATCCCGATCGTCCGACAGTGTTTCCTGTGATCGAGCGGAGCCGTGCCGAGTACGATTTTCGGGGTTTTGATCGACGATTCGGGCCATTTTCTATATAAAGACGAAAACGACGGATAAGCCAACATTATCGTTCGTTTTTATAGATCGACAGGCTGTGCGGTTTTGAGCATTCATGATGGAGTAAAGCGCACTCCCGATTTATCATCTATCGCATGATTCGTGCCTTCCCATCGTCCACTGCAGCGCCCGCGCCATCGCGGGTGCCGGCCTGGGCGTTGCCGGGCGGGCCGCTCGAGCACGACACCGACGCCGCTTTCTTTGCCGGCGCCGCGCTGAATTCGCTCGACAATCTGGTCCGCTCCGAACCGGCCTGGGCCGGCGCCTGGCGGCAGC
>JRYH01017187.1_pt1 | contig 10087 bp, 8 predicted proteins | sample 235351 | NCBI WGS metagenome assembly JRYH01 (sample SAMN03074221, study PRJNA261480) | activated sludge metagenome | biome: Wastewater Treatment Plant; feature: Wastewater; material: Activated sludge; isolation source: activated biomass of a wastewater treatment plant treating wastewater... ... | reverse complement strand
ATGTAGGGGACGACGAGAGGCAGCATGATGAGGCCGGTGACCGGCCCCTTCCAGGGCAGGTCGTAGCGGGTGAGCGCCTTTGCGCCCAGCAGGCCGAGCACGGTGCTGACGATCGCCACCACGATCCCGATCTTCACGCTGTTCTCCAGCGCCGCCAGCAGGCCGGCGTTGTTCGCCATCTCCTCGTACCAGCGGAAGGTCAGGCTCTTCAGCGGGAACGCCACGTAGATGGAGTCGTTGAGCGAGAAGACGGGAAGCAGGAGCACCGGCGCGTAGATGAAGACCATGTACGCGCAGGCGTAGAGCAGCAGGAAATCGAAGCGGAAGAGGCGCGACATTCCTCAGGCTCCCCGACGCCGCATGCGCCCGTAGCCCACCAGCCAGAGGAAGGCGCAGACGAGAAGCGTGATGATGATCATGGACATGACCGAGACGGCGGAGCCCAGCGGCTGGTTGTTCGCCTTGCCGAAGAGCGACTGGATGACGTTGCCGATCATGATGCCGGAGGTGCCGCCGACGAGGCTCGGCGTGACGTAGTCGCCCACCGTCGGGATGAAGACGAGAAGGGTCGCGGCGATCGTGCCCGGCATAGACAGCGGCAGGGTCACCCGGAAGAAGCGCTGCACCTTGTTGTCGCCGAGATCCGTCGCGGCCTCGAGGAGAGACCGGTCGATCTTCTCCAGCGAGACGTAGATCGGCAGGATCGCGAAGGCGGCCCAGGCGTGGGCGAGCGTGATGGTGACCGCGGCCGGGTTGTACAGCAGGAACTCGAGCGGCTGGGAGATGATGCCGAGATTCATCAGCCCCGAGTTGATGACGCCCTGGTACCCCAGGATGATCTTCCAGGCGAAGACGCGCAGCAGGTAGCTGGTCCAGAACGGCACCGTGATCAGGATGAGCCAGACCAGCTTGTGCTTGGTGACCCGGAACGCCAGGAAATAGGCCATCGGATAGGCGAGCAGCACGACCGCGATCGTCGCCGTGAGCGACATGCGGATCGAGCGCATCAGCAGGACGATGTAGATCGGCGACTCGACGAAATCGAAGAACGTCGCGTAGTTGTTCAGCGTGAAGCTGTAGTCGATCTCGAAATAGTCCTGGGTCGCGAAGCTCAGCAGCACCAGCCAGCCAAGCGGGACGATCATCATCGACAGCATCACGAGGAGCGTCGGGGAGAGCAGCAGATATCCCCGGACCGCCTCCGAGCGCAGATACCATCGCCGCAGGGACGTCACGAATGTCGGGCGGGACGGCGCCCCCGCCGCTCTCTCGGCAGCGCTAACCATGGTGCCGGGCAGCCCCCGAGCGAGGTCCGGTCATCGTCGAATCGTCTCCCTTGCCGGTGGTGCGGCCGCCCTACGCAACGGGCGGCTTGCCCACTCTACCCGCCTTCCCGAAAGCCGAGATTATCCTTTTCCCCCTCGACCTGCCACGTTCCGCCTTCCCCGTCCAGCCCCTGCCCCTTGCGCTGCTTTGGGCCGGTTGATACAGTTTCCGCGGCAAGTCGATTACTCGTTTAACACATCTCACGCGCTGAAAAGAATAAACTTTTTTGCCCTCGTTGCTTCGGATCCGGCGGCCGGTTTGAACAGCCATTCAACACCGCAGGTTGAGGACCGGCCACGGCCGGTCGTCAGGTTCGAGACGCCGGAGGTCACAGGGAAAGGCCCAGCGCGGAGACAGAAACACTTGAGCGCCGTCCCATTGCAGGACGGGCGTCGTCAACAGGGAGACCGAGAATGGAACGGAACGAATTCCTAGACCGGATCGCCGAAGGGCGGCTGAGCCGCCGCGATTTCCACAAGGCGCTGGCGGCCGTGGGGCTGATGGCGGTCGCGGTGCCGGTCGGCGGGCGCGCCGCGCGGGCCGCCGACGAGGTGACCTATTTCACCTGGGCGGGCTACGACATTCCCGAGGTCATGCCCGGCTACGGCGGCACGCCGAACATGCCGATCTTCGCCGAGGAGGAAGAGGCCCTCACCAAGCTGCGGGCCGGGTTCCAGGCGGACGTCGCCCATCCCTGCAGCGGCCGAATCAGCCGCTGGCGCGATGCCGGGCTTCTGCAGCCGATCGACACCTCGCGCCTGGAGCATTTCAACGACATCTTCCCGGCGCTGAAGTCGATCAACGGCGCCAACGACGACGGGAAGCAGTGGTTCGCCGCCGTGGACTGGGGCAACACCTCCGTCCTCTATCGGACCGATCTCGTCGAGGTCGAGGAGGACTCCTGGACCCTGCTCTGGGACGAGCGTTATGCCGGCCGGCTCTCCATGGGCGAGGACGTGACCGACACCGCGATCATCGCCGCCCTCCTGGTGGGCGCCAAGGATCCCTACGACATGACCGACGAGGAGCTGGCCGCGGTCAAGGAGCTCCTCGTCAAGCAGAAGCCGCTGCTCCGCTTCTACTGGGCCGATACGACGGCCCTCGAGCAGGCCATGGCGACCGGCGAGGTGGTCGCCTCGTCGGCCTGGAACAGCTCCGTGCTCGCGCTGCGCAACCAGGGCATTCCGGTCGCCTACATGAACCCGAAGGAAGGCATCCTGACGTGGTGCTGCGGCCTGGTCATGATCAAGGACGCGCCGCAGGTCGACAAGGCGCACGAGCTGATCGATGCGATGATCAGCCCCGAGGCCGGGCAGTACTTCATCACGGAGTTCGGCTACGGCCACGGCAACCAGAAGTCCTTCGAGCTGGTCGATGACGAGACGCTCGCCGCCGTCGGGCTGCCGCGCGACCCGACCACGCTGCTCTCCTCCGGTGTCTTCAGCAGCGACAACAAGCGGCAGGACGAGATCACCCGGATGTTCGAGGCCGTGAAGGCCGGAATATGACCTTAGTCGCACCCGTGGCGCTCGATCGGCGGCGATGGCCGCTCTCATGGCAGGTCGGCGGGCTTTCTGCAGCCATTGCAGCGGTTGACTCGCATATACAAGGGAGAGACGACAGTGGAGAAGAATGAGTTCCTCGACCGGATCGCCGACGGGCGCCTGAGCCGCCGCGACTTCCACAAGACGCTGGCCGCAGCAGGGCTGATGGCGGTCGTCACGCCGGTCGGCGGGCGCGCCGTCCGGGCCGACGATCAGGCGACCTATTTCACCTGGGCGGGGTACGACGTTCCGGAAATCATCCCGGGCTACGTCGAGAAGACCGGCGGCACCCCGAACTGGCCGATCTTCGCGGACGAAGAGGAAGCCTTGACCAAGATGCGCGCCGGCTTCCAGGTCGACGTCTCGCATCCGTGCAGCGGCCGCATCCAGCGCTGGCGCAGAGCCGGCATCGTGCAGCCGATCGACACCTCGCGGCTGTCCAATTTCGGCGACCTCTTCCCGAAGCTCAAGACGCTCAACGGCGCCGATGTCGACGGCCAGTGGTTCATCCCGGTCGAATGGGGCAACACCTCGGTGCTCTACCGCACGGACCTGGTCGAGGTGGAAGAAGAGTCCTGGACGATCCTGTGGGACGAGCGATATGCCGGCAAGCTGTCCATGGGGGAGGACGTCACCGACACCGCGATCATCGCCGCGCTGGTCGCCGGCGTGGCGAACCCGTACGACATGACCGACGAGGAGCTGGCTGAAGTCAAGGCGCTGCTGCAGAAGCAGAAGCCGCTGCTGCGCTTCTACTGGGCCGACAACACGATCCTGGAGCAAGGCCTGGCCACCGGCGAGATCGTCGCGGCTTCGGCGTGGAACAGCTCGGTGCTCGCGCTGCAACGGCAGGGCATTCCGGTCGGATACATGAAGCCGAAGGAAGGTGCCCTGGTGTGGTGCTGCGGCCTGGTGCTGGCCAAGGACGCGCCGCAGCCCGACAAGGCGTACGAGCTGATCGACGCGATGATCAGCCCGGAAGCCGGCCAGTACTTCATTACCGAATGGGGCTACGGCCACTCGAACAAGAAGGCGTTCGATGCGGTCGATGACGAGACCTTGGCGAGCCTCGGCCTGACGCGCGATCCGACAGATCTGCTTTCCGCGGGCGTCTTCAGCAGCGACAACACGAGGCAGGACGAGATCACCCGGATGTTCGAGGCCGTGAAGGCCGGACTCTGATCCCGACGCCGTCCCGGCTCGCGCCCGCGCCGCCCCGGTGCCCCTGCACCGGAGCGGCGCGGTTCGTGTCCGCAGGCGACTCCACTCATGTGACCCGGAAGATCCGATGACAACGAAGCGAAATCTCAAGTACGACACCCAGGCGCTGTGGTCGAAGGACCGCGACCACATCATCCATCCCTGGATCGATCTGGGCACCGCGCGCACCCGGGAGCCGCTCATCGTCGCCGAGGCGGAGGGCGTCCACATCGTCAACACCGACGGCCAGCGCATGATCGACGGCATCGGCGGCATGTGGTGCGTCCAGGTCGGCTACGGCCGGCGCGAGATGGCCGATGCGATCGCCGACCAGGCGATGCGCATGGCCTATTTCTCCCCCTTCGGCCTGATCTCCACGCCGCCGTCCATCGAGCTCGGAGAGCGGCTGTCGACCTATACGCCGGGCGATCTCAACCACGTGTTCTTCACGACGGGCGGGTCGACCGCCGTCGATTCGGCGCTGCGCTTCGTCCAGTTCTATTTCAATTTCATCGGCCAGCCGAAGAAGAAGCACATCATCACCCGCGAATACGCCTATCACGGCAGCACCTATCTTTCGGCTTCCGTCTCGGGCAAGCCGGGCGACCGCGGCAATCTGGACTTCATCACCGACACCATCCATCACCTGCCGGCGCCCAACCCGTATCGGCGCCCGGACGGGATGACGGAGGCGGAGTTCCTGGACCAGAAGGTGGCCGATCTCGAGAGCAAGATCCTCGAGCTGGGGCCGGAGAACGTCGCCTGCTTCATCGGCGAGCCGATCCTCGCCTCGGGTGGCGTGATCGTGCCGCCAAAGGGCTATCACCGGCGCACCCTCGAGGTCTGCCGCAAGTACGACGTGCTCTACATCTCCGACGAGGTGGTGACCGGCTTCGGACGCCTCGGCGAGATCTTCGCGTCGGAGCCGGTCTTCGACATCGTGCCGGACATCATCACCAGCGCGAAGGGGCTGACCTCGGGCTATGTCCCGCTCGGCGCCTTCTTCGTCTCCGACCGGCTCTACGACAGGCTCACCGGCGAAGGCTCGTCCGGCAAGTACTTCACCAACGGCTTCACCTATTCCGCGCATCCGGTCGCCTGCGCCGCCGCGCTGGCGAGCCTCGACATCATCGAGCGCGAGGACCTGTGCGGCCATGTGAAGCGCATCGGCCCGCATTTCCAGAGCAAGTTCGGCGAGCTGATCGACCTGCCGGTGGTCGGCGACGTGCGCGGCATGCAGCTCATGGTCTGCGTCGAATGCGTGAAGGACAAGAAGACCAAGGAGCCGATGCCGGCGGAATGGGACGTGGGCAACCGCATCATCAAGCACACCATGCCGCGCGGCCTCCTCGTCCGGCCGATGGGACATCTGGTGGTGCTGTCGCCGCCGCTCGTCATCTCCGAGGCGCAGATCGACGAGGCGGCCGCCATCCTGCGCGAGGCGATCGAGGCGGTGATGGACGACCTGGTGCGCGAAGGTCTCTGGCAGGGCTGAGCGGCTCTGCCGTTCCGCCCGGCTCGAGCGCGGCGCCGTCGGAGCCGGCCCTGACCTTGCCCCCTGCCGGCGAATCCGGGAGAGTTCCGGCGGTCCTGTGCGAGGGCGGCATGCCGGAGGGAGCCATGTCCGAGAGCCCGGCGCCGGCGGCGGCCCAGGCCCAACAGGCTGCGCTGCGGGCCTGGCTGCTTCTGGGGCAGCGTGCCGGCGACCGCGCCCAGGTGGAGGCGGTCGGGGCGGCCCTCGCCGCGCTCGGCTGGAGCTGCGAGCCGAAGCGCATCGTCGCCAACGGGCTGTTCCGGATCCCCAACCTGCTGCTCGGTGCGTCCCTGGTCAGCATGGACCGGCAGGCTTCGGCTGCCCTGACGCCACCCTGGCCCGAGCTGGTGATCGCCGCGGGACGCCGCAGCGTGCCGGCCGCCCTGTGGATCCGGCGCCAGACCCAGGGCCGCGCCAGGCTGGTCCATATCGGACGCCCTTGGGCCCCGCTCCGCTGGTTCGACCTCGTCGTGACCACGGCCCAGTACGGCCTGCCGGAGCGGCCGAACGTGCTGCGCAACGCCCTGCCGGTGAGCCCGCTCGATCGCGCGCGGCTGGACGAGGCGGCAGCGCGCTGGGCGCCGCGGCTCGCCACCTTGCCGCGTCCCTGGATCGCCGTGCTCGTCGGCGGCGAGGCCCGCCCCTACCGTCTCGACGCCGCGGCGGCCGGCCGGCTCGGGCGGGAGGCGAGCCAGATGGCCCGGGCCGCCGGCGGCAGCCTGCTGGTCTCGACCAGCCCGCGCACGCCGGCGGATGCGGCCGACGCGCTGCAGGCCAATCTCGAGGCGCCCCATCACCTGCATCGCTGGGCGCCGGGCGCCGACAATCCCTACCCGGCCTTTCTCGCCCTGGCCGACCGGCTCGTGGTCACCGGCGACAGCGCCTCGATGCTGGCGGAGGCCTGCGCGACCGGCCGTCCGGTCCGGATCTTCCCGCTGCCGGAACGGCCGGACCTCCGGCTTCGCGGCGTGCGGGCATTCCAAAGGCTGGCAAAGCAGAATCCGCTGGTCGCCGCCTGGTACGACCGGCTGGTCGATCTCGGCCTCGTCACCTCGGTCAGGGACATGAGCGCCTTCCACGAAGAGCTCTATCGGCACGGCCTGGCGGCGCCGATGACGGAGGGCTCCGCGACCCCGGCGAGTGCTCCCCAGGACGGTCTCGCCCGTACTATTGCCCGAATTCAGACTCTGTTCGAACCGGAGGAGACAAGGCGTTGAGCTGGAACGGCGTATCCGTCCTGGCGGTCGTCCCGGCCCGGGGCGGCAGCAAGGGCATCCCGCGCAAGAACCTGCAGGCGGTCGGCGGGCTCTCGCTGGTGGCTCGCGCCGCACGCGTTGCGAAATCGCTGGCCTGGATCGACCGGGCGATCCTGTCGACCGACGACCCGGAGATCGCCGAGGAAGGGCGGCGGCACGGCCTCGACGTGCCCTTCCTGCGCCCCGCCGAGCTGGCGGACGACAAGGCCGCCGCCGCGGCCGCCTGGCAGCACGCCTGGCGCGCCGCGGAGGAGCATTACTCCTGCCGGTTCGATCTGTCGGTCTGGCTGCAGCCGACCAGCCCCTTCCGGACGCCGGAGGACGTGGAGCGCACGGTGCGCGCCCTGGTCGAGGGCGGCCACAAGGCGGCCGCCACTGTCAGCCGGGTGCCCGGCCATTTCACGCCGCACAAGATCCTCACGATGGATGATGCGGGACGGCTGGGGCACTACCTGCCGGACGGCGCCAAGGTGGTGGCCCGCCAGCAGATCCCGCCGTACTGGTACCGCAACGGGCTGTGCTACGCCGTCACCCGGGAGACGCTCCTCGAGCGCGGCCACATCATCGAGGAGGACTGCGTCGGGGTGGAAATCGAGGGCTACGTCGCCAATATCGACGAGCCGATCGAGCTGGAGATCGCGCGGCTCCTCGCCGATCGCCGGCCCGGCTGATCCGCTGTTGCGGGACGGCCGGAGCGGCTATAAATCCCCCGAGATCGGCCGCCCGGCGCGGCGGCCCACGTCCGGACGGAGCAAATTCCCCTCGTGACCTGGCTCAAGGACCCGCTGCCGGGACGGCCCTGCACCATCATCGGCGAAGTGGCTCAGGCCCATGACGGCAGCCTCGGCATGGCCCATGCCTTCATCGACGCGATCGCCGCTTCCGGGGCCGACGCCGTCAAGTTCCAGACCCATATCGCCGCGGCGGAGAGCACCCCGTCCGAGCCCTGGCGCACCCGCTTCAGCCGGCAGGACGCCAGCCGCTACGACTACTGGAAGCGGATGGAGTTCACCGAAGAGCAGTGGCACGGCCTGAAGCGCCACGCGACGAAACGCGGGCTCCTGTTCCTGAGCTCGCCCTTCTCGCTCGAGGCGGTCGACCTCCTGAAGCGGGTGGGCGTCGCCGGCTGGAAGGTCGCCTCGGGCGAGGTCACCAACGCGCCGATGCTGCAGGCCATGGCGGATACCGGCCAGCCGGTGATGCTGTCGAGCGGCATGAGCGGCCTCGCCGAGATCGACGGCGCCGTGGAGCTGGTCCGCAAGGCCGGCGCGCCGGTCGCCGTGATGCAATGCGCCACGCGCTATCCCTGCCCGCCGGAGGATGTCGGCCTCAACGTGCTGTCCGTCTTCCGCGAGCGTTACGGCACGGCCGTCGGCCTCTCCGATCACTCGGCCACGATCTTCCCGGGGCTCGCCGCGGCGACGATGGGCGTGGAGCTCATCGAGGTGCATGTCACGCTCAGCCGCGAGATGTTCGGCCCGGACGTGGTCGCCTCCCTGACCACTGCCGAGCTCGCCCAGCTGGTCGCCGGCGTGCGTTTCATCGAACGGATGAAGGCGAGCCCCGTCGACAAGACGACCTTGCCCGACGACCGCGCCGCCCTCCGCCAGGTGTTCATGAAGAGCGTGGTGGCGCGCACCGACATCCCGGCCGGAACCGTGCTCGCACAGGAGCATCTGGCGGCCAAGAAGCCCGGCACGGGCATTCCCGCCGCCGAGCTGCCGAAGCTCGTCGGCCGCCGCCTGCGCCGGGCCGTCGGCCGCGACGACCTCATCGCCGTCGACGACCTGGACCCGCCGCTGCGGTGACGTCGCTCCTGGGAGCTTTCCCGATGAAACGCAAAGTCTGTGTCGCCATCACGGCGCGGCCGAGCTATTCGCGGATCCGATCCGCCCTGACCGCGATCCGCGATCATCCGGATCTCGAGCTGCAGCTCGTCGTCGCCGCCTCCGCCCTGCTCGACCGCTACGGCAACGCCATCCGGGTGATCGAGGGCGAAGGATTCCGCGTCGATCGCAAGGTCTACATGATCGTCGAGGGCGAGAACCTGGTGACCTCGGCCAAGTCGACGGGCTTCGGCCTGTCCGAAATGGCGACGGCCTTCGACGACCTGCAGCCCGACCTGGTGGTGACCGTGGCCGACCGGTTCGAGACCATGGCGACCGCGGTGGCCGCGGCCTACATGAACCTGCCGCTGGTCCATGTCCAGGGCGGCGAGATCACCGGATCGATCGACGAGAAGGTGCGCCACGCGGTGACCAAGCTCGCCGACATCCATCTGGTCGCGTCCGACAAGGCGGCGGAGCGCGTCATCCGCATGGGCGAGCGCCCGGACCGCGTCTTCGTCACCGGCTGCCCGTCGATCGACGTGGCGCGGCAGGCGATCGAGAGCCCCGAGCTCGGCTTCGACATCTTCGAGCGCTACGGCGGGGTCGGCGCACAGCTCGACCTGTCGAAGGGCTATATCGTGGTGCTCCAGCACCCGGTGACGACGGAGTTCGGCGAAGCCCGCCGCCATGTGGACGAAACGCTCCATGCCGTGGCGGAGAGCGGCATCCCCGCCCTGTGGTTCTGGCCGAACGTCGACGCGGGCTCGGACGAGACCTCGCGCGGTATCCGCACCTTCCGGGAGCTGCACCCGCTGAAGAACGTGCATTTCTTCAAGAACTTCCCGCCGGAGGACTTCATCCGGCTGCTGTACGGAAGCCGCTGCATCGTCGGCAATTCCAGCGTCGCCATCCGGGAATGCGCCTATCTCGGCGTGCCGGCGGTCAATATCGGCACGCGCCAGGCCGGCCGCGACCGCGGCGCCAACGTGGCCGACGTCGACTATGACCGGCACGCGATCCTCGCGGCGATCCGCCGCCAGGCCGCGCGCGGCCGCCTGCCCGCCGACACGATCTATGGCGACGGAAGCGCCGGGCGACTCATCGCCGACAAGATCGCCGACGCGCCGCTCGGGATCGAGAAGCGGCTTCCGTTCTGAGGCCCCTGCCGGCGCTGCTCACGCCGCCGGCGAGACGATCGGGGGAAGCCCGAAGCGTTCCCGCGCCATCAGGCAGGCGTCATCGCCCGGCTCGCAGGCGCGGCAGACCTCGGGCCGCATCTCGTAGACGGCGCAGGAGGTCGCCATGCCGACCTCGCCCCGCAGCGCGCTGCAGCGGTCGCCGAGGCAGCGCATGCCGCTGCCGTCGCGCGCGACCAGCTCCTCCGGAATGCGGGCGAGC
>JRYH01003189.1_pt1 | contig 10098 bp, 8 predicted proteins | sample 235351 | NCBI WGS metagenome assembly JRYH01 (sample SAMN03074221, study PRJNA261480) | activated sludge metagenome | biome: Wastewater Treatment Plant; feature: Wastewater; material: Activated sludge; isolation source: activated biomass of a wastewater treatment plant treating wastewater... ... | reverse complement strand
TCGGACGCCGACAGCGAGTGGCGCGCCACCTGCGCCGACTCGGCCGCGCGGGCCGACACCTCGTTGATCTGCTGGGCCATCCGCAGCACCGACTCGCCGGTCTCGCGGATCTCGCGCGACTGCTGCTCGCTGGCCGCCTGCAGGCTCGACGCCGTCATCTGCGCCTTGGACGAGGCCTCGCCGACCATCTCGGCGGTGGCGTTGATCCGAGACACCAGGCTGCGCAGCTCCTCGACCGTGTAGTTGACCGAATCGGCGATCGCGCCGGTGATGTCCTCCGACACGGTGGCCTGGATCGTCAGGTCGCCGTCGGCCACTTCCTGCAGCTCGTTCATCAGCCGCAGGATCGCGCCCTGGTTCTGGTCGTTGGCGCGCTTGGCCTCCTGCTCGAGCCGCTCGGCCACCGCGCGCTGGCGCTCGGCCTCTTCGGCGCGCTGCTCGCTGTCGGACAGGAAGGCGCGGAACATGCCGAACAGCGCCAGCAGCGCCACCGCGCCCGACACCGCCGCGATCATCTTGCTCCAGGCGGCCAGGCCGCCGCCGGCGCGCAGCGCGTCGCGCAGCGACTCCAGGCGGCCGCGCACCGGCTCGCTGTCCGCGAAGATCCGGCGCTCGGCCGCGCGGGCCTGCTGCAGGCCCTGGAAATCGGTCATCAGCGTCGCGAGCGAGGCCTCGGTGGCGGTGCTCGCCTGGCGCAACCACTCGAGCGAGCGGCGGGCCTCGCCCTCGCCCACCGGCGAGATGCGCATGCGGTCGCTGCCGTTGAGCAGCGCGTCGGACAGCTGGCGCAGCGAGCTCACCGCCTGGCGCAGGCCCTCGGCGTCGACCACGTCGGCAATGCCCAGCGCGCCGGCGTCGCGGGCGATGCGCTGGGACAGCGCCACCAATTCGCCAGCCATTGCCACCTCGCGGGCCGAGGCGCCGGCCTGCAGGCGATTGGTGGCCACGACCTGGGTGGCGGCCAGCAACTGCGGATTGGTGCGGGCCACCTGCTGGCGGAAGTCGGCCAGCGCGGTCAGCAGGGCCTGCTGGCCCAGCAGCGCGGCGGCCGCCTGGTCGCTGGGGCGCCAGCCGTCGAGCAGGGCCGCGGCGTTCGGCGCGTCGGCGCCGACCGGCGCGGCCACGCCGGCATCGGCCAGTTGCCGCAGCGAGCGATTCACCGCCTGGCGGCTCTCGTCGAGCTGGCGGAAGGCATCGGTGTTGCCGGCGATCGCGTTGGGGGCGGCCTTGGCCAGTCGCTGCGAGTGGGTCAGCGCATCGCCCAGCCATTGGGTCCAGCGGGCGGTGTCGGCGGTCTGGCGGGCGTCGAGCCACAGGAAGGCCAGGCCGAGCAGCGCCGACATCAGCAGCACCGGCAGCCAGACCTTCAGCTGCGACTGGAAGGGCAGATGGCCGATGAAGGGGATCGTGAAGCGCTTGCGCCGCCGGGTGCCGCCGGCCTGCACCGCGTCGTCGGGATCGGCGTCGTGGGAATCGAAGCCGATCGGCTCGCCGCCGTCGTCGGGCAACAGGGTCTCGATCAGCGCGGTGTCGGGCGCGGCGTCGGCGGGCGAATTCGACCGCGACTGCATGAACCCCGGGAGCTTGATGGCCATCTTCAGCATGCTTGGTCTCTTCTTCGCATCCGTCGCATCAGCGGGCAACCGCCATGAAGCGATCGTCGACGGCGAGCCTGGCGAGGCTCAGTTCGGTCCACAGGCGGCCTTCGGCGTCGATCCAGTCGGCGCCGAGCCAGGCCGGGCGCTCGCCGCCGGCGGATTCCATGGCCGCCGGGTTGCCGCGCTCGTCGTCGCCGCCCCCCGCGTTGCCGTCGGCCGGCTTCATCGTCTCGACGTTCTGCAGGCCCAGCATCCGGGCCACCACCACCGAGGCGTTCAGGCCCAGTCGCGGCGCGAAGGCGATCAGCCGCGCCTCGCGGCTGGCCGGCGTGAAGGAATCGCCCACGAAGCGCGCCAGGTCGGACACCGCGTACAGCGAGCCACGCAGGTTCACCAGGCCGCGGAACCAGTCGCGCGTCAGCGGCACCGGCGCGATCGTCTGCGGCAGCGGCACCACCTCGCCGGCCTCGGACAGCTCGACCAGCAGCCTGCGCGAGCCGACCTGCACGCCCAGCCGCGCGGTGGGCGCCGCGCCCGAAGCGGCCTGGCGCAGGCGCTCGGACAGGCGCGCCTGGAATTCGCGAAGATTCTTCTTGCGGTCGTTCATCGGCGGCGTGGTGTCGTTGACGTGCAGCGCTCAGGCGGCGGCCAGCTCGGCCACGCGCTGGAGCAGTTCTTCGGGGCGAACCGGCTTGGTCAGGTAGTCGCGCGCGCCCTGGCGAAGGCCCCAGATGCGGTCGATCTCGGCATCCTTGCTCGAGCACAGGATGATCGGGATGCCCTTCGTTTCGGGGTCGCGGGACAGGTCGCGCGTGATCTGGAAACCGTTGCGGCCCGGCATGACCACGTCGAGCACGATCAGCCCCGGGCGCTCGACCCGCACCTTCGACAAGGCCTCCTCGCCATTGGACGCGGTGGCCACCTGATAGCCGCCGCGCAACAGCAGGTCGGTGAGGAACCAGCGCTCGGTGGGCGAGTCGTCGACGACGAGGATCTTCATGAAGTCGGGCGGGCTCGGGTGGATCGTGCCGGCTTGGCTCGGGCGGAGTGGGGTCACGCGTACGGGGTCAGGCGGTGGCTGCGAACGACAGCGTGATGCCGGTCGCGACGCTTGCCGCCTCCGCAGTCTCGGACGCAGTGGAACCGCCCGCGCCCTTGCCTGCCGAGCCCGCAGCGGCCACGCTTCGATTCAGGTGCTCGCCCACCGTGCGGATCAGCGTGTCCTTGGTGAAGGGCTTGGTCAGGTACTGGTCCGAGCCCACCATGCGGCCGCGCGCGCGGTCGAACAGGCCGTCCTTGCTGGACAGCATGATCACCGGGATGTCGCGGTAGCGCGGGCTCTTCTTTATCAGCGCGCAGGTCTGGTAGCCGTCGAGTCGCGGCATCAGGATGTCGCAGAAGATCAGGTCGGGCTCGTGGTCGGCGATCTTGGCCAGCGCATCGAAGCCGTCCTCGGCGAGCAGCACCTCGCAGCCTGCCTGTTTCAGGAAGATCTCGGCGCTGCGGCGGATCGTGTTGCTGTCGTCGATCACCAGCACCTTCAGGCCCGACAGGCCGGCCGCTTGGCTCATCTCATACCTCCACCATCTCGAAGTCCTCCTTGCGGGCGCCGCATTCGGGACAGGTCCAGTTCATCGGGATGTCCTCCCAGCGCGTGCCGGGCGGAATCCCCTCGTCGGGCAGACCGTCTTCCTCGTTGTAGATCCAGCCGCAAATCAGGCACATCCACGTTCGAAAGCCGGCGTTCTGCGCGTCGCTCATCTGGTTTCTCCTGGCTGATGGTCGTTCTTCAGGACCCGTCGCGCGGGGATTGCGTGCCGGCGAATCTCTCCGCCGGCCGCCCGCTGCGCAGGCCCTTTTTCCCTGTGAGGCGATGGTAACCTCGGCCCCGAAGCGCCACCGATGGGCACCGACCAGTGGCGAGGATGTTGCGACGAACGCACAGGAGCGTGTTTTGGCTGAAGAATCCAGGGCCGGCGCGGCCGCCGGCGATACCGCTGCAAGCGCCGACGACACCCTGCCCCCGCCGCCGCCGAAGGCCCCGATCCGCGGCCTCTACGTCCTGACCCCCGACACCGACGACGACGAATGGCTGGCCGCGGCGGTGGCCGCCGCGATCGACGGCGGCGCCAGCGCGGTGCAGTACCGGAACAAGACCGCGGACGCCGAGACCCGGCTGCGGCAGGCGCGAATGCTTGTGCGGGTCTGCCACGCGCGCGGCGTGCCGCTGATCGTGAACGACTCGGTCGACATGGCGATCGCCTCCGGCGCCGCCGGCGTGCACCTGGGCCGCGACGACGACGACCCCTTCGAAGCGCGCCGCCGGCTCGGGCCGGACGCGATCATCGGCGTGTCCTGCTACGACGAGTTCGAGCGGGCGGAGCGGTATGCGGAAGTGGCCGACAACCTGGCCTTCGGCAGCCTGTTCGGGTCGAGCACGAAGCCGGGGGCGGTGCGCGCGCCGCTCGAGCTGCTGACCCGGGCGAAGGCGCGGGGGTGGAACGTGGTGGGGATCGGGGGGGTGGACGCTTCGAATGCGCGGAGGGCGATCGAGGCGGGGGCGGATACGGTGGCGGTGATTACGGCGGTGTTCGACAGAACAGGACTAGCTACAGTAAGTGCCGCTGCAGCGAACTTAGTCTGCTCGCTTTGCTTCGCGCCCGCCTCGTCCAGTGCTTAGAAACGACATCACCCGCGCACGGCGGGTGATGTCAGTGTTAAGCACGGGGGGGACGCCCCCGTATCATCACATCAACGGCATTGAGCAGGGGCGTAATTCGCCTCGACGCTGCCAACCGTAGCGCCGGCCAGACCGTTGGAAGCCGCCGTCGTCGCGGTGGCGCCTGCGCAAGCCCAGTCTACCGGACCCTGAGCCCCCGCAACCATCGCAGCACCGCCAACGTACGGGCTCAGCACGATCGTGTTGCCCGCTCCAAGCTCAGGAATGCCACCCGTCGCAGTATTGTAGGTTACAGTGATCACGCCGCCTGCACCCACCACAACGCTAGTCACGTACTTCGACGAGATGGTCGCGGCGATGCCCGCTTCCGCGTTGCTGGTGGGGACTGCGCCCGAGGCTTGGAACGCCTCAGCGACGGCAATCTTCGCTGCATTGGCCAAGCTGAGGCCCTCCGTCACGCGGGCCCGGACCGTGTAGTCCGAGTAAGCCGGCAGCGCCACCGCCGCCAGGATGCCGATGATCGCCACAACGATCATCAGTTCGATCAGCGTGAAACCCTTTTGCACCTGACGGCGCACTTTCTGCATCTTCATCATTTCATCTGCTCCTGTTGAGTATCTCGTTGCGGGCCGATCCTGTCGGCTCGCGGTTGTATGTGCAGGGGCTGTGCCAGCCGAGGGTTGCGGCGGCTGGGGGCCGACGAACGGTCGGCGAGGGGCGGGAGCGTGAGAAAGATCACGCGAAAAGGCGTGCCGCAGGGACGCGCTCCGGACACGTGCGACGCATCGCGTCACGCAGCGAGTCCACGAGAGTGACGTGGCGCGTCATGTGTGGGTGACCCAACGCGTCAACGATCCGCTATCCGTCATCTTTCATGAACGACTCGAGACGCTCGCGAGTGATCTCCAGCACTCGCGTGACGGTCGCCTCCGCGCCGCAGCCCTCGAGACATGGAGACGGCACGACGATCCTGTCCAGGGCTACGCGCAGCGCCTGAGCAAGTCGGTCGATCGCGTGGTTTGCATCGCTTGCGCGAAGCCCGGCCACGGCGGCGACGGCGAGGAAGTCTGCCCTGCGCAGGCGATCGTCCTTGCCGTTGAGCTTGAGCGCCATCCGGTCGTGTTCCAGGTGCGGGAACGCGCGAGTGGTCAGCGTGTCGTAAACGGGAGCCAGCCTGACCGAGGAGAACGAGGCGCTGCCCTGATGAGCGATCTCGATGAGCGCCATGTTCTTCAGGTGCATGTCGCCGTCGGCAATCAGCCACGCCAGCAGCGCGCGTTGGAGAAGGGTCAGAAGGTCATTTTCAATGTCGGTCGAGCGCGCTCTCATCGCGCGTGCGACGCGCTCGATCGTGCCCGTGTACTTGTCTCTGGGCGCGAGATCCAGCACCGAGCACATGTCCTCCATGGCGAGCATGCGTGGGTCCTGGGCGCCGGAGCGAATGTCGAAACGCTCGACGACCAGGGCCGGAGGCAGCCCATCCGGCATGACGATGAGCGCGTTTGAAGGAACCTCCAGGCCCGCGCCCCGGGCCAGATTCAGACCGATCCACTCGACGAGGGGCAATGCCTCGAAGCCGCTCGTCCCTGCTGGCTTCAGGATGTGGGTGAACGGGAGTGCCGTCGCCGGTGCCAGGACACCGGCCGCAGAAAGATTCATGGGCGCCTTGATCTGCACACCAGAGAGGCGCGGCGTTTCCGCGCTCTCGAACAGCTGAGCGAGCCTGCGCTCGAAGTCGAGAGCGATCGCGCCACGTCCCGGCCCGGCGTAGGTTCCGGTGAAAACGCCCTCCGCGGTGAAGTCGGCCAGGCGCGCGGCCAGCACGTCCTCGGGCAAGCCGGCGAGTTCCGCCTGGCGCTCTACCACAGTGATGTTGGACATGTAGCGCTTGCCGGTCCTGAGGAGCGCGCGGTCATCGGGGTTACTCAGAATCGATTCGAGCCACCCCTCGGGGAGCAATGACACGATGAAAGGCGGCAACCTTCCGGGCGTCGTCTGGCGGATCAGCGGCGGCAGGACGGCGCCGTCTTTCCTTGGCGTCCATCGCCATTCGAAGCCGTCGTGGGCCAGCTCGCCCAGCGGGATGCGATGCCAGGCGACGGTCAACTCGAACGCCGCGGCGTTGCGTATTGGCGCCACAGGCGTCGGTCGCAACAGATACTTCTCCGCGCCTTCGCCTTCCCGATACCAGCCGTTCTCGCGCGCGAGGGCCCACACGGCGTCTGCCGCCGTCGCGGGATCGCCGTACTCCTGGATCAGGCGCTCGGCGACGGCCTGTCGCATGGCGGCAGTCACCGACGCTGCGTGCTCGCTGCGCAGGCGAAAGGCCTCGAGGAAACGTTGCCGCAAGCCCGAAACCACTACAGGAAACTCGCCCAAGCTGTCCGCCACGACGGCATCCGCCGTTGCAGGTTTGGCCGGCGCCTTGTTCTGCACGATCTCGAGGCCACGGATGCGGGTGCGTTGGTTTCGCGGCCCCGTCAGGTAGAGCCGTCCGTCATCCGTGGGGCCCATCAGCACGGCGCTTGCCCCCGAGAGCCAGGCCCTGGGATAGAGGTAGCGGGCGATCCTTACCGCATGGCCGAGGACCGTACTGTCAATGTCGTCATCGGCATCGACATAGATGCCGCGCATCAATTGAACGAGCCGGCCGGACTCCGCCAGGTAGTGACTCCTGGCCTTGTCGATCGTCTCGCCGACGAGGTGAAGGGTCATCGATTCTAACTTTCGCGTTTTTGTTAAACGCAAAAGTTAACATCGGCGATGTCAGCATACAAGCGAATCGAACTTTCACGTACCTCAAACACGCAAAAGTCTCTTCGGCGATGCCAAACGGCCAGCGCCGCGCTCAAACCTCCAGCACCTCTCCCCGCTCCAGCACCCGCGGCGAGAACCTTCCGGCCCACGCCTCGATCTCGCGCTCGATCGTCAGCCGGTCGCTGGGTTTCAGGTGCGTGATCAGCACCTGCGGCTCGCGGCGCAGCTTGGCGAGTTCCTCGCCGAGCTGGATGGGGTAGAGATGCCGGGCGGTGGTGGCCAGGTCCTGATCGCGGTTGGCGAAGGCGGTCTCGATGATCAGGAAGCGCAGGTCTTCCACGCCGTTCACCTGGCGCCAGAACTCGTCGTTCGGGCCGGTGTCGCCGGAGAACACGAAGGAGCCGTTGCGCGAGTGCACGTGGAAGGCCAGCGCCGGCACGGTGTGGGTGGCGGCCAGGCTGCGCACCGAGCGGGTGCCCACCTGCACGGTCTGGTCGATGCCCAATGGCGCGAACTCCATCCACGGCCGGTCGTAGTGCGGGATCTCGGTGAAATCCGGCCAGATCACCCAGTTGAAGATATGGGTGCGCAGCGCCTCGATGGTCTCGGGCAGCGCGTGCACGGTGATCGGATTCTTGCGCAGCCCGCCCACCGAGTCGACCAGCAGCGGCAGCGCGCAGATGTGGTCCAGGTGCGAGTGGGTCAGGAAGACGTGGTCGATCGCGGCCAGCTCCTCGACCGTGAGGTCTTCGACGCCGGTGCCGGCGTCGAGCAGGATGTCGGAGTCGACCAGAAAGGAGGTCGTCCGGGCGCGGGCGCCGATCCCGCCGCTACACCCGAGGACCCGAACCTTCATGGAGCGCTCCCGAGGCAAACCTTAGCTGTTGTCGTTCCTCGGCCGCCGCCACCGGCACGGTCGGAGGGTTCAGTGCGTCGGGGCGGCCGCTCCCGACGGTGCTCGGCACGAAGACCCGCACCGGCTCGCTGCGCCCGTCCACGTTGGCCGGCCGCAATTCGTCGAACCGGTGCTCGCGCGCGGCGCGCGCCGTGGCTTCTCCGACGATGATCGGCACCTCGTAGCGCTTGGTCAAGCTTTCCATTCGCGAGGCCAGGTTCACCGCGTCGCCCAGCGCCGTGTAGGTGCGCCGCACCGCGGAGCCCATGTCGCCCACGCGGGCCAGCCCGGTGTTCACGCCGATGCCGATGACCAGCGGCGGCAGCCCGCGCATCACGAAGTCGGCCGACAGCCGGCGGGCCTCTTCCTGCATCGCGATCGCGGCGTCGACCGCGTGGTCGGCGTGCTTCGGGTCGTCCAGCGGCGCGCCCCAGAAGGCCATCACCGCGTCGCCGATGTACTTGTCCACCGTGCCGCCGTAGCGGTGGATCACGTTGGTCAGGCCGGTGAAGACCGTGTTCAGGTAGTCGCGCAGCGCGGCCGGGTCCATCGACTCGGCCATCCGGGTGAAGCCGCGGATGTCGGCGAACAGGATGCTGAGCTCGGCGTTGCGGCTTTCCTTCATGCGCCAGTGCACCGGGTCGCGCGCCATCTGCTCGACCAGCGCCGGCGACAGGTACTCGCCGAACAGCCGAACCACCGCGCGGCGCGCCCGGCCTTCGGCCAGGTAGCCGAAGAGCAGGTTGAACACCGCCAGCGCCAGCACCGCGGCCACCGGTGCGGCCACCGGCAGGATCAGGTCGAGATTCGAGTAGGCGATCGCGTTGCCGCCCACGATGGTGAGCAGGGCCAGCAGGCAGGCCAGCGCGGTGCCGACCGGCCCCAGCGCCGGCAGCAGCGCGGCCAGCCCGCCGCCCACCAGCAGCGAGGCGGCGGCGCCCGCGCTGCCGGCATCGGCCGGGCGGCGCTTGATGCGGCCGTCCAGCGCGCCGGCCAGCAAGGAGGCGTGCACCTCCACCCCCGGGAAGACCTCGCTGACCGGCGTGGCCCGCAGGTCGGTCAGGCCGGGAGCGCTGGTGCCGACCAGCACGATGCGGTCGCGCATCAGGGACCAGTCCACATTCCCGGCCAGCACCTCCGAGGCCGACAGGTAGCGGAAGCGCCCGCCCTGCGGCCCGCCGGATCCGGCGAAGGGCACCATGGCGGTGTAGCCGAAGGACACCGGGATCGTCACGTCGGCGCGCTTGCCGTGCACGCGCAGGGTCTCGGGGCCGGCGGCCAGCGCGGCCGAGCCGAGGTACTGGCGCAGCACCGCCAGCGCGAAGGACTCGTTGACCGCGTTGCCGTGCGCCGCCAGCAGGGGCAGCGCGCGGACCGTGCCGTCGATGTCGATGCCGGCGCCGATGAAGGAATTGAAGAAGCCCTGCGCGGCGGCCGCTTCGGCCAGTTCGGGCAGGTTGCTGCCGTAGCCGTCGGTGTGGATCAGCTCCAGGCCGAGCGCCGAGGCGGCTTCGCGCTCGAAGGCCGGCGCCGGATCGTCGAACCACATGAACCAGACGACGCGGAGATAATAGAACGCGGAGATCGTGCTCGCCGCGACGCCGATGACCGCGAGCCAGATCAGGCCCGCATCGACCGCCGCGAGGAAAACATACCACTTGCCGAAAAAGCCGGCGGTCGGCGGCACGCCTGCAAGCGCAAAGAGCAGCACCGTGAAGATGAGCGCCATCGGCATATTTGTGCGCGACAAACCGGAAAGGTCGGAGACATTCTCGGTCATGCCGCCATGGCGGCGCATCATCAGGATGATCGCGAATGAGCCAATGGTCATGACGATATAAATCGTCATGTAGATGAGGACCGATGAAACGCCGGACGGCGTGCCCGCGGCAAGACCAATCAGCGCATAGCCCACATGACCGATCGCGGAATAGGCCATCAGGCGTTTGATGTTGGTTTGCACGATGGCGGAAAAGGCGCCTACCGCCATGGAGGCGACTGAAATCATCGCAACCACAGGCTGCCAGTCGTCAACCGCGCCCGGGAAAGAAGTCATCAGCGCGCGGGCGAAAAGCGCCATGCCGGCGAGTTTCGGCGCGGCGGCGAAAAAGGCGGTGACCGGCGTCGGCGAACCCTCATAAACATCGGGCGTCCACATATGGAACGGC
>JRYH01005766.1_pt1 | contig 10110 bp, 9 predicted proteins | sample 235351 | NCBI WGS metagenome assembly JRYH01 (sample SAMN03074221, study PRJNA261480) | activated sludge metagenome | biome: Wastewater Treatment Plant; feature: Wastewater; material: Activated sludge; isolation source: activated biomass of a wastewater treatment plant treating wastewater... ... | reverse complement strand
GCGAGACCCTGGCGCTGGTCGGGCATAACGGCGCCGGCAAGACGACGCTGGTGAAGCTGATCCTGGGTCTCATCGCGCCCAGCATGGGCCAGGTACGCGTGCTCGAGCGCAATCCGGCGGCGGCGGAAGGCGCCGCGGTGCGTGCCGGCATCGGCTTCCTGCCGGAGAACGTCGCCTTCCACGCCGCGATGACCGGGCGGGAGCTGATGGGCTTCTACACGCGGCTCAAGGGCGGCTCGCGCGACGAGATCGGCGAGCTGCTGGATCGCGTCGGGCTGTCCGACGCGGCGGGGCGGCGCGTCGGCACCTATTCCAAGGGGATGCGCCAGCGCCTGGGCCTCGCGCAGGCGCTGATCGGCGAGCCGGACCTGCTGCTGCTCGACGAGCCGACCAGCGGCCTCGACCCGGCGTCGCGCGCGGAGTTCTACCACATGGTGGACGAGCTCCGGCGGGAGGGCGTCACCGTCCTCATCTCCACCCATGCGCTGGCCGAGATCGAGGCCCATGCCGACCGGATCGCGGTGATGCATCGCGGCCGGCTGATCGCGCTCGGGACGGTCGACGATCTCCGCCGCGCCGCCGCCCTGCCGGTCCGCATGCGCTTCACGGTCGCGCCCTGCAGCACGGGGCGGCTGCTGGCGCGGCTGGGCGAGGGTGTGGAGGTCTTCTCGCGCGGCGAGCGCGAGGTCGAGATCGGCTGCGCGCCGGAAGCCAAGGTCGCCCTGCTCCAGAGGATCGAATCGGGCTGGACGGAGATCGAAGACGTGGTGATCGAGATGCCCGGTCTGCCGGAGCTCTATCGCGGCCTCGTCGAGCGGGAGGACGGACGATGAGGGCGATCCCCATCCTCGCCGTCCAGGAGATCCGAGTCGGGCTGCGCAACCGCTGGATCGCCGCGACGACGCTGCTCCTGGCGGCGCTGGCGCTCAGCCTGACGCTGCTCGGCAGCGCGCCGACCGGCACGGTCGGCGTCGACCCGCTGGCCGTCATCGTCGTCAGCCTGTCGAGCCTCACCATCTTTCTGCTGCCGCTCATTGCCTTGCTGCTGTCCTTCGACGCGGTGGTGGGCGAGCAGGAGCGCGGCACGCTCACCCTGCTGCTCGCCTATCCTGTCGCGCGCTGGGAGGTGGTGCTCGGCAAGTTCCTGGGCCACACCGCGATCCTGGCGGTTGCGACGGTGATCGGCTATGGCGCGGCGGCTGCGGCGCTGGCGCTGCGCGGCGGCCTGGAAGAAGCGGCCTGGGACGGCTTCACGGCCATGGTCGGCTCCTCGATCCTGCTCGGCGCGGCCTTCGTCGCCCTGGGCGGGCTGGCGAGCGTGGTGGTGCGCGAGCGTGCGACCGCGGCGGGGATCGCCGTCGGCATCTGGCTCGTCTTCGTGCTGATCTACGACACCGCGCTGCTCGGGCTGCTCGTCGCCGATCAGGGACAGACGGTCGATGCCGCGCTGCTGGACGTGCTGCTGCTGCTCAATCCGACGGACGTCTACCGGCTGTTCAATCTCACGGGCAGCGAATCGGTGACCGTCTATGCCGGAATGGCCGGGCTGGGCGAGGCGGGACGCCTTGCCCCGGAGATGCTCGCCGGTGCGCTTCTGGCCTGGGTTGCCGCGCCTCTCGTCCTCGCCGTGACCATCTTCGCCCGGAGACAGCTATGACCTGGCGCGCGTCGATCGCTGCCCTTCTGTTCGCGACCGCCCTCGGCGCCTGCGACGGCTCCGAACAGGTCGCGGAGGCGCCGCCGCCCGAGACCGTGCTGGGCGACGTGACCGGCTATTTCTGCGGCATGCTGCTGACGGAGCATGGCGGGCCGAAGGGCCAGATCCATCTGACGAGCCGGGACGAGCCGGTCTGGTTCTCGTCGGTCCGCGACACGGTGGCATTCACCCTTCTCGAGGAGGAGCCGAAGGACATCGTCGCCATTTACGTGAACGACATGGGCAAGGCGCGGAACTGGGACCAGCCGGAGGCGGACAGCTGGATCGACGCCCGCTCGGCCTGGTTCGTGATCGAAAGCCGGAAGATGGGCGGCATGGGCCTGCCCGAGGCGGTGCCGTTCGGCAGCGCCGCCGGTGCCGAGAGCTTCGCGAAGGAGAACGGCGGCCGGGTCGTCAGGCTGGCCGATATCTCCGCCGATTACGTCCTCGGCACGCCGGACCTTTCCTCCGGCCAGGAGACGGATCATGCGACACATTGATCGACGCGCGGCAACGAATACAGGACCGACGCGGCGGCGATTCATCGCCATCGCCGCGTCGATGGCTGCCGCGACGCTCGCGCCGCGGCTGGGCCACGCCGCCCTGCCGATCCGCGAATGGCGCGGGGTCGCGCTGGGGGCGCAGGCGAGCATCCGTCTCGCGCATGCCGACCAGACGGCGGCGATCCGGCTGCTCGAGCGCTGCGCGGCCGAGATCACGCGGCTCGAGCGAATCTTCAGCCTGTATCTGCCGGAGTCGGATCTCTCCCGGCTGAACCGGGCGGGCGTGCTGGAGGCGCCCTCCTTCGAGCTCGTCGAGCTGCTCGGCCGTGCCGCGGCGATGAGCGCCGCGACCGGGGGAGTCTTCGACGTCACCGTGCAGCCGCTCTGGCGGCGCTATGCGGAGCATTTCGCGACGGCCGGCGCCGACCCTGCCGGGCCGGCGACCGACGACCTGCTGCCGCTGGTCGACTGGCGGGCGGTCCAAGTCGGCGCGGATCGCATCGCGCTGGGACGCCGGGGCATGGCGGTCACGCTGAACGGCATCGCGCAGGGCTACATCACCGACCGGGTGGCGGCGCTGCTGCGGGGCGAGGGCATGGAGCAGGTGCTGATCGATCTGGGCGAGACGCGCGCGATCGGATCGCATCCGGATGGCAGGCCGTGGCGGGTCGGAATCGCCGATCCGGGCGACCCGACGCTGATCGCCACCCGGCTGGATCTGACGGGCGCGGCCCTGGCGACCTCCGGCGGTTACGGTACGCCGTTCGATGCCGCCGGGCGCGCCAATCACCTCATCGACCCGCGCAGCGGCCGGTCCGCCCCGGCCGCGCGCTCGGTATCGGTGATTGCCGCCGAGGCGACCACGGCGGACGCCGCCTCGACCGCCTTCGCCCTGATGCCGATCGACGAGATCCGCTCGGTCGCGAAGCGCATCGACATTGCAGAAGTGCACGTCCTCGGACCGCAGGGTCACGAGGTGATCGCCTGAGGCCGTTTCTCAGCGCCAGGCGCGGGCGCGCGAGACCGCCGCGTCGAAGCGGGCCAGCATATCGGCGGGGAGCGGGTTCGTGGGCCTCACCCGGCAGGCCGCTCGGGGCGCCGGCGGAAGCGCGTCCCGCGGCGCCCCGGCGCCCAGGAGCGCGAGCTGCGCGGTGCCGAGCCCGGTCAGCTCGGCACTCGACGGAACGGTCACCTCGCGTCCGAGCGCGTTCGCCAGGAACGTCCTGAAATAGGCGTTCCGGCTCAGGCCGCCGTCGATCGACACCGGACCCGTCAGCTCGACGAGCCTGCCGATCTCCCGCAGCACCTCGGCGCTGCGCAGCGCCACGCCTTCCAGCACCGCGCGAACCAGGTCCAGCCGCGTGGTCTCGAGCCCCAGCCCCAGCCACATGCCGGCAGCGCGCCGGTCCCAATGCGGACAGGCGAGGCCGGACAGGGCGGGCACGAAGACCAGGCCGCGGGCGATCGCCGCCTCTCCCTCGAAGCGGTCGATCTCGTCGAATGCGGCGAACAGACCCAGGTCGCGGGCCCAGTTCACTGCCGACGCCGCGTTATAGACTCCGCCGTCCACGGCGTAATCGGCCGCCCCATCCCCGATCTGCCATGCGATGGTGGGAAGCAGGCCGCTGCCCGAATCGCGTCGCGGCGAGGGCCCGACGAGCGCCAGGGCGAAGGCGCCGGTTCCGAAGGTGATCTTTGCCTGCCCGGCGCCGTGGCAGCCATGGCCGAACAGCGCCGCCTGCTGGTCGACCACGCTGGCGGTCAGCGGCATGTCGCGCCCCTCGTGCGCCACCGTCGCCAGCTCCCCCGCCGTGGGCACGATCTCCGGCAGGGCCTCCATCGGCACGCCGAACAGGCCGCAGAGCTCGGGATCCCATTGCCGCGTGGCAAGGTTCATCAAGCTGGTGCGGGAGGCGGTCGTGACGTCGGTGACGTAGCGGCCGGCCAGCCGGTCGAGAAAGAACGCGTCGCTGGTGCCGAGCCGCAGCCGGCCGCGGCGCAGCAGATCCGCCGCATCTTCCGCGTGGTCGATCAGCCAGCGCAGCTTGCTGGCCGAGAAATACGGGTCGAGCGGCAGCCCGGCGCGCTCCAGGGTGAGCGCTTCCGCGCCCTCGGACGTCAGGCGCTCGATCCTGTCGCGGGTGCGCGCATCCTGCCAGACGATCGCGTTGTGCACCGGCCGGCCGGTGGCCGCGTCCCAGGCGACGACCGTCTCTCCCTGATTGGCGATGCCGAGCGCGGAGGCGTCTCCGCTCCGCTGCAGGCAGGCGCGGATACCGGCCAGGAGCTCCTCCGGATCGTGCTCGACCCAGCCGGGCTGCGGGTAGATCTGCCGGTGCTCGACCGTCGCGAAGGTCTCGAAGCGACCGTCCGGATCCAGACGATGGGCCTTGGTGGCCGTCGTGCCCTGGTCGATCGCGACGGCGGCCCCGGCCGGCCCCTCGGTCACTCGCGGGCTCCGAGCCGAACGAAGCCGAGGCGGATCAGGAAATAGAGGACCACCAGAACCACGAACACCATGGCGTTGACGATCGAGGCGAGGGCATAGAGCTCCGGCTCGATGCCGTGGCGAAGCGTACCCCAGGCGATGGTGGGCAGCGTCGGCACGGCGCCGAGATTGTAGAAGGAGATCTCGAGATTGTTGAACGCCAGGATGAAGCTCACCAGGAAGGCGCCGAACACCGCCGGCCAGATGTTCGGCAGGGTGATCTCCCAGAACACCCGGGCCGGCCGCGCGCCGAACACCATGGCCGCCTCGTCCAGCCGCCAGTCGTAGCGCACGAGCTGCGCCAGGATCACCAGGAAGGCGAAGGAGATGCCGTAGGTGGCGTTGGCCAGGATCGCGGAGAGCAGGTTGCCCGGCAATCCGAGCACGCCTCGATTGAACATCAGCGACGAGATGCCGATCAGCACATGGGCGACGAAGAGCGGGGCGAGATAGAGAATGGCCATCGCGCCGCGCCAGCGCACCGGGTACTTGAGAAGCCCGATGCAGGCGAGGCCGGCGAAGACCGTGGAGATGATCCCGCTGCCGATCCCGAGAAGAAGGCTGTTCGCCAGCCCCTCGTGGAAGTCGCTCATGATCTGCAGCCGCTCGAACCACTCGAAGGTGATCATCGGCGGAAATGGCCATACGCTGTTCTCGGCGACCGACAGGAACGCGATGTAGAAGATCGGAAAGTACAGGAAGAGGTAGAGCAGGCAGAGCAGCATGGTCTGCACCGCGATCAGCGCCCGCTCTCCCGGATTGACCGCGGCCACGGTCAGCCCTCCGCCCCGGTGAAGCCGCCGCGGCGCAGATTGACGGTGCGCCACAGGGCGAGGATGAACAGCAGGGAAGTGACGAACAGCACCACCCCCATGCTCGAGCCGAGCGCCCAGGTGCCGGTGGCCCCGAACTGGTTCTCCAGGATGTTGCCGTACATGGCGCCGTTGACCCCGCCCAGGAAGCGCGGCGTGACGGTCGAGGCCAGCGTCGGCACGAAGACCAGCACGATGCCGATCGCGGTGCCCAGCCAGTTGAGCGGCCAGGTGATCTCGAGGAAGGCGCGCCAGGGGCGTGCGCCGCAGACCTTGGCGACCTCGAGCAGCTCGAAGTTGAAGTTGAGCAGCGACAGGTAGATCGCCAGCACCATGAACGGGATCCAGAGATAGACGAGCCCGATCGCGGTGGCGAAGTTGGAGTACATCAGCGCGTCGATCGGCTGCAGGCCGAAGGTGATGAGCGCCATGTTCAGCAGGCCGATGGGCCCCAGAATGTGCTGGATCGCGGTCACCCGCAGGATGATGCCGGTCAGGAACGGCGCCGCCGTGAGCAGCACCAGGATCAGGCGGTAGCGTCCGCCGTGCTTGGCGATGAGATAGGCGACCGGGTAGGCGTAGAGGAGGCAGAACAGCGAGACGGCGAGCGCCATCACGATCGAGCGCCAGAGGAAGGTGAGATAGGTGCTCTCGCTGACCAGCACCCGGTAGTTGTCCAGATTCCAGTCGGGAATGAGCTCGTAGCTCTCGGTCCGCCAGAAGCTGAAGATGACGATCGAGACCAGCGGCAGCAGCAGGAAGACCAGGATGAAGAGCGCGCCGGGCAGCATGGTGACGCCGGCGCGGAATTCCGGGTTGCGCCGAAGCCTGGCAAGGGCCGCTGCGCCGGCCATGTCACGCGCCTTCAGCGGCGAAGACGTCGCCGGCCTCCGGCGCCCAGGAAAGGGTCACCGGCTGGCCCTTCGCCAGGCTCGCCAGATCGGGCGTGCCGCTCGCGACCAGCTCCTGGCCGCCCGGCAGCGAGACCAGGAAATCGGCGTACTGGCCCTTGAAGATGGCGTCGCGCAGCGTGCCCGCGAGATGATTGCGGCCGTCGGTCGCGGCCACATGCCCGGGCTTCAGCTGGATCCGTTCGCTCTTGAGGAAGAAGTCGATGGCGCTGCCGGCCGCTGCGCCGGGCGGCGGCACCACGGCGATGTGCACCCCGCCGCTTTCGAACGTCGCGCGCGTGCCCTCGACCGACGTCAGGCGCCCGCGCAGACGGTTGGCGGCGCCGACGAAGGAGGCGACGAAGCGCGTCGCCGGCTTCGCGTAGACCTCGAGCTTCGGACCCACCTGCTCGAGCCGGCCGCGATGCATGACCGCCATCCGGTCGCTCATGGTGAGCGCCTCTTCCTGGTTGTGGGTCACGTAGACGAAGGGGATGCCGAGCTCGACCTGGAAACGCCGCACCTCCACCTCCATCTCCTTCCGGAGCTCGCGGTCGAGATTGGCGAGAGGCTCGTCGAGCAGGAGCAGCGCAGGCCGGGCGACGAGCCCGCGCGCGAGCGCCACACGCTGCTTCTGGCCGCCGGAGAGCTGATGCGGATAGCGCTCCTCCAGGCCGACGAGATGGACGAGCTTCAGCACCCAGTCGAGATGCTCGCGCTGCTCCGCCGGGCGCATGCGCTGCATCTTGAGCGGAAAGCAGACGTTCTCCGCCACCGTCTTGTGCGGGAAGAGCAGGAAGTCCTGGAATACCATGCCGATGCCGCGCTCATAGGGCGGCAGAAGCGTGACGTCGCGGCCCTTGATCAGGACCTTCCCGGCATCGGGTGTCTCCAGCCCGGCGATGATCCGCAGCATGGTGGTCTTGCCGGAGCCGCTGGGGCCGAGCAGAGAGAAGAACTCGCCGGCATCGACGCCGAGCGTCACCCGGTCGACCGCGGTCACGGGGCCGAAGCGCTTCACGATGTCGACGAGTTGGATGACCGGCTCGCTCATAGGGGAGGGCACCGAAGCTCGATTTGCCGCGATGAAAGGACGGGGAGCGCCCGGCCGGCGCTCCCCGCGTCAGGACGGGAGGACTGCGCCGCTGCCGATCAGCTCGCTTCCACCTCCGACCAGATCCGCTCCCACTTCTCAGGCGAGGAGGGGGCGTCGAACTGGTAGAGGCCCTTGATCGCGCTGGTCTCATTCAGGAACAGCGTCTCCACATAACGCTCCGGAATCAAGTCGCGCACGTCGACCGTCGGGGCCCAGCCGATCTCGGTGGCGACGATCTTCATCGCATCCTAGCCCAGGCGGAAATCGATCCACTTGTGCGCCAGCTCCAGCTTCTCGCTGTCGGTGACGCCGGAGGTGATGGCCCAGGTGTCGACCCAGCCCAGCCCGCCTTCCGTCGGCTTCAGCACGTGCTTCATGGCGAGCTCGGTCTTGCCGTCCAGCTTGTCGAAATGGATGCGGCGATAGATGCCCGACCATTCGGGCGAGGCCCAGACCACCTCGGCGCGGAGCAGCCGCTCCAGCGTGTCCTCGTCGTTCCAGCGGTTGACCAGCAGCCCCTTCTGCTTGATCAGCAGCTTCTTGCATTCCTCGAGCTCGGCGTCGGTCAGCACATACGGGTTGAACGGCTTGCCGTCCGGACGCTCCGCCCCGATCGTGCCCATGGTGTGGCAGGCGAGGATGCCCGCCAGCGCGATATTCTCCTCGAAGCGGGCGCTGGTCGACAGATGGCCGGCATATTTCTCGTTGAACAGCAGGCCGACGGATTCGGAGTCGGCGTCCGCCACCTTGCCGGTGTTGACCGTGTAGCCATAGCCGCCCCAGCAGTTCGGCGCAGCGATCATGTTCGACCCGCCTTCCTCCTGCAGCAGCATGTAGTTGGGCGGCGTGAAGTCGGGGAACACGTTCGCCATGCTGGCGAGCTTGCCGTAATCGACGGACTGGGTGAGGCCCTGCTTGCCATAGAGCCGCGGCCAGAACCCGTCGGCCATGACCAGGTCGAAATCCGCCGTCCCGCCGGCGCGCAGCTTGTTGTACGCCTCGGAATTCCCGTCGAAGAAGCCGGCCGAAACCTTGACCTTGTGCTCCGCCTCGAACTGGGCGGTGAGCTCCTTGACGTTGTAGTGCTCCCAGCCGAGCCAGCGCAGCTCCAGCGTGGCCGCCTGTGCGTTGCGCACCCATGGCATGGCGAGCGCGGAAGCCGCGACGGCGCCCGCTGTCAGGCTGCCCTTCAGCACGCTGCGGCGCGAGACGGCCCGCTTCGTCGGCCGCCCGGCCGTCATGGTCTTGGAGGGTGAATCGAGTTTCCTGGGCATCTTTGTCTCCCTGCTGTGTCGTGCGCGCCGTCATTCGGCCGCCTCGTTCTTATCCGGCGCCAGCTTTCCGGAAACCGTATCGGGCTGTGACCGTTCGGTCAAGGTTGTTTGTGGTTTTATGGCTGATTGCGCGGCGGCCTCCGGCACGCCGGCCTCGGTGAAGACGACGGAGAGCGTCTGCAGCGTATCGAGTGACAAGCGCTCGCCGGGCAGGCTGATGCGCCGTTCCGGCAGGATCGAGATGCGTCGCGACCAGATCTCCGCGCCATTGGCGACCAGGCCAACCCGTCCCCGCGCCGGTCGCGCCGCGCGGGCGCGCAGCAGAAGGCGGTGAACCGGCCAGCCCGGCTGGCTGAGCCGCTGCGGATAGACGTAGCGCAGCGGCGCACCCCAGCCGATCCGCACCTCGCGCTCCGCCTCGGGCAGCCGACCCGCGAGCGCGGCGGCGATCGCTTCGGCGGCGGCGCGTCCCTCGCGCCACGCGGTCGCGGCCGTCTCGATCGGGCGCAGCAGGTTGCCGGCGGCGAAATAGGCCGGGTCGCTGCACCGCCAGTGCTGGTCGATGGACGGCCCGCCGGTCGCCGGATCGATGTCCAGATGGCTGCCGGCGAGAAGCGCGGCTTCGGGCACGAAGCGGCCGGTGAACACCACGCCGTCGCAGGCGATCCGCTCGCGCCGGTTTCTGCCTTCGATCTCCACCGCCTCGACGCGGTCCAGCCCGTGAATCGCGACGATCCGTGTGCCGGTCCGCACCGGCACGCCGAAGACGGTGCGCGCGATCCAGTCGCCGGGGCGTCGCGCGGTGATCCGCCCGGCTTCCTCGATCATCGCGACGGGAACGATGCCGGCATGCCGCAGGGTGAGGATGGCCGAGAAGGAGACGAGCTCGGTGCCGACGATCACCGCGCGCTCGAACGGCTTCGCGCGCCCGAGATAGACGAGCTGCTGCAGGGCGCCCATCGTCGTCACGCCCCAGGGCCGGGTCCCGGAGATCAGCCGCGCGCTGCGCGGTGTCTCGCGCGCGCCGGTCGCGATGAGCACGGCGCGGCCCGACAGGCGCTCCGAGCCGCGCGGCGTGGCGATCTCGACATCGCCGCCGGGCAGGAGCCGCGTGACCGTGGCCGCGATACGCAGCTCGGCCGACCGGATCGCGGCGGTCAGTTGCCGGGCATAGTCCGGGCCGTGCAGGAGCCGACGAAACTCCCTGAGGCCGAAGCCGGTGTGGCCGCAATGGCGGGGGACGCCGCCGGCTTCGGTTTCGCGCTCGAGGACGAGGACGTCGCGGACTCCGAGCTCGCCCAGGCGCTGCGCGGCGCCGAGACCCGCCGGCCCGCCGCCGATCACGACGACG
>JRYH01012807.1_pt1 | contig 10114 bp, 6 predicted proteins | sample 235351 | NCBI WGS metagenome assembly JRYH01 (sample SAMN03074221, study PRJNA261480) | activated sludge metagenome | biome: Wastewater Treatment Plant; feature: Wastewater; material: Activated sludge; isolation source: activated biomass of a wastewater treatment plant treating wastewater... ... | reverse complement strand
CGCGTGCCGGTGGCCTTTGCGCTGGCCCTGTCGGCCGGAGTGGCGATGTGGCGAATCGGGTTCGGCCTGGAGATGGCCGGCGATCTGTTTGTGGCCGGCGTCGAGAAATATTCGCTCCTGGCGATCCCGTTTTTCATTCTGGCCGGCGCCCTGATGGGATCACTGGGGATTGCACGGCGCCTGATCGATTTTTTTCGCAGCCTGATCGGCAACGCCCCGGGCGGCATGGGCCTGGTCGGAACCGTCATGTGCCTGTTCTGGGGGGCGGTCAGTGGCTCGGGCCCGGCTTCGGTGGCAGCGATCGGGCCACTGGTGATCCGCAGCATGGAGGAAGACGGCTACGGCAAGGCGTTTGCGGCCGGTCTCGTCTCTGCCGGCGCGGCGCTGTCGATCGTGATTCCGCCGTCGATCGGGCTGATCATCTACGGCGTGATTGCCGAGGTCTCGATTGCGAAGATGTTCATTGCGGCCATCATTCCCGGGATGGTCATGGGCATGATGCTGCTGGCAACGCTGCCGTTCGACCGGGATCGCGCGCGCCGGCAACGGGCGCTCAGGGCACTGCAGGCGATCGACGGGAGCAAACGGGACGAGGCTTCGTGGCCGGCAGCAGTGCTGGGTTCGGGCCGGAAGGCGTTCTGGGCCCTGCTGACACCGGTTGTCGTTCTCGGCGGAATCTACGGTGGCATTGTGACGCCGACCGAGGCGGCGATCGTCGCAACCGTGTACACCCTGTTCGTCGGGCTCTTCATCTATCGCGACGTGCGCTGGTCGGACGTGCGCAAGACCCTGGTGGAGGCTGCGTCCGCCTCGGCCTTTGTCATGCTGATCGTTGCCTATGCCAGCCTGTTCGGATGGGTGATCAACGTCGAGGATCTGATCGGCAGGTATTCAGACCTGCTGATCGGGCACGGCGGCGGGCCGATCGCCGCCCTGATCACGATCATGGTCATCCTGCTGGTGGCAGGCATGTTTGTCGACGCCGTCACAATCCTGCTGGTCAGCCTGCCGATCTTCCTGCCGGTTGCGCGTTCGTTCGGCTGGGATCCGGTCTGGTTCGGCGTGGTCGTGATCACGAATCTCGCCATCGGACTGATTACGCCACCGGTCGGCATCAACCTGTTCGTGTCGGCCAACATCACGAAACTGTCGATCGAGAAAGTGGCCGTTGGGGCGATGCCCTTTCTCGTCAGTTCGCTCGCTGGCCTGGTGATTCTGATCGTCGCGCCCGGCCTGTCGCAATGGCTGGTGCGCTGACAAAGCCTGATGCCCGGTCCGCGTCGGCGCGCTCCTGCCGAAGCGCGCGGTCCGCTGTCGTGGCGTCTGATGTGACGCCTGATGCCGCCAGACGGGCGCGGCCGCCGCGGGTCACGGCGACGGCCCCGGGTGCCCGGTGAACGTTCAGCGCGCGCCCGCCGCCTTGAGTTCCAGACGCCGCCGGTGCAGTACCGGCTCGGTGTAGCCGGAGGGCAGCCTCGTGCCTTCGAAGACGAGGTCGCAGGCGGCGAGAAAGGCAACGCCGTCACAGGCCGGAGCCATCGGGCGGTAGAACGGATCGCCAGCGTTTTGCTGGTCGACGACGGCGGCCATGCGCTTCATCACGTCCATCACACGCTCCCGGGTGACGATGCCGTGGTGCAGCCAGTTGGCGATGTGCTGCGAGGAGATGCGGCAGGTGGCGCGGTCTTCCATCAGGCCGACGTTGTTGATGTCGGGCACTTTCGAGCAGCCGACGCCCTGATCGATCCAGCGCACGACGTAGCCGAGAATGCCCTGGGCGTTGTTCTCCAGTTCGGCGGTGATATCGGCGTCGGACCAGGCGGGCGATTTTTCCACCGGGATCGTCAGGATGTCGGCCAGCTTCGCGCGTCGTCCTTCCTTCGCGATTTCGGCCTGGCGCGCGAGCACGTCGACCTTGTGGTAGTGGGTCGCGTGCAGCGTGGCGGCGGTCGGGCTCGGCACCCAGGCGCAGTTGGCCCCGGCCTGCGGATGACCGATTTTCTGTTCGAGCATGTCGGCCATCAGGTCGGGCATGGCCCACATGCCCTTGCCGATCTGTGCGCGGCCGGCCAGGCCGCAGATGAGGCCATTGTCGACGTTCCACAGTTCGTAGGCGGCGATCCACGGCTGTGCCTTCATGGCGGCCTTGCGCACCATCGGACCGGCCTCCATCGAGGTGTGAATCTCGTCGCCGGTGCGGTCGAGGAAACCGGTGTTGATGAAGGCGACGCGGCGTTTGGCGGCGCGGATGCACTCCTTGAGGTTGACGGTGGTGCGCCGTTCCTCGTCCATGATGCCGATCTTCACCGTATCGGCCGGCAGCCCGAGCGCGCGTTCGACGTGCGTGAAGACTTCATCGGTGAAGGCGACTTCCTCCGGGCCGTGCATCTTGGGCTTGACGACGTAGATCGAGCCCGAGATCGAGTTGCGCATGCCTGACTGCTTGCGCAGATCGTGCATGGCGATGAGCACGGTGCACATGGCGTCGAGCAGGCCTTCGTAGGCCTCGTTGCCGTCCCGGTCGAGGACCGCCGGGTTGGTCATCAGGTGGCCGACGTTGCGGACCAGCATCAGCGAACGGCCCTTGAGCGCGAGCGGCTTGCCGTCGGCGCCCGTGTATTCGCGATCGCCTGCGAGCCGGCGCTCGAAGCTGCCGCCGCCCTTGGCGACGGTTTCGACGAGGTCGCCACGCATCAGGCCGAGCCAGTTGCGATAGGCCAGCGCCTTGTCCTCGGCGTCGACTGCCGCCACCGAATCCTCGCAGTCCATGATCGTCGTCACGGCGGCTTCCAGCAGCACGTCGGCGACGCCGGCGCGATCGCTGCTGCCGACCGTGTGCGTGCGGTCGATGCGGATCTCGATATGCAGTTGGTGGTTCACGAGCAGGATGGCCGACGGCGTCTGCGCGTCGCCCTGCCAGCCGGCGAAGTGTTCTGGATCGGCCAGCCGCTGTTCGCCGGCCGCAGTCGTGGCCACCAGCGCGCCGTCGACGACCCGGTAGCCGGTGACGTCGGCATGACTGCCGGCGGCCAGCGGGGCGGCGTCGTCGAGGAAGGCTTTCGCCCAGGCGATCACGCGCGCGCCGCGCACCGGATCGTAGCCGCCGGGTTCGGGCGCGTCACCAAGCGCGTCGGTGCCGTACAGCGCGTCATACAGGCTGCCCCAGCGGGCGTTGGCGGCGTTCAGCGCATAGCGCGCGTTCATCACCGGAACGACGAGCTGCGGGCCGGGCACGATGGCGATTTCCGGGTCGACGTTGGCCGTCTCGACCGAAAAATCCGGGCCTTCGGGCACCAGGTAGCCAATCTCGGACAGGAAGGCGGTGTAGGCGGCGGCGTCGTGCGGCTGGCCGCGGCGCGTGCGGTGCCAGTCGTCGATTTTCGCCTGCAACTCGGCGCGGCGCTCGAGCAGCGCGCGATCACGGTGCACCACGGCGAGCATTTCCGCGCTCTGCACGACCGGCTCACCTGCAGCGCGGCCCCGATCCACGCGCCGGACGGCTCCCTGCTCGCCGTGCTCGACGCCTCGGCCCTGCGTTCGCCCGACGACCGTCGCAGCCAGCAGCTGGTGCTGCAGATGGTGCAGGCCAGCGCGCGCCAGATCGAGGACGCCTGGTTCATGCGCCAGCACGCACGGCATCTGGTGCTGCGGCTGGGCCGCCAGCGCGACTTCCTCGAGGTCGCCTGCGACGGCCTGGTCGCGCTCGATGCCACGGGCCGCATCGTCGCCGCCAGCCCGCGCCTGCGCAGTGAAGGCGGAGCTGCCGCCGAACCCCTGGTCGGCCAGCATTTCGAGCAGGTGTTCGACGCCCGCCTCGACGCCGTCGCGGCGGCTGCCAGCCAGAGCGCCACGCTCGCGCTGGCCCTGCGCCGACGGCCTGCGGATCCGCCCCGCTTTGCCCTGGCGCGCGCCCCGCGCGTGGAACATCGGGCACCGCGCAAGTCGGCACGCACCCCGGCCATCCCATCCCGGCTGGCCGCCCTGGCCGCCCTGGCCGGGCAGGATCCGCACATGGCGCAGAACGTCGAGCGCGCGCTGCGCGTGCTCGACAAGGGCCTCGACGTGCTGCTGCTGGGCGAGTCCGGCACCGGCAAGGAGCTGTTTGCACGCGCCATGCACGAGGCCAGTGCGCGCGCCGGCGCCGCCTTCGTGGCGCTCAACTGCGCCGCCATTCCCGAGTCGCTGCTGGAGAGCGAGCTGTTCGGCTACCTGCCCGGCGCGTGGACGGGCGGCGCCAGCAAGGGTCGCCAGGGGCTGGTCGAGGCGGCCCATCGCGGCACCCTGTTCCTCGACGAGATCGGCGACATGCCGCTGGCGCTGCAGGCCAAGCTGCTGCGCGTGCTGTCGGAGTCGCAGGTCCTGCCGCTGGGCGCGCGCGAACCGCGCACGGTCGATATCCGCGTGGTGTCGGCTTCGCACCGGCCACTGGCCGAACTGGTGCAGTCCGGCCAGTTCCGCCAGGATCTGCTCTACCGCCTCAACGCCGCGGAACTGCAGCTGCCGCCGCTGCGCCAGCGCCGCGATCTCGGCGGCATGATGGACCGGATGCTCGCCGACCTGGGCAGCCAGTACAGCCTCGGCGAGGCGGCGCGTGCGATGCTGCTCGCCCACCCATGGCCCGGCAACCTGCGCGAGTTGAACAACGTGCTGCGCTATGCCGTCGCGCTGTGCGGCGACGGGCCGCAGGCCGGCGCGGAGGCTTGGGAGTGCGTTATCGAGCCGGTCCATCTGCCCGACAGCCTTCAGGCGGTCGATGTGCTGGATGCCGGGCCATCCGTGCTGCAGATGGGCAGCGCCGCAGCGCTGGACGAGGCGGGCGGCGCTGGCGGGCGTTTCCAGCCCGGCGGCGCCGTGGAGCTGGAACAGTTGCTGGCGCAGTGCCACGGCAACGTCTCGGAAGTGGCGCGGCAGCTGGGCGTGAGCCGTTCCACGGTACACCGGCGCATCCAGCGCCTGCAGCTGGGCGTGCGCTGCGCCCGCTGGAGCAAGAGACCGTCCTGACCGCCGCGCTGTTCGAGTTCAGTGCTGCGGGAAGATGCCACCAATGATCTGTTCGTCAGGGGGGAGGCGTACGGTCCATCTGGCGAAGAATGTCCATGAACATGGCTGTCGGGATAGGCCCATAAAGCTCATAAATGTTGTCGCAGCCGACCGAGTCGCATCCCTTCAGGATGACGGCGATCTTTTCAAGTTCGGTCGGGTTGCGCCAGAAACCGTACGCGACAATGTCGTTTCGTTCCGAGCGAGTGATCTTCGCTGACTGATCGAGCCCGAACAGCTTTCTCAGTCGACGCGATTCAGCGGAGTCAGGATCCAAGTCCCCGATTTTGACGAGTAGCGAATCAAAATCCTGCGTATCCTGGGCTCGGGGAAAGCCGGCGCGTTGAGCTTGTTCAAGTGCCTGAGCGGACGTTGACGCCGACATTGAGATCAGATGCTCGGGTCCGTCCTGTGTGGCCTTGAGGGATAGATGGATTCCCGGCGGCGAAGCAAACGTATTCATGCGTGCGATCCGATCTGCCGGAAAACGAATGCTCAGTTCATCAATCTGGATGCTCAGGCAGTTGGTGCATGCTGCTGCCTCCGGCCACGGCAGAGGTTCGATCATGGCGCCTGCGTCTGCGATGCATGGTGAGGTATAAACGGTCGTGAGTAGCCATGCTGCCAAGATCCATTTCTTCATGTGTTTTCCCAAACAGGAAGTTTCCGGTGAGTGGTGCTCATTTCTGCAAGGTTGAGTTCACTCTGCCAGGATCGGATGACTTGCCGGGCACAAGTCATCGTGCGGTTCACGCCGTCCGGCAAGACGGGCTTTGCGCGATGGTTCGAGCCGTAGCAGTTCCGCGGGAAAGCGCCACGCCGGCTTCCAGGTCAGCCCGAATGGCGTGCGCCGGCAACGAATGCGGACGGCGACTGGCCGAAATGCTTTTTGAACGCGACGGCGTATGCGCTGTGGCTTTCGTATCCGCTGCCCAGTGCCACGGTGGTGATCGGCGTGCCTTCCAGCAGCCTCGGCAGCGAAGCCATCAGCCGCCCTTGCTGGCGCCATCGGCCGAACGCCATTCCGGTGGTTTTCTGGAAACGGCGATGGAATGTCTTGGTGCTCATGCCCAGCCGGGCCGCCCAGTCGTTGGCGGTGGCGGCCTGGCCTGGATCGTGCAGCAGGGCATGGCAGACCTGCTGCATCCGCGCATCGGCAGGCCATGGCAGGTGGAATGGCAAGGCCGGTTGCATGCGCAGTTCCTCGACCAGCAGCTCGCCCATCAGAGTCGCCCGCCGGGTGGGCGGTGCGCCGGGATCGTGCTGCGAGAGCGCGCCGATCAGGGCCCTCGGCAACGTGCCAATGTGCAGCACGCAATCGACCTGGGGAAGTTCCGCGCACACGTCCTGGCGGATGAAGATGCCGTGTGCCAGCAAGGGTAGCGGGATGACCAGGCGATGCGGCACGCCCGGGCGCAGCCATACCGCCGCGGTGGGCGGAACCAGCCAGCGCCCGGTGGCCGCTTCCACCAATATGACGCCCTGGTCGGCATAGAGCAGGTGCCCCCGGGCATGCCGGTGTTCGGGCACGGTGTGCCCCGCCGGATAACGCGCGCAGACGCCCGTCACGGGCAGCGCGGAGGTTTCCGCCTCGGTCAGATCGAGCGCGTGGCCGCCCTCGGACGATGATGCAAAACCCATGTGGCACCCAATCGCTCGTGTCCATTTTGATGAAGATAACGTCCATTCTTATGTAGATGGACAGTGGGATCAATCCTATAGTCGCCATGCCACACAGCAACCATTCGCCATGTACATCCTCTCCCTCGTTCGACTGCTACCTCTGCTGCCCCCTGGTCGGGGTCGGCGCGCAGCCGTCTGCGCCATGACCCATCCTGATTCCCCCTGACCCCGACCATGGCCAGCCTCCTTGAGGCAGGGGAATCAGGTTTCACCGATTCCCCATTGCTCTGTCACGAGGTTCTCATGCTGGCCAATCCCTCCTCCAAATACCGCGCCATTGCGCACGTCGACCTGCCGGACCGCCAATGGCCCGTCGCGCGCGTTGACGCAGGCGCCGATCTGGCTTTCCACCGATCTGCGCGACGGCAACCAGGCGCNNCAGGCGCTGTTCGAGCCGATGAACCGCGCGCGCAAGCTGTGCCTGTTCCATGAACTGGTGCGCATCGGCTTCAAGGAAATCGAGGTCGGGTTCCCCTCGGCCTCGCGGACCGACTTCGAGATCGTGCGCCACCTGATCGACGCTGATCTGATACCCGACGACGTGACGCCCATGGTCATCACGCAGCTGCGTGAAGACCTGATCGCGGAGACGGTGCGCAGTGTGGCGGGCGCGCGCCGCGTGATCGTGCATTTCTACAACGCCATCGCGCCGGTTTGGCGCGAGATCGTGTTCGGCATGGGCGTGCCGCAAATCATCGAGATGGTCGAGCACCATATCGCGCTGTTCAAACGGCTGGCGGCGGCCCATCCGCAGACGCAGTGGGTGCTGCAATACTCGCCCGAGACTTTCTGCATGGCTGAGCTGGAGGTCTCGCTGGCGGTCTGCAACGCCGCCATCCGGGCCTGGGACGCGGGGCCGCAACGGTCCATGATCGTCAACCTGCCGACCACGGTGGAAGTCTCCACGCCCAACGTCTTCGCCGACCAGATCGAGTGGATGGACCGCCGTCTGGAGCGCCGCGAGCACATCGTGCTGTCGGTCCACCCGCACAACGATCGCGGCACCGGCGTGGCCTGCGCCGAGCAGGCCCTGCTGGCCGGCGCGCAGCGCGTGGAGGGCTGCCTGTTCGGCAACGGCGAGCGCAGCGGCAACCTCGACGTGGTGACGCTGGCGCTCAACCTCTACACGCTGGGCATCGCGCCGGGGCTGGACTTCTCCGACATCGCCGCAGTCGCCCGGGTGGCCGAGGAATGCACCGCGCTGCCCCTCCATCCGCGCCACCCGTATGCCGGCGATCTGGTGTTCACCGCGTTTTCCGGCTCGCACCAGGACGCCATCGCCAAAGGCTTCGCCGCCCAGCGGCCGGGGGATGTCTGGCGCGTGCCCTACCTGCCGATCGACCCCCACGACCTGGGCCGCACCTACGACAGCATCGTGCGCGTCAACAGCCAGTCCGGCAAGGGTGGCATCGCGTTCCTGCTGCAACGCGACCATGGCGTCGCCATGCCGCGCCGCATGCAGATCGAGTTCAGCGCCATCGTGCAGGCCATGGCGGATGCCAGCGAAACCGAGTTGGGCAGCGAGCAGGTCTGGCAGTTGTTCGAGCAGGCCTATCTTGTCCCGGCGCCACCGGCATCGGGCCTCGCCTACCATGCGCACCGGCTGTTCGATGCGCCCGAAGGCCAGGGCATCGAGCTGGAACTGCTGGCGGAGGATGGCTCGGTCAAGGTCTGCCGAGGCACCGGCAACGGCCCCGTCGCGGCCACCGTGGCCGCCCTGGGCCTGCCGCTGCGCATCGACAGCTACGAGGAGCGCAGCCTGGGCCATGGCGCCGACGCATCGGCCATGGCGATCGTCGAGGCCGCGTGGCCCGGCGTACCCGGCGCACGCTTTGGCGTCGGGGTGCACGCCCATATCGTGACGGCGGCGGTGCTGGCGGTGCTGAGCGCCGTCGCCCGTTTCCCGCAGGAGGCGAGACCGCTCGCCGCCAGCGTCTGACTCACGGCGCGCGCGCCAGGCTGCGCGCCGCCTCGACCACCGAGGCCCGCCGCCTGGCCTGCTCCTGCGGCCCGTCCTGCCCCGTGAACATGCGTGCGACCTGGGGCACGGCCGACCACCAGCCGGCCAGCGAGAGCACCAAAAAAGCCAGATGGTCGGCCTCCAGGGCGTCGGTGACGGTCCCTTGTCGCTGGCCCTCGGCCACGGCCTGAACCTTGTAGCCATAGCATTCGCGCCGCTGTTCCTCATCCGGCACCTCGCCGTCGAAGGTCAGACCTTCCCAGCGCATGAGCTGGCTCAGTTCGGGGTGTTCGCGGTGGTAGCCATAGACGCGGCCGGCATGTTCCCCGATGTCCTCAACGGCGAAGGACGCCAGTTCTTCGTTGACGTTCAACTCTTTTTCATGCTTTCTGGGTATGGAGGCGGCATCTGTTTTTTCAAGTGTGCGCATTATCTGTAGGTATACTGCCGCTCGCACCGCTCGCGGACGAATGAACGTCGATGTTCACAAAAAATGGGGAAGGGTGTATGCACAGAGAAAAGCGAGCGTTTTTGACCAGGCGCCACAGTGGCATGGGCAGATGCGCGCATTGGCTTGGCAGCTTGGTGTCGCTGGTGTGCGTGGTTTGCCTCGGGGTGGCGCAGGCCCAGGCCCAAACTGGCCAGGCGCTGGTAGACGCTGCCTATGAGGCGGCGGTGGCGCAAGATCCGGCGGTGCGAGCGGTCATCGCCAAGGCGACCGATCGGCTGGCGCAGACGCGCGATGCACAGGAGAAACTGCAAATCATCGAAGGGCTGGGTCGCGTGGGTGACTTGCCGTACCGGGAGGCCGAAGTGGCGCGCATCCACCTTGCGGTACTGGGCCAGCGCGTGCTGATGCAGCTGGCTGCGAACCGGCAGGAGAGTGGGCCGGTGCGTCAGGCGGCGTTGTTGGGCTTGATACGTGTGGATGCGCGCGACCATGTGCTGGACAAAGCGATTGATCTGGCCCAAGCCGAGCCGCAGGTGTTTTCCGGGGCCGACGAGCGCCTCAAGGATTTTCAGCGTCGGCGCAATGGATCCTTGCGCGCAGCCGGGGCCGCACGTGCCGTCGATCCGCAAAAAGAATCGCAGGCGCGCTCATTCCTGAAAGCGCACAAGGTGTCGGTCACGATCAGCGCACTGGGCACTCATGCCGACCGGGGCGATGTGGAGGTCGTGCAGGCGCTGCTGGATGCCGGCGTCGATCCCAATGCGCAGGGCGTGGCGAGCATCAGCATTCTGACCTCCGCAGTGACGTCCGGCTGTATCGAGCGCGTACCGCTGCCGCGGCTGACCGGCGTGTTGCAGGCCTTGCTGCAGGCGGGCGCGGACATCAATGTCCTCGACGGCGGCGGCAGCGCGCCACTGTTGTACGCGGTCAGGCACCAGTGCTCGTCCGAAGTGATTGCGCGGCTGATTGAGCTGGGTGCG
>JRYH01004809.1_pt1 | contig 10115 bp, 8 predicted proteins | sample 235351 | NCBI WGS metagenome assembly JRYH01 (sample SAMN03074221, study PRJNA261480) | activated sludge metagenome | biome: Wastewater Treatment Plant; feature: Wastewater; material: Activated sludge; isolation source: activated biomass of a wastewater treatment plant treating wastewater... ... | reverse complement strand
GCACCAGCCCTACCACCGGCGTCACCCGGAAGCCGGTGCCGGTCAGGTAGTCCGGCAGCGCGCCGAGCAGCTCGATATGGCTGCGCCCGAGGCCGATCTCCTCCTCGGTCTCGCGCAGCGCGGTGCCCGCCGGCGACTCGTCACGCTCCTCGACCCGCCCGCCGGGAAAGCTGATCTCGCTCGGATGGTGGTGCAGATGGTCGGTGCGCTTGGTGAGCAGCAGCGACAGCGAGGAATCGCGCTCCACCACCGGCACCAGCACCGCGGCCGGACGGGCGGCGGCGGGATTCATGGCCGTCTCGGACGGCATGCCGCCGCCGCGACCGCGGGCGAAGGCGGTGCGGAACCAGGTGGCGTCCGCGGCGGGGTTCGCCAGGCCTTCCTTGCCAGTCAATTGTTGTCTCCCTGAATCCGCGCCGCCGCTCGGGCGCGCAACCACCCTTGTGACCCGCAACGCCCTGTGAACGTTCGATGCGCGGGCCAACCGACGACCGCGTGCCGGCCGGATGAGATGACAAACACATTCGGCGCCGATGCGGATCACTCCTCGCCCAAAGCGGCTGTGCCTCCCGCGCGGGGTGTGCGCAACATACTCGCCGGACGACGCCTTCGCTACCTCGGCGTGCGTTCAAGCAAGGTGTTGGCAGCAGGGTCCCGGAACCGTTCCTCACCGAGAATGATGCATTGATTCACCACGACCATCGGCTGCCGAGCCGATTGGCGCCCGCGCGGTGCGCGCTCGCGCGCCGTCTCGAGGGCCTGCTCACGTTGATCTGCCTGGACAAAAACCAATTGCAGTTCGCCGTCGGGCGAGTGGCCTGCGCACGCAAAATCGGCCGCATTTGCCTGCGCTCCGCTCCCAAGTAGCAGGATCGCCGAAAGAAGGCGGGTCAATTTCAGCCTTCTCGATCGTCGCGCGGAAACACTGTTCATCATGGATTCCTCGTCAGGCACGTTTACCAGCAATCGTTTCCGAGACTTCCGGTCGCGGTACGCTGGCCGGCGGAGGTCACCGAAAAGGCCGTGCATTGCGAGTCGTTCGCCTGCGAACGCCCTGCAACCGGCGTCGCGGTCAGCGTGAAACACCTCGCAATATTCCCGCAGCCGCCGACCGCCGCGTCGACCGTGTAGAAACCCTCCTCCGAGACCGCCGGGTCCGCGGCGTAACCGAGTTCCCGCATATCTGTCGTATAGGAGCGCCGGTCGAGCATGAACTGCTCCTGGCGTGCGGCTGCGGCAAGGAGCAGGTTCTTTGCATCGATCCGCCGCGTGCGCTGTACATACTGGCTGTAGTTCGGCAGCGCGATCGCGGCGAGGATGCCGACGATGACCACGACCATCATCACCTCCAGCAGGGTAAAGCCACCGCATGTCCGGCACGGCAGCTGGCTGCCCAACAAGATATGGTCACGGTGTTGCATTACTCCGCCTCCCAGTCGGCTCAGTCATGCCAGTAGGTCCGGACAGGTACCGGCGGAATGCAGGTAAGCCCCTGGCAGTCCGGCGGGGTGGGGCCGGGATTACAGGCCGCACCGACGCAACCGCCGAGGCCGCTTCCGCCGCCGCCGCTGCCCGGAGGCAAGATCAGCCTGACCGTTCCGTCGCCCGACACATGGATGCCCGGCACATCCGCGATCGAGGAGCCGATCGTCAGGAACCGGTCGGCCTTATCGAACACATTGTTGTTGGTGAAGTCGATCGTCGCCGTTGCGTTCTGCAGCTTTACCACGTAGAGCCGCGCGATACCCGGCGTCGGCATACAGGAGTTGACCGTACCTGAGCTTGTGTCCGGCGAGAAGGTGTTGAACACCACCCTGCCGCCCAGCGTCACCGATTCGGATAGCGCCTTTTCGCCATCACCGTTGCTCAGGTCGATGTACCAGCCACTGGCTTCGCGCAAGTCTTCAGCCCCGTCCTCCTGCTGATCCTCCGTTCCTTCCTGTAGGACGTTGTCGGTGGCGTCGAAAAGATCGGCATTGGTAATCGGCAGGCTGCAGCGCGGGTCGGTGCTGGCGTCGCTGCAATCCGCATCCGTCGTGTAGGGCACCGTACGGAGGTCCTTCAGCATGTAGAAGCGGTCGTCGTTGTCAGTCGCGTTCGGATTCGTGCGATCCCCGCTTCCGATCAGCACGGCGTCGAAGACCTGGGAACCATCCCTCGTCGACACCGAATCGACCTTGTTGAAGAAACGCCGATCGCCCGCGTGCCCGTCCCCTGCCAGCGCAGCGAACTTGACCACCCGCCAACTCGACCTGGCCGCACCGGGCAGGTCGATGCGCCATACGTTTCCGCCGACATCGGCCGCGTAGATGCGATCGGTCAGGCCGTCGCCGTTACTGTCCCGCACCGACACCGAGGCGGCAATGGAATGCACCATGCCGCTCACCTGAAGGTTGGTTTCCGAACTGCTCGCCGGCGTCGCGCGCCAGAGCAGCGCTCCGGTTGCCGCATCGACGATGAACACACCTCGGCCCTGCACATCCGCCACCTCGGCCGCCGTCGTCAGTCGATCGTCATTCGCCGGATCGTAACCGGCCCCGAAGATCAGCACCGGCTTGGGCTTGCCCTCGCCATCGGCATGACCCGGTATCGTGGTCACGACGGGCGTCGACCAGGTCTCGCCCAGCTCACTGAAGCCGTTCGTCGCCGGGGAAACCTGCCACATGAAGCGCGGGCTGTCGGGGTCGGTGACATCCAGCGCATAGTAGGTGCTGCCGCCACGACGCAAGCCGAAGAAGATATACATCTTGTCTCCAGCGCCGCTTATCGTGCCGTCCCGGTCGTCGTCATGGCGATAGAAAGCCACTTCACCGTCCACACCGTAGACCGTGGCCCCGCCGGCGAGATCGTTCTTCCGCTCCCGCAACATCGGCGCCAGCTCCTTGGGAAATATGGCCCAGCTCTCCGCGCCGTCGGAGTTCCGGAACATGTGCAAGAAGCCCGCATTCGTCCCCGCCACGATTCTCAGATCCGGCGAAGCGAGCGAATAGCCAGACCGCGCACCGTAATCGAGGACGACCGGCGTGCTATGGAGAATATCGCCGAGCATCCATTCGCGCCGGGCCGTCTTCGCCGAACTCGTCCAGCCGCGAGACCAGGCCAGCAGGTCCGCGAACTCGGCCGCGTCGGCAACCCCGAAGTGATCGTAAAGCGCCTGATCCGTGTCGAAGCCGTATGCGCTCCTGTTCAGATTAGCGACGGTGAAGTCCTGCAGCGCATTGTTTTTCCCCGTGTTGGTCTTGATGACGCGGGTGTCCGGGTCGCGCGCCGCGAGCACGCCGCCTACCCCGCCCGCCTCGACCTCACCGCCATCGCCCGCGTCGCTGCCCCAATAGGTGGCGGCGGCGTCGAGCAAGTCTCCGGTCGCAGCATTGAGCGCGGGGTTGCCGTTGCGGTCGAGCAGCACGCCGTTGGCGGGATTGATGCTCAGCTTCTTGATATTGCCCGGCCAGTTGGTGCCGTTGGCCGGTTCGAACATTGCAAAAAAGACCTCGTTGCGGGTTTCGGTCCGGGTGAAATTGTTCGTCGCCACTGCGGGCGAGGTAAAGGTAGAGCGGGTCGCGAGGATCGAGGTCAGCGCCCCCTGGAAGGCTGCCGTCAGTTGTTCGGCGTTGTCGGCGGTGTAGTACAAACCGCCGCCCTTGGTCGCCGCATCCTGCAGAAGCTGCTGATTCGTGGCGAAGCCGATCGTGTAGAGGATGCCCTTCTGCTCGCCGTTGGCCGGGTCGCCATCGAGATCGGTGTTGTACATGTACTCGGCGAGTTCCGGTAGACAGTTCTCGATGTCGCCTGCATTGCTAGCATTCCGGTATTTCTTGCAGGTCTTGCCGGTAAGCGACTTGATTCGGTCGTTGGCATCGGTGTCGTACTGGGGCTCGCCGTCGGTCATCAGGATGATATAGGCGTACTGGCAGTCGCCCATCGGCGAAACGTATTTGCTGCCGGACTCTGCCGCGACATCGCGCCCCGGCACATCGGACGAGTGCTTTTCTTGCCCGTACAAGACGTCTCCCCCGGACAAATAACGATAGGCCTCATACACGCTCTCGCAGATCGGTGTCGACCCTTCGTGCTCGAGGCCATTGACAACGCCCACCAGGTTGGCGCGATCCGTGGCCGTCATGTTCTCGATGATGCGCTGTACGACGCGTGCGCCATCGTAAGCCGAAGATCCGCGATAGTTACTGTCGTAATTCCGGTTGAACACCGCGAGCCCGAAGTCGATGCCGGTATTGGCGGAAACGATGTTGGAGATGACATTCTGGGCGACTTCGAGCCGGGTGCGCGTGGCGGGAACCGGCGTGCCGCGATACCAGTTCATGTAGTTCGCGGTGTAGATTCGATAGGGATCCCAGCGGTTCGCCACACGGCTCTGCCTGTCAGCGCCGTACGGCCGCGGATTACGGCTCCGCGGATAGCCCGCACCGGGCGATCCCGTCCCGCTCCCGTTGTCCGTTACCTGCCCGGAAACGTCCTGACCGCATTCGATATGCAGCGGGTCCTTCGCCGAGGTGCTCAGATCACTCCAACTGTCCGAATTGTTCGAATCCCACCTGGCAAAGTTGCCAGAATAGAAGCCGGTGTTTGTCAACGGCGCATAGCTCGAGGCGCAGCGGTTCTTCTGCGCATTGAACCATTGCGAGGTATTTGCCGAGGGTGGCTGACCGCTGGTTCCGGTCGCCCAATACAACCTCCCGGCCTGAATCCCCGAAACCGTTGGATAGGTGGTGTTCGGATCGTACGGCGCCCGCTCGCCGACGACGTTGGTATCCATACTGCCGGAATCGTCGAAGACGATCAGCACCTTGGGCCGGGACGTCTCGGTATCCACCTCCAGCCGATAGATCTCGGTATCGTCCGCGGCGGCCTGAGCGCCCAGGAACAGCCCCAGCCAGAAGAGCGTCGTGCGACAGGCGGACGCCGCACGCCGGCCTGACCACGCACTGCTGCGCAGTGAAGCGCACGCCGATCCCTTCCTCAAGCCCCTTTGGTCACGAGCACTCATCTCATTTACCGATTGCAGATACGGCTTGCGCCGAAGTTAGTTTTTCAGCACGCGCATGTACGCGCCCCTAGCGACGCGGACGCTCGCGCCGGCCTCGTGTTCGGACTCGATCCGGTAGTAGTCGCATCCGATTTTGTCCGCGCTCGTCGCCGCTNNACGAACAGTTCAGGCTCGACCCCGTTGTCCTTGAGCAGGCCCGGGGCCGATTCCCCGAACAGCGCCGTGGCATCGAGCGTATCGTCCTCGTTCAGGCTCGCGTCCTGAAACGGATTTCCGTCATCGACAATGAGGCTTAATACCGCGGCAATTCCCGCTTCGGCCGAATGCAGCGATACCGCGGTTTCCTGCATGTTGCGCGCCATCCTCAGTCCCATGCTGCCGCCGCCGGCGAGATTGAGCCCGAGCAGCGTCATTACCAGCAGCAGCACGAGCGCAACCACAAGCACCATGCCTTTCTGCCTTTCAGCGCGTCCGTTCATGCCTGCCTTCCTCACCATGCGCGATTCCTGAGCGCGACCGACCCCTCGAGCAGGGTGCGCTTGAAGTTGTCGCCCACCGGACCGAAATCCACCTCTCCCAGGCTATAGGTCTTATCGTCCTCGTAGCCCGCCTCCGGCTCGACGCTTCGGACCAGCAGGAAGAGTTGCAGATGCGCGACGTCCGTCCAGTCGTCGACCGCGTCGGGGGCGAGCACGCGATCCACCCGCCCGTCGCCGTCGCCATCGACAGCCGCCATTGCGCGCAGCTCCTCGACGCCCTCGACGATATCCTGGGTCACGATCTGCTGCTGACCACCGCTGAACTGCATGACCTTCCGTGCCAGGGTCGGGACCGCGCCCGCCCGGATGTAATACGCGACGAAGCGGTATTCCCAGTAGTCCCCGTTGGGCACATCTCCGGTACCGGAAATGCTCGGCGGGCTTGGGTCGTCCCCCGAAAACAGGACCCCTTGCAGGCGGTTGGTCGCCACGTAGATCTTGTTTTCGTCGGCAGCCGCGGCCAGACGTTGTGGAAGCACCGACTTCACGATCAGGATGCCGGTGTCGGGCACGGCGTCGTCGATGCATCCAAGCGCCGCCCCATCGTCGTCCGCCTCGGCAACGACAATGTAATTGTCGAGGTCGTAGGCGGCCGCAACACCACTGCAATCGTTCGAAACCTCCCCCAGATTCCGCCCGCGGTCGACGTTGTACACCGAGGCTTCGCCGAAAAAGCCGGCGAGACGCACGTCGGAGCTGACGAGATGCAGGGCGAAACGCCCGTTTTCGGCCATGCGCGAAACCTGATCGGTAACCGTGTAGGAGCGCTTGTAGGCGAGGAACATCGAGTACGTTGCGCCCACCAGGAAGAGTCCGATCACCATCGCCACAAGCAACTCGACGATCGTCATCCCTCGGCTGCAGGCCTGCGAGGTTCGCCGCATCATGGAACAAGATCCTCCGGATCGACGACGATCGTGTCGAGAACCACCTGACGCCTGAAGCGCGCGTCGTCGTCGTCGATGTCACCGCATTCCGCCGCGCCGACCACGAGGGCATCGCTGGTCTCGCTCAACCCGAGCCAACTCACGATCACGCTCATCCGCCCCGAATTGGCCATGTCCGGATTCGGCTCGAATACGATGCAGCCGCTCGCCTGGATCAGGCCGCCGATCGCGTTGACGCCATCCGTCGTGCTCGCGCCGTCCAGCTTGCGGTCCCACTCCCAGCGGTCGCGGGCGACCGTTTCGGCAACGGTACACTCGGTTGCCACGCAGGCTGCCGGCTGCGAAACCGCGTTCCCGCGCCCGAGCGCATTGCTGCCCATCCCGGTTTCGTAGGCCGCGGCGCCGCCCGGATTCGCCAGGATTCGCTCGAGCATGTCGGAGGCCAGCGCAACTGCCTGGGTGCGATCGAAGGAAGCCTGGCCGGAGCGCTGGCCGCTCATCAACAGCCCGGCAATGCCGAGCATCCCGACGGAGAGAACCGCGAATGCGACGAGCACCTCGATCATCGAGAAGCCGCGCTGCGATTTCCGCACACCGACCGTCATGCCTGCCCCTTCAGCACTGGATGTCACTGCCGGACGCATCATCGCGTACGCCGTTACCGTCGGCGTCGGTCGCCGCTCGCGTTCCGCCCGTCGGCAACACGATGACCCCGCGCGCACTGCCGCTGCCACGGCCGTCACAGATCGAGAAGGTGTGACGACGCTCCTCTGCCACGCTTCCCTCCCGTGTAAACCGTATGCTGACGACCTCTCCCGCAAGCCGGATCGCCACGCCGTCGGGAACGCCACTGACGAAAGCCCGCACTTCCTCACCCGCTGCACGTGCGCCATTGCCATCCGTATCCACAAAGCTCATCCAGCCTGCGCTCCAGTTTCCATTACAGGCGCCGCCGTCGGCGCTGCCGCACACGGTCACCGGCCGCGCGCGGGCCACCGCGTGGCTCCTTGCCTCGTTCAGGCTGCCAAGCAGGATGTTGGCCTGCGACACCAGGCGGTTGTTCTGGATGAAGGTGAGCATCGACGGAACGCCGATCGTCGCAAGAATTGCCGCAATCGCGATCACGACCATGAGTTCGACCAGCGTGACGCCGCGCTCGCGCCCGCGTTTGCGCAGGAAATGCAGACGAAAGATGATCACCGCGTACCTCCTACTGCCTCACCGGCAACCCATTGCGAACCGGCGCGGTCCTACGCGGATCGATCCACGGCGCGCCGCTCGGGGCGCCCGCCTCGCCCTCAGTGCGGCCAGCCTCGCGGCCTGCCCCTTCCGCAGACCTGCCGGAACTGCTAGCGGCTGATGAGGCAGTACCGATGATGCTGGCTGGTTTCATTGGGCCTTTTGCGATGGATGCGGTTCGATGGTACGGGTGGCGCACGCTGCCCGGGGGTCCCCGCCGATCACGCAGGCTGCGCTCATGTGTGATTGTATGCGCCACGCAATGCAGCGTTGGCATCCAAAGATCACATAAACATCATCGATGTGACCAATGTCACGCGACCTCTGGCGGACCGCTCGAGGCACGCGGCGCGGTCCCGGCCGGGCAAAGGGGCATCATCCCTTTCCGCATTCAGCCTCACGCACCAGGCGGGCCCGCCCGGTCGCGCTGATCACGATCCGCCGTGCCCGACCTTCCCCGCAGGCGGTGATGGTACCCATCTGCAGGGCGCCGTCGGTCAGGGCCGTTCGGCCCGAAGGCAGGTAGGAAACGTAGTTGCGAACCGGCGTATTGCCAGTGACCACCACCCCGGCCTCCGCCGCTCGCGCAGCATACAGAACCGTCTCCCCTTCCTCGCGCTGCGCGGTGCCGTTCGGATCTTCGAATACGATCCAGCCGCTGTGCCAGCCGATGCCGGAGGCGCAACGTTCGAGGTCGCTGCTGGTGCACAGGCTGACCCGCCGGCCCCGCTTGATCGCTTCCGAACGGGTGAAGACGAGGGAGGTGTGCAACTCGTTGGTCACCGTTGCAAGGCGATGCGCACTCACGAGACTGGCAAGGGAAGGCAGCGCAAGGGCAGACAGGATCGCCAGGATCGTCGTCGCCACGCTGAGTTCGACAAGGTTGAAACCAAGCTGCCGCCGGTGCATTCGCGACCTCCCGCAAGGATGGGCACGAGACGGCAATGCATGCTTGGGAGGAACGGAAAAACGATCGCCCCGCCTCCAGCCGCCTCACGTGCGAAGAGACGCGAGGATATGCATTTGAGATATTCAAGACAAGCGATTCGGATAAACGCCCCCCGCCGGGTGGCTCAGTAGTGTCTTTCCAGCCTCATCATCTGGCCTTCGCGCCGCATCTCCAGCCGGTTCAGCACGTTCATCCCGAGCAGGCCGACCGGAAGGCCCGATTCGAAAATGGCGGCCTCGACACCGTGAAAGGTGAATGGCCCGAACTGGACGCGCTCCACTTTCACCCGCCATACATCCACCACGCCCGCAGCGGTGACCGCGCTTGCCTTTTCGCCCGAGCGGAAATCGATACCTGCACGCGTCGCGTCGCTCGCGGCAAGTGAGAGCAGCGTCGCGCCCGTATCGACGATGAACGGCACGCGCGCACGATTGATCAAGACTTCGCTAGAAAAGTGCCCCTGCGGGTCGGCGTACAGGGTGATTGCCTGGGCTCTGCCCGAGTCCACCCGTACCGGCTGAGTGCCGAGTTCGAGGTGCTGCCTTCGCCCGCCCACTTCGACCACGGCACGGTCTCCGTCCAGTACCAACAAGCGGATGCCTTCGCGCGTCTTAGCGCCGACGGCCAGGGTGATCGGCGTGCCGCCATCGATCGAGAGAATCGCGCGGCTTCCAATCCGCCCCACCAAGGCGACCTCCGTTGCCAGCGCCGGAAGGGTATGGGCACATATGAACAGGCCCAGCAAGCTCGCGTAAGCGGAGCGGCACTTGAGCAACATCATCGACGGAGTCTCTTTCTGGTAGACGGGGGAGAAATGCCAAATGCCGCAGCGGGCTGATGGTAGCGTATGCGAAATCGATCCGACGCGCTCGAGCCGCGGCGGCATTACCCCCTCGCCGGCTGAACCAACCGGCTTCGTGATCGCGGTCACGACCGAGGCTGACCAAGGCTAGTCAGACCGGCGCCTTGGTTGTAAAAATCAACCCTAAGATCCAAGCTGTGGACTCATGAAACATTCCTTCTTTGCGTTCATGGGGGCGAGCTACCCCATTCACCTCGAGCGTTCGTTCGAGCGCATCCTGCTCAAGATCGAGGCGCTCTGGGATACACCCGAGATCCACGATTACTTCAGCGACCTGCTGATCGACAGGCGAGGCGGACGCAAGGGTTTTCCAGCCGAGGTGGTAGCCGACATCATCCAGTTGCGCGATACGCACGAGCTGGAGAGCTTCAGGCGCGCAGAGCTTGCCGAGCATGCGTTGGCCGAGATCGCCCGGCGTGGCGTCGCCTTCCTGCCAGAGAACTTCGTCCGCGCCCTGGAACGCGGGGACAAGGAACTCGTGGACCTGTTCGTCCGCGCCAATTTCAATGTGAACATGCCGCTCGAGGATGGCTCCTCGCCCCTGCTGTTCGCTCTCAAGCGCGGCCTGACCATCATCGCGCAGATCCTGCTGGGCGCGAACGCCGACCCCAATGCCAAGGATCGCCTCGGCCTC
>JRYH01009275.1_pt1 | contig 10116 bp, 10 predicted proteins | sample 235351 | NCBI WGS metagenome assembly JRYH01 (sample SAMN03074221, study PRJNA261480) | activated sludge metagenome | biome: Wastewater Treatment Plant; feature: Wastewater; material: Activated sludge; isolation source: activated biomass of a wastewater treatment plant treating wastewater... ... | reverse complement strand
AGGCAGCCGTCGACCAGCATGTGGCCGTCGTGCGTGTAGACGGGCGGCAGCAGCACGGGGATGGACGATGACGCACGGATCGCACGCCACAGCGGCCCCGTGCGATGACAGGCGACGGCGAAGCGCGAGAGGTTGGTCGAGACGGCGAAGAAGGGCAGCCACAGGTCCTCGATCTCGGTCGCCCCGAATAGCCGCCTCAGCTCGGCATCGAAGACGGTGTGGTCGAGCAGCCCGTAGCGCGGCAGCGTGTAGCGGCGCATGGCGCGATGGGCGACGAACATCTCGCCCAGCGCCGCGTCGATCGCCTCCGGCGAGGGCGTGAGCATGAACGCCGCCGTGAGCGCGGCCCCGGCCGAGGTGCCACCCATGATGTCGAAGGCGACGCCCGCTTCCGTCAGCGCCTTGTAAACGCCGGTATGGGCCGCAGCGAGCGCGCCGCCACCGGCGGCGACGAGGCCCACGGCGCGGCCATCGATGAAGCGCACGAGCCGATCGATGTCCGCCGTGTTGTCGAGCGCGACGTGGTGATGCATGGCGATGGCGCGGGGCGCGAGCCAGCGCGCCGTGCCGCTCACCTTGTCGCGCCGCGGATGCAGGAGAACGAGGCGCGTCGCGTCGGGGGCGACGAAGTGGGCGGCGGCGCGCTCGCTCGCATTCGGCTCGGCATCGGCGTCATGGCGAGCGGCGGCAATGACGAGATCGGCGTGGCGGATCGCCTTCTCCGACCAGGGCGTCAAGGTCTCGTCGGCGACGAGGAGCACGTGCTCGTGATCCACCTCGAGGGCATTCAGGCGCGAGATTGCGGCCGGGCCGTCGAGCGCCTCGTCCGATCCCAGGAGGTTGCGCGCGGCGATGCCATGCAGAACGGCGGTGCGGCCGCTGCGGCGGAGCGCACGGCCCAGCGCGACGACGAAATCGCCGCTCAAGGGCGCCCTGCCGGCGGGAATGACGCAGATCGTACGCGGACGGGGCGGCGTGTGGGCTCTCTGCGCCAGGGAGGTCGTCGCGGCGAGGCGCTTCGCCAGCACCGCCGTGAGGGTGGCCCAGACGCCGGGATGGGCGGCAACCAATGCCTCGAACTCATCGCGCGAGAGGGCGAGCACGAGACTGTCGCGCATGGCGGTGACGGTCGCGGTGCGGCAGCCGTCGGTCAGGAACGCGATCTCACCCACGGGCTGGCCGGGGCCGATCTCGCTCACGGGGTCAGGCTGGCCATCGCGCAGGACTGCAAGCCGGCCGGACTGCAGCACGTAGAGCGCGTCCGCCTCCTCGCCTTGCCGCATCAGGACGTCGCCGCGGCGCAGGGTGCGCAGCGCCAGCCGGGCCGCGAGCGCGCTTCTCTCGGCCTCGCTCAGGCCGGAGAACAGATCGACGTCGGGAATCCCGTACGCAAGGCCGCCGGCGGGTTTCATCGCTCGACTCTGATCGCATTGCCGCCGGACCCACTATAGGGGGCCGGCGCACCGATCGAAACCAGGCGTTTGAGGAGAAGGAAGAGAAGCCGAGGCCCGCTCAGGCCGCGGCGTAAGCGTCGGAGCGATAGCCGCCGGTGGAGGCCGCGAGGGCCTCGTTGATGGCGCGTGCCATCTTGTGCGGATTGAAGCCCCATTTGGCATTGAGGCGCATGTTGGCAGCCACCTCGAGCGCCGTCACGAGCGCGGCTTCGCCGTGGCGGGCGATCACCTCGCTCACGTGACGCGAATTGCAGGCGGCGAGAAAGCTGCGGAAGCGCAGGAGAACGGCCACCTTGCGAATCCGCGCGCGCGGAGAGACCTGCCAGAAATACTGCTCGACGCGGCGCAGGTCGGCATCGGAGAGCACCACCGAGGGAAGCAGCAGCCCCTGGCCATCCGACAGGATCTTGAGCGCCAGCGCCAGCTCGCGCGCGCCCACCTGGGGAACGTCGCTCGTATCGACGGCGTTTGCGTGCTGCTCGATCATCGTATCGGTCATGGCAATTTAAACCCGCGTTGAAGCCTTATTCGGATGGCCAAATACGGTCCAGGGCGACCCGTGCAGAAGGACGATGTCCCTCGGACTACGCGATTCGACGAGGAAATCCACGTCGACCCCTACCAGACGTCCATTCGGGTTGCGGATATCCGATCCTGAGAACCGGTATTTCCGCCCATCGGCCGCGTCGATGACGCCGACACCGAGACCCTCGTGAAACTTCGTAATCTGACCTTCCATCACACAACTCCATGCCGGGGACCGTGGCCGCTCGTGCGGCTCCGGGAAATCTGCCGGACAGGGGTCGTGTGCGCTGTTCCTACTGGAACATTCTCAACAATTTCAGAACAGTGAAGCGACAGCTTGGCAATTTCCACTAAAAATGGGCCGTCTTTGCGGACGGCCCACACTATGTCGCAGGTTGTGATGCGATCGGCACACACTTTCGTGCTCAATCGGAACGGGCATTAACCTCGTCTTGGCCTTCGAGCCCCGCCAGAGCGACAGGCTTGCGCCGGACTTTCACGGGCGAGGCCGGAGGGGCCGAGGGTGTGGAGGACGCCAGGCTAGTTACGAAAAAAGGCGTCTACCCGCATCCCCGGCTTCAACGCCGAGGACGTCCCTTCCAGCTCGATCGTCACCTCCATCACCTCGACATCGCTCGGGCGCAGGGGGCCGCGCGGGCCGATGCGCGCCGCGCCGAGGGTGGGCGCGATCTTCGTCACCTTGCCGACGAACTTCTCGTTCTGGCGGCTGATGCTCTTCACGTAGGCGGCCTGATCGATCTTGATCTTGTCGACATCGCCCTCGTCGACCTCGGCCTTCACGCGCACGACCGACATATCGCCCATGACGACGAGCGGGTTGTCGGGCGAGGGCGCGACGATCTCGCCCTGCTTGGTGTTGACCTGCAGGATGGTGCCGGCGGACGGCGCGCGGATGCGTGTCTTGTCGAGCAGGGCCTCGGCCATGCGCACCTCGGCGCGGGCGGCGCTGACGGCGGACTCGGCGCGGCTCGGAGCCGGCAGGTTGGCCTTCGACTGGGCCTTCACGTAGGCGATGCGCTCGCGCTCGAGACGATCGTTCGCGTCCTTCAAGCGGCGGCGCGCGTCGCTGACGGCGGCCTCGCTGCCGCTGCCGCTGCGCTTGGCGGCGATCGCGTAGTCGAGCTCGATGCGGGCGCCCGTGACCGCGCGCTCCGCCGAATAGATCGCGTCCTCGGCCTTGCGCACATCCTCGCGCCCGCTCGCGAAGTCCTTCTCGCGATCCTCGCGCAACGCCTCGGCCTCCGTCTCGGCAGAGGCGAGCTTGGCCCGGGCCTCGGCATCGTCGAGGCGCAGGAGAAGCTCGCCCTCCTCGACTTTGTCGTCGACCTTCACCAGCACCTCGTCGACGCGGCCGAGGTAGGTCGCGCCGAGGCGGATCTCTCCGGATTTGGGCTCGACGCGGCCCGGCGCGGCGGCAACGTAGTCACGCGTCACGAGCGGCAGCGTCTCGTCCTGGGCGGCGTTCGACTTGATCTTGTCGTAGGCGAGATACCCGCCGGCGCCGGCAAGTCCCAGCAACAGAATGAGGTTCAAAGGCTTCAGCATGATGCGAGATCTTCCTTAAGCTAGGGCGTTCTTCTTCTTGGGCGGCGACGCGCCGTCCGGAGGCGGGTGCGTCTTGCCGGGCGAGCGGTCGTCGCCGACGATGCGGCCATCCTCGATGGTGATGATGCGGTCCGCGTAATGCAGCGTGCGGTGGTCGTGGGTCACGGCCATCACGGCGCGGGTCGGGTCCTGCGCAACCTCCTTGAGCAGCTCCATCACGGCCTTGCCGTTCTCGCTGTCGAGGGCGGCCGTCGGCTCGTCGGCGAGCACGACAGACGGGCGGCCCGCGAGCGAGCGGGCGATGGCGACGCGCTGCTTCTCGCCGCCGGAGAGCTTCGAAGGATACGTGTGCATGCGATGGGAGAGACCGACGGACTTGAGCGCCTCTGCGGCCGTCTCGACGGGATCGGCCGAGCGGGCATCGCGGACGTCGAGCGCGACGAGCACGTTCTCGAGCGCGGTCAGCGTGGGGAACAGGTTGTAGCTCTGGAAGACGAAGCCGACGTGGAGGCGGCGGATCTCGGCCAGGTCCTCCGAGGCGAGGCCGACCGCCTGATGGCCCGCGAGATGCAGCTCGCCGCTCGTTGCGGTGAGGATGCAGCCGAGGATCGACAGCAGCGTGGTCTTGCCGCTGCCCGAAGGGCCCATCAGCAGCGTCAGCTCGCCCGGGCGGAGATCCATGCTCACGCCCTTCAGGATATGCAGCTCGCCGGCGCCGGTGCCGATCGTCTTCACGATGTTGCGGGCCTCGAGAAGCGGACGCTGCCCGCCAGACCCTTTCGCACCCTTTGCCATTGCTACGACGCCTCCCGAACCAGCACGGACATTTCTCTTCGCGTGTATGCCATCTGCGCCGGGGCGTGGCTGTTCCCGGAGACACACGCTCTTTGCTTCGATCCTCGATGCCGCTTATCGCTCATAGAACGGAGCTTCCTTCCGACGCTACGCAGCCGCTTCATCAGACGCAAGAGCAATGCAGCGGCGCGACCGCTGCAAGAGGCGGGCGAAGCCGTTGCCGCCGCGAGGCCCGCGGCGGCACGCGGCCTCACCTGTTGAAGACGCCCGCGGGATCGATCCGCGTCACTTTCCGGATCGCCGTGATCGCCGCGAAGATGCACATGCCCACCGTGAGCGCGAAGAGATACATGGCGATCTTGGGTGTCATGACGATGGTGAGCGTGGGCACGCGCATGGAGAGCCGGTAGATCGCCAGCATCGCGAGCAGCATGCCCGCCGCGTAGCCGAGCACCGCGCTCAAGAGCGCCTGGATCAGAATGACGGCGTGGATGTAGCTCGCGGACGCGCCCAATGCGCGCAACGTCGCGAACTCGTTCAGGTGGTCCTTCGTGCTCGCGTAAAGCGTCTGCGCGACGATGACGACGCCGACGATCGCGCCCAGCACCATGCCCGTGATGAGGGCGAGGCCGGCACCCGTCGAGAACATCCAGTAGTTGATGCTGCGGCGGTGGAACTCGTCGTGCGTCAGCACCTCCACCCCTTGCAGGCGGTCCTGAAGCTGCGTCTGGATCGCCTTGGCGTCGGCGCCGCGATCGAGGCGGACGAGCACGTAGGTGGCCTGGGAGGCGTTCGCGCCCGTCAGCTTGCGCGCCGTCGTGATGGGCGTGAACGTGTAAGGCAGGGTCGTGAACGAGCGGATGCCCTTCGTCACGGCCGTCACCTGCACGCGCTGACCGTTGATCTCGGCGTAGTCACCTTTGCTCTCGATGCCGAGGTCCTTGAAATACGACCTGTCGACGGCGACCGCATTCGGAAGCTCGATGTCCTCTACGTTGCCCTCGTCGAGGCTCCAGGGGCGCGTGCCGCCGTTGGCCCAATCGAGACCGACGAGAATGAACGACTTCTTGCCGCCCTCGGGCTTCCGCCAGGAGGCGAAGCTCACGATCATGTCCTCGGCATCGGCGACGCCCGGCGTGGAGAGCGCGGCGTACTTCTCATGGCCGATCAGAAGCGAGGGATCGTCGAAGCTCTTGGTGCCGTAGGGCACGATCCAGAGATCGGCGGGCGCCTTGTCGAGCACGGTCGCGATCTTGTTCTCGGAGCCTTTATAGAGGCCGACCTCGATCGCGACGAGGACGACCGAGAACACGATGCCGATCAGCGTGACGAGCAGACTCATGCGATCGTGGAACAGGTTCCGGTAGGCGATCTTCGGCGCCATCTTGATGACTTTGCCGGGGCCGGCCGCAGGCGACGACGCCTTCCTGTTGAACATCGTGGCTTCTCCAATGCGCTCGCGCGGTTCTCAGCCGAAGCGGGCGCCGCGTTCCGACTCGCCGCGGGCCCGTCCGGGGGATTTATTGCATGATATCAAAGTGTGTCAGACGGAAAATTTCCTGCCCTGCCGCCAGGCACCCAACAGCAGGGCCAATCCCCCTCACTCCGGGCAGCCGACGCTGACCGTCATGCCGACTGCTGGGATGAATTTCTTGCATTCACTCTCCTTCGACGCCGCCTCGTCCGCAGCCTTCGCCGGTGCGTCGGGGGTCGCGACGAGCGCCGTAGTCTGGGACGCCTCCTCCGGCGCCGCCTCACGGGCGGGCTCAGCCGCGATCTCGCCCTGGATCAAGGCGGAGCTTCCGGTCTGGGCAGGGGCCATCGGCGTCTCGGGCGTGGAGGCGGCGGCCGTCGTTTCGGAGGGCGAAGCGGCTGCCGGCACGGCCTTGGCCTGCGGAGCCTTCCTCTCCCACTTCGGTGGAGAGACCTCGACGCGCCGGATCGGCTTCTCGGGCCTGCGGGCCGCCTGAACGACGGGAGCCTTGCGCCTGGCCGGTTTGTTGACCGTGGCGGATGGGGCTGCCGCGCCGCGCGACGGCGTGGCGACGAAGGTTCCGAGAGGGCCGCCGAAGCCGAGCCGGACGCCGCCGCCGGCCTCTGCGGCCGGCGCCAGCGCCATCACGGCGAGAGCGGCGGCAAGGGCGATGCGTTTCTGGGTCATGGGCTGATCTCCTCGGATCTCTCGAGCGGCCGATGTCCGGCGCCTGCTGAGCCGACTTTGATCGGACCACCGGCTCGGCGCTGTTCCGGGCGTGACAAAATCGCGGCGATCTTTCCGAGCGCGGGCGCGCAAGAAAAAGGGCCGGCCCTCTCGCGAGCGCCGGCCCTCATCCGTGTGGTCCTCAGGCGATCGCTTTAGCGATCGATCTCCTCGCAGCCGACCTCAACCGCGACACCGAAGGCGGGGACGAACTTCTTGCAGACCTCGCCCTTCTTCGCCTCGCTCACCGTGCCGGTCTCGATCTCGGACGTGGCGGGGGCGGCCGCCGTCTCGACGATCGGCGGGAACGTTTCGCTCGCGGGGGCCTGGCTCTCGGCATTGGCCTGATCGACATCGACCTGGTTCAGAGCGGCCGTGCTGGACGCCGCCGGGACGTAGGTGGATGCCTTCTGGGGCGCCTCGACGGCGGCAACGCTCTCCTGCTGCTGCTGCTGCCGCTCGGCGGCGGCGGCCTGAGCGCGGGCCTTTGCACGAGCCTGGGCCTGGGCCTGGGCCTGAGCGCGCGCCTGGGCCTTGGCCCGCGCACGGGCTTCAGCTTGGGCCTGAGCCCGGGCTCTGGCGCGCGCCTCGGCACGAGCTTGAGCCTGGGCGCGGGCTTGGGCCTGGGCGCGGGCCTTCTGCCGCTGCTTGTTCTTGTGAGCGGCATTCGCCATGGCGCCTACGGCGAGGATGCCGAGACCGACGCCGAGGGCCACGCCGCGGCCGCCGGCTTCCGCCGCCGGGGTGATCGCGAGGCTCGCCGCCGTGATGCTTGCCACGATCAGGCTGAACTGGAACTTCTTGGCCATTGTCATCTCCATCACATTGGCTGAGCGGTTGGACGGGCGTGTCGCCGTGCTCTCCATGACCGCAGAATGACCGATGGCCGCCCGGCAGGCTGTTCCGGCTGGAACAAAGGTCGCGGGACCCGAAAAAAAATGCGCCGCCCGCTTCGTGAGGTTCACCCGGCGGGATAGGACGCCGCAGCGGGTCTCCCTCACCCGCCCCGATCCCCGTTTCACCGGACGGGAAACAGGCCAGGTGGTGGACGCATCCGGCCGGCTGGCGGGGCACTGGCGTGCCCCACGGCCGGCTCGGGTCGGGGCAGGTTCGGACAACGCTCAGGCGGCGGCCGGCTGGGCCGCGCGGGCGCCCGTCAGGGCTGCCACCGTGCGGGCGATGAAGTCGGCCGTCCGGTCGAGCACGACGTGCCGCTGCCGGTCCACCGTCACCATGTGATAGCTGTCGTTCAGCACGACGAGGTCGACCGGACCGGTCAGCTCGCGTTGCAGATAGACCGCGTTGTCGAGCCCCGCGTAGTCGTCCTCGCGCGCGTGCAGGATCAGCGTCGGCTGAGTAATCCGCCCGATCTCTTTCATCACAGCCTTGGCCAGGCGGCGGCGCTCCAGAACCGCACCACCCGGTGTCGACGACTGGCCGATCTGCTCGCCCCTTGCGCTCATCGCGCTGGCGATGAAGTCGCGGATGCGCTTGTCCTTGATGCCGACGTGGAGGGGAACCGGAAAGCGGAACAGGTTCGCGAACCATTTGCTGTCGATCAGGCGCAACACTTTGACGTACCAGGGGATCTGGCGGCCCGAGAGCCAGAGGGTCGGCGAGTAGAGGGCAACCGCGCTCACCTTGTCGGGGTGGCGGGCGGCGAGCAGCAGGCTCAGCACGGCCCCGGTCGAGAGGCCGCCGACGATCACCGTGTCGCAAGTCTCGGAGAGGGTCTCGAGGCCAGCCTTCGCGCTCTCGTACCAATCCTGCCAGGTCGAGGCCTTGAGGGCCTCCTCGCTGCCGCCGTGGCCGGCCAGCTCCGGGCAGAGAACAGTGTAGCCGTTGCGGGTGAGGCCGTTCGCGACGAAGCGGATCTCACTTGGTGAGCCGCAAAGCCCGTGGATCAGGAGCACGCCGACCCGGCCCTCGCTCTGACGCTTGAAACTGACGCTGCTCGACTGCATGACGTGCCCCGTGAAAGATCTGGCCTCGATGTCGGAGAGCCTAGAGATCGAGGCGCGGGACGGCTGTTCCGGGTGGCACAGTCGTGGAAAATGATCCGTGAGGCATCGCATTGCGGGTTTCCGGGTCGGCGGGAAACCGCTAAATTCGGGACGGTAACAACGATGTCGCAGTCTCTCTAATACATTGTTTTATATCGTTTATTTTCGCCGTCCTCCGCTTCGGTCCAGCCTCCGGCCCCGCTTGTCCCGCAGGCGCGCAGAAAGCGCATTGACCGATCCGATCGGCCGGATTACACAAGATTAGAATTATTCTAATTCTTGAGTGACCGAGTCGACTTGGTCGCCAGGTTTCTATTGGACACACCGGTCATCGGAGGATCCCCATGAAGGGCAAACGTGAAGTCATCGACATCCTGAACGAGTCGCTCAAGCTGGAGCTCGGCGCCGTCAACCAGTACTGGCTTCACTATCGGCTTCTCGAGAACTGGGGGTTCACGAAGCTCGCCAAGAAGGAGCGAGCGGAATCGATCGAGGAGATGCATCACGCCGACAAGCTCGTGAACCGCATTATCTTCCTCGAAGGCCATCCGAACCTGCAGCACGTCGCGCCGCTCATGATCGGCGAGAACCTCAAGGAGGTGCTGGAGTGCGATCTCAAGGGCGAGAAGATCGCGCATGAGACGTACATTCGCGGCCGCGACATCTGCCGCGCCGCCAAGGACTACGTGACCATGGACCTGTTCCAGGAGCTGATCGAGGACGAGGAAGGCCACATCGACTTCATCGAGACCCAGCTCGACCTCATGGACAAGATCGGCGTGGCCAACTACGGGCAGCTTCAGGCGGAAGCCGCCAACGAGGTCGAGGGGCACTGAGCCCTTCCGAGGGCGGTGGAGGACCTCCGCCGCCCCTCTGCCCACGGGGGCTTCCCGCAACCGCCGCCGCGCGCCGCCGCCGCTCGGGTGGAGCCCTTGTGGCACAGGCGACACAGGCGGCCGCGGCTTTTTGGCGGACGGTGTGTCGCGGGGAACCGGAGCGCGTGACCTCGCGTTGGGTCGTGGTGAGAAAACCATGACCGTAAAACAACTTAATCTAAACGCTCTGCCCTCGCGCCCGGCGACCATCCTGGTCGTGGAGGATGATCCTTTGCTGCGGTTCGGGCTCGCCTCGGACCTCAGCGACGCCGGCTTTCACGTGCGCGAGGCGGCCAGCGCGGACGAAGCGGAAGTCGTCATGCGGTCGGTGGCGGTCGATCTCATCGTCACGGATGTGGAGATGCCCGGATCGCGCGACGGGCTGGGTCTAGCGCACTACGTGCGCTCGCATTTCCCCGGCCTGCCGGTCATCGTCGTGTCGGGGCGCTCGACGAAGTCCGATGCCGCCGGAGCCGCGGACGCTTTCTTTGCCAAGCCTTACGATATCACCCGTCTCATCCAGCGCGTGCGCGTGCTGTTGAGCGCGCGTCCGCAGGGCGGCAAAACGCCCGCCTGACACCCTCGCTCGGCTCGTCCTCGCCCGGTGCGCTTGCCGGATCGGCGAATTGTTGCGGGATCGGCGAATTGCCCTCTAGCAGGCTGTTGAAGTTCGGCTGCGGGTAGACTGTTTTTCTCGT
>JRYH01003487.1_pt1 | contig 10129 bp, 7 predicted proteins | sample 235351 | NCBI WGS metagenome assembly JRYH01 (sample SAMN03074221, study PRJNA261480) | activated sludge metagenome | biome: Wastewater Treatment Plant; feature: Wastewater; material: Activated sludge; isolation source: activated biomass of a wastewater treatment plant treating wastewater... ... | reverse complement strand
CTCAGCGATGCGGCCATCAACATCGCGCCCGATCTCGCCACCAAGAAGGATATTGTCCAGAACGCCATCGATTGCGCCCATGCCCTTGGCGTCGCCGAGCCGCGCGTCGCCGTCCTTGCCGCCGTCGAGACAGTTCACCCGAATATGTCCGCGACGCTTGACGCCGCCGCCCTCTCGAAAATGGCGGAGCGTGGCCAGATCGTCGGCGGGCTGGTTGACGGCCCGCTCGCGTTCGATAACGCAATTTCCCCGGAAGCGGCCGCGACCAAAAAGATCACCTCACCCGTGGCGGGGCGCGCGGACGTGCTGATCGCGCCGAATATCGAAGCGGGCAATATGCTGGCAAAGCAGCTTGCCTATCTCGCGGGCGCCCAGTCGGCGGGCATCGTCATGGGCGCGCGGGTTCCCATCATGCTGACGAGCCGGGCCGACGGGCGTCTGTCGCGACTGGCCTCCTGCGCCGCCGCCCTGCTGGTCGCGCGCCATGAAAGGATCAAACCGAGCCGATGACCGATGCGCTTCTCGTCCTCAATGCCGGATCGTCCAGCCTGAAATTCGCGGTTTATGGCTGCCAGGCCGAGCTGCCGCTGCTGTTCAAGGGCAGTATCTCCCGCCTCGCCCATGAACCACGCCTCAAAATCCGTGCGGGCGGCAAGACCGTCTGCGACCGGATTACCGGCCCCGCCCCCATGCCACTGCACGCCGCCGCCCGGGAGGTGTTCGCCGCGCTCGATGAGTATGGGCTGACCGATAATATTGTCGCCGTCGGCCATCGTATCGTGCATGGCGGACAGGCTTTCACCGAACCCGCCCTGCTTGACAGCGCGGCGATCGACCGGCTCCGCCGTCTCGTGCCGCTCGCGCCCCTGCATCAGCCCTATAATCTCGACATCGTCGATCTGGCGACGAGCCTGCTGCCCGCCGCGCTTCAGGTCGGCTGCTTCGATACGGCGTTCCACGCGGCAAGGCCACGACGCGACCGCCTTTATGCCCTGCCGCGCGAGCTTAGCGATGACGGCATCCTCGCCTATGGCTTCCATGGCCTCTCTTACGCGCATATCGCGCAAGCTCTGCGCGCACAGGACGGCGAACGCGCCGGGGGCCGCACCATCGTCGCGCATCTTGGCAGCGGCGCAAGCCTCTGCGCCATGGACAGGGGGCGGAGTGTTGCGACGACAATGGGCTTTTCGGCGCTCGATGGCCTTGTCATGAGCACGCGCTGCGGGTCACTCGATCCGGGGATCATCCTGCATCTGTTGCGCGACCGGCAGATGAGCCCTGACGCGGTCACCGATCTTCTCTATGCGCAGTCCGGCCTGCTTGGCGTCTCAGGGATTTCCAGCGATATGCAAACGTTGCTCGAAAGCACGGATGCGCGCGCGGCCGAGGCGATCGATCTCTTTGTTTACCGGATCAAGCGTTCCATCGGTTCTCTCGCGGCCGCGCTTGGCGGGCTCGATACGCTGGTCTTCACGGCGGGGATTGGCGAGAACGCCCCGGCGATCCGGGAGCGCATCGGCGAAGCGGCCGCGTGGCTCGGCGTCCGGATTGATCCCGCGCGCAACGACCGCGGCGAGTTGAAGATCAACACCGCGCAATCAGCCGTCGATGTGCTCATCATCCCGGCCGATGAGGAACATGCCGTGGCTGAAGAGACGCTGGCCTGCATCGGAAAACAAAAGGAGGGAGCTGCGGCGGGATGAACGATACTGCGGGAGATCCGGGCGGCCTCAAACCTGCCGCAAACGCCGCGGCCGCTTATCATGCAATGCCCCCTGACGAGGCGCTGGCGCATGTTGCCGCGATCCCGCCGGGTCTCGATAGCGCGGAGGCGGCGCGCCGGCTTGCGCGCACAGGCCCGAACGAGCTTCCCGCCGCCAGAGGCCGCCATCCCGCCCTTCGCTTTTTCGCGCAGTTCAACAACGCGCTGATTTATTTCCTGCTCGCGGGAGCCGTCGCCGCATGGATCCTCGGCCACATCGTCGATGCGTCGGTGATCGTTGCGGTGGTCGTCGTCAACGCCATCGTCGGCTTCATCCAGGAAGGAAAGGCCGAGAACGCCCTCAACGCCATCCGGAGCATGATCTCGCCGCGCGCCAATGTGCTCCGCGACGGCAGACGGATGAGCGTTCCTGTCGCCGAGCTGGTACCGGGAGACATCGTGCTTATCGAGGCGGGCGATCGGGTGCCCGCCGACTTGCGGCTCATTCGCGCGCGCGGCCTTCTGATCGACGAAGCGGCGCTGACGGGCGAATCCGTCGCCGCCGAAAAGCAGGAAGAGCCGGTGCCCGCCGATGCGGCGCTCGGCGATCGCGCGTCTATGGCCTATTCGGGAACAATGGTCGCTGCCGGCCAGGGGACAGGCATTGTCGTCGCGACAGGCAGCAATACGGAAATTGGCAGGATCAGTACGCTGATCAGCGGGGTTCAGGAACTGACGACGCCGCTCTTGCGGCAGATCAACCGCTTCGGCCGGCGCTTTACCTGGGTCGCGATTACGGGCGCTCTTCTCCTCTTCCTCTTCGCCGTGTTCGTGCGTGATTTCGCCTGGGCGGAGGCGTTGATCGCCGTGGTGGCGCTTGCCGTCGGCGTCGTCCCCGAGGGCTTGCCCGCCGTCATCACCATCACGCTCGCCATCGGCGTGCAGCGCATGGCGGCGCGCAATGCCGTGATCCGCCGCCTGCCCGCCGTCGAGACGCTCGGCGCGACCTCCGTCATTTGCTCCGACAAAACGGGCACACTCACGCGCAATGAAATGACGGCGCGGCGCGTCATCGTTCAGGGTGATGAAATCGTCGCGGGCGGCTCCGGCTATTCGCCGGAAGGTGAGCAGCTCTTTCCTGACGATGCGCCGGATGCCGCCGCCGAGCATGGCAACGCGCTGACGCTGATCCGCGCGGGGCTTCTCTGCAACGATGCAGAGCTGCGGCACGCGGCGGGAACATGGACGATCGAAGGCGATCCCATGGAAGGCGCGCTGGTGACGCTCGCCGTGAAAGCCGGCTTCGATCCGGAGAACATCAGGGCCGAGTGGAAGCGTCAAGACGAAATTCCGTTCGATGCAGAGCACCGTTTTATGGCGACGCTGCACCGGGTTCCCTATGGCGGGCGGGTCATTTTAGTTAAAGGCGCACCCGAGCGCGTGCTCGAGATGTGCTCGCATCAGGCGGATGGAGACGGCATCTCCGCCCTTGATCCCGGCTATTGGGCCGGCCGGATTAGCGCCGCCGCCGCGGAAGGCGAGCGGGTTCTCGGCTTCGCGATGAAACATGCGCCGGAAGTCATGGACCGGCTCTCTTTCGACGATGTCGAGCGCGGTCTCACCTTTCTCGGCGTCGTCGGCTTCATAGACCCGCCCCGGGAGGAGGCGATTGCGGCAATTGCCGAGTGCCGGTCCGCCGGTATCCGGGTGAAGATGATTACCGGCGATCATGCCGCGACGGCCGCCGCGATTGCCCGGCAGCTTGGCCTTGGCGAAACCGGGCGTGTCCTCACGGGCCACGATCTCGACAACATTTCCGACGAGGAATTCGCCGCCGCTGTCAGGGACACGACCGTCTTTGCGCGCACCAGCCCCGAACACAAGCTCCGCATCGTGCGGGCGCTCCAGGCGGACGGGGAAGTCGTTGCCATGACGGGCGACGGCGTCAATGATGCCCCCTCGCTCAAGCAGGCGGATGTCGGCATCGCCATGGGCCGCAAGGGGACCGAGGCGGCGAAGGAAGCCTCGCAGATGGTGCTGCTGGATGACAATTTTGCCTCCATCGTCGCCGCCGTCCACGAGGGACGGACGGTGTATGACAACATCCGCAAGGTCGTCTCCTGGACGCTGCCGACGAACGGCGGCGAGGTGCTGACCGTCATCGCGGCCATCCTCTTTAATTTCACGATGCCGATGACCCCGGCGCAAATCCTCTGGATCAACCTGATCCTAACCGTCACGCTCGGTCTCGTCCTCGCGTTCGAGCCGCCGGAGCCGAATGTCATGAAGCGCCCACCGCGCGCGGCCAGCGCCGGGCTGCTTTCACCCTTTCTGGTCTGGCGCATCGTCTTCGTCTCGCTGATCTTTGTCGCCTGCGCGCTTTTCATTTTCTTCTATGCGCTCGGCAAGGGCCTCGATGTCGATACCGCCCGGACGATGGTGGTGGACATGATCGTCGTCCTCGAGATATTCTATCTCTTTAACGTCCGCTATCTGCACATGACTTCGTTCACATGGCGTGGCGCGCTCGGAACGCCGGCGGTGCTGATCGCCATCGCCGTTGTCGTGGCGGCCCAGCTTGCCTTCACTTACCTGCCCCTCATGCAGCAGCTTTTCGCAACACGGCCCGTAAGCTTGCTTGACGGCATGCTGATCGTCGCGATCGGCGTGCTCGCCATGGCGATACTCGAAGGCGAGAAATACCTGATGCGCGCCCTCGGACGACAAACCGACTAAAGCGTGACCCTTACGCTACAGCGCCAGCATGTTGAGCCAGGCGTCATGCTTGTTACAGAGCGAGACGATATAGAGGCGATTCTTTAGGCCGGTGATGTCATAGGTGGTGATCGGGGCGTCGATTTCGGGGTTGAACAGCCGTTCCTCGACGAAACCGAGGTTCTCATCGAGCAGGATATGCTTGATGATATAATGGACATAGCTGTCCATCTCGTGGCCGGTGGTCACCTCGATGCTGTTGCCGCTCCGCTCGATCATGGGAACGTGGGTTTCTTCCTTGCCCTGCCAGCGGCCCGGCGCGGCCTTTGTGTAATAGAGGGCGCCGGCGAATTTCGAGCCCATCGGATCGGGCATCCCGCCCGCAAAGGCGCCCCTTGGCAGGACCACGGAAGACGCCACGCCAAGTAGCCCGAGCCCCTTTAAAAATACCCGTCTCTGCATCTCTCCCTCCCTATATTCTCCGCCCCTGTCAGTGAACGGCAAAAGCTTCAACCAGCTCAAGCGGCCCCTTGCCCTTGACGTTGAGCGTGCCGAGCGACCGGGCATTGCAGTCACTTCTGATTTCCCGCCACGCGGCGTTCGTCATCACGACGCTGCCCGGTGTGCCATGCTCGACCAGCCGCGCGGCGATATTCACCGTATCGCCCCAGACATCGAACAGAAACTGATGCTTGCCGACGATCCCGGCAACGACAGGCCCGACATGGAGGCCGATCCGCACCTCCCAGTTCGGCGCCATCGTGCCGGCAACGCGCGACATCTCAAGGCCGCAGCGGACCGCCGTCAGGAGCGGCGCCTCGACCGGGCGGAGCAGTCCGCTGGTCGCCATGAAGGCATCGCCGATGGTCTTGATCTTCTCCATCCGGTGCCGCTCGACAAGTGCCTCGAACGCCTCGATCAGCGCCTGCAGATGACCGACGACGGTCTCCGGCAGGTTGCGGTCGCAATAGGCGGTAAAGCCGACGATATCGCAAAAGAGGATGCCCACGGCCTCATAGTTGCGGGGCCGAACGGCGCCTGTCTCTTTCAACTCGCGCACCGCCGTCGCGGGAAGGATGGCATGGAGGAGCTCATCGGTGCGCTTCTGCTCGGCGATGATCTGGATGCGGTGCGCCTCCTCCTGATCGCGCAGGCGCTTCTTTTCGAGCGATGCCGACACCCGCGCCTTGAGGAGGGTCGCGTTAAAGGGCTTGGGCAGGAAATCCTCGGCCCCGAACTCGATGCATTTGACGACGCTTTCAAGCTGGTCGGCGGCCGAAATCATGATGACCGGGATATGGCGAAGGCGGACATCCTTCTTGACCGTTTCCAGCACCTGATAGCCATCCACCTCCGGCATCATGATGTCGAGAAGGACGAGATCAAACGGCCGGGACATCATCTTCTCCAGCGCCTCGCGTCCGTTGATCGCGGTCTCCAGCTGCCGATAGCCGATCTTTTGCAGCCGCCGCGTGAGGGTGAAGCGGTTATCCTCGTTATCATCGACAATCAGAATGCGGGCGGCGGCGTCCATCACGATGGCGCCCCCTTATCGAGGAAATGGCGGATCTTCTCCAGCAGCCGCTCAAACTCGACCGGCTTGGTATCAAAGTCATCGCAGCCCGCCGCGAGCGCCCTCTCCCGCTCCCCCTCCAGCGCATGGGCCGAGAGGGCGATGATCGGAATGGCCTTCGTCTCCGCGCCGGATTTCAGCAGGCGCGTCGCCTCCCACCCGTCCATGACCGGCAGGCTGAGGTCCATCAGGATCAGTGCCGGTCGCTCGCGCCTTGCCGCCTCGATCCCGGCGGCGCCATCCTCGGCGGTCACCACCTCGAAGCCTTTGCGTTTGAGGCGGCGCGACAACATGTAGATATTGTCCTCATTGTCTTCGATATAGAGGATTTTGGTCATCCTGCTTCTCCGGCCGTCGAGTAGGGTGCTTTGAGATGGCGCCTGACATAACGGCGCACTTCATCGAGGAAAGACGGCGCGCCATCGACCGTTTTCTGGATAATCTGCTTCACCCCGCCATTGAGCCGCCTGCGATCCTCATCGGAGAGATCCGCGCCGGTGATCACCACGACCGGCACGCCCCGCGCCTCGGGGATTGACTTCAGCGCATGGACGAATTCAAAGCCATCCATTTCCGGCATGATCAGGTCGAGCAAGATGAGATCGGGGATGGCCCTGCCGACCAGCTCGAGCCCGGTCCGGCCGTTCACCGCCTCCCGCACGCGCCAGCCTTCGGCGACAAAAATCCGCCGCATCTGCTGACGGGTCGATCCGTCATCCTCGACAATCAGAACACTGCCGCCATTGCCGTTCAGCTTGTAGCGCTCCAGCAGCGTAAGCAGGCGCTTGCGATCGACCGGCTTGGTCATATAATCGGCGACGCCGAGCGAGAAGCCCTTGTGCTTGTCGTCAACGATGGAGACCATCACCACGGGGATCTCGCGAAGCTCCGGATCGGCCTTCAGATCCTGAAGCAGGCTCCAGCCGTCCTTGCCCGGCATCACCACATCGAGGGTGATCAGCGCCGGGCGGAGTTTCCGCGCCTCGACCAGCCCCTCCTCGCCGCCGCTTGCCGTCACCACCTCATACCCCTCGCTTGTGAGGAAGTTGCAGAGGATGTCGCGGGCCACCGGATCATCATCGACTACCAGCACGACATTGCGGCCCCGCCCGCCCCGCACGGGTATGCGGGCAGGCGGCGCGCCGGGCCGCGCGTCAACCTCCAGCCCCGCCGGTATTTCAAGGGGCAGGCGGACGCGGAAAACCGATCCCTTTCCGGGCGTGCTCTCGACGCTGACATCGCCGCCCATCATCCGGCAGAAGCGCTGCGAGATGGCGAGGCCGAGACCGGTGCCGCCATATTTCCGGGTCGTCGAGGAATCGGCCTGCGAAAAATCGCTGAAGAGCCGCTCCAGCTGCTCGGGCGTCATGCCGATGCCGGTATCCGAGACGGCAATCTCGACGCTTCCTGTCTCTTCTCGAACGCGGATGCCGATGGTGCCGTTTTCGGTGAATTTGCAGGCATTGCTGACAAGGTTGAAAACGACCTGCCGGACCCGCGTGATATCGGAGACCATCGGCGGCAGGCTATCGGGCAGCGTTACCTCGATGCGGTTGTTGTTCGGCGCCGCGAGCGGGCCGGCCATATCAACGCAGTCGCGGATCACCGAGGCGAGATCGAAACGCTCCACATGCAGTTCCATCTTGCCCGCTTCGATCTTGGAAAGATCGAGGATGTCGTTGATGAGCTTGAGGAGATGCTTGCCCGCCCGGCTGATCCGCTGCAACGGCTCGATCATATGCTCATCACCGTCGGCGATGGCGTCTTCCTCCAGCATTTCCGTAATGCCGATCACGGCGTTCAGCGGCGTGCGGAGTTCATGGCTCATATTGGCGAGGAACTGGCTCTTGGTGCGCGTCGCCCGCATCGCCATGTCACGCGCCTCGGCCAGCCGGTCGACCATCTCGCCAAGCTCTGTCTCACGCGCCTTGGCTTCGGTGATATCGGTGAACACCCCAACGATGCCGCCGTCCGCCGTCTTCTGCTCGTTAATGCGCAGCCACTGCCCGTCGGCGCGCAAATGCTCATAGGGCCCGGTCGGGTTGCGGTGCCGCTCGAGCCTCTCCGTCAGCCACTGATCGGCATTGCCCTCCGCCGCGACGATCATTTTCTTCGCCACCGCGGCGGAGATGATCTCCTCGTAGCTGATGCCCTTTTCAATCGGCAGGCCGAGATAGCTGTACATCTCGCGGTATTTCCTGTTGCTGACGATCAGGCGGTCATCGGCGTCATAAAGGGCGAAGGCGTCGGTCACGGCCTCGATCGCCTCGAGCAGCTTCTCCTGCGCCGATCTCGCCTCGGCCTGCGCTTCCTCGCGCTCGACCTCAAGCCGGTCCCGCTCGATCAGGCTGTCGCGAAAGAGGGTGAGGGTGCGGGTCATCTCGCCGATTTCATCGCGGCCCGCGGGCGGGATCGCCACCTGATGATCGCCGCGGGTGATCGCGCGCATGGCGGTGACAAGGCGCATTAGCGGCGTGCGGATCGAGCGAAGCACGAGAAAGGTCAGGAGCAGCCCGACAAGCGTTGCCGCCGCGATAATATAAAGCGACAGGGTGACGGTCTCGCGCGCCGAGGAGAGACCCGCCCGGCTCTCGGCCAGCGCTTCGGCTTCGAGCCGGCTGACAATCTCCGAGAGATGATCGTCAATCGTCTGGATATGCACCCGCGCCCGCGCCATCAGGGAATTGCCGATCACCCGGCGCTCATCCGTATAGGCCTCAACGGCGAGCAGCGCCTCCTTCATCAGAAGATCCAGCTCCTGATTGATCAGCGCGACGCGCTCGGGCTCATAGTCCGCGAGCTCGGCAAGGCTTGACTTGAGCGAGGCGCGGGCCGCTTCGGCATTCCGCTCCGACAGGGTGAGCAGGCTGACCGCGAGGTCTGAGAGCCAGAATTTCAGATCGCCAAAGGATTTGCTCGCCGCATTCGCGGTCGTCATCCGGCTGACAAGCATTGCCTCTGACGCGATTGTCTCCGCATTCTGCGTCAGCCGGTTGTTGAGAAAAAGGTTCGACCCGACAAGCATCACCAGAAGCGCCACGCTCAGGATTGAAAGCCGCGTCAGAATGGAAAAATTGCTCATCTCCCTACCGCGCTTTCATTGAGGTAGCGTCATTTTCGAAACAGCGTCACACTGATAACGCCACCGAGATCGCCAATCTCGCCGCCCTCTTTCGGATAGCCGGTGATATCCAGCTCTCCCTTCGGCCCGCCATGACAGGAGAGGCAGCCCGGCGTGTAATATTCCGGCACCAGAACCCGAAAGGCGGGGCGCCCGTCCTTCTCCGCGAGGGCGGAATACACTGCGCCCGGCTCCCAGTCCGGCGCTGCCAGCGTCTTGCGAATGGCCTCGATTTCCCACTCATCGGGGCGCGCCTTGCGGTTGCGGATCAGCTCCGGCGGGGCGGTGACCTTGACTTCGGCCTCCGCGCCCATCTTGCTCTGGAACTCCTCATTCACCAGGCGGGCGAAAACGGCGGGGACGAAGCCCTTGAAGCCGATATCCGGCTGGTTGATGGTATCCTGATGCTGCTCCACGACGTGGTAGATCGCCTCCACCTGCGCGCGGAGCAGGCGGCTTTTCAGATCATCCGATTCAAGATCCGGCGCCTCGCCGCCCTTTGCCTTGATGAATTCCTCAATCGCCCGCGCCCGAACGACCGCCCCCGTCAGCCCCTTGTCGCCGATCGCCGGGTCGTTGATCAGATCCTGATTTGCCCCGATGACCGCGCGGGCGGATTGCAGCATCGTCGCGAGATCGATCGCGATATCGTAATCAATGTCGGTGTCAGCCGCATATCCGGGGAAAGAAACAAGCAACGTCAGGGCATAGAGCAGAATCGCGAAGCGTCTGGTCCGGTGTATGATAAACATTCCACACCTCCCCGGTTTGCAAATCACTTTAACGGCCGTGCCGTCATGATTTGCAGAAGATGCAGAATATCAATTTACCACCAATCCGTAAAGGATTTCACTCGGGGAATGGAGACACTCCCCGCTCATACACGCGTCACCGCGCGGCAGGGCGGGTGTTCAACTATATGGACAAGCGCGGAAAGTCCGCTAACATGGTCTTCTAATAATAAACAAAAAGATGAGTTTGCCATGACCTTCACCCTGAACGAAGCCGACGTCATTGA
>JRYH01000788.1_pt1 | contig 10136 bp, 6 predicted proteins | sample 235351 | NCBI WGS metagenome assembly JRYH01 (sample SAMN03074221, study PRJNA261480) | activated sludge metagenome | biome: Wastewater Treatment Plant; feature: Wastewater; material: Activated sludge; isolation source: activated biomass of a wastewater treatment plant treating wastewater... ... | reverse complement strand
GTTTTTCAACAGCCTGCTAAGTTTGTGTTGCGGAGCGGCCCAGGATGGCTGCCCACCAGCGGCGCATGGTGTGTCGCAGGTCGTCGCCGATCAGGTACAGTGCCGGGACCAGCAGTAAGGTGATCACGGTTGAGAAGACGATACCAAAGGCCAGCGAGGCGGCCATCGGAATGACGATTTGAGCTTGCAGGCTTTTTTCGAAAAGGACGATCGGTGCCAGACCGAGAAAGGTGGTGGCCGAGGTCAATAAAATGGCTCTGAAGCGCGCCTTGGCTGCTTGACGTGCCGCTTCGCCGCGCGGCATGCCGGCTGCGACCCGGCGGTTGACGAAATCGACCAGCACCAGGCTGTCGTTGACGACGACGCCGGCAAGCGCGATGAGCCCGAACATCGACAGCAGGCTGACCGGTATGTGGAGCAACATATGGCCGATGACCGCGCCGATGACGCCGAAAGGAATCACCGACATGATCAGCAAAGGCTGGGTGTACGATTTCAGCGGGATCGCCATCAATGTATAGATCAAAAACAGCGCGAGTAGGGCACCGCCGGTCAGTTCGCGGCTCAATTGCTGCTGGCTTTCGGTGGCGCCGTCCAGCCGGTAGCGGACTTCGGGGTAGCGCGCGAGGATATCCGGCAGCCGCCGGTCGATGATTTCGCGAATCAGTTTGCCCGGTTCGGCGTTATCCTTATCCACCATGCCGGTCACCGCTACGGCGCGCTCGCCGTCGAAGCGGCGGATCACCGCTGGCGCACTGCCGAATTCGACGCGGGCGACGGCACCGAACGGCACTTCATTGCCGTCCGGAGTGCGAATGCGCATGTTTTCGAGATTGCCGACCGAGATGCGCTCTTCTTTCGGGTAGCGCACCATGACCTTGACTTCTTCCTTGCCGCGCTGGATGCGCTGCGCTTCGGCGCCGAAGAAGGCATGGCGCACCTGGTTGGCGAGATCGGTGAGATTGAGACCCAGCACTTCGGCGCCGGGTTGCAACGTCAGTTTGATGTCCGGGATGCCGCCCTGGAAATTGTTCTGGACGTCGTAGACGTGTTCGAGGCCGCGCAGTGTGTTTTCCAACTCGCCGGCCGCCGTTGCGAGTTGCTCGAAATTGCTGCCGACCAGTTGGAAGGCGAGATCGGGGCCGTCGTCCGGACCACCGGCGGCGCTGAAGGTCAGGCTTCGGGCGCCTGGAATTTCGCCGATTTTCGCCCGCCAGCGCTGTTCGATTTCCGGCGCCGTGACAATGGCGTTTTCTTCTTTCTGCAGCTCGACGAGGACGGTGCCGGTGATGTCGCTCCCCGACCAGACGAACACGGCGCGCACGGCGTTCTGCTCGGCGCCGTGTTCGGCCGTCAGTTCGTCGTCCGCCGCTTTGAGCCCGGCGAGCAAGCGATCGAGGACATGGTGCGTTTCGGCGGCCGGCGTGCCTTCGTTCATTTCGAGGTTGGTGCGGATGAAATCGCCGGCCAGTTCCGGGAAGAACACGACTTTGACCGCGTCGCTGGATATCAAGCCGAGCGATAGGATCAACATACCGAAGAAGCTCGCCAGCGTCACGTAACGCCGTTGCAGAGCGCGGTCGAGCAGGGGCATATAGACCCGGTCGATAAAATGGTGCAGGCCCTCGCTGAAGCTGCGCTGCAGGCGGGCAATGGCATGGGCTTTCTGCGGGTCGTAAGGCTTGACCTTCATGTGCGCCAGGTGGGCCGGTAGAATCAACTTGGATTCGACCAGCGAAAAAAACAGCGCCAAGATCACCACCCAGCCGATGGCCGAGAAGAATTGTCCCGATACGCCGCTGACCATCAGGATCGGCAAAAAGGCGACCATCGTCGTCAAGACTCCGTAGGTGGCGGGCACCGCTACTTCGTGCGCTCCGGCGATGACGTTGTCGATGGTATGGCCATCCCGCCGGATGTGAGTATAGATGCTCTCACCGATGATGATCGCATCATCGACAAGGATGCCGAGCACCAGCAAGAAGCCGAACAAGCTGAGCAGGTTCACCGTGACGTCGGCGAACTGCATGAACCACAGCGTCCCCAGAAAAGCCACTGGCAGGCCGACCATCACCCAGAACGCCAGTTTGAGACGCAGGAATAAAGCGAGGATGGCAAACACCAGGATCGCGCCGCCGAGCATGTTCTTGTTCATCATCTGCAAGCGGCTGTTTAAGTAATAAGTAATATCCGCCCAATAATCGACGCCGATACCCGACGGCAGACCGGCTTGTTTCTCGGTGATGTAGCGGCGCACCGTCTCGGCGATTTTGAGTTCGCTCTGGTCGCCGACTGACAGAATGCGGATGGCGATCGCCGGTTTGCCGTTGTGCAGCGTGTAGTGGTCGCGATCTTCGAAGCCGTCAACCACCTTGGCGATGTCGCGGACGCGCAGGCGCGTGCCGTCGGCGTTGGTGCGAATGACGATATCTTCGAATTCGCGGCCCTGATAAGCCTGCCCCTTGGTGCGCACCTGGATGTCGCCGCTCGCCGTGCGGATGTTGCCGGCCGGCAGGTCGAGCGATGCGAAGCGCACCGCCTGGGCGACCTGGTCCAGCGTCAGGTTGTATTCGCGCAGCGTCGATTCGGAGATCTCGATCGTGATTTCGTCGTTGCGTGCGCCGATGACATCGGCCCGCGTCACGCCAGGCAAGGTGACGATTTCGTCGCGCACTTGCTGGGCATAGTCTTTCAGGACATGTTCGTCGGCGTCGCCGAAGACCGAAATCCACATCACTTCCTGCGTCCAACGGGTGCGCGAGATGATCGGCGTTTCGGTCAATTCGGGAAAGGTCGAAATGCCCTCGACGCGCATCTTGACCTCGTCCATCACCGCTTGTACGTCGTATCCCTGGACCACTTCGATCGTCACGCTGGCGCTGCCTTCGCGCCCGGTGGCAGTGATTTTATCGATCCCTTCGACATCCTGGATCGCTTCTTCGATCTTGACCAGTACGCCTTCTTCGACGTCCTCCGGCGAGGCGCCGGGGAACGGCACGCTGACGGTGATCATGTTCGGGTCGATGCGCGGCTGGCTTTCCTTTTTGATCGTCAGCGCCGACCACAGGCCGCCGGCGATCAGGACCAGCATCAGCAGGTTGGCGGCGACGTGGTTGCGCGCGAACCACTCGATGAGCGCCGCGAAAGGGTGCTTGGCGGTCTCGGTTTTCATCAGGCGTTCTGTGGATTGTGCTCGGGAGCGGCGCCGTTGTCGCCGGCGACGGCACCCGGCTCAGCCTGGTCGCTTGTTTCGCCGGGCGGCGTTTCCTCGGTGGGTGCGGCGAGGCGGATCGCCATACCCGGCACCGGAGCGGTGATGGCGGTGGTGATCACCCGCTCGCCCGGGGCGATGCCGCCTGCGATATAGGCCTTATCGGTCGTCATCCGGTCGATTTCGACCCGGCGAATGTCGATGGTTTCGTCGGGGGTGGCGATCAACACCGTATTGCCGCTGCGGATAGCGGCGCGCGGCACGGCGATGACGCCTTCGGCCTGCCGGCCGAGGATCGTCGCTTCGACAAAGGTGCCGGCCTTCAGCGGTGCCTCACGCTCGGTGCCGAGCAGTCCGTAAGGATCGGCGATCTCGGCGACGGCGTACGTCACGCGAGTGGCGCTGTCGATCACGCCTTCGAGACGGACGATACGGCCGGCCCATTGCCGTTGCCGGCCGCCGCTGCCGGCCCGTAGGATCACTTCGGGGCCATCGCTGACGATCCGCCCCGGCGGCGGCAAGTCGAGATATTGCAGGTCTTCGTCGGTCAGCGCCAGGCGCACTTCGGCGCTGTCGACGGCGAGAATACCGCCGAGCGTGGCGTTGACACTGATATATTGGCCGAGGTTGGCGTCGCGGCTTTCGACGATGGCATCGTAGGGCACGGCAATCCGTGTCCGCGCCAGGTCGCGCTGGGCGTTGAGCAGGTCGGCATCGGCCGAACGAACCGCGGCGCGGGCTTCCTCGAGTTGCGGCAGGCGCAGAACCAAGGCGTTGGGCTCTTTGTCGGGGTTGAGCTGTTGCCAATCTTTGCGGGCCTGCTCGGTGCGCGCTTCGGCGTCGGCGAGTTGGGCCTGGCGGCTGGCGAGATTGGCTTCGGCGCTGATCAACGCGGCGCGGTAATCGCCGGGGTCTATTTCCAATAGGAGATCCCCGCGGCGGACGAAGGCGCCGGCAGCGAAAGCATCGGCAACGTGGACAACGCGGCCGGCAACCTCGGCGGTCAGCGTGGTTTCGGTGCGTGGTTCGACGGTCCCGAAGGTCTCGACCCGGTAGCGCAGATCGGTCTGTTCGGCAGTCACCGCTTCGACCAGCCGCGCGGTTTGCGGCGTGGATTTTTCGGCCGGCGGTTTTTTGAAAGTGACGACGAGCACGATGGCGGCGACGATCGAGGCAAGAATGATCCACAGCGGCAGCAGCCGCCAGATGAGGCTGGGGGCCGGGTCGGCGCGAACCAGCTGCGGCGTTTTGCGGCTGAGTGGGATGGGTTTCATCGTCGCGTTCATCGAGTTGCCTGGATTAGGACCGGGTAATGACCGGGCATCATTGTCGGGGCGAGCGGAGAAAATTGCCTGTGCCGAAAGCCACGCATGACTTCCGGCCGGGTGTGACCGCCGGAAACAGGCGCGGGACAGGGGGGCCGGAAAAAGGCGGGATTGGGTGGTCCCGGCTTATGCGATAATGGATCGTATGCGGCAAGCAAGGTTCAATCAGCGCTATACGCGCGCCGATGGCGTGGTGCTGAAAAGCGCCGCCGAGATCGCGGCGCTGCGCGAGGCCGGCCGGCTGGCGGCCGACGTGCTGCGCATGATCGCCCCTTATGTCAAACCGGGGGTGACGACCGGCGAGTTGGACGAGCGCTGCCACGACTATATCGTCGAGGTGCAAAAAGCGATACCCGCGCCGCTCAATTACCGCGGCTTCCCGCGCTCGATCTGCACTTCGGTCAACGACGTCGTGTGCCACGGAATCCCCGGTGCCAAAGTGCTCAAGCGCGGCGATATTGTCAACATCGACATCACCGTGATCAAGGACGGCTGGCACGGCGATACGAGCCGGATGTTCTGCGTCGGCGACGTCTCGGTTGCCGCCCGGCGGGTGTGCGAAGTGGCCCATGAGGCCCTGTGGCTCGGCATCCGGATGGTCCGGCCGGGCATCCGTCTCGGCGACCTCGGACACGCGATCCAGCGCCATGTCGAAGCCGCCGGTATGAGCGTCGTACGCGAATACTGCGGGCACGGCATCGGCCGCGGCTTTCACGAGGATCCGCAGGTACTGCATTACGGCGAACCGGGCACCGGCCTCGAGATCGAATCGGGCATGGTCTTCACGATCGAGCCGATGGTCAACATCGGCAAACCCGGAACGCGCCTGATGAACGACGGCTGGACCGTCAAAACCCGCGACCGCAGCCTGTCGGCGCAGTGGGAGCACACGCTCGCCGTCACTCCGCACGGCGTCGAGATCCTGACCCAGTACCCCGACGCGGCATGAGCCGCGGCGTCCTGGCGGCCGATCGCTCGACCGCCGGCGATGTTCTGCGCGGCCGTCTCGCCGCGCTCGATCGTGACCTCGCCCGCCGTTTCGCGCACGGCGCGCCGATGATCCATCTGCTGCGCCGCCGCGCCTTGGGCATCGCCCGCTTGCTGATCGCCCGCTGGGCAGACCATCTCGGGTCCGCCGCCCGCTCATCGCTTGATGCCCCCCTGGCCCTGGTCGCGGTCGGCGGCTTCGGCCGCGGTGAAATGCACCCTCATTCCGACCTGGACCTGCTGATTCTGCACCGGGCGCCGGCGCCGCCGGCGGCCGGTGCGATCGAGTGTTTCATCCGCGAACTCTGGGACGGCGGTCTGGTCGTCGGGCACAGCGTCCGCGGCCTGGACGCATGCCTGGACGCGGCGGCGACCGATGTCCAGTGGCTCACCAACCTGATGGAAGCCCGGCTGCTGGCCGGCGACCGGGGGTTGTTCACCGCCTTGCAGGCCGGGATAGCAGCCGAGCGGATGTGGCCGCCGGCCGCTTATTTCGCCGCCAAACGCGCCGAGCAGCAGGCCCGGCACGAACGCTTCGACGATGCCATCGGCAATCTCGAACCCCATCTCAAGGAAGGTCCGGGCGGCTTGCGCGACCTGCAGAACATGCTGTGGGTGGCGCGCCGCCGCTTCGGCATCCCGCCGCTGGTCCAATTACAGCGTCACGGCCTTTTGACCGAACGCGAGTGCACCGACCTGACGGCTGCCCGCGATGGGTTGTGGCGCCTGCGTTGGGCCTTGCACGCGATGGCCGGCCGGGCTGAGGAGCGTTTGTTGTTCGATTACCAGCGTGCCCTGGCGGCGCTGCTCGCCACACCCGGCGACGGCTCGCCGCCGCCGGGTGCGGCTGCCGATCAGCACGCGGTGGAACGCTTCATGCAACGCTATTACCGCGCGGCGCAGCAAGTGGAGCGTCTGAACGAGCGGGTATTGCAGCAGTACGACGAGGAATTCCACCGGTCGGCGGACGTCCCCGATGCCGTCGAGCCGTTGAACGAGCGCTTCAACATCCGCAATGGTTACCTCGAAACCGCCGACGAACAGGTTTTCGTGCGCACCCCACTGGCCCTCATCGAGCTGTTCACCTGGCTGCAGAAGCGGCCCGAGATCGCCGGCGTTCGGGCCAGTACGATCCGCCAGGTGCGCCAGCACCTCCGACTGATCGACGACGACTTCCGGCGCGACGCCGCGTGCCGCGACCTGTTTCTCGGCATTCTCGATGGCGAACGCCGGGTTTACGCCTGTCTCAAGCGCCTGAACCGCTATGGCCTTCTGGCGGCGCTGTTGCCGCCGTTCGCCCAGATCGTCGGGCGCATGCAGTTCGATTTGTTTCACGTCTATACCGTCGACCAGCATACGTTGTTCGTGGTCCGCAACCTGCGCCGCATCCGACAAGCCGAAGCCGGCAGCCCGTTCGGGCGGGCGAAGCCGGTGTTCGAGCGGATCGAACGCCCGGCGGTGCTCTATCTGGCGGCCTTGTTTCACGACATCGCCAAAGGGCGGGGCGGCGACCATTCCACCGCCGGCGCCCTCGATGCCGAGTCTTTTTGCGCCGGCCTGGCTCTGTCGCAGGCCGAGCGGCGGCTCGTGGCCTGGTTGGTTCGCCACCATTTGCTGCTGTCGCGCACCGCCCAGCGCGAAGATATCGCCGATCCGGAAGTGGTCCGCGCCTTCGCCCGCCGGGTCGGCGATCAGGCGCACCTCGACCACCTTTATCTGCTGACCGTGGCCGATATCGCCGCCACCGCACCGGCATTGTGGAATTCGTGGCGCGACAGCCTGACCTTCGATCTTTACCAGGCCGCCGGCCGGGAACTGCGCCGCGGCCTCGATCAACCGCTGGATCATGATTTGCGGCGCGTCGAAATTCTGACCGAGGCGCGAGCCATTCTGGCGGCTGGCGATCTCGATCTCGAGGCGGCGGCGCACTGGTGGCAGCGGATTCCGCCCCCGGCGCTGCTCCGTCTGAAGGCCGAACAACTGGCGTGGATCAGCGCCGCCGTGCTGCCCGCCGGCGAGACGGAAACGGTGGTCGCGGTACGCGCCCTCGAGCGCGAAAAAATCAGCGAGTTGCTGCTCTATGCCGCCGATTTCGACGGTTTGTTCGCCACCGCCGCCAAGGTGCTCGACCGGATGCGCTGCAACGTCCTCGCGGCGCGTATCATCACCACCGACGACGGCCGGGCTTTGGACCTGTTTCAGATCGCCGACCGCCACGGCCAGACTCTCCATGCCAGCGACGTCGAGCGCCTCAAAACGGCGCTGCGCCGGGCGCTCGAGGCACGGGCGGCGCCACTGCCGTCGCGCCTTGCGCTGCCGCGCCGCCTGCGCGCATTCGCCGGCCGGCCGTTGATCGAATTTTGCCACCGCGACAAAACCATCCTCGAACTCGAATGCCTCGATTTCCCCGGCCTGCTGTCGGTGGTCAGCAGCGTGCTGGCCGCCGCCGGGGTCCGCGTCCACGACGCCCGGATCGCGACGTTCGGCGAGCGCGCCGAGGATTTGTTCACGTTGAGCGATGCCGCCGGCCGGCCGCTCGACGATACGCTGTGCGCGCAACTCGCCGCCCGCCTGAACGAACGATTGGGCGAACGGCTCGACGCTATCGGAGATACGCAACCTCATGAACGTGACACCAGAAAAAATCAATGACTTATGGCGCCGCCGGGCGCAATGGGTCCGGGCCCGCGACCGGAGCGAAGTGCGGGCGGCGATCGACGAGTGCCTGGCCGGACTGGCCTCAGGTGAGCTGCGCGTTGCCGAAACCGGTGAGGACGGCGCCTGGCGGGTCAACGAGTGGCTGAAAAAAGCCATCCTGCTGCACTTTCTTTTGACCCCGGCGAGCCCGATCCCCGGCGCCCCGGCCTCGGGATACGACAAGGTGCCGCTGCGCTTGACCGATCCGGATGAAGCGCGGGCCGCCGAGGTCCGGCTGGTTCCCGGGGCGATCGTTCGGCACGGGGCGTACATCGGACCGCAAACCGTCCTGATGCCGAGCTTCGTCAATATCGGCGCCTATATCGGCGAGGGTTCGATGATCGATACCTGGGCGACCGTCGGCTCGTGCGCCCAGATCGGGCGCAACGTCCACCTCTCGGGCGGCGCCGGGATCGGCGGCGTGCTCGAACCGATGCAGGCGCTGCCGACCATCATCGAGGACGATTGCTTCATCGGGGCGCGGGCCGAAATCGTCGAGGGGGTGATCGTCGAACGCGGTGCCGTGATCGCGATGGGCGTCCATATCGGGCAGAGCACGCGCATTTACGACCGGGCCACGGGCGAGGTCAGCCACGGCCGAGTGCCGGCCGGCGCGGTTGTGGTGCCCGGCGCGCTGCCGTCGAGCGACGGCAGCCACAGCCTGGCCTGTGCCGTGATCGTCAAGCGCGTCGATGCCGCGACCCGGGCGCGGACGGCGTTGAACGATCTATTGCGTTCGGCCTGATGGCCGCCCGGCGCATCGACGGCAATGCCGTGCTCGATCTGGCCAGCGAGCTGATCGCCCGGCCGTCGGTGACGCCGCGCGACGCCGGCTGCCAGGAGTTGATCGCCGCCCGCCTGGCCGCCGCCGGCGGCCGCATCCGGCGCTGGGGTTTCGGTGCCGTGGACAACTTGCTCGTGACCTTCGGCGAGGAGAGCGGCGCGCGGCGGCGGCATCTGATGTTTCTCGGCCACACCGACGTGGTTCCGGCCGGCGACGAACAGGCGTGGCGTTCGCCACCCTTCTCCCCCGAAGTCCGCGATGGCGTGCTGTACGGCCGCGGCGCCGCCGATATGAAAGGCGCGGTCGCGGCGATGGTCGTGGCGCTCGAATGTTGGGCGGCCGCCCGCCCGGCCGGCGGCAAGGTCAGCCTGCTTCTGACTTCCGATGAAGAAGGCGAGGCGCGCGACGGCATCCGTCGCGTCGCGCCGCTGCTCGCCGCCGAGGGCTTGGTGCCCGATTATTGCCTGGTCGGCGAACCGTCGTGCACGGCCCGTCTCGGCGATACCGTGCGCCGCGGCCGGCGCGGCTCGATGTATTTCACGGGCGAGTGGCATGGCGCGGCCGGGCACAGCGCTTACCAGGATCCGGCGGCCAACCCGGCGCACCGTGCGGTGCGCGCCCTGGCGGCGTTGACCGCCGTCGATTTTGCCGATGGCGGTGCGGACTTTCCGGGCACGACGTTGAACCTGACTCGTCTGGAAAGCGTCGGCGGGGCGGGTAACGTGACGCCGGCCCGCAGTCTCGCCGAGGGCAACCTGCGCCATCCGCCGTCTTCGCCTGCCCGGGTCCTGCAACAACGCCTGAGCGCGGCGATGCAGGCGGCCGGCGCTGCACCCGACCGCCTGGAATGGGACGTGCGGGCCGAGCCATACTACACGGCGGCCGGCCAACTGCTCGCCGTGCTCGACCGTGCCATCGCCGCGCAGCTCGGCAGCGCAGCGCACCTCGACACCGGCGGCGGTACGTCCGACGGCCGTTTCCTCGCCGCCCTCGGCGCCGAAGTCGCCGAATTCGGCCTGGTCAACCGCACCATCCATCGCGTCGATGAATCGACCCCGGTCGCCGACCTGGAACGGCTGGCGGAAATCTACCTGGCGTTGATCGATCCGCTATTAACCCAATAGTTGCATAA
>JRYH01019608.1_pt1 | contig 10143 bp, 7 predicted proteins | sample 235351 | NCBI WGS metagenome assembly JRYH01 (sample SAMN03074221, study PRJNA261480) | activated sludge metagenome | biome: Wastewater Treatment Plant; feature: Wastewater; material: Activated sludge; isolation source: activated biomass of a wastewater treatment plant treating wastewater... ... | reverse complement strand
AGCCACGTGGTGAGCGAAACCGGCACATCGATGGTCGTCGACTGCAAGCTGTCGCTGGTCGCCTTGGCGCGCTCGCCTCCGCCAAGTGCAAAGAGCTGTTGGTCGCCGCCGGACAGCCGCTCTTCAACGCCCTCGACAAGCTCATCCAGGCGATCAGCCGCCTGTTCGAGCCTGTCGACATCGCCCATCAACCGGTCGTCACGGAGCATCCCGAATGCATCGACGATCTCGGCTGCCTTGGTGTCTTTCATGCCTGCTTGCAGATCCATCCAACCACGGACCGCCATCACCTGACGGTGCACCTCATTGGCGTGATCGAGCATGGCGAGCGCGCGGCCGAGGTCGCCTACGGCCGACGGGTCAGTGGCGAGGATTGCACGCGCCCGCTCATCGTATCGCGCCAGATAACGAGATCCTGCCGCTGCTTCATCGGAGATCACATCCAGAGCTGACACTGCCGGATCAACGTCCGCGCCGGCCTCATGGATTGCCACCTCCGATGGGGCCGCCTGCCCCGCGGCATCAAAAAATGCTTCCTTGGCGTCCTCGTCATCACCGAACCTAGCGGTCGCCAGATCATCGATCCGCTCATTGAGTTGGTCGGTCCATTCAAGGATCTGATCTGCCATGGCGTCGGCATCCGACGATATTTCGTCGAGCCGGACCTGCACCTCGCTCATTTTTTTGTCGAGAAGATCTTCGACCTCCGTCAGGTCATCATGCAGTTTGTAGCCTGCCTGCACGCGATCCTGGACGATCTGCTGCAGGTCCTCGAGCGCAACCAGCAGCTTCCGGACACCTGTGGCGTCCAGTTGCGACACGTCGATCCTGGCGGCTCGATCGACGCTGCCGACGATCTCAGCGGCGTCGCCACCGAATGCCGCAACGTATCGCGAGACGATCTGCAGACGCGAACCGCGATTGAGCGCTTCAACCTCCTGCCGCAGCGATACGGGCGCCAGCTCCCGGCCGAGCGAAAACAGCACGTCATCATCGAAATTGCGTTGCCGTGTCGTTATGCCGAGCCGCGTCTTGATATTGTCGACCGACGCGACGAGATCGTCGACGGCAGCAGCCGCATTTGCTGACCGCGCCGGCAATTCCATCAGCGCCTGTTCAGCCGCAACCGCCATCTCAGGCTTNNCTCCAACGTCTCGGCGACGCGCCTGGCAAAGGCCTCAGCCGCGCGGGTTTTCGGCATCCCTGCCGAGACGGCGCGCGCCGCGTCGTTGAGCCAGTCACCAACCGGCCCGCGCTGCACGGCGAGCGCCTCGATCACGGCGGCCAGCTCGGCCGCCTCAGCCGCGCGTTTCGCGTTCAAGTCCTTGTCGAGCGTGTTGCCGGCCGCCTCGATGCGGCCTGCCTCGCGATCGAGCGTGCGAAACAGCCTCTGATCGCCTTTGAGGTTGGTCAGCGCCTTGTCGAGCACGCCGACGCGTTCTTTCATCAGCGAACGCTCGACGCGCCAGGACCCCAGCAGGGTCAGTTGTTCCTCGACCGCCACCGGCGCGTGCAGCAATTCGTGAACGACAAACCGCGCCTCGCGCACGTTGGCCGGCTCCGCCTGCGCCAGCTCGTCGATCATGCCGGCGTGACGCGCCCGGTTCGGCACCAGGTCGGCAATCAGCGCCGCGTAGTTGGGCGGCACCACGCCACCGACAACCCTGTCGAACGCGTCATCGCTGAGCCGCGCGAGGCTGCGCGCCTGGCGCATCGCTTCCGAGCCAAGCGGCACAGACTTGTCGATGATGTCAGGGCGCTCGCGGATGATGGCCGCCGCATCGACTGTCGTACCAGAGCCCTCCTGCAGGTTCTTCTTGGCGGCCAGCGCGCGCACGTCGCCGGGCGTCCAGCCATCCGCTTCGCGGAACACGAAGGCCTGCAGCTGCGGGTTCTGGTCAGCGAGCCGCTTGGCCAGGCTCAACCGCTGATGGCCGTCAGCGATGATCATTTCACCGGAACGGCGCTGCCAGACAACGGCGCGGCCCGCCGCGATCGGGTCCCACCGCTCCACGCCGTTGAGACGCCCGGTGGCGCCGGCGGCATCACCACCGGCCTTGAACTGGAACACGGTCGCATCCGTCTCGACCTTCAGCGGATCGATCTCGGCGAATGTGACCGGGCGACCCTCCATGTCGAAGCGGCGGCCCGGCGGCGGCGGTGCATCATCGGCGAGGTTGACGCCGCGCGCCTCCGGCGTGACGTCGCCACGTGTCGGCGGCGCGTGCGCCTGAGGATCCTCGGCGTGCCGCACCGCCTGGATCAAACGCTCGATCTCGCCGGCCTCGCGCAGCGCCTCCATTTCCGGCAGCGCGGTGTCGAGCTCGTCGAGCGCACCGCGCACGGCTGGATCGTCGATGGCACCGGTTTCCTCGGCCAGCTTGCGCAGCGCTTGCGCGTCACCGGCCTTGGCCCTGGCCAGATCGCTGTCGGCGGGCGCTTTGCGCGCGGCATCCTCGAGCGCTTCGCCAGCCGGCTTCCAGCCGGCGACCTTGCCGGCCTCATCGAGCACCGGGGCATGGCCACGGTAGCGCTGTACGCCGCGATAAGCGGACCGCACGCCAGCATCGATACCGGCACCGAGGGCGAACGCCGAGCCGATGTTGAGTGCTGCTTCGCTGGCCGTGAAATCGAGGCCAGCCTCCTTGCGCCAGGCCGCGACCGACGGCTGGAATGCCGCTTCTACTGCCGCGTTGGCCGCACCCGACTTGATGCCATTCCAAGCGATGGCGGCAGCACCAGTTCCAACCCGCCCTGTAGGGCCGACGAACAGCGTCGCAAGATTGATCTTGTCGAACGCTGAGGCGGCGAGGCCGCCGCCCAATTGCACCATCCAGGCCGGCAGTGGGCCGGCGTAGCGATCGGCGGCGTCGCGCGCCGCGCCGAGCACCTGGCGCTGCTTGTCGCGCGCGTCATCGAGCGGCGAGCGCTCGGGCTTTATGATGTCGCGAAACTCCGGCCTGTTCTTGGCAAGATCATCGGCCTTCTGCTGCCAATCGGCGTAAAAATCGGGCTGCTCCTGACCGAGCTCGGCGGCACCGACATCCAATTGCCGCCAGGGGTTGTCGAGGCGCACGCCGGTCGCCCTGAAGATCGCATCGTTGCGGGCATCGTAAGCCTCACCGACGGCACGATCGCGCGCATCGAGGTTGTCGGCGTAGAGGCCGGACTGGAACGTCGCGTCGAGCAGATCGCCGGTTGTCGATGCCGGGCCACGGGCGAACGCACCTTCGACGCGCGGTTTATCCCACAGCATCAGCGCCCCCCCAGGTAAAGATCAGGGCGGCGCTTTTTGAGCGTCGGCCGCAGCGCGTCGATATCCAGCACATAAGGGTCGTCACCCTCGCCCTTGAGCCAGCGCGGATCTTCCTCTGTGCCGAGGTTCAGCATGTATTGTCCATTGCCCGCCTGCACGAGGCTGGCGCGGCGGACATCAGCGATCGATGCTTCCTTGCCGTCGCTGTAGCGAGGCGGCGATGGCAGGTCTTCCAGTCGGATTGTCTCGATCAGATCGCGAAAGCCTGATTGCTTGACGTCGGGCGGCACCACGACGACGCCCGAGCCGCCACCCAGCCATCCCATCTGCGAATAGGCAATGCCGCCGTACGTTTCACCGCCGATCTCGCGTGCACCAAGCATTTCAGAAAACGTCTGCCGCCACAGATCCGCGTCGAAGTCGACGAGGCCGCGACGACGGGCCCGCACCTCGTAGGCGGCGTTTGCCGCCGCGATCGCGGCGGCTTCGGCACGCGGCATACCGGAGAGCGCGCCGGCATGCTCTTCGACGGCCAGGCGCCGCGCTTCCTTGGCCGGCGGCGCCACGCTCTTGAAGCCATCGTTGCGCATCAAAGCGATGCCGTCGGCGGCATCCCGCACGGCCGGAGCAACGCCGCCTTGCACGATGTGACCACCGAGAAACGCGATCGTCGGCGCATCCTTGCCGATCTCGGCCATGATTGCCGGCGCTTTGTCGCCGGCCGTCTCGGCGATCGTCGCGGCGACACCGATCAGGCGGTCGCCGCCCTGCGCCGCCGTCGCCGCCAGACGCCGCGCCTCATCGGGGCGCAGAAATTTCGGCTCAATGCCGTAGCGCTCCGCCACGGTCTCGGCAGTGGCGATGCGTGCCGCAACGCTGGCCGGCAGATTTTCCACATCCAGCGCCGGCACGTCGGCGATCCCGACACGGTCGGCCCAGCCGAGCGGATCCTGCTTTAATTCGCGGCGCGCTTCGTCGGCGAGTTTCTCCGCCACCTCGACGCGGGCGACATCTTCCGGCCGCGCACCCCCGGCACGCATCCGGTCACGCTCAGACAATGCGAAGGCATCGAGCTCTTCCGGTGTCGAGCGCCGCGCCACCTGCTGCCATTTCAGCACGCCCTCAGCGCCGGCGAGCATCGCCTCCAGGTCCGGTGATCCCGACGTCGCGATGCGCGCCTTGAGCCCGGCCAGATCGTCGGGCTTGGGCGCGAAGCCCTTCTCCGCCATGTCGGCGATCTTCTTCACCTCGCTGCCCAGCACGCGCAGAGCGCGATCGTCGGCGGCCTCGGCGCGCCGCAACTCGCTGCCAAGGATGCCGCCGACGCGGCGAAAGCCATCGAGATCGAAGTTCTTGGCAAGCCCTTTGGAGCCGGCGAAGTCCTCTTCGAAGGCGGAGATGAAACGGCGCTTGGCATCCGTCGTCGGCAGTCGCTCGAATGCACCCAGCAGGCGCGCTTCGGTCACGTCCTCGAGCAACGCGGCCTGGAGCTTTACCGCTTGCTTGCGGTCGACAAGCGGCTTGCCGTCGATCCCGGTGCGGGCGAGCGTCTTGGTCAGCGCGGCCATATCTCCGGCAAGCGCCTCATCGGCCTTCTGATCGAGCCCCAACGCATAGGCGCGCTGATGGACGCCGCGCAAGGAGCGCTGCAATTCCTCCTGCAGGCTGGCGGCCTGTTCGGCGCGTGTGCGCGTGACGAGATCGCGCTGCGCCTGGCGCATCAGACCAAGGCCCTTGCGCTGCGCCAACAGCCCAAGCTCGGGCCGCAGTTCTTGGGGCGCGCCCGACAACAGACCTTGCGTCTGCGCGGCAATCGCCTCGTTGAGCTTGGTCGGGTTTTGTCCGTGCTTTTGCCACGCCGCTTCGAAGCCGGCTTCCAGCGACGTTCTCAGCCGCGTCTCGGCGGTCTGCAGGCCGGCCCGATCGAAGGCATTGCCACGGATCGTGTTGTCGCGGCGCGTACGGAACTCGGGGTCGAGGCCGGCGAAGCGGCCTTCCAGATCGCCTTCTGATGCGGCGGCCTTGTCGGCCATCTGGCCGATGCGGGCGCCGACGTCGGCGAACTCGCCCGAGATCGCTGCCATGGCGCTCGACAGGCCGGTCCCGGTCGAGGCCTGCACACGGGCCACACTGCCCTGCCCGTTGAGCCCCGTTGCGACCGGCACCAGGCCGCGCATGCGGTTGACCATGGCCTACCCCCGATTTGCGATGTCGATGCCGAAGCGCAGACCTTGGCCGACAGCCTTGCCGGCCGCGCCAACAAGACCGGAGACGCCTTTCGAACGGTAACTCGATGCCGTGGCACGCGAGCCTGCCGCGCGCATGCGGCCCGCCGCATCAATGAGACCGGTTTCGAATTCGGCTTCAGAGCCGAGCGCACTTTCGATCATGTCCCCCGACGAGATATCCAGGCCGGAGGCGGCAAAGGCGACGCGGTTGGCGCCGACCTTCTGCACGAGATCTCGCCTGATCCTGAGCGACTGCTCGCGCGCCTCCAGGCGATCGGCCTCGGCATTGATGTCGGCGAACATGGCCTGGTTCTGACCCTCACGATACGCCGACAATCCGCCGATCAGCGTTGACGCCATTGAGCCAATCGTCGCCACGCCCTGCAACGCTGACAGCACGCCAGAACCAGCACCCGCGAGCGATGTCGTAACGCCGGCCGCGGTCGTGACCGTCGTACCTGCCATCCACGCAGCACTTGCCGCCGCCGGCGCCGATGCCGTGAAGGCGCTGGAGATCGCCCCGAATGCCGCCACTGCCAGTTCAGCCATGGCTCGCCACCTCATAGCGTGTCTGCTTGATTTTCACCGGTGTCGGCACCGATCGGCTCAACTCGATAAAGGGATGATCGGACCAGCCGGTCAGGCCTCCGATAGTCACGTAACCCGTATAAAGGCGCTGCAGCATCGGCAGGCCTGGCGCGCCACCGTCCTCGGTCTGCAGCGGTCCACCGTCCTTGAAGGCATCACCCAAACGCAGCAGCGACACCTCGCGATGCGTTTTTCCGTTCGACGACAGCGTCAGCGAACCTGTCGCCTCGACCGAGATCTCCGCCTTGTAGATCCGGGCTGGCGCACGGAATGGCTGGGCCACATTGGGCTTATCGCGCACCACCTGGTAGCGCATGAACCAGTCCGGCGCGAGCCCGACCGTTACGTCTGAGGCCGCCACGTCGAGAACGATCTCTCCCCCAACGACGGTATAGGTACCGACGAGCTCGTCGTCGGCGTAGGCATAGACCTCCATGCCCTCGAGGTTCTCAATGTTGGAGATCAGTGTCCGTGGCACCCCCAGCGATCGGGTTGCGCCGTCGAGCGGCATGTCGGGCACCCACCTCTCCAACCACAGATCGCCAGATCGTTCGATCACCGCGAGCACATTGTGGTTGACGTCGCTCATCACCTCGCGGAAGGCGGCCTGCGGCGTCGTCCACGGGCACATCGCCACCACGTCCTGCCCGCGCAACAGGGTCAGCATGACAGCAGTGCCGTCGGCGTTGACCATGAGGATGCGATTGCCCTCCGCGACCGAGCGCGCCGATCGGTGCGCGACCGCGACAATGTCCGTCAGCAGGTGCGGCGCCAGCAGATTGAGCGGATCGGCCGTGTAGGATTGCTCGGCCTCGGTAAACAGGAAATCTCGCAGCGTCCGCCCGCCCTTCTGGACGAATACCGTGGCGCCGTCGGCAAAGACAATTGGCACGGAACTCTTCATGCCGTTGCGCGTCGCCAGCAGCACGTTGACCGGCTGTGTTGCATCGAGAGCGCGCGTCTCGACATACCACTCGCCGCTCTCGGTGAAGAACTGCAGATGCCGGCCGAGGAAGATCTCGTGGATCGTCTCGACCTCGTCGACGTCGAGCGCGCGCACGAACGCGTAATCCGCCGTCAACGGGTCGACCGGATTGCCAAGGCCGTCAAAGCCGATGTTGAAATTGAACGAGATCGGCGTGCGCCCGGCGATCCACGTTGTCGGCGCCGCGCGGAAGCCGGCGATCAGCAGACGCGACTGCACGAAGGCGCCGCAGCGCGGCCATCCGGTCACGGCGCCCCACAGCGGCCCGTCCTTGTCGTTGCCTTCCTGCTCGATCGTGGTGTTCGACCAGACGGCTTTGCCGATGGCGCTCGCCGAGACCAGCGGCCAGGCGCGTCCACCATTGTTATTGATGAACCGGATGCGCCAGCTTTGCACGCCCGCCACAGACACGTCGACGCCATCGGCGGCAACTCCCGGCAATGCAAGGATCGCTGACGCCAGCACCGCAGCGAAGCTGACGTCGTCGGTATAGGTGATCGGCGCCGACACGATGTCTCCCAGATAGATCACCACCGGATCCCCGCCCGCGACGCCGGCGAGGCTCAGCACCTGATGCTCGTCCTGATCGCCGGCGAACGCCGCGCCAGACGACAACGGCGGCACGTCTTCCCACGGCACCGCCTCGACATTCCATTCACCAGACGATCCCTGGCGTGTAATGCGTGGCGTCTCGATGTGCTCGTGAAACAAGAGCAGCGTGTCGAGCGACGATGTCCTGCTGATCTCTGGGATTTGCTGCGGCGCAATCGCGACAGGAATGGAAGCCTGCCAGCGCTGGGTCTCGAAAACATCGATGTTGCGCTCGGTCAGCACCAGCTCATAGCTGGCGGAGGTGGAGCGCTTGACATTGATGACCTTGACGGCGGCAATACCCGGGGCCTCGCGCCAGAACCGCAACCCGGTCACGGTGATCGCGCCGGCGCCGACCGCCCCATAGAGCACAACGCGGAACTGGCGCGCGAAGACGCCATAGCCCGGTGCTCCGCCAAAGCGCCGCTGGCGCGGCGTCGTGCGGATATGCTTCAGGGCCGGGTTGTCGAGAGATCCGCCGAGCACAACCCAAGTCGCACCGTTCCAGTACTCGACGGCGACACACTCGTTGACGCCGAGCGTCGCGCACGAAAACCCGATCAAATCGATGAGATCGACTTGCTCAGCCACCCCCAAGTCGATCTCGGCGATGGTGAACGGGCTTGCGGCCACCGCCGTCGTCGTAAACACCGTGGCGGACGATTGATCGAGCAGGTTGGCTGGCGTGCCGCCGTTGGTCGCGTTGATCATCGCGGCGGTCAGATAGACCGGCTCGATACGACGTCGCAAACGGCGCGGCAAGCCGCTCGCCAGCACGTCGGCATCCGAGACGAGCTGAAACCCGCCGCGATCGCCGAACGCCCCTTGCGGATAGGCGATACCGTTCACCGCGTCAGCGAGAGACTGGTAATAGTGGGTGAGATCGTTGCGATCGGACAGCGCGGGGTCCATCACCCCTTTTGAGGCCGTGTTCTGGCGATCCGATTTGCGCATATCTCACCTCACGTCGATCAGCGGATTGATGCCGCCGCCGACCACCGTTGACGGCAGCGCCTGGTTGTCGTTGGCGAGTGCCGTGCCGAGCGCGCCGCCGACGCCACCTTCGCTCGGCGACCCAAAGGCATCCTGGCGCAGCTTGTCGCGCAGCGGCCGGTCCTCGCGGATCGTCAGCGCCAGTTCGGACATAAGGCCCAGCGTAAAGGCTTCGCGGAAGTCGCCGGGCCAGCGGACAGGATCGGCGATCGTGCGATACTTGATCCAGATCTCCGGGTGATCGGTCAGCAGCCGGCCATTGACTTCGATGTCGTAGGATGTGGTTGGCGTTCTGCACTCGGCCGNNACTGTCAGAAAGACGCGTCAGCCGCCGCGTCGTCATGCCGAACGACCACGGTTGCGCAGCAAACAGCTCGACCATCGACTGATAGACGGCGAGATAGGGACCGGCGCCCGGATCGGCCTCGGACTGCAGCGGGTCCTCGCCGATCCGCTCAAGCGCGCGGTTGATCATCTCGATCCGCGTTGTCATGGCTTACTTGCCCTTGCTAGCGCCCGATTGTTTTTGGCCGGACGGCGCCGTCGCTGCGGCCAGCATGGCTTCGAGCTCGGCAACCTTGGCGTCATGCGCAGCGCGCTCGGCATCGAGCCGGCCCTGCAGGTCGGCGATCGCCGTCTCGGCGACGGCGAGTTGCCCATCCTTTTCGGCGAGCGCCGCTGTGAGCCTGGCTACGTCCTGGTCGGCAACGGCGTCGACCTGAGACGGGTTCTCGCCGGCGGCGTCTCGCGCCTCTTCGGGTGCTTCCTTGAACGGCGAGCCGGGCCCGGCCAGGCCTGGTCTGTCGAACACATAGACCGGCTTGCCATCGGCGCTCATCGGCTCGACAATCCTGCCGCCGTAAAACGTCTTGGCGATGACGCGATAGCGCACCTTCTCATCTGACATCGTGGCGTTCCTTCGTTGCAAACAAGAGGACCGCGCCGGATGCGCCGGCGCGGATGATTATTGCGGCGCCTTAGATGGCGTCAGGCAGCGCCTGCCAGTTCGGCGGCTCCTGGCTGGTCAGGAACGCATCGACCACGCCCGCCGTCGGCGCGCCGCCGAAATAGGCGCGCAGGTAGCGTTCGTTGGTGTGCGGCATCGGCAGCACGATCTTGGTGCCGGCAGCGGGGGCCGCCAGCGTCTCACCGGCAAGCAGCGTCGTTGGTGTTGCAAACCCTGCATTGTCGTCGCTCTGCAGCTGCACCTGCAGCGTGCCGGTGATCGCGGTTCGGACAACGACAACCAGCCACAGCGGCGTTCCAGGACCGATGTCGCGGTCCGAGCCAAGGTCGATATGGTCGGTCGACGCTGCGGCCGCTGCCAGCACCTGGCCGTCGGCGAACTGGAGATTTTTTTCGTAGATCATGGCGAAAAGATCCTTGCTCAAGAAGGGCGGGAAAAGCGGCGGCCGACCAGCTCCGGCCGCCGCATCGGATCACGTAATCACACGCCGCGCGCCAAAGTGTTGACGAGGCTGAACCAGCGATAGAACGGCACC
>JRYH01010697.1_pt1 | contig 10154 bp, 8 predicted proteins | sample 235351 | NCBI WGS metagenome assembly JRYH01 (sample SAMN03074221, study PRJNA261480) | activated sludge metagenome | biome: Wastewater Treatment Plant; feature: Wastewater; material: Activated sludge; isolation source: activated biomass of a wastewater treatment plant treating wastewater... ... | reverse complement strand
CTCAGGCGATCACCATCCTCTTCACGCCGATCATTACAAGGCTTTTTCCGCCGGAAGCTTATGGCGCGCTCGGCACCTTCTCTTCGCTGATCACGATTCTCGTTCCACTTGTGGCCTTGTCCTACCCCATGGCGATCGTGCTGTCCCGCGACGACAGCGAGGCTGTCTCACTGACCCAGCTATCCGGCCTGATCGCGCTCCTCTTTGCCGCAGTCACGCTTTTTCTGGCGCTGATGTTCGAGGGCGAACTGCTCGATTACATGGGAATGGAGAACTTCACCGGGCTGCCGTATCTCTTTGCCTTTGCCGTACTGTTCTCGGGTTTGGCGCAAGTGTTCAGAAGCTGGCTTTTACGCGAAAAGGATTTCTCCTCGCTGGCGCGGATGGAAGTGATCAACTCGCTCTTCAACAATGTCTCGAAATCCGCCCTCGGCTTCTTCTTCCCGCTTGCCGCGGCACTGATCGGGATATACGCATTCGGCCAGGCCGTGCAGACCTTGCTCTACACGCTCGGCCTCAAGGCAAGGCGCGGCCTGGCTGCCCTGGGCACGTTCGACGCGCTCGCCAATGCTCCGGTCGTCGCACGGAAATTCAGTGATTTCGCGCTTTATCGCGCCCCCCAGGGATTCATCAACGCCATCTCGCAAAGCCTGCCGATTCTGGTTCTAGGCTTTGCGTTCGATCAGGCGGTGGTGGGTTATTATGCGCTGGCGAAGAGCATATTGAGCGCTCCGCTGACGCTGGTCGGAAAATCGGTTTCCGACGTCTTCTATCCACGCCTGGCGGAAGCCGTGGCCGAGAGGGAAGACGTCAGCCGCCTGCTCATCAGGTCGACCCTAATCCTCTTCGGTATCGCTGCACTGCCCTTCGGCGTGGTGTTCTTCTATGGCCCCGAGCTCTTCTCCTTCGTCTTCGGAACCCAATGGCACAACGCCGGCGTGTTCGCCGGCTGGATTTCCATCTGGCTTCTGTTCGGCTTCATCAACAGGCCATCGGTTTCTGCCATCGCCCCGCTGGGGATACAGAAATTTCTGCTCGGCTATGAAGTGCTGAGTATCGTTGCGAAGGCCCTGGCATTGGCTTTCGGGATCCTCGTTCTCAAGGATGAAACGATATCCGTGGCTCTTTTTTCCTGCGCCGGAGCGATCGTCAACCTGTATCTGGTGCTTCACGTCATCCGGAAGGCCCGGTCCATCAATGAGGCGAATCAGTCGTGATCAGGCAAGAAGATCAGTACCCGGAAAATACTTGCGCCGTGGCCGGGAATCCAGGCGCGCACGGGGCACCGGCCTCACGCAAGCTATACATCGTCGAACGGAAAGGCTCGTTTTCAGACGAGTGGATCGAATACTGCTCCAAAGCTGGAGTGGATTTCGAGACCGTGAACCCTTATCGGAGTGACCTCGTTTCGAAGATCCGCGATGGTGCGGCTTTTCTATGGCATTGGCGCCATGATTCCTACAAGGACCAGCTCTTTGCCCGTCAGCTGTTTTCGGCGCTGGCAAGCACCTCGATTCGGACGTATCCGGATATCCAGACCTGCTGGCACTTCGATGACAAGGTCGCACAGAAATACGTTTTCGAGGTGGCGGGCCTGCCTGCGGCAAAATCCCACGTGTTCTACGACCAGGCATCGGCGGACGCCTGGCTGCAAACCTGCTCCTATCCGGTCGTTTTCAAGCTGCGTGGTGGAGCGGGTGCCCTGAATGTACGGCTGGCGAGGACAAGGGCCGAGGCGCGAAAACTCGTCAGGAAAGCCTTTGGCACGGGTTTCCCGTACTTTGAAAGGTGGGAGATCTTCAAGCAGAGCATCTGGCGCGCGAGGCGCGACAGGAGCCCACGTTCGATGGCTGCGGTGTTTTATCACCTGGGACGCTCCTTGCTGCCCTCCATTCGCGACGAATCCGACCTCCATCCGCGGGAAATTGGATACGCCTACTTCCAGGAATTCATTCCAGACAACAGATTCGACGACAGGCTGGTCGTCGTCGGCGATTTCTGCTTTGCAGTACGGCGCTTCTGCAGGACGGGAGATTTTCGCGCATCGGGTTCCGGTTTGAAGAGCTATGAGCCGGACGCGTTTCCCAAGGCTTCGATCGAACTCGCGTTCAGGCTTGCAGACACCTTGAAGATGCAGAGCGTTGCGATCGATCTTGTGTACACGGCCAATGGCGAACCCATGGTCGTCGAAATCAGCTTTGGCTGCGTGACGTCGGTCTATCCGGGGTATTTCGATCGAAGCGGAGCCTGGCACGATGGCGAGACGAGCATGCCCGTCAAGATTCTGGAAGGGCTGATCGCGTCCGTCGGCCTGCCGCCCAAGTCGATGTGATGAATCATTTTCCGTGGAACACACGAACATTGGCAGGCTCGAGGACTCGATGAAGATTCTATGTGTAATCGACTCGCTCGGCTCGGGAGGGGCACAGCGTCAGTTGGTCAACCTGGCATGCGGCCTGAAGGCCCGTGGGCATATCGTGGATGTGTTCATCTACTATCCCCACCAGGATTTTTTCCTGTCCGAGTTGGCAGAAGCGGGCGTGGCGGTGCATGCGCTCTCCAAGAAGGGAAAACTGGGCGTCAACGTGCTCGTTGGACTCGTGCGCCTGCTGCACGCAAGGGAATACGATGCGCTGATTTCGTTTCTCGATACGCCAAACGTGTACTCCGTCGTGGCGTCGATTTTCTCTCCGCGCTTGAAGCTCGTCGTATCGGAGCGGTCCAGCCATCACCACGACAAGAACAAATACCTTGCTTTGGGAAAGCGGCTTCTGTACGGGTTCACAGACAAGGTGGTGGCCAACAGCAAAAGCCAGGCCGAGTGGCTACGGCGGTATCCGTGGCTCCGCGGAAAAACCATGGCGATCTACAACGGATTCCCAATGGCAGACCAAGCTGCCAGCGGCGAAATTCCGCCCATGAGTTTCCNNGCTACGTGCCCGATATTTCATGGGCAGGCAAGGAGGACATTCTTCCTGCTGGACAGCGCTACGTTTCCGCCCTCAGAGCGATCCTCGACAAGTATCCCGGAGTGAGGGCGCAATGGAACTGGCTTGGCGAGCGGCGGGACATCATGGATCTTCTGCGCGAGCATCGGGCGCTGATACATCCATCGTTGTATGAGGGCCTGCCGAACGTGGTCTGCGAGGCTTTCATTGCCGGACGCCCGGTGATTGCATCGGGCGTCTGCGATCATCCATCTCTTGTCGATGAGCCGGCGCGCGGATTCATCTTTGACCCGCTGGATCCGGTACAGATCTGCAAGGCCATCGAGCATGTCGTCTTCCTCCCGGAGCAGGAGTGGCGTGAAATGTCTGAAAATTCAATGAATTACGCTCGGAGTCAACTGGGGGTGGATAGAATGGTTGAGGAGTATGAGGCCTTGCTTGGTGGGGCTGGACGCTCCTTGCAGCCATTCTCTTGAAAAGAGAGCCGCATTCGAGCTTCTTTCATGATACATATTTCGCGAGAAACCTGGTGAACAGCTTCTTCGCCCTGTCCATTCTCCTTGGAGCGGGTTTTTTTCTCAATGTTCTTGCATATGGCACGATCGAGCCGTTCGTGGCATCGGCGCTGCTTTTTTTCCTGGGCTCGCTTTTCATTGTCCCGCTGAACGGCTCTAGGTCCCAGGAGTACTCCGCCTTCGGTCTGGTTTTTCTTGTCTGTTTCGCAGTGGCAGGCATTGCGGCAATCTACGCGAACTTTTTCTTCGATCAGGTTCAACTGCACGGCGATGCAGGCCGTTTCTTCGACTATGCGACAGGAAAAGGAAGCGGCCTGACGCTTGCGGAACTGAGAGAGGTTCATGAGGGCTCTCTGGCAATCGCGTTCTGGTCGGAGATCTACGATCTTTTTTCCTTTCTCGGATTTCAGAAAGAGCGCTACATCGGAGTTGCGGTAAATATCACCTCCGTTTCGATGACGGCAGCGATCGGGGTGCGAATAGTCAGATGCGTTTATGGCGACGACGTTCAAAAAATCAGACTTTTCAAGCTATTGGCGGCATGCTGCGGCTTGTTCTGGATGTTCGCAGCCATACATCTCCGTGATGCGGTCGTGCTGCTGCTCGTCACTTTCCTGGTGTTCTTATGGGTCAAGGCGCTCCGCACACCGCGTTTTGGCTTGAATCTCGTCCCTCTTGCCGTGGCCAATATTGCGGGCGCAACGATTCTGGGTTTTCTGAGAACCGAGTTTTCCTTCGTTCCTTTTGCGATGGCCTTGTGCGCCGTCACTGCGCTCCTGATCGGCAACGCCGGCGGTCGAGGGAAAGGCGGCCTCTACTTGATGGCCGTCCTTGCAGGTGCGTGTGTCATAGGACTGCTCGTTGCTTTTGGCGACCAGATCCTGGATCGGCTCGTCAAGGGGAACGAGGCGTATCTTGGCATGAGCGAAGGCCAGCATGGGTCGGGCTCACTCGGGATGGCACTGATCGTCAAGCAACCATTGCCGATCAGACTGGTCCTCGGCTCTCTCTATCTTCTCGTATTTCCGGTGCCGGTATGGTCGGGGTTCGAGGTGGCAAGCGCCATTCATGTCCTTCGATCTGTCAACGCAATCTACTTTTATTTCGTGACTCCGCTTCTGTGGCTTGCCTTGCTGGAGCTTGCAAGGGATCGCTCGAAAAGGACACCGGAAACTCTCTTTCTGGCCTTTCTGGGCGGAGGGATGATGTTCGCGATAGCGGCAACCAGCCTGGAGCCTAGGCATTTCGGCGCCTTTCTGGTGCCCTTGCTGGTTTTCGCTCTCCAGCCGGACATGTCGGACCATCTCATGCGGGCCAGGTACAAGAGAGTGACGGGCGTGGTTCTGGCGGCTGCGGCCGTTCTGCATCTGTTATGGGCCGGCGCCAAGTTTCTTTAGGACATGCTGCCAGAAGCAGAGAGTGAATGCTCAGGGCTTTTTCTTCAACTCCCGGATCCATCATGAAAGTCGTTGTCGTTGGTCGCTTTCCTCCACCTTACGGCGGAGTGAGCATTTTCGTTAAGCGAAAATACGAGTCGATGCGTTCAGCCGGTGCTGGATATGTCGACTTGAGGAGCCTGTGGTGGCCGGCGAAGCTGTTCTGGCTTGTCATCTCCTCGCGATGTGAATTCTATGTGAATACGGGGAATATCCATTTTCTCCTTGCGTGCTATCTGCTTGGCGCCCTCAGGCGCTCCTACGTTTACGATCACAATGCTTCCCGGCGAAACTGGGGCAGGGGCCGACTGGAAAGGCTTTACATTTTTCTGGTGAAGAATGCGTTGGGGATCAGGGTTGTTCACCAACACCTCAAGGCTGGATATGAGAGCAGGGGGTTGGGGCACAAGGTTGAAGTGGAGAGCCCTTTTTTGCCGCCGGTGGAGTCTGAACAGGCGGAGATACTGAAAAGCTACCCGGAAGAGGTCGTGGATTTTCTGGAAAGCACGCATGGCTTGAAGCTGGCGCTTTCCGCGTCCGTATATGTACGGGATGGTGCCGGGCGCGACGTTTATGGTATCGATGCGCTCATCGCGTCACTTGAATACCTCCAGGAGGAGGGATGCGAGCCGCGCTGCTTGCTCGCAATCGCGGAGTTCGACGAAAGCCTCTTGCCCCGTGATCTGGCTGTGCGCATGGATAGGCTGGCGTCGGCCGGAGTGTGAAAATGCTGGGGCAGTATCAGTTCTGGCCGGTATACAAGAGGGTGCATGCCTTTCTTCGCCTCACCTCGACCGATGGAGACAGCATCAGCATCAGGGAGGCCATTCATTTCGGCTGCCCTGTCCTTGCATCCGATGTCGTACCCCGCCCGGATGGCGTGAAGCTCTATGGATATGGCAATCAGGACGAATTGAACGCGCTGCTTCGCGGCTTGAAGAACGGCTCGGCGCAATCTGAATTGCCGATACGGATTTTGAACCAGAACACATGAGAGGCTGCCATGCAGACAGCGCTCCCTTGTCGGTGAACCGAGTCGAACGACGATGGATCTATTGAGCAAGGCGGGACTCTATTGGCGCACCTTGCGCCATTTGCGGCCGGTGCAGTTTTATGGCCGGATATGGTTCCGATATTCACGACCCAAGCCTGACCTGCGCCCGGCGCCTGCCCTTCGTGCCCATAGGGGCACGTGGCAGGCAAGCGCACGGCGACTGGCGAGCATGGATGGACCGCGGCAATTCGTTTTCTTGAACGAGCCGGGCGGACTGGACGAGATCGGCTGGGACGGACCTCAGCGTGAAAAATTGTGGCGCTACAACCAGCATTATTTTGATGATCTCAACGCGATCGGCGCCGAACAGCGATACGCCTGGCATGTCGCCCTGATCGAGGACTGGATCCGGCACAATCCGCCCGGGCAGGGTAACGGCTGGGAGCCATATCCGCTTTCGCTGCGCATTGTCAATTGGATCAAATGGGCGCTGGCCGGCGGGGAACTGCCGCCGGCGGCACGGCACAGCCTGGCTGTGCAGGCGCGCTGGCTGAGCAAGCGGCTGGAGATCCATCTGCTGGGCAACCATCTGTTTGCCAATGCCAAGGCCTTGCTGTTTGCCGGCCTGTTCTTCGAAGGCGAGGAAGCAGACGGCTGGAGAAGAACGGCGCTGAGAATTCTGGTGCGCGAGATATCCGAACAGATACTGCCCGATGGCGGCCACTTCGAACTCAGTACGATGTATCACGTGCTGGCCCTGGAGGATGTGCTCGATCTGGTCAATATCGCCACTTGTTACGAATCAGCCGCATCCGAGGACTGCGCGCTGGTCCGTGCCTGGCTAGTGCCGAAGGTTGCGGCGATGATGCATTGGCTGCGGACGATGTGTCATCCGGACGGCGAGATCTCGCTGTTCAATGATTCGGCGATCGGAATTGCCCCTTCGATTGCAGAGATGGAAGCGTACTTCGCGCGCTGCTTTCCGGCCGTGAGCGTGCCGGTACCGAAACCGATGGAAGTATTGGCAGCCAGTGGCTATGTACGCCTGGCATCGGACGCAGCGCTTGCCTTGCTGGATGTGGCACGGGTGGGGCCGGATTACCTGCCAGGGCATGCGCATGCCGACACGCTGGGCTTCGAGCTGTCCTTGTTCGGACAGCGCCTCCTGGTGAATGGCGGAACTTCGTGCTACGGCGCGAGTGCCGAACGCCTGCGCCAGCGCGGTACCGCAGCACACAACACGGTGATTGTGGATGGCATGGATTCGTCCGAGGTATGGGGCGGCTTTCGAGTCGCCGGGCGAGCATATCCGAGTGGACTGGCATGCAGGGAGGACGTTGCCTGCATGCAGGTCAGCTGCAGCCACGACGGCTATCGCCGGCTGAAAGGGCGTCCGCTGCACACGCGGAGCTGGTCCCTGCGGCCTGGTGAGCTGAGCGTCGCGGATGGTTTGACAGGCACCTATGCCGAGGCGGTGGCGCAGTATCGCTTCCATCCCGATGTGGCACTTTCGATCGAGGGCAATGGACGCCGGGGGAGGGCCGTGCTGCCAGGTGGTCAGCCAGTGGAATGGGTGATCGAGCACGGCATGGGGGAACTGGTGGAGTCCACGTGGCATCCCCACTTCGGCGTGTCGAGGCCATGCAGGCTGCTACGTGTGCAGATCGTGGACCGAAGGGCCCATGTACGCTTTTCGTGGTCTTCGGAAGATGCCGATTCCTACGCGACCAAGCATGCTGCTCATGCCGAAGCCTTGTAGTCGCCATTCATTAGATCCAGTACTCAATCATTGCTGCCATCCCTATGCACATTCTCTTTCTGACTGACAATTTCCCGCCCGAGGTGAACGCCCCGGCCAGCCGTACTTTCGAACATTGCCGCGAGTGGAGGAGCATGGGTCACGAGGTCACGGTGATCACTTGCGCGCCGAATTTTCCCAAGGGCAAGGTCTTCGATGGTTATCGAAACCACCTTTGGCAGACGGAGGAGGTCGAAGGCATCCGCGTGATTCGAGTATGGTCCTACATCACGGCAAACGAAGGTTTCGTGAAGCGCATCCTGGACTACCAGAGCTTCATGCTGTCGGCAGTGCTGGCCAGTCCCTTCGTGCGCAAGGTTGATATGGTAGTGGGCACGTCGCCACAATTCTTCACCGCATGCGCGGCGTATGTGGCGAGTCGGATGAAACGCGTGCCTTGGGTATTCGAACTGCGCGATCTCTGGCCGGAGTCGATCCGCGCAGTGGGGGCGATGAAGGAATCGAAAGTGCTGGATCTCGTCGAGAAGCTCGAGCTTTTTCTGTATCGCAAGGCGGATGCCGTGGTGACGGTGACCAACGCCTTTCGCGAGAACCTGATCAGGCGCGGGATCGATGGGCAAAAAATTGATGTCGTGACCAACGGCGTCGACATCAGCCGTTTCAAACCACGGCAGAAGGATGCCGAATTGCTCGCTCGACTGGGGCTGGAAGGAAAGTTTATCGCCGGCTACATCGGCACGCATGGAATGGCACATGCGCTGGATACGCTGCTGGAAGCCGCTGCCAAGCTGAAGGCCTTGCCCGATGGTGACCGATATCGGCTGCTTCTGCTGGGCGATGGCGCTTGCAAGGCGGAGCTGGTGACGAAAGCGCGGTCGATGGGGCTGGACAACGTTGTATTCGTCGATTCGGTATCCAAGCAGGAAGTCGTGCGCTATTGGTCTCTGCTCGATGTGTCGATCATCCACCTGCGCAGGACGGAGCTCTTCACGACAGTGATCCCATCGAAATTGTTCGAATGCATGGGCATGGGCATTCCGGTATTGCACGGTGTCGCGGGCGAATCGGCCGATATCGTGCAACAGGAAGGCGCAGGCATCGTTTTCGAACCGGAAAACGCAGATGCGCTCTGCGACGGTGTGGTGAGGATGTTCGAGGATCGGATGGCGTACGAGCGATACCGCAGCAAGGGACTGGAAGGGGCCCGAAAATATGACAGAAAGGAGTTGGCGCAGCAGATGCTGGCGATGCTGGAGGCCGTGGTGGATGATGCTCGGGGCAAGAAGCCGCTTGCGCGGTGAAAGGCGCTACTCCAGCCCGAATTCGAACGTACTGACAACGCGCAGGCGCTTGCCGATGGTGCGCGAGCTGTCCATGTCGCTGCCATCATCGTCCAGGATGCGGATGGCGCCCTGATTTGCGCTCTTCAATGGCCCGAGACGAGCGCCGGCATCGGCCGCGAACTTGCTCGCCTGCTCACGTGCGCTGCGTGTCGCTTCTTCCAGCAACAGGGGCTTGATGTCATTGAAGCCGCGCAATTGATAGCGCGGCCATTCCCCCTGGCCATCTCCGCCGAGTTGGATACCGGCGGCAATCAAGGGGTCGACCTTGTTCGAGGCTGCTGCGACAGCATCGACCCGAGCAGACTTCACCGTGACTTGCCCCTGGCCGTTGAAACGCAGGGCGACACGCTCCGGGCCATACTCGCGTGCAAGAAGGTCCTGCACTTGCAGCGGACGTATCTCGATCTCGGCATCCTCGAACCCCTGGCCGTGCAGGAAGGACACGATCTGCTCGCGGTCCGTGGTCAACGCTCGTTGAACGGTGCTGAACTCATCCGCCGCACGGCGGAAGCTCAAGGTCCATACGGCGAAATCACTTTTTACATCACGCTCGGCAAGGCCTTTGACGGTGATGCTGCGATCGGCCATTCTGAAGCGTTCGATCCCTTTTCCTACCTGAAAGCCTGCAAATGCAACACTGCCGGCGAGCAGCAGGGCAGGGAGCAGACCGATTCGTGTTTCAGACATGAGATGGCTCCGGGCTGATTGGAGAAGAGGGCGGCATCAAATCCTGGCGATCCATTGCTCAACCGCCTCGGAGATGATGTCATGAGCCAGTTGGTGGGCTTCCTGAGGCTTGCGGTAGGGATCAGGCACTTCAGCCTTGCTCCAGTGGCCGAGCAGAAAGGTCTTGCCGCGTGTGGTTGGATCGAGGTCGTTCGTGTAGTCGAGATGATGCTTTTCCATGCCGAGGATGAGATCGGCCCAGCGCGTCAACTCGAGGTTGAGCTGTTGTGCCCGATGACCATCGAGATCGATCTGATGCCGGCCGGCCACCTGCAGGGTGGTCTGATCGGCACCGTGATTGACGAGAGCGCCAATGCCGGCAGAACGAACGAGGACCTTCTTGCCCTTCGCCTGAGCTCGGTCGCGGAGAAGGGCTTCGGCCAATGGACTGCGGCAGATGTTGCCCGTGCAAAGGATGAGTATCTTTTCGAAC
>JRYH01001771.1_pt1 | contig 10157 bp, 9 predicted proteins | sample 235351 | NCBI WGS metagenome assembly JRYH01 (sample SAMN03074221, study PRJNA261480) | activated sludge metagenome | biome: Wastewater Treatment Plant; feature: Wastewater; material: Activated sludge; isolation source: activated biomass of a wastewater treatment plant treating wastewater... ... | reverse complement strand
GGTGGCGCTGGCGCTGGTCGGCGGCCAGGCGCTGTCCTTCATCGGCATGGCGGGGCTCGCCCTCGGCACCGTCACCCTCGACCCGCTCGCCATCGCCTGTCTGACGGCGACGGTCGGGTTCGGGGTCGGCAGCTGCAACCTGCATCTGACCGCGGCGACCATGCGGAACGCGCTTCCCGGCGAGGAGAGCATCACCGCCTCCTCGATTCCGACCATGCGCTCCCTCGGCATCGCCTTCGGCGCCGCCGGCGCCGGTCTCATCGCCAATCTCGCGGGGCTCGGCCAGGGCATCTCGGTCGAGACGGTCGCCCGGGCCGTGACCTGGGTCGACAGCGCCACCGCCCTGGCCCCGGCCGCGGCCATCCTGCTCGCGCTGCGAGTCGTGGCGCTGCAGCGCCGCGCCGACCGGAGCTGACCGGATCGTGGCCGGGACGGACGGCGACGGCGCGCCGCTCGCGCTGGCGGTCGTCGCGATCTTCGCCCTCACCTATCTCGGCATGGCGCTCGGCCGGTTCCCGGGGCTGCGGATCGACCGCACCGGCATAGCGGTGATTGCGGCCATCGCCGCCTTCGCCATCGGCGCCGTACCGCCCGACCGAATTCTCGCCTCGATCGACTTCCCCACCCTGATCATCCTGTTCGGGCTGATGATTTTGTCGGCGCAGTTCGCCGCCAGCCGCTTCTACGACTGGTGCTCGCTCCGGATCGCGGCGACGGCGCGCAGCCCCTCCGCGATCCTCGCCGTCACCGTCGCGGTGGCGGGAACGCTCTCCGCCGTGCTGGCGAACGACGTGGTCGTCTATGCGATGACGCCGCTCCTCTGCGTCGGGCTGCAGCGCCGCGGGCTCGATCCGCGCCCCTTCCTGATCGCGCTCGCCGCCGCGGCGAATGCCGGGTCGGCCGCGACCATCATCGGCAATCCGCAGAACATCCTGATCGGGCAGGTGGGCGAGCTCGATTTCTGGCGCTTCCTGGCCGTCTGCGGCGGACCGGCGCTCATCGGACTCGTGATCGTCCATGCCGTGGTGCGGCTGGTCTGGCGCAAGGCGCTGGCGCAGCCCGCCATGCCGCCGCCCGACCTGCCCGCCGTCAGCCTCGACCGGCTTCATCTCGGTAAGGCGCTCGCCGCGACGGCGGTGCTGCTGGGCCTGTTCGCCTCGCCCCTCCCGCAGGCGAGCGGCGTCCTGCTCGTCGCCGGCGCCCTCCTCGTCAGCCGCCGGATCGCAAGCCGACAGATGCTCGGCATGGTCGACTGGCACCTGCTCGTCCTGTTCGCCGGGCTGTTCGTCGTGACCCAGGCCCTCGCCGACACCGGCCTGCCGGACCGGGCCGTGGCGGCGCTCGCCGCGACGAGCCTGGCGCCCGACAGCCTCGCGGTCGTGGCGCCGGTGGCGCTCGTCGCCAGCAACACGATCGGCAACGTGCCGGCGGTGGTCCTGATCCTGGCCGTCTGGCCGCAGCTGCCGGAGGGGGCGCTCTATGCGCTCGCCGTGCTGTCGACCCTCGCCGGCAACCTGTTCCTGGTCGGCAGCCTGGCGAACCTGATCGTCGTGGAGCGGGCGCAATCGGTGGGGGTCACCCTCTCCTTCCTCGACCACGCGCGCTGTGGCGTGCCGATCACAGTTCTTTCATGTATTGCGGCGATTCTGTGGCTTTGGGCCGCGGGCGTCTTGCCGCTCCTCTAGATTCGCACTATCGCCTGCGGGATCGAGCCACGGAGGACTCATGGACGTCGATACGACCGACGACCGCATCGTCATTCGCCTCGAGCTGCCGGCCGGCGCCGGAACGGTGTGGCAGGCGCTCGTCGACCCGAAGCATGTCGGAAGCTGGTGGGGCGCCCACCTGCAGATGGACGTGCGGCCGGGCGGGCGGGTGGTCGGGCGCTGGAACGACGGCAGCCGCGAGGTCACGACGACCGGGCGCTTCACCCATCTCGAGCCGCCGCAGACGCTGCAGCTCGCCTGGGCCGAGGACGACTGGCCGGCGGAGACCCAGGTGGAGTTCAGCCTCGCGGGCGGCGACGGCGCGGGACGGACGGAGCTCGTCCTGGTCCATAGCGGCTGGGAGTCGCTGCCGCGGGCGCGGCGCGCCGATCTGATGCGCCACCAGGCTGCGGACTGGTCGCATTGCATGCGGAATCTGGCCGATTACGTGGCAGAGCTGGCCGCCTGACCCGGCGGCCACTCGTCACGCGTCGGCCCGCCGGCGCGCCACCGCGTCCGCCAGCAGGCAGAGGATCTCGAACATCAGGTTGGCGCCGACCAGCGCCGTGTTGCCCGACGGGTCGAAGGGCGGCGCCACCTCGACCACGTCGCCGCCGACCAGGTCGAGTCCCTGCAGCCCGCGCAGGATCTGCTGCGCCTCGCGCGTCGTCAGCCCGCCGATCTCCGGCGTCCCCGTCCCCGGGGCGAATACCGGATCCAGCCCGTCCACGTCGAAGCTGATATAGGTCGGGCCGCTGCCGGCGACCCGCCGCGCCTCGGCGATCGTCTTCTCGACGCCGATGGCGCTGAACTCCTCCATGTAGATGACGCGCATCCCCGAGGATTCCGCGAAGGCCATGTCGTCGGCGGCGTAGATCGATCCGCGGATGCCGATCTGGACGGTGCGCGTCGGATCGAGCAGCCCCTCCTCCACCGCGCGGCGGAACGGCGTGCCGTGGGTGTAGCGGTTGTCGCCGAAATAGCGGTCGTTGGTGTCCGAATGCGCGTCGAAATGGATCATGCCGACCGGCCGGTTTCGCGCGATCGCGCGAAAGATCGGCAGGGTCACCAGATGGTCGCCGCCGGCGGACAGCGGAACGGCGCCGGCCTCGTGCAGGCGGCGGAAGAAGCCTTCGATCCGCCTCAGGCTGTCCATCAGGTCGATCGGGTTCACCGGCGCATCGCCGAGATCCGCGACGCGGGCGAGCTCGTAGGGCGCGATCCGGCTGACATGGTGCACCTTACGGATGAAGCTCGACATGTTGCGGATCTCGCGCGGCCCGTGCCGCGCGCCCGCCCGGTTCGTCGTGCCGCCGTCCCAGGGCACGCCGACCAGCGCGATGTCGACCCGCGCCGGGTCCGGAATGTAGGGCAGGCGCATGAAAGTCGGGATGGCGCCGAAGCGCGGCGTGACCGCGGCGTCGACGGGCTGCGGGTGATCGTGGGAGCTGTGCATCGACCGTTCCTGTACCAGCGCACCGGAGAGCTTCGGTGCCGTCCTTGCGCCGCGCATCATGCGGCAATGCCGGCCGTTCCGGAAACCTCCACGTGGCGGAAGGACCGCGAAATGTCCGCCAATTGCCTCAAACCGGCGGACCGGCCGGTGTGTACCGGGAACCACTTTCACGCTATCCTGGCGGCGGGCGGTGGTTTGGAAGCCGCTGCCCAAGGCCGTTCGCGGACTCGCGCCGGGTTCTCGTTCGACTGGCCTGAAGGCAGCCGCGTTGCGGAGGACCGCACCGGCAGCCGGGGGCACCGCCCGGTATCCGCTGGCCAACCAGCAGGGAGGGCGCACATGCACGTTCAGGCCATTCTCGGCAACAAGGGCGGGACGGTGGTGTCGATTCAGCCGCAGGCGACGATCGCGGAAGCCTGCCGGCTGTTCGCCGAGCACCGGATCGGCGCGGTTCTCGTCATGGAAGACGACCGGGTGGTCGGCGTGTTCTCGGAGCGCGACACGGTCCGGGCGCTGGCGCAGCATGGCGGCCGCGCGCTGGACATCCCGCTGTCCGAGGTCATGACCCGCGACGTCCTCACCTGCAGCCCCGAAGACAGCATCGACGACATCATGGGCGTGATGACCGCCCGCCGCGTGCGCCACCTCCCGGTGGTCGAGGAGGGCAGGCTGATCGGCATCATCAGCATCGGCGACGTGGTGAAATACCGCCTCGAGCAGGCGGCGCTGGAGGTCGACTCGCTGCGCGAGTACGTGCTCGCCGGGCGCTGACCGGCTGCCGCGCGACGATTGCCGATCCCGCCCCCGCCCGCCTATCCTGGCGGCGCGGGTCGTCCGGGGGAGTCATGCTGCGCCGCCTGCTGATCGCCACGCTGTTCTGCCTGGCCGCGAGCGGCCCGGCGCTGGCGGCCGACGGGCTCGACCAGGCCGACGTCCTCATCCAGCAGGGCGAGTTCGGCGCCGCGCTCGAGCTTCTGCTGCCCTTCGCCTATCAGGGGATCGCCAGGGCCCAGTACAAGGTGGGCGTGCTGTTCGACTACGGGCAGCAGGGCGGCGGCCGCGGCGTGCAGCAGAACCCGTTCGAAGCGCTGAAATGGTACCGGAAGGCCGCCGAGCAGGGCCATGCGCGGGCGCAGCGCAACCTCGCGTCCCTGTACGAGGCCGGGCGCGGCACCGTCGCCGATCCGGCGGAGGCGGCACGGTGGTATCGCGCCGCCGCGCTGCAGGGCGATTCCTACGCCCAGTTCAGCCTCGGCCGCATGTACCACGAGGGGCGCGGCGTCTCCCTGCAGCTCGACCGGAGCTATGCCTGGCTCACCCGCGCCGTCGCGCGCGGGCTGCTGCCGGTGCAGCACGAGGAAGCCATGGAGATCCTGCAGGCGATCGAATCCGGCATGAGCCCGGAAGAGCTCGACCGCGCCCGCCGCATGGCGAACGCGCCGGCGGGGTCGCGCCTGGCGCCCTGAGCCGATCGCCATCGACGCCGGCCTTCGAGGGTTGACCCTGCGCCGAACATGCTAGACTGCCCCGGGTCCGCCCGCTCCTCTCGTCCAACCACTCGGGAGAACGACATGAGGAAGGAACTGGCTTGCGGCAGCGTCGTGCCCGGCTGCGATTTCGTAGCGCGCGCCGCGACGGAAGAGGATCTGATGCTGAAGATCGCCGACCACGCACGCACGGCGCACGGCGTCAGCCACCTCTCCGACGACCTCAGGGCGAAGATCAAGGACGCGATCGTCGAGGTCGAGTCGTAGCGTTTGAGGGGCGCGACGGCTTCGTACGCCTCTGCCGAAGACACCTGCCCGCCGGAAGAGCCGATGACGATGTCCCGTTCGCCCCACGCCGCCGCCCCCGCCGCGTCCGCCGGCCCCGAGACGATCGCGCTGCTGAAGCAGCTCGAGCGCAAGGTGCTGTGGCTGTCGAGCTGGACGATCCACAACGCCAACCATGTGCGCGAGAACGGCGACGGGATCAAGGTCGGCGGCCATCAGGCGAGCTGCGCCTCGATGAGCGCGATCATGGCGGCGCTCTATTTCCATGCGCTCGGGCCGAACGACCGCGTGGCGGTGAAGCCCCATGCGGGCCCGCTGCTGCACGCGATCCACTACCTGCTCGGCAACGAGGGGCTGGACAAGCTGAAGGCGTTCCGCGGTCTCGGCGGCGTGCAGTCCTACCCCTCGCGCACCAAGGACGTGATCCCGGTCGATTTCTCCACCGGCTCCGTGGGCCTCGGCGTCGCGGTCACCGCCTTCGCCAGCCTCGTGCAGGACTACATGATCGCGCACGGCCTGATGGCGGAGGCGGACGCGGGCCGCATGATCGCGCTGATGGGCGACGCGGAGCTCGACGAGGGCAACATCTACGAGTGCCTGATCGAAGGCTACAAGCACGACATCCGCAACTGCTGGTGGATCGTCGACTACAACCGCCAGTCGCTCGATGCACCACGGCGGACCGCATGTTCCGCCGCTTCGACGATATTTTCGAAACCTGCGGCTGGCGGGTGGTGACGCTGAAGTATGGGCGGCACCAGCGCGCGGCGTTCAGGGAGCCGGGCGGGCAGGCGCTGGCCGACTGGATCGACAATTGCCCGAACGCCGATTACGCGGCGCTCACCTATCAGGGCGGCGCGGCGTGGCGGCAGAGGCTCACCGCCGACATCGGCAGCGTGCGCGGCGTGAAGGCGCTGCTCGCGAAGCGCGACGATGCAGGCCTTGCCGAGCTGATGACCAACCTCGGCGGCCACTGCCTCGAAACGCTCACCGAGGCGTTCGACGGCGCCGACGACGACCGCCCGACGCTGTTCATCGCCTACACGATCAAGGGCTTCGGCCTGCCCTTCGCCGGGCACAAGGACAATCACGCCGGCCTCATGAACCCGGAGCAGATGGCCGAGTTCAAGCGGCGCAACCGGATCGCGGACGGCGCCGAGTGGGACCGCTTCGCCGGGCTCGAACTCGACCCCGCCGTGCTCGACGGCTTCCTGCGCGACGTGCCGTTCAACGCCAGGGGGCCGCGTCGCTATTCGGCGGCGAAGATCCCGCTGCCCGCGGCCTTCCCGATGCCCGACGCCGAGAGGACGTCGACCCAGGAAGGCTTCGGCCGGATCCTCGCCGACCTGGCGCGCGACGGCGGCCCGCTCGCCGACGCGATCGTCACGACGTCGCCCGACGTCACCGTCTCCACCAATCTCGGCGGCTGGGTGAACCGGCGCGGAGTCTTCGGCCGCATCGCGCGCGAGGACGTGTTCAAGGCGCAGCAGGTCGTCTCGCCGCAGCGCTGGTCGATCGGGCCGGAGGGGCAGCATATCGAGCTCGGCATCGCAGAGAACAACCTGTTCCTGCTGCTCGGCGCGCTGGGGTTGTCGCACAGCCTGTTCGGGGCGCGGCTGCTGCCGGTGGGCACGCTCTACGATCCGTTCATCCAGCGCGGCCTCGATGCGCTCAACTATGCCTGCTACCAGGACGCCCGCTTCATGCTGGTGGCGACGCCCTCCGGCATCACCCTGGCGCCGGAGGGCGGCGCGCACCAGTCGATCGCCACGCCGCTGATCGGCATGGGACAGGACGGTCTCGCCGCCTTCGAGCCGGCCTTCGTGGACGAACTCGCGACGATCATGGAATGGGGCTTCGACTACATGCAGCGCGACGGCTCCGGCCAGTCGACCATCGACTGGCTGCGGGACGTGGAGGGCGGCTCGGTCTATCTGCGCCTGTCGACCCGATCGATCGCGCAGCCGAGGCGCGCGCTCACCGACGCCGACCGGCAGGCGATCATCGGCGGCGGCTACTGGCTGAAGCCGCCGCAGCCGGGCGCGGAGCTCGCGATCGTCTATACCGGGGCGATCGCGCCGGAGGCGATCGCCGCCCACGAGGCGCTGGCCGAGGACGTGCCGGGCGCCGGGCTGCTCGCCGTCACCTCGGCCGACCGGCTGAACGCGGGGTGGCATGCGGCGGAACGGGTGCGCCAGTCCGGGGAGCGCGACGCGCGCTCGCTGGCCGAGCGCCTGCTGGCACCGCTCGCGCCGGACGCCGGCCTCGTCACCATCGTCGACGGCCATCCGCTCGCCCTGGAATGGCTGGGCGCGGTGCGCGGCCATCGCGTGCAGGCGCTGGGCGTCGAGAGCTTCGGCCAGTCGGGCGACCTGCCGGATCTCTACCGCAAGTACCGGTTGGACGCCGACGCCATCCTGGACGCCTGCGCCGCGGCGCTGCTGCGGCGATAGTCCGACGGCTGCTCAGCGCCCCGTCGCCGCCCTGGCGCGCTCGACGCCGCGGCGTCGTTCCGGCGGAAAGATCAGCACGGCGCGCGTGCCCTTGCCCGGAGCGCTCTCGAGCCGCAGTTCGCCGCCATGCAGCTCCATGTAGGACTTCACCAGCGGCAGACCGAGCCCCGTTCCCTCGTATCTCCGGTCGAGCGCACCATAGGCCTGGCCGAACGGTGCCAGCACCTGCTCCATGTCCGCCGGGGCGATGCCGATTCCCGTATCCGCCACCTCGAGGACGAGGCCTTCGGGCGTATCGGCCGTCCGCACCTCGATCCGGCCGCCGCCCGGCGTGAACTTGACGGCATTCGACAGAAGATTGACCAGGCACTGCTTGACCAGGCGGGCATCGGCGAAGACAAGCGGGACGTCTCGATCGAGCGCGAGCGCGAGACGAAGCCCGGCCGACTCCGCGCGCTGGGCGATGAGGCGCGCCGCCGTCTCGGCGATCGCGGCGAGGTCCACCATCTCCTCGTTCAGTGCGATCTTTCCCGCCTCGATCCGCGCCATGTCCAGGATGTCGTTGATGACCGCGAGCAGGTGCTCGCCGCTCGACCGTATGTCCTTGGCATAGGTCCGGTAGTTGTCGTGTCCGAGCGGACCAAAGAGCTGAGCCTCCATCATCTCGGCGAAGCCGATCACCGCGTTCAACGGCGTGCGGAGCTCGTGGCTCATATTGGCGAGGAACTCGCTCTTGCTGCGGTTCGCCAGCTCCGCCTCGTCCCTGGCGCGGCGCAGCTCCGCCTCGCGCAGCTTCAGCTCGGTGATGTCGCTCACGATGACGGCCACTCCGCCATCATGGGTACGGCGCTCGCCCAGCTGCAGCCAGCGGCCTCCCGCCCCTCTGATCTCGTAGACGCCTTTCGGGTCATTGTGGTGGCGGACCATTTCCTCGGCCCATTCTGACGGTTGCTCGACCCCGTCCGCCGGCCCGAGCATCGCCGCATAGGCGCGCATGATGTCGTCGAAGAGCCAGCCAGGGCGGAGAAGATCGGCGGCGCCAGGGAAGATCGCGCGGTATTTCTCGTTGCAGAGCATCAGGCGGTCATCGGAGTCGTAGAGCGCGAAGCCTTCCGACAGACTCTCGATCGCGTCGAGCAGGCGATGGCGCGATTGCGCCGCCTCGCGCTCCGCGGCCTTGCGCGTGCCGATGTCGCGGACGAGCGCGATGTAGAAGGCGGCCAGCTCGTCATCGGTACGCGTCACCGCGAGGTCGATCTCGAAGCTGTTGCCGTTGGCATGCACGGCCTGCATTTCCCGCGGCTCCCCCGATCCGGCGATCCCCCCAAGAAGGGAGCCGCCGGCGTCGCCTTCCGGTCCGGTGGACTCCGCCTGGAGCAGCATGCGGAAAGGCCGGCCTCTGACATCGGCGGCGGAACGGCCGAAGAGCCGCTCGGCCGCCGGATTGAACGACCGGATCCGGCCTGCGCTGTCCGTGGTGACCAGCGCGTCGAAGGTGTTGTCGACGATCGCGCGCATCAGCCGGCCCTGGCGATCCAGAGCCAGGCGCTGCGCCAGCAGCCGGAAGCTCTGCTGGTCCATCCTGCCGAAGACGGCCACGGCATAGGTCAGGATCGTGGCGATCGACACCGGCAAGACGGCGGGAAGCACCGGCAGGGTCGCCTGAACCAGCAGGGAGATCACGTTGCAGCCGATCAGGGTGGCGGCGACCACGACGAGACCGACGCGCCAGGACAGGCGCTCCAGCGCGAAAGAAAGAACCAGGATCAAGACGGCGGCGAGACCCAGCGTGATCGCCTGCGGCAACGGCCGCAGCATTCGGCCTTGCAGGATCGACTCCGCCGCGACCGCCTGGACGAGAGCGCCGGGCATGGCCCGCCAGACGGGCACGGCGACGATGTCGCCGAGCTCTATGGCGGTCGCGCCGACGATCACGTGCCTGCCCGCGACGATATCCGGGTCGAAGTCGCCCGCCAGTATCGCGCTGTAGGAGATCTGCGGCACCGTGTCCGGCCGAATGCCGTAGTCCATGTAGAAGATCGGCGGTAGGTCGCCTGCAGCCGCTCCGGCCAGGCGAGCCGCCAGGGCGGGAAGCGGCGATCCGTCGGCGGCCCTGGTCTGCGTCGCGAGGCGCCGCAGGGCGCCGTCGGAGTCCGGCCGGACATTGACCGATCCCAGCCCGACCTGGCGCCGGAAGCGCGGCAGCGGCTCCGAGTAGACGAACTGGCCCGGAACGAGGGTCGGCTGCTTGAAGGCCGGAAGAGCGACATCGCCCGACCAGCGCTCGAGGGCAGCTTCCAGCAGGGCGTCTTCGCGCGGATTGGAACGCGAGCTGAAGTCGATATCGAGCGACACGTCGGCCGCGCCCGCTTCGCGCAGCCGATCGAGAAGCTCGGCGTGAAGTCCGCGCGGCCAGGGCCAATAGCCCAGCCTTTGGATGCTCAGCCCGTCGATGGCCACGACGACGACCTGGCCACTGGCCTCGCGCGGCAGCAGCCTGAAACGCGCGTCACTCAACCTGAACTCGAGGAAGTCCGCGGCGCCCGAAAGCGAGACGGCCGCGGTAACCGCGAAGACGGCCATCCGCGGCCAGATGCTGCGCAAAGCAGTGGAGCCGAACCCTTGGCGCGACACCAGGCCATGGAGGATGCGGGACATCAGCTCTGAGCGTTGCCGCCCTTCCCCTTACCCTTTCCCTTGCCGTTGCCCCCTGAATTGTTGCCGCTGTCGTTGCCGGAGTTGCCCTGCCCGGAGTTGCCCTGACCGGAGT
>JRYH01007643.1_pt1 | contig 10171 bp, 9 predicted proteins | sample 235351 | NCBI WGS metagenome assembly JRYH01 (sample SAMN03074221, study PRJNA261480) | activated sludge metagenome | biome: Wastewater Treatment Plant; feature: Wastewater; material: Activated sludge; isolation source: activated biomass of a wastewater treatment plant treating wastewater... ... | reverse complement strand
TCGTGGCACCGCTTTCCGCGCGACGATCAATCCAGATCCGTATCACCCCGCCCGGGCGTGCGGCGCACGAAAACGCCCCTCTGGAGGAGGGGCGGGGCACGCTTCTCATCGTCGGGGCCGGCGCTCAGCGGCGGCGACGCGCCACGGCGCACAGCCCCAGCAACGCCAGCGTGCCGGGGGCCGGCACCACCGAGATCGTCATCGAGTCGTAGACATACTCGGCGCCCGGATTCCCGAATCGCCCGATCGTCCAGTTGAAGACGCTGATGCCCGTGAAGTCGTACGACCCGACGGCATCGAGGATGTCCAGCGACGGCACGGTCGTGTCCGGGTAGGTCACGAGGAAATCCAGCTCATGCGCCGGAGTCAGGCCCGGGATGTGGACCGACACCGGCTGCGGGAAATCGATGTTCCGCGAGAGCAGGAACCCGTCCACCGCCGGGTCGTTGTTCCGGGTCACGAAGTAGGCCGGCCCGAACGGCTGGGGGTCGTCCATCGTGACGCTCGCGCCGCCCACCGTCATCTGGAACGATGCCAGATCGACCGCGTACTCCCTTGTCGGGAAGTTCGGGCTGTCGAGAAAGTTGGTCGAGTCGAGTTCGAAGCTCATCGCCACAGGCGACCCCGCGGGGATGCCCGCGTGCGACCCGCCGATGACATTGAACCCGACCTCCCCGAGCACCTCCACGCGGACGATGTCGGCCTGCGCGAACGGCCCGGCCAGCAGCCCCGCGGACGCGAGTGCGATGCATGCCCTGTTCATAGCTTTCCCTCCGCCTTTAGTGAATCCGCCCACGGCCCACGAAAATGGACCAACTTGCAAGGTAATGACGATCGCCGGACGGATCAACAGACCGTCCCAGAGATTGACACGCCGATTCGGTCGGCGGCGAATCTGCATGGTCTCTGGACGGGCGACCCCGGCGGCCGCGGCCCACCCCCGCCCCGGCGTCGCTCGCGGAGAAACCAGCGACCCCGGCTACGATGCCGTCCATTGTCCGGGTCCTGACGGGGAAACACCATGACCAGCTTCAAACAGGCCGCCGAGGTGCGGCGTTCGTTCATCCAGTTCTTCGAGGGCAAGGGGCACACCCACCACCCCTCCTCCCCCGTGGTGCCGCACGAGGACCCCACCCTCCTGTTCACCAACGCGGGCATGAACCAGTTCAAGCCCGCCTTCCTGGGCCACCTGCCCTCGGGCAGCCCGCTCGCGGGCCTGAGGCGGGCCGCCAACAGCCAGAAGTGCATCCGCGCCGGCGGCAAGCACAACGACCTCGACGATGTCGGCAAGGACACCTACCACCACACCTTCTTCGAGATGCTCGGCAACTGGTCCTTCGGCGACTACTTCAAGAAGGAAGCCATCGACTGGGCCTGGGAACTGCTCACCAAGGTCTGGGGGCTCGACCCCGACCGCCTCTACGCCACCTACTTCGGCGGCAACGACCAGGCCGGCCTCGACCCCGACGAGGAGGCCCGCCAACTCTGGCTCACCTACCTCCCCCCCGAGCGCGTCATCCCGGGCAACATGAAGGACAACTTCTGGGAGATGGGCGACACCGGCCCCTGCGGGCCGTGCAGCGAGCTCCACTACGACCGCATCGGCGGGCGCAACGCCGCCGCGCGCGTCAACAAGGGCGGCGAAGATGTCATCGAGATCTGGAACCTCGTCTTCATTCAGTTCGACCGCCAGCCCGACGGCTCGCTGAAGTCCCTGCCCGCCAAGCATGTGGACACCGGCATGGGGCTCGAACGCGTCGCGGGCATCCTCCGCGGCGTCTCAAGCAACTACGACACCGACCTGTTCACCCCCATCTTCGCCGCGATCGAACGCATCACCGGCGCCCGCGCCTACCGGGGCAAGTTCGGCGCCGAAGACGCCGACGGCGTCGACACCGCCTACCGCGTCATCGCCGATCACGCCCGCACCCTCACCTTCGCCCTGACCGACGGGGCCGTGCCCGGCAACGAGGGGCGGGGCTATGTCCTGCGGCGCATCCTCCGCCGGGCGGTGCGGTTCGGGCGGCAGAGCCTGGGTGCGCGCTCGGGGTTCTTCAGCCAGCTCGTCCCGGTCGTCGTCGAGCACATGGGCGAGGCCTTCCCCGAGCTGAAGCGCAACCCCCAGCGCGTCATCGACATGATCTTCGAGGAGGAAGAGTCCTTCGGGCGTACGCTCGACCGGGGGATCGAGCACGCAGATGGAGCAATGGTGTCCGCGCTTTCTAAATCTCGCCTTCGTCCAGTGGTCGAGAGGGCGTTGGCGGCAGGGATGACGCTGACTACACGAGTTGATCGCGATGAGAAGGGCTGGTACCTTCGGTACAGCACCGGACATCCGGGTAAGATTGGCGGACCGCGTCAAAAGATCTATGCGAAGGATATCAACCCCCATCTTCTGGCGAACATGTTTGAATCCATCGAGCTGGTGTCCGGCGCTGAGGCCTTCCGCCTCTACGACACCTACGGCTTCCCGATCGACCTGACCGTGCTCATGGCCGAGGAGCGGGGCCTGGCGGTCGACACCGCCGGCTTCGAGGCCGAGATGGGCAAGCAGAAGGAGCGTTCCCGGGCCGGCGCCAAGGGCGGCGGGGAGGGCGGCCTCGTCCTCGACGCCGAGGCCATCGCCCGGCTCCGGGCCCTGAAGGTCAAGGAGACCGACGACAGCCACAAGTTCGCCGGGCGCGACATGCGCGCGACCGTCAAGGCGATCTGGAACGGCAACAACTTCGACGAGCACGCCCGGGCCGAGTCCGCCGGGATGCACCCCGTCGGCGTCGTGCTCGACCGCACCAACTTCTACGCCGAGATGGGCGGGCAGGTCGGCGACACCGGCCGCTTCGCCGTCAGCCGCGAGGCCAAGGCCGGCGAGCGCTCGGGCGGGGGTGAGTTCCGCGTCGAGCAGACGCTCGCCTTCGGCGGCTATGTCCTCCACATCGGGCGTGTGAAGCGGGGCGAACTCCGCGTGGGCGACGATGTCACGCTCCACCTCGAAGGGGCGAGGCGTCACGCGATCTCGGCCAACCACACCGCGACCCACCTGCTCAACCTCGCCCTCCGCCGCGTGCTGGGCGAAGGGGTCGATCAGAAGGGCTCGCTCGTCGCCGACGACCGGCTCCGGTTCGACTTCAGCCAGAACGGCGCCGTCTCCCCCGAGCAGCTCGGCGAGGCCGAGGCGATCGTGCGGGGCCTCATCGCCGATGACCTGCCCGTGCACGCCGATCTCGCGCCGCTCCCGCTCGCCCGCAAGGTCAGCGGGCTCCGCGCCGTCTTCGGCGAGACCTACCCCGACCCGGTCCGCGTCGTCTCGATCGGCGCCCGGGTCGAGGACCTGCTCGCCGACCCCGGCCTGGACACCTGGAAGAACCTCAGCGTCGAGTTCTGCGGCGGGACGCACCTGACCAGCACCGGCGAGGCGAAGGCCTTCGCCCTGGTGCAGGAAGAGGCGGTCGCCAAGGGCATCCGCCGCGTCGTCGCGCTCACCGGCGTGCCGGCGATGGCGGCCCACGCCGCCGCCGAGCAGCTCGAGGCCGAGATCACCGAGGCGGCCTCGCTCTCGGGCGAGGAACTCCGCGCCGAGCAGCACGAGTTGCTCGCCCGCCTCGAGTCGCTGACCCTGCCGGCGGCCCGCAAGGCGGCGCTGCGGGGCCGGCTGGGCGATCTCGCCGAGGTGATCAAGCAGGCCGAGAAGGCCGCCTCCGCCAGGCGTGCCGCCGAGGCCGCCCGGGAGGCCTCGGTGCTCGCCGAGTCCGCCGAGCGGGCCGCTGAGCCCTTCTTCATCTCGACGATCGAGGTGGGGTCCGATCGTGCCTCGCTCCAGGCCGCGATGAACGCGATCTCGCAGCGCGTGCCCCGCAAGGCCGTCATGCTCCTCAGCCCCGACGGGCTCGAGGGCAAGGTCTCGGTCATGGCCGCGGTCCCCAAGGACCTCCAGGCGAAGCTCAAAGCCGGGGACTGGGTCCGTGAGGTCACCGCGGTGATGGGCGGCAAGGGGGGCGGCAAGCCCGACGCCGCCCAGGGCGCCGGGTCGGACATCGCCAAGGTCAAGGACGCGGTCAAAGCCGCCCGCGTCTTCGCCGGGGGCCGATTGCTCTGACCCGCCCGGGTGCCGGGCTCGGCGGTAGGCTGCCCCGATGGGCAGCTCCCCGAGCCAGATGCGAGCCTGGGCGATCGGTCTTGATATGTTCTACGCCACCGCGGGCATGCTCCTCGTCGGGGCGGCCGTCGACCACTTCGCCGGCACCCGCCCGTGGTGGATGCTGGGGCTGGGCCTGCTGGGGCTCGTCGCCGGTATGGTCCGGTTCATCCTCGACGCCGCCCGCCTGAACCGAGACGCGACCCCCCGTTCCCGCCCCGGTCGACCCGGGCCCGATCCGTCCGGCCAAACCGGCAGGAGCCCTGCCGAACAGGAGAATCCGCCCGCTGACCGGTCGCCGCCGGGGTGAGTGACCGCTATTCTTTGCCCCCCGGTCTCCGTGACGGCTCCCGCCGCCGACGGGCCCCGGGGCAACCCGCACGAGCCCGCGCCCAACCATGGACCACGCGATCCAAAAGCCCGATGTCCCGGCCCCCGCTCCGCGGCTCGCCGCGACGGTCGCGCTCTGGGGCGCCGGGGCCGCGCTGGTCGCCTGTTCCGTCGCGTTCTCCCGCGGGGTCGCCGACGCCGCCGCGCTCGCCGCCGGGTGTGCTCTGCTCGCCGCGGTGCTCGGCTTCGCGGTGCTCGCCGCGCTCAAGCCCCGCCCAATGGCGAATTGGGCGATGCCCGTGCTCCTGGCCCAGATGATCCGGACCGGCCTCGCGCCGGTCTTCGGGCTGCCGGTCTTCATGCTCGCGGGGGTCGACCCCGCCGGGTTCTGGCTCTCGCTCCTCGCGGTCGCCGCGGCCATGCTGATCGGCGAGACCCTGTCTGTTTCCAGAATGTTCGGTTCGGCCGCCCTCGGGTCCGCCCGGGGCGGGGAGGTCGCCGCGTGATGACGCCTTCGCTGTTCACCCTCGCCGCCGCCAACCCCGTCGAGCATGTGGTCAATCACTACACGGTCAAGTCGGCCGACGGGTGGTGGATCTGGTCGGCCAACCAGACCAACCTCGTCCTCTCGGGCCTGATCGTCGTGGTCTGCGGCTGGCTCGCCGCCAAGCACATCCGCACGGGCGCCGAGAGCGAGGGGCACGACCGCTATGTGACCCGCAACCCGCTCGCCGGGCTCGTCGAGGTCATCAGCCTCTTCCTGCGCGACGAGATCGTCAAGCCCCTGCTGCACGAGCGGACCGCCCGCTTCATGCCCTTCCTCTGGACGCTCTTCTACTTCATCCTGGTCAACAACCTGCTGGGCCTCGTCCCCCTGCTCGACCTCTGGCACATCATTTTGGGCCACCCCGCCCACTCCTCGCCCATCGGGGGCACCGCGACGCAGAACCTCTTCGTCACCGCCGCCCTCGCCCTCGTCTCGTTCTTCGTGATCAACATCGCCGGGATGCGCGAACTCGGCGTCTGGGGCTACTGCAAGCACCTCACCGGCGGCGCCCCCTGGTATGTCGCGATCCTCATGGTGCCGATCGAGATCCTCTCGACCTTCATCAAGCCCATCGCGCTCGCCCTGCGTTTGTTCGCCAACATGACCGCCGGGCACATCCTCGTCGCCACGCTCTTCATGTTCGTCGGCATGGCGATCAAGGCCGGCGTCGCCGTCGCCGCCCCGGTCACCGTCATCTCCGCCGTCGGCGCGATCGCGATCTACTTCCTCGAGCTCTTCGTCGCCTTCCTCCAGGCCTTCGTGTTCATGTTCCTCACCGCGGTCTTCATCAGCCAGCTCAGCCACCACGGCGACCACGACCACGACCACGACCATGAACACGCCCACGGGAGCCCGGCCCACGCGTGAGACCCATTCGTCCATCCGACGGGCCCGGAACGATCCGAGCCCGGCATTTCGAACCCGAGACTGCACCGACAGTTGAGAAAGGAAGACGGGAAACCATGGCCAGCATCAAGAACATCGTCATCGCCCTCGGCGTCCTCGCTCTGTTCCCGGCCCTCGCGGCCGCGCAGGACGGCGGCGACGGCACCCTCTTCAAGGGCATCGCCGCCATCGGCGCGGGCCTCGCCGTCGTCGGCGGCGGCCTGGGCATCGGCCTCATCGGCAAGGGCGCCGTCGAGTCCATCGCCCGCCAGCCCGAGGCCGGCGGCGCCATCGGCCAGAACATGATCATCGCGGCGGCCCTGATCGAGGGTGCGACCCTCTTTGCCGTCGTCGTCGGCCTCCTGACCCTCTTCATCTGAGATCACAACGCACCGCCCGCCCGGCGCCAGCCTCGCCGGGCGGGCCGGACCGCGCGCCCGCCCAGGCGGCCGCGCCATCGGAGCAGAGCATGTCCCGAGCGATCCTCATGATCGTGGCGGCCCTCGCCCTCGTCCTCGCGGCCGGCCCCACGCTCGCCGCGCCCGAGGCCCACGCCCCCGCCACCCACGCCGACCCGCACGCCGCGGACGCGCACGGCGACGGGCACACCGCCGTCACGCCCATCCCCCCGGTCAAGGAGGGCATCGCCCCGGCTTTGACGGCGCTGGTGGTCTTCGGCATCGTCATGTTCATCCTCTCGACGAAGGTCTGGCCCGCGATCACCTCGGGGCTCGACGAGCGCAACGCGAAGATCCGCGAGGAGATCGCCTCCGCCGAGGCCGCCCGGGCCCAGGCCAAGGCCGCCCTCGCCGAGTACGAGCAGTCGCTCTCCCAGGCCCGCGTGGAGGCCCAGAAGATGCTCGACGAGACGCGGGCCGAGCAGGCCCGCCTCGCCGCCGAGCTCAAGGCCAAGGCCGACCGCGAACTCAACGAGATGCGCGAGAAGGCCAAGCGGGACATCGACAACGCCAAGAAGGCCGCCCTCGGCGAGATCTACGCCGAGTCGGTCTCGCTCGCGACCCGGATGGCGGGCAAGATCCTCCAGCGCGAGGTGACCGCCTCCGACGGCGCCCGCATGCTCGACGAGTCGCTCGCCGAGCTCTCCAAGGCCCGATCCAACTGAGCCCTCCGACCGAGCCCGTCCGGTCTGCCGATCCCGTCCGGGAGGACACATGCCCCTGACCGAATCCCATCCCGACGCCCTCGCCCAGGTCTACGCCAGGAGTCTCTTCGAGCTCGCCGAGGCCGAGGGCGGCCGCGACCGGGCCGAGCAGATCCTGGGCGAGCTCGAGACCATCCTCGACCTCGCGAGGGAGGACCGCCGGTTCAGCGAGTTCCTCGCCACGCGGGTCATCGCCGCCGCCGCGAGGGACGCCTCGCTGGTCCGCATCCTCCAGGGCCGGGCCAGTGATCTCGTCGTCCGTTTCCTCCGCCTTCTCAACGCCAAGGGCCGCCTCGCCCACCTCCCGGCGATCACCGCCGCGTTCGAGGACCTCGTCCAGGCCGCGTTCGGGCGACTCGAGGTCGATCTGTTCACCGCCGAGAAGATCGATGACGCGACGCGCGACCAGTTCCGCCGCCGCCTCGCGGAGAAACTCGGCAAGGAGGTCATCCTCTACGCCTATGTCGAGCCCGCGATGCTCGGCGGGGTCAAGCTCCGCATCGGCGATCAACTCGTCGACGACTCCCTGGCCATCCAGCTCGGCCGCATGCGCGACCGCCTCACCGTCGAGGGCACCAGCGCCCTCCGCGCCCGCTCGGCCCGCGCCATCGAAGACTTGGGCTGAGCAGAACCCCGGCGAGCCTTCCGCCCGCGTGCCCCGCACGCGGGTTTTTTCTGCGCCCCAACCGAGCCCCGCCGCGTCCACCGATCGCCCCGGAGTTCTAGGATTCCTCGCCGTTCGCCCCACGACGAACGCGAGCAACAGGAGCCCCATGATGCCCAAGCAGAACATCGCGTCCGTTGATGTCGCCGGCAAGCGCGTCCTCATCCGCGTCGACTTCAATGTCCCCCTCCACGACGGCCGGATCACCGACGACCGCCGCATCCGCGCCGCGCTGCCCACGATCCAGAGCGTCATCGAGCGCGGGGGCCGCGCGATCTGCATGAGCCACCTGGGCCGCCCCGAGGGCAAGGGCTACGAGGCGGGCGAGTCGCTCAAGCCGATCGCCGACCGCCTCGCCGAACTGCTCGGCAAGCCGGTCGCCTTCCCCTCGACCGACTGCACCGACGCCGCCACCGCCGCCGCCGTCGGCGCGATGAAGGACGGCGAGGTGCTCGTGCTCGAGAACCTCCGTTTCCACAAGGCCGAGAAGAAGGGCGACGCCGCCTTCGCCGAGAAGATCGCCGCCCTGGGCGAGGTCTATGTCAACGACGCCTTCGGCACCTGCCACCGCGAGGACGCGAGCATGGTCGCCGTCCCCCGCGCCATGCCCGGCAAGCCCCGCGTCGTCGGCTTCCTCGTCGAGAAGGAGGTCAAGTACCTCGCCGAGAAGCTCGCCGAGCCCGCCCGCCCCTTCGTCGTCGTCCTGGGCGGCGCCAAGGTCTCCGACAAGCTCCCCGCCATCACCAACCTCATGAACAAGGCCGACCACATCCTCGTCGGCGGCGCGATGGCCTACACCTTCGTCAAGGCCCTCGGCCACGAGACCGGCAACAGCAAGATCGACACCGAGCACCTCGCCTCCGCCAAGCAGATGATCGACTTCGCCGCCAAGCACCATGTCGAGCTCCACCTGCCCACAGACCATGTCTGCTCCACCGAGTTCAGCGAGGATCTGGGCGACATCGAGGTCTTCGAAGACCACATCAAACCCGGTTTCATGGGCCTCGACATCGGCCCCAGGACCCAGGCCCACTACGCCGACATGATCCGCAAGGCCAAGACCGTCGTCTGGAACGGGCCCATGGGCGTCTTCGAGTGGCGGCCCTTCCGCGTCGGCACCAAGACCATCGCCGACGCCATGGCCCACGCCACCGCCGCCGGAGCCACCACCATCGTCGGCGGGGGCGACTCCGCCGCCGCCGTCGAGGAGTTCGGCGCCGCCGACAAGATGAGCCATGTCTCGACAGGCGGCGGCGCCAGCCTCGAGATGCTCCAGGGCAAGGCCTTCGTCGCCGTCGACATCCTCGACAACGCCTGAGCCGCGCCGAACGACAGCACGGGATCAACGCCCCCGACCCCGTGCGGGGGCGTTTTGTTCAACCCCTCCCGCAACCTACCCTCGAACCATGCGCCGGGGACGAACCCTCCGACATCTCCTCATCCTCTCCGCCCTCTGCGCCGTCGCCTACCTCCCGGGCCTCACCTCCCACGGCCTCACCAACTGGCAGGAGTCCATCCGCCTCGTCGTCGCCCAGGAGATGCACCGCGCCGCCAACTGGGTCACGCCCACCGTCCACGCCGAGCCCTATCTCGCCAAGCCGCCCATGCTCTACTGGGCCCAGATGGCCCTCGCCTCCCTCCGCGGCGAGGCCGTTGCCCTCTTCGACCTCCGCCTCGCCGTCGCCCTCGCGGGCTGGCTGGGTGTCCTCGCGACCTACCTCGCCGCCCGCGTCCTGCTCGCCCCTTCTCCCGATGACGAGACGCCCGACGCCACCGACCGGTGGGCCCGCGCCGCCTCCTTCTGGGGCGCCGCCTTCACCGCCACCGGCATTCTCACCGCACGCGCCAGCCGCATCGGCGAACTCGATATCCTCCTCCTCCCCTGCACCGGCGTCGGGATTGCCGCCTTCTCCGCCGCCTGGCGCACGCACCTCGCGCGACGCCGCACCAACATCCCCGCGATCGCGCTCGGCGCGCTCGCCGCCGCCGCCGCGGGCATCGGCTACACGCTGATCGCGGGCGCGGAGGTGCCGACGGTGCGTTCGTGCATCGCCGTGCTCATCGTGCTTGTCGGCCTTGCGCTCGGGCGGGAGGCGATCTCGCTGCGCCTCGTCGCGGCGGGCGCGTTCTTCATCCTCGTCGTGCGTCCCGAATACCTGCTCGGCCCGAGCTTCCAGCTCAGCTTCGCGGCCGTCGCCGCGATCGTCGCGCTCTACGAGTCGCCGCTCGGGCGGCGGTTCAGCGCGGGAAAGGAGGCGGGCCGGGCGACCCGCCTGTGGCACGGCGTCCTCGCGCTCCTCGCCACCGGCATCGCCGCCGAGATCGCGCTCGCGCCGATCGCCTTCTTCCATTTCAACCGGATGGGGCTTTACGGCGTCGCCGCGAACCTCGTCGCGATCCCGCTCACCAGCTTCGCGATCCTGCCGCTGCTCGGCCTGTCGGTGCTGCTCG
>JRYH01022168.1_pt1 | contig 10173 bp, 10 predicted proteins | sample 235351 | NCBI WGS metagenome assembly JRYH01 (sample SAMN03074221, study PRJNA261480) | activated sludge metagenome | biome: Wastewater Treatment Plant; feature: Wastewater; material: Activated sludge; isolation source: activated biomass of a wastewater treatment plant treating wastewater... ... | reverse complement strand
GCGGCGCCTGGCGCGCAGCTGGATGGGCGGCGGCGCGGTGAGCTTCTGAAGCGCCTCGTTCGGCCTCATCCTTCGACAAGCTCAGGATGAGGCCGAGCGCGACGAGGGCGGCGCCGCAATTCCGTCGCAATCCCCCGCGATCGTCCCTATCGTCTTGTCGTCCGGCCAGCCATGGGGTCCTCGCGCATGTCCACACCGCTTCACCGCCGCCAGCCGCTGAAGGCGGCGCTGTTCGCCTCCGCCCTGGCCATTGCCGCCCCCGCCTTCGCTCAGGAGGAGAAGACGATCGGCCTCGGCGAGCAGACCGGCGTCGCGGTGACCATCTACAACGAGGACCTGGCCCTGGTGAAGGATCGCCGCACGGTGTCGCTCGACCCGGGCGTGAACCGGCTCGCCTTCGTCGATGTCTCGGCGCGGATCCGCCCGGAAACGGCACTCGTCGGCACGGCCGAGGGGCGGCTCTCGGTGCTGGAGCAGAATTTCGATTTCGACCTGCTGACGCCGGAGAAGCTGCTCGAGAAGTCGGTCGGCGGCACGGTGCGCGTCGTGCGCACCCATCCGGAGACCGGCGAGGAAACGGTGGAGGAGGCGACCGTGCTGTCGGTCGCCGGCGGGGTGGTGCTGCGGATCGGCGACCGCATCGAGACGGCGCCGCCAGGCCGCATCGTCTTCGCCGAAGTGCCGCCGAACCTGCGCGCCCGGCCGACCCTCGTCGTCTCGGTCGAGAACGAAACGGCCGGCGACACGCCGGTCGAGCTCGCCTATCTCACGGGCGGGCTGTCCTGGCGCGCCGACTACGTCGCCGCGCTGTCGCCGGACGAAACGACGCTCGACCTCAACGGCCTCGTCACCCTCACCAACACCAGCGGCACGAGCTATCGCGAGGCCCGGCTGCAGCTCGTCGCCGGCGACGTGAACCGGGTGCGCGAGATGATCATGTACCGGGCCGACATGGCGGCCCAGGCCGAGGCGGCGCCGGCGCCCTCCATGACCCAGGAGGCGCTGTTCGAATATCACCTCTACACGCTCGACCGGCCGACCACCATCGCCGACAACCAGACGAAGCAGGTCGCGCTGCTCTCGGGCAGCGGCATCCCGGTCACCAAGGAGTATCGCTTCGTCAACATCGCCAACGCCTATGACTACGTCCAGGCGGAGGCGCCGCGCAGCAACGCGACGGTGCGCATCGCCTTCGACAACAGCGAGGCGGCCCGGCTCGGCCTGCCGCTGCCCGGCGGCACGGTCCGGGTCTACAAGAACGACAGCGGCGGCCAGGCGCTGTTCGTCGGCGAGGACGCCATCCAGCACACGCCGAAGGGCGAAACGGTGCGGCTCACCCTGGGCCAGGCCTTCGACGTGACGGCGCGCGCCAGGCAGACGGCGTTCGAGCGCATCTCCGACCGCGTCTTCGAGGCCGCGTACGAGATAGAGGTCAAGAACGCCAAGACCGAGGACGTGACCGTCGTCGTGGCGGAGACCATCCCGGGCGAGTGGGAGATCCTGAGCGAGAGCATCGCGCACGAGAAGACGAGCGCCTTCCAGGCCGAATGGCAGGTCCCCGTGCCGGCCGAGGGCAGCACGAAGCTCACCTACCGCGTGCGCATCGAGTACTGAGACGGCGTTAGGAAGATAACCACAGAGACACAGAGGCACGGAGGCACGAGAATTGTCATCGCCGGGCTTGACCCGGCGATCCATTCATCTGCCAGCGCGGGCTGCGACATGGATGCGCGGGTCGAGCCCGCGCATGACAATTTTCCCAAGCCCTTCTTTTGTGCCTCTCTGCCTCCGCGGTTTCAATCCAGCTTGCCGGCCAGCGCCTTCTTCAGGTCGCGGGACGTGCGCGTGGCCACCGCGATCTTCTCGGCGCCGGCGATGCGCGCCAGGCGGTGGATGCCGGCCCGCAGCGCCTCGGGCGGCACCGGCTCGTTCAGCTCCAGCCCGACGAGGCGCCATTCCGGCTTCCCGCCGTTGCGGTCGAGCTTGGCGTCGACCAGGCCGACGAGCCGGTCGCGATGCAGAATCGGCATGGCGAAGTAGAAGCGGCGCTCGCCGATCGGCGTATAGGCCTCGAACTTGTAGTCGAAGCCGAACAGCTCGCGCAGCCGGCGGCGGTTGAACAGCAGGTTGTCGAGCGGCGGCACGATCCGCACCGCGTCCGCCGGGGCGTCCATGGCGCGCGCCGCCGCCTCCCATCCCGGCTCGTCCTGCGGCAGGTACCAGTAGACCGGCTGGTCCGGAAGGTCGGTCACCACCACGCCGCGCGCGCGGCCGGCCGCGAGCCCGCGCGCGACGATCGCCTGGGCCGGCTTCATGGCGCCGCCCCGCCAGCTGCCGTAATGGATGGCGACGCGCTCCGCGAGCTGGCGCGCGGTGGCGGCCTTGAGGACGGAGAGCGCCGAGTCGAACAGGAAGGCCTCGTAGTCGCGCTTGGCCGGCTTGCGCCAGCCGACGAGCTCCGGCGCCGCGCGCTCGGTCAGGTCGAACAGGCGGTGGAAGTTCTCGGTCCGCCCGGCGATCTGCAGCACCCGGTCGGTCCACAGATACTCGAGCGCCTGGGTCGTCGCCTTCACCGTGTTGAAGCCGCCGGCGATGCGCTCCGAGGCGAAGTCGGCGGGGCTTGCGGGGCCGTGCTCGCGGATATGCTCCACCACCTGGCGCATCACCGCGCGCAGCCGGCGGCGCCCCGCCTTCGCCCGCTCCGGCAGGTCGGCGAAGGCGGTGACGAGGGCGGGCAGCCAGTCGCGCCGGGTGGCGAAGACCGGGTAATGGGTCTCGCGGAAATGCCCATGCCCGTACACCGCCTCGTAGAGCGCGGGGACGGCCGCGTCGGTGCGCGCCGCCCAGGCGAGCTCGTGGTTGCGCAGGCCGCAGACCCGGATCGAATCCATCTGGATCATGCCGAGGCTCTGCGCCGCCTCTCCGGCCTCGGCGGCCGGCCAGAGCGGGCCGAGAAGCCCCAGCCGCTCCAGCAGAAAGCCGCGCAGCTCCGCCGCAGTCACGTGACGGTGGCGCGCGCCGGCCCGCGTCTCGAACTCAGACATCGGGGATCTCGGCGAAGGCGCGCACCGGCATGGAGCCGGCCCCCTTCGCCTTGATCGGCAGGGCGAAGAAGCGGAAGCACGGCGCGCCCGCCAGGCCGTCGAGCCCGCGCAGGTTCTCCACGATCAGGATGTCGCGTTCGAGCAGCCAGCTATGGGCCGGCCGCTCGGGGTCGCGGAAGCTGTCGGCATTGCCGCAATCGACGCCGAAGAGCCGCGCCCCGCCGTCGATCAGGAGCCGCAGCGACGCGCGCGAAAGATAGGGGCAATCGCCGTATTCCGGCTTGCCCCAGTGGCGGTCCCAGCCGAAGCGGCAGAGCACCGCCTTGCCGGTGACATCCAGCTTCCCGCCCGCCGCCGCGGCGAGCTCGTCCGGCTCGACGGCCGCGCCGGGCGCGCGGCCGGCGAGGTCGAGCAGCAGCCCGGGCAGGACCAGCTCGTCGAGCCGCAGCGCACCGATGTCGCGCCGCTCGCGCCAGCGCACATAGGGCGAGTCGACATAGGTGCCGAGGGAAGTCTGGAAGCTCACCTCGGTCATGGTGAACTCGGCCTTGCCGCCATATCTCTCCCGCGACTGCTCGTGCGTGACGAAGGGGCGGATGCGGGCGCCGAGCGTCACCTTCTGCCCGTCCGGCCCGGTCATGGTGAGGCCCGGCATGCCCTCGGCGAAATCATGGGTGAGGTCGACGAAGCGCGGCATGGCGGACGGACTCTCCGATCGTGGGACCCGCGACTGTTTCACAGGCCGCGGCTCCGATCAAACGCCGGCGGGCGAGCCTGACGGGGCGCCGGCGGTCACGATCTGCCCCGAGATTGCCAAACTTCCCTGCTGTAGCTATTGCTGGACTTGATATCGATTCGCGAGGAGACGAGCATGCGGATGACGATGAAGCGCCGGGCGTTCCTGAGGGCCACGCTGGCCGGCCTGCCGCTCGCGGTCGCCGGAATGGGCCTCGCGCCAGCAGCCCTCGCCCTGTCCGAGCAGCAGGAGATCGTCGACAAGTCCCGCATCACCTTCGACAAGCTGATCACGTCGGAGGAGTTCGGCGAGCTGCCGGGCTACGTGAAGCGCGCCAAGGCGCTGCTCATCTACCCGACCCTGATCAAGGGCGGCTTCATCCTGGGCGGCGAAGGCGGGACCGGCGTGCTGGTCGTGCGCGACCAGAATCTGGGCTGGAGCGACCCGGCCTTCTACACGCTGGCCGCCGGCTCGATCGGGCTGCAGATCGGCGGCCAGGTGTCGGAGGCGGTGTTCACGATCATGAGCCAGAAGGCGCTCGACGCCGTGCTCGACAACCAGATGAAGTTCGGCGGCGACATGAGCATCGCGGCCGGCCCGGTCGGCAAGGGCATCGGCGCCGACACCACGACCAACCTGGAGGCGGACGTCTACTCCTTCGCCAAGACCGCCGGGCTGTTCGGCGGCGTGTCCTTCGAGGGCGCCGGGATCCTGAAGCGCGACTCCTGGAACGCCGCCTATTACGGCCAGGGTGCGACTCCCTACGCCATCGTGATCGAGCGCAAGTTCTCCAACCCGAACGCCCAGCAGCTCAAGAACGCGCTGTCGGCGTACTGACGCGTCGCCGCGCCCCTCACCCTTCGACAAGCTCAGGGTGAGGTCCTCATGGTGAGCCTGTCGAACCATGAGGACCGACGCGCGCCTCACACCGACAGCAAGAGCAGGACGAGCGCGGCGATCAGCCCGGCATTGATCAGGCAGGCCACTGCGTAGAGCATGCGGGCCCGGTCGAGCTCGGCGGGGCCGGCCTCGACATCGAGCTCCAGCGCGGCCGCCATGGCCGATGTGGCCCAGCCGGCCGGCCCCTGCCGCCCGCGCCAGGGGGCGCCCAGCGCGCGCACCGGCCGGGCTTTCGGGACGAAGCAGGCAGCCAGGGCGAGAACCAGCGCCGCGAGCGCGGCGGGCAGCGCGGCCAGCGCGTCGTTGAGCCGGCCGGCCGCCATGCCGAAATCGCGATAGCGGAGGTCTTCGCCCGGCCCGTGCAGCCGCACCGCCATGACCAGCACCGCCTGCTGCAGGAACAGCCCGGGCAGGCCGAGCAGCACGTACCAGAAGCAGGGCGCGGCGACGCCGTGGACGAAGGCGCGGGCCAGCGCCAGCGCGCCGACCCGGACCGTGCCGGGGACGCCGAGCCCGTCGAGCGCGCCGGGGCCGAGCCCCGCCACCGGGCGCAGCACCTCCTGCGCCGTCACCAGGCTGCCCTGGCCCATGAGCTTCGCCGCCTCGGCGACCCGGTCATGCGGTCCGCGCTGGGCGAGGAGACTCATCACCAGGACCAGCTCCACCGCCCAGAGGACGGGCAGGTTGCGGGCGATCCAGGCGGCCGCCAGCCCCGCCGCCAGGGCGAGAAGCGCCACGGCGAGAACGACCAGCGCGCCGCGGACGAGCCGCGCCCGCGGGCCGCGCGTGGCGCGATTGAGCCGCGGTTCGAGGAAATCGACGAGCAGCGCCGCCAGAAGCCGCGGATGCGGGACGCGGCGGAACAGCCAACGCAGCTCGCCCATGAGCGCCTCGCCGCCGAGCGCCAGGAGCAGCAGGAAGAGGGATCCGGCGCTTGCGACCATCGTGCTCATCGGCGCCACAATCGGCCGCGCCCCCGGGCCGGGTCAATCGCTCGCGCGAGCCGGCGGCGGGGACCCGGTCGCCTGCGCCGGATCGCGCACTGGCCGCGCCCGGCGAAGCTCCTTATATGTCGGACGACATCACCAGCCCGGAGCTTCGATCTTGCCCAAGAGCCTCATCGCCCGCCTGTCGCTCGTCCTGTCCGCCCTGGTCGCGGCCGTCGCGCTCGGCGCCGTCGCCTGGCACTATCTGTCGCCGACGGCGCAGGACGCGGCCGCGGTCCAGATCGGCGGTCCGTTCAACCTGGTCGATCAGCACGGGCGGCAGGTCACCGAGGCGGATTTCCGGGGCCGGTACATGCTGATCTATTTCGGCTACACCTACTGCCCGGACGTGTGCCCGACCGAGCTGCAGGCGATGAGCCAGGCGGTCGACCAGCTCGGCGAGGCGGGCGAGAAGGTCACGCCCGTCTTCATCACCGTCGACCCGGAGCGCGACACGGTCGAGCAGCTCGCCGGCTATGCCCAGCATTTCCACCCGAGGCTGGTCGCGCTGACCGGCAGCGAGGAGCAGGTGACCGCCGCCGCCAAGGCTTACCGCGTCTATTTCCGCAAGGTCGAGGACGAGAGCACCACCGAGTACCTGATGGACCACTCCTCCATCATCTATCTCATGGGGCCCGAAGGCCGGTTTCTCACCCATTTCAGCTACGGCACTCCGCCGGAGGAGATGGCGGAGAAGATGCGAAGCTACCTGTAAAGGCCCACGCGACGGCGCCGGCCGGCGGAATCTTCTGACCGCCGGCTGCGCAAAACACTTTGCAAAACGTTTTCCGGCGGGCGTAATGCGCAACATTCGGTCCGGTTGCCCGAGTCGCGCATGCTCTATCAGACCCTCGACGCCCATCTCGCCGCGCTGATGCCCCTCCGCCTCGCGGCCGAGGCGTTCCAGCAGCTCCTGAGGCACCCGCTGCATCCGGGCGCCTACACCCCGGCGGGACGCGCCGCGGCGGCCGGGCTCGAGCTCTTCGAGCGCGCGACCCGGCGCTACGGCAAGCCGGAGTTCGGCTTCGCCTCGGTGACGGTCGACGGCAAGGCGGTCGCGGTGCGCGAGGAGACGGTCGTCGAGAAGCCGTTCTGCCGGCTGCTGCACTTCGCCCGCGACCTGTCGCCCCGCCGGGCCGATCCCGCGGTGCTGGTGGTGGCGCCGATGTCCGGCCACTATGCGACGCTGCTGCGCGGCACGGTCGCCGCCCTGCTGCCCGAGCACGAGGTCTATGTCACCGACTGGGCCGATGCGCGATCGGTGCCGCTGGCGCGCGGCACGTTCGGCCTCGCCGACTACATCGACTACGTGATCGCCTTTCTGCGCCTGCTCGGGCCCGAGACCCATGTCCTGGCGGTCTGCCAGCCCTCGCCGCCGGTGCTCGCGGCGGTCGCGCTGCTCGCGGCTGCGGGCGATCCGGCGCAGCCGCGCTCCATGACGCTGATGGGCGGGCCGATCGACACCCGCGTCAACCCGACGGTCGTCAACCGGCTCGCCACCTCGCGCCCGGTCGACTGGTTCGAGCACAAGGCGATTCACCTGGTCCCGCACTGGTATCCCGGGGCCAATCGCCGGGTCTATCCGGGCTTCCTGCAGCTCACCGGGTTCATGTCTATTAATCTCGACCGCCATCTCGGCGAGCACGTGAAGCTGTTCCGCCATCTGGTGCTGGGGGACGGGGTGGGGGCCGAGGCGCATCGGCGCTTTTACGACGAGTATCTCTCGGTCATGGATCTCGCCGCCGATTTCTACCTGGAGACGGTGCGCAGCGTGTTCCAGGACCATGCCCTGCCCTGCGGGACGATGACCCATCGCGGCATCCGGGTGGAGCCGCGCGCCATCGAGCGCACCGCGCTGATGACGGTCGAGGGCGAGAAGGACGACATCTCCGGCGTGGGCCAGACCCGCGCCGCCCACGCGCTCTGCCGGGCGATCCCGGCGGGACGGCGCGGCCACCGGCTGCAGCCCGGCGTCGGGCATTTCGGCATCTTCAACGGCCGGCGCTGGCGCCAGGAGATCTATCCCGAGCTGCGCGACTTCATCCGCCGGAACGGCTGAGCGCCCCTCGTCCTTCGACCGGCTCAGGACGAGGATTTCCAGGGTATCGGGTCCGCCTCATCCTGAGCCCGTCGAAGGATGAGGCGCGCACCGACCTATCCACCTGCTAAACTCGGGCCTCCCCGCATCGGCAGGAACAGCAGAAGCAGAGATCCCGCGTGCCCGCCCCGAAGAAGCCGAAGAAGCAGCAGCAGCGCCCGTTCTGGGAAACCAAGACGCTCGCCGAGATGACCCGGCGGGAGTGGGAGTCCCTCTGCGACGGCTGCGGCAAATGCTGCCTGTTCAAGTTCGAGTACGAGGACACCGGCGAGGTCGACTACACCAACGTGGCCTGCCGCTATCTCGACAAGGACACCTGCCGCTGCACCCAGTACAAGCGGCGGCAGGAGCTGGTGTCGGACTGCATCAGCCTGACCTCCAAGCTGGTCGGCAACCTGTCCTGGCTGCCGTCGACCTGCGCCTATCGCCGCCTGGACGAGGGCAAGAAGCTGCCGCCCTGGCATCCGCTGATTACCGGCGATCCCGACAGCGTGCGCAAGGCGGGCGTGTCGGTGGCCGGCCGGTTCCTCTCCGAGGACGAGGTCGACGATCCGGAGGACTACGTCATCGACTGGATCAAATAGACGGGCTCTCCGCCGGCGGCCCCTTGAGCTCGACCGTATTGCCCTCCGGATCGTCGAGATAGATCGACGGCCCTTCGCCTTCCGCGCCGTACCGGCTCGCCGTCTCCCCCGCCGCCACGCCATGCGCCGCCAGATGGGCCCGGATCGCGGCCTCGTCGAAGGGATCCACGCGCAGGCAGAGATGGTCGAGATTGCGCCCGCCCGCGGCGAGATCGGGTCCGGGAGCGGCGCCGCCGGCGCGGCCGAGCTTGCCGTCGACGGGCACGAGGTCGATGAGCGACCGCCCGGCGCGCAGCTGGACCAGCCCGATCCCGTCTTGCCGGCGCTCGACCCGGCAGCCCAGCACTTCCTGATAGAACCGGGTCATGCGCGGCTCGTCGCGCACCCTGAGCACCAGGTGATCGATCTCGCGCACGGCGATCGGATGTCGGCCGGCCATGAGTCCTCCGGATTCCAGCGGATTGGACATCATAACATGGCGCCACGCCGGGCTCTCCGGCCTGCGCAAGCATCGGATAGAATGGGTGCCGCCGCCCATGGCAGGGTCGCGCCATCCGATGTCCTGTCAGCCAGGAGAGGTCGCGCATGTATGTCGGCGGAGACACACGGGTCGTGCCGCGGCAGGCGGCCAAACCGGCCCAGCCCGAGACGGCGGACGACCGCGTCGCGCTGGTGAGCCGAGCCTGCCGCTACATGGACGAGCGGTTGGACGAAAGCTGCGAGGCCACGGTCACGCTGGCCGAGCTCGGCAGCCATTGCGGCATGAGCCCCTGGCACCTGCAGCGGCTGTTCAAGCGCATGATGGGGGTGACCCCGCGGCAATATGCCGACGCCAAGCGGCTCGACCGGTTCCGCGCCGGGCTGCAGCAGGGGAACGGGGTAGCGAGCGCCACTTACGACGCCGGCTTCAGCTCCTCGAGCCGGGTCTACGAACGGGCGGGGCCGGCGCTGGGCATGACGCCGGCGACCTATGCCAAGGGCGGCCGCGGCGCCCGCATCGCCTATTCCGTGACCGATTCGCCGCTCGGCCGGCTGCTGGTCGCCGCCACCGCGCGGGGCGTCTGCTTCGTCGCCCTGGGGGAGCGGGACCCCGTGCTGATCGAGAAGCTCCGCGCCGAGTATCCCGCGGCGGCCGCGATCCAGCGCGACGACGCCGCGCTCGGGCAGATGGTGCGCACGATCCTGGAGCTGATCGACGGCGGCGAGCCGCATGTGGACCTGCCCCTCGACATCCGCGCGACCGCCTTCCAGCGCCGGGTCTGGGAGGAGCTCACCCGGATCCCGCTCGGCGAGACCCGCAGCTACAGCGAGATCGCCGCGGCGCTCGGCCAGCCGAACGCCCGGCGGGCGGTGGGGCGTGCCTGCGCCACCAACCCGCTACCGCTCATCATCCCCTGCCACCGGGCGGTCCGCCAGGACGGCGAGGTCGGCGGCTATCGCTGGGGAACCACCCGCAAGCGCAAGCTGCTGACCCGGGAGACCCGTGCCGCCGACAAGTCCAGGGCCGGCGAGGCCGCTTCTGGAAAGGATTAGAAAAGATACCATTTGGCGGCTTTCCTGGCTTTCCGGGAGGCGTCCTGAAGCCCGGATAAAAAAAATGCGTAAACCAATGGTTAACGCGGTGAGTCGCCTTGCGAGGGTTGCCGGACGGACGCTAAAAATTTGGCATGCCGCGCTCCGCCGATGCCCCGAAGACCCCGCGCCCGGCCCCGACAGGCCGGGCAAAAACTGCGCGGAGACAAAGGGTTAAGCTGAGCCCCTTGGTGGTGGACAAGGACGGGCGGGCGGTCCAGGTGCTCGATCTCGGCAGCCGCCGCGTTCCCCT
>JRYH01006428.1_pt1 | contig 10173 bp, 7 predicted proteins | sample 235351 | NCBI WGS metagenome assembly JRYH01 (sample SAMN03074221, study PRJNA261480) | activated sludge metagenome | biome: Wastewater Treatment Plant; feature: Wastewater; material: Activated sludge; isolation source: activated biomass of a wastewater treatment plant treating wastewater... ... | reverse complement strand
TCTATTTTGAGGAAGGCATGGATATTTACTTTGTCCGAAGACTGGTTATGGAGCGAATGCCCCAGGCGCGGGAGATGATTCCCGAAGGGTTTGGTACGCCGGAAATGGGCCCCATTTCAACCGGTCTGGGTGAGGTTTATCAATTCGAGGTAAAGGGCGAAGGCTATTCGTTAATGGAACTTCGTTCGATTCTTGAATGGGACATCGCGTTCAAACTGAAATCCGTTCCCGGCGTCGTCGAGGTCAACACATACGGGGGTGAGCTCAAAACTTACGAAGTTGCGCTTAATGCAGAAAAGCTCGTCTCATATAACCTTCCCATCGACCAGGTTTTCGAAGCCCTCGAAAAAAACAATTCCAATGCAGGAGGGGCTTACATAGAGCGCAACCAGGAGCAGTATCTGATACGCGGCGAGGGGCTTATCAAGGAGCTATCCGATATCGGAAATGTAGTTGTCAGCAGCAGGAACGAGGGGACACCCATATATATAAGGGATATTGCGGAGGTGAAATTCGCGCCCATGGTCAGGCAGGGGGCCGTTACACGCGACAGCAAGGGAGAAGCCGTCACGGGAGTCGTGATGATGCTGATAGGAGAGAACTCGAGAACCGTGGTAAACCGCGTGAAGGAAAAAATCGAGGTCATAAAAAAATCCCTTCCTCCCGGCGTGACCATTGATACATATTACGACCGGACGGAGCTGGTGCGAAAGACCATTAAGACTGTCACAAAAAACCTCACAGAAGGCGCTCTCCTTGTAATCGTCATTCTCTTTCTCATCCTGGGGAATTTCAGGGCCGGTTTAATCGTGGCTTCCGCTATACCTCTTTCGATGCTGTTTGCGTTTACCGGGATGAACTATTTCGGCATTTCCGGAAACCTGATGAGTCTTGGCGCGATAGATTTCGGACTAATAGTTGACGGCTCCGTGGTGATGATCGAGAACATCGTGCGGCACCTGTCCGAGAGAAGAACCAAAGATGCAAATCAGGAAACCGGCACAGGAACAAAAAGCAGAGAAAATATTATTGGAGTCATCCTCGAATCCGGAAAGGAAGTGGTACGACCAATAGTGTTCGCAGTAGGAATCATCATCATCGTATATCTCCCGATACTCACGCTCAAAGGGGTGGAGGGAAAGATGTTCACACCCATGGCGCTGACTGTCATCTTCGCCTTGATCGGCTCGCTCATTCTCGCTCTTACCCTCATGCCGGTTCTGGCATCCTATTTTCTCCGCAGAACCACGGATGAAAAGGAAACTTTTATAATCAGGAAGACGAAGAAATATTACCTTCCCCTCGTTGGTAGAACCATTCAGAGACCAAAGAGGACAGCGGCGATTGCCGTCGTAATTTTTCTTATGAGTCTGATTGTAGTTCCCTTTATGGGCGCCGAGTTCATCCCAAGGCTCGACGAAGGGGCAATCGCGCTTCAGGCGTGGAGGCTCCCGAGCGTATCGCTCGAAGAGTCCATACGGAACACGACGATGGTGGAAAAAATTCTCAAGAAATTTCCCGAAGTGGTAACCGTCGTGTCACGTACAGGCAGGGCGGAGATAGCAACTGATCCCATGGGAGTCGAGATATCGGACATTTACGTGATACTTGAACCCGATGATAAATGGAAGACTGCGGACACAAAAGAAGAGCTCATTGAGAAAATGAACGAAGAGCTTGAAAAATCCCTTCCGGGCACGATGTTCAGCTACTCCCAGCCGATAGAGCTCAGGGTACAGGAATTAATAGCGGGCGTCAGATCCGACGTCGCGATTAACATTTACGGAGACGACCTCGACACGCTGAAAGAGCTTGGGGATAAAGTAGTAAGGACGGTTTCAAAAGTTCCCGGCGCTGCGGATACCAAAGCCGAACAGGTAGCGGGTCTCCCCTACATGAGAGTCATCATAAACCGTGACGCTATTGCACGCTACGGGATCAACGCCGAGCAAATACTGGATACCGTTGAAGCCATTGGGGGAAAAGTGGTTGGTCAGGTGCTTGAAGGGCAAAAACGCTTCTTTATGCAGGTGAGGTTCATGCCGGAAGACCGTGAGGACCTCGACAGCATCAAGAACATCAGAGTCTCGGACAATAATGGAAGACTGATACCTATAAGTCAATTGGCAGAAATAACCGTGGAAGAGGGTCCGGTGCAGATAAGCAGGGAGAACATTCACAGGCGTCTTTCCGTCGAAGCCAACGTAAGGGGGCGAGACCTCGCGGGTTTCGTCGCTGATGCGCAGAAAGCTGTGGATGCTGAGGTTGAGATTCCACCCGGATACTGGATCGAATGGGGAGGACAGTTCGAGAACCTTCAGAGGGCGAGCTCGACACTGGCAATCGTTGTCCCGATGGCGCTGTTTCTCATATTCGTGCTCCTCTACACGACGTTCGGGTCGGTTCGTCCTGCTATCATGATCTATCTCAATATACCAATGGCGGCTACGGGTGGAATAATCGCGTTATTCCTCAGAGGAATGCCGTTTAGCATCTCTGCCGGCATAGGGTTTATCGCTCTTTTTGGTATAGCAGTTCTCAATGGGGTCGTACTCATGTCTTATATAATTCAGAAGAGAAAGGAAGGAAAGAGCGCAGCAGAGGCGGCCCGCGAAGGAGCGGAAATACGTCTCCGCCCGGTCCTTATGACTGCGCTCGTCGCGAGCTTCGGTTTCATACCCATGGCACTTTCTACCAGCGCAGGAGCGGAGGTGCAAAGACCGCTTGCGACCGTTGTTATTGGCGGGCTTGTAACATCGACATTGTTTACTCTGCTGGTGCTTCCGGCACTATACAGCTGGCTTGGAAAAGAAAAAGCTGAAGTAGAAATCTAATTCAGGGAGGTTCTGTCATGAAGGAGATTAAAGCCATTATTCAGCCGTTTATGCTCACGAAAGTGATCGATGCCTTAAAAGAAAGAGACGATTTGCCGGGTGTAACCGTCTCGGAAATAAAAGGTTTTGGCAAGGCACGCGCAGAGGGATCTCAAGATAAAATCATCGAGGATTCGATAGGTTACGTCAAAAAAATTAAATTGGAGATCGTTGTTTCGGATAAGATTGCCGATGAAGTCGTCAATATTATTTCGACGCATGCCCATACCGGCCGTCCGGGTGACGGGAAGATCTTTGTGTATACGGTGGACGAAGTCGTAAAGATAAGGACCGGAGAAAGGGGTGAAGGTGCTATTTAGCGCGATTTTCGAAAAAAAATAGCGTGAAGATTTTATAAAAATAATCATATGAAACGGAGGTGTTAATATGAGTAGATTTGCTACATTCTTAATAATCATTACATCAGTGATTTCATATTCGTTTGCCTATTCTGCGATGCCGCAGCAGGACGAATCTTTTCAAAATAATAGCAGTTCGAAAGTCAAAGAGTCCATACCCACAACTGGCATGGCACCAAGGATGAGCAGTGTAGTAGACAAGCTCCTTATAAATGCCAATAGCCTGCAGCTCACGGAAAAACAAAAAAAATCATTATCCATGATCCCCGATAAATATGTTTATCCCCTGAGAAGAATAGAAGCGGACTACGACATCGCTCGTATGAAAATTAACAACTTAATGCAGGACCCGAATTTCGACATTACACAGGTTAAGGAAGAAACAAAGTTATTGCAGGAAACTGCCCTTAAAATGGCCTATATGTCGATAGATGCCATAGCTGAGATTAGGAGCATTGTTGGCCTTGAAAACTTCAAGAAAATTTTATCCATGCTGGGACAGCAAGAGAAGAATTAAAAACTCTTTGGAATAAACGAGTCATTTTAAGGTTTGCTCTGATATTATGATGAAAGTTCATTTGTATAGGAGTTTATTGAATGGCAAAGGAAGAGATTTTTGAAGGTAAGTGGTACACACATCCTCCGCTTCGAAATGCCTTGATTGCCGGTTTTATAACAGGCGTAGCATTTCTTCTGTCTCACATTGACAGAGTCATTCCACCGTCTGTTGAAATCGCAATCTATATTATTGCTATTATTTTGGGGGGATACCACTGGGCAAGAGAAGGTATAGAAGAATTAATTGAAGAACATGAAATCGGTATTGAAATCCTTATGCTCGGCGCAACGGCAGGATCAGCGATACTAGGCATGTGGGATGAGGCTGCCTTTCTGGTTTTTTTGTATGGGACCGCTGAGGGGATAGAAGAATACACTTTTGCAAAAACCAGTAGCTCAATCAGAAACCTTCTTGACCTTGCCCCAAAGGAGGCCAGGATTCTTAAAAATGGAGATGAATCTACAATAAAAGCGGAAGACCTCAAGCCAGGCGATATTTTTATCATCCGCCCCGGAGAGTCCATTCCCACGGACGGCGTTATTGAAAAAGGAAATTCAAGTATCAATGAGGCACCTGTCACAGGAGAGTCGATTCCTGTCGAAAAGAAAGTGGGCATGAAAGTGTTTGCCGGCACAATCAATCAAGAAGGGGCATTGGAAATCAAAGCGACAGCTTCTTTTGAAGAGAATACCCTTTCAAAGATGATCCATCTTGTTGAGGAGGCTCAAGAGAAGAAGGGCAAGGCACAGCTTTTTATTGAGAAATTCGGAAATAGATACAGCCCCTTAGTTCTGTTGGCCTCATTGCTACTTATTGTGATCCCGTTCATTTTGGGATGGGATGTCTCGAAATGGGCAATTCGCGCCGTTGTTCTATTGGTAGCTGCTGCCCCTTGTGCCCTGGTCATGTCAACTCCCATTGCAGTCGCCGCCGGAATTGGAATAGCTGGAAAGCATGGAGTGCTTATAAAGGGGGGCATGTACCTGGAAGACCTTGGCAAAATCAAAGCGGTAGCATTTGATAAAACCGGCACGCTCACAATTGGAAAACCAGTCGTTACGGAGGTAATAGCGTTCAACGGTGATAAAGATCACGTGTTAAAATCGGCTTATAGCGTCGAGAGAATGTCCGAACATCCCTTAGCTCAGGCAATTGTGGAGAAGGCTAGAGAACGAAATTTAACATCATATGAGATAACAAAATTTGAATCATTTACGGGTTCAGGAGTAAAAGCCAGCGTCAATGGTGAAGTCATTTACGTTGGAAGGCCCGAGTTGTTCGAAGAATTGGAACTAAATATCGAGCACATTAAAAGTGATATTGAAAAGCTAACACAAGATGGAAAAACAGTCATGCTTATCGGAACGTTAGAGAAGATCAACGGCATTATCGCCGTAAGAGATGAAATAAGGCCGGAGGCAACTGAGATCATTAGCGATCTGCACAGTATGAGTATTAAAGTGATAATGCTGACGGGAGATAATGAAAACACCGCTCGCGCTATCTCTAAAGAAATCGGTATCGATGATTTTAAAGCCGAACTCAAGCCTGAAGACAAAATTAAAGCAATAGAAAACTTGGAAAAAGAATACGGCGCTGTCGCAATGGTCGGAGACGGTGTCAATGATGCACCTGCCTTGGCACGCGCAACAGTAGGTATAGCCATGGGAACGGCTGGAACTGATGCCGCCATCGAAGCGGCTGACGTGGCATTAATGGCGGACGATATCACAAAAGTTTCCTATGCAATTCGGCTTGGCAAGAGAGCAAGGAAGATAAGTTTTCAAAATATTGTTTTTTCTTTGCTGATACTCATCGTTCTCGTGCCATCAGCGCTTCTAGGAATATTGACGGTAGCCATTGCAGTACTTTTTCATGAGATTTCCGAGCTTTTAGCTGTAGCAAATGGGCTGCGTGTAGCTGCCGGGCAACAGTGAGTACATATATTTTGCTTTTATAACATAAATGATTTTATAGGGGGTAATCATGACTGGAAATTGGATTATGGATGGAGGGATGGGAATCTGGATGCTTTTCAATATGGTCTTCTGGATTCTCGTGATTATCGTCATTGTTCTCCTTGCAGTATGGATTGCCCGCACGGCAGGAAGAGGTGAGCGTGGAAAGGTTGAAGAATCAGCTATGGATATCTTAAAAAAACGTTATGCCCGTGGAGAAGTAAACAAAGAGGAGTATGAAGAGAAGAAAAGAGATATTTCGTAGCCGGGAGGGCAGAGCTATGGGTAGAGATCGCTTCATTAAAATTATTGTTATCTTTATTTCAGTTTTAATCATTGCCACTTTAATAACAAATCAGAACGGACATTCACAACAAAGGTGTTGTGGAATGATGAATCAGAATCATATGGAGATGATGCAGGAGATGATGAGTGGACGACTGCCGCCTGGGATAGAGCCGGAGGATCTGCCCGACCCCGAAAGCGAAGGGGCTAAACTATTATTACGCTACTGCACTCAATGTCATAACCTTCCCAGTCCCGCGATGCATACATCGGAGGAATGGCCGGATGTGGCGCAGAGAATGTTCTCTCGATTAACGATGATGTCCGGCATGAGGGAGGAATGGATGGGCATGATGTGGATGAAAGCACCTTCAGCTGAAGAACAAGAAATTATAGTAGCCTATTTAAAAGCTCATTCTTTGAAACCAATGACTCCGGGCTCCCTGCCTACCCCTGAATCCCCCGTAGCAATTTCTTTTAAAAATACATGCTCCCAGTGCCACGCATTACCCGACCCCAAACTTCATACTGCTGAGGAATGGTCCGGGGTGGTTGAGCGCATGAGGGTCAACATGCAGACTATGGGCAAGCCGGTGATATCAAAAGCGGAGAAGGAGAAAATTGTTAGCTACTTATCCCAAAACACAAAATAGTGGAATCGTAGGATGACCCGGGAGCTCCCTGGCATACTAATATTTTTGCAGCCAGCGTGGCAAGCAGAGCATTAAGTCCGATAGACCTAAAGCCAGACTTTATCCCGGTGCTAAGATGTCTGGATGAGCAGATTTCGATCCATCACGGTATGACTCCCCGCATTCAAGATGAGAAAGAAACAAGAAAAGCCGCGATTACCGGAAGGCTCGAAAATTACCCCATTGTTGGGGCGGTATTCCGGTTCCCTCTTTTCCGAAATTCACCGTATAGTAGACCTTATTCAGTGAGAAACTTGAGGCAATTTCGGGATCGGTAAAATTGACACGATTAGTTAAGAGGCTGCGGTCGTTATTTGCACTCTGATTTCTTCTATCAATTCTCGTGGAACAGATTTCAAAGCTATATATATGAGGATGGGCAAAATCACGGCGTCATCGATATAACCGAGGATAGGGATAAAATCCGGAATCAGGTCAATAGGGGAAAGGGCATAAGCAACAGCGGCTCCGAGGCATATGCGGGTGACCCGTGGGCATCGTGGATGCGCCAATATGCGTCTGTATAACGCGATTTCGTTCATAAATTTTTTTACAAGAGTCGTGAGTGACTGTCGATTCATGATTATTTTTAAGATTTTATATCGAGAGGTAATTTACACAAGCTACCTTATCACACTTAGAGTAATAGATGCGCGACATGTTAAATGATACGTGGATCATGATGAATGAGAATAAGCGGATTCTATCATTTCATAACTTTTTCCTGCACTGTCATTTGCTTTTTATTGTATCTGGCATAATAAATGTTGGTACAACGCGAACATAAAAAAGTTCAGCTGCCAGCTCTACTATGGTTTGGGTAACGATGACTGCCGCGACCGGGTAGCGCAAATCTTCAGGCAGCGCCAGCGCCAAAGGCAATACAACAAGGGAATTACGGGTTCCGCCACTGAAGATCAGGGTCCTGGCTTCTTTTATCTTTAACTTAAAGAGGAAAGCCATCGCGCGCCCGACAAACAATATAATCACGATATAGAGCAAATAAACAGGAATAGCCAAAGTGATCAAAGACATATAGCTGTAAATTTTTTCGATCTGGGTGGCTATGATCGTAAATAAAACAACCGCCATCATGGGGACAGGTAGCCAGGNNTGCCCAGTATTCGGTTGCTATTGCGAGTGTCAAAGGACAAGCTATCAGTATCAGAAATGCCATAAGAAACGGTCTTGCGCTCATGATGGATAAAGCTGTGCTGTCCAGAAAAAGCAAGATATATAGGGGCAATAACAGCATCTGCAAGATCAGCAAAACGGGCGTTGCGGCAAGTATGAGTTTTGCATCGCCCCCTCCCAGATGCGTAAAAACGATCACATAATCGATGCACGGCGTCAGAAGTACAAGATATATTCCCAGCAGGAGCGGGATTTGATCAGGTACAAGCTTTGATAATAAAAGGACAATGACCGGAACCAGGACAAAATTAAGTACAATCAGGGCCGACATGAATCGGGATCTTCGAAGCGCAGAGCGCAATTGAAAAAATGGAATTTGCACAAACATCCCGTACAACAGGACTGCGAGTGCCGGTTCAATCAGGATTTCAATTGATGATCCTGCATCCGGATTGAATAATCCGAGGGCGGCTCCGCCAATGATGGCCAGAGCGTATATTTTGACCTGATTTTCCTCAAGAGATTTTAACAAGATAGTATTCGCTTACCCTCGGGGTAAGCCGATGATAAAAGCCACATTATTCTTTGCATTGGCGCTGTCCACATTACCGCCATTATATCGGCATAAAAATCATGGGAGCTACTTTCAACTTATAAAACATATTGCTAGTATAATCGTAATATATTGGAATATAAACCCGGTTCCTTCAAAAATTGAAGAATGAAATTTTTACCCTGCGCAGCATGACAGTTTGCTGACATCCTTCTTAAATGTCTGCGCGGCAAGCTTCAGACCTTCAACTGCCGTGAGGTACGGGAAGATCGTGTTCGCCAGGTCTTCCGTTGTCAGACCGGCTTTGATCGCCATGACCATGGTCTGAATACTGTCTCCACNNGGCCACCAGCTTAATCAAACCTCTGGTATCCCGCGCCGCTATAAATCGCGGCACATTATCGAGCGTGAGCAGGCTGGTTTTGACATCATGACCTCTCGATTTTGCTTCCGCTTCCGTTAATCCGACGATGGCTACCTGCGGGTCCGTAAAGGTGACGGATGGCATGGCTGCGGCATCATATTCAAGGCGATTGCCTTCAAGGGCGTTCCTCGCCGCCAGTTTTCCGCCATAGGCAGCCATATAGACGAACATATCGTTTCCTGTCACATCCCCGACAGCGTATATATCGGGATGGGTGGTCTGCATATATTTATTGACCTCTATGCCATCGTTTTTAAGGAGCCGGACTCCGGCTTTTTCAAGGCCCATGCCTGCGCTGTTCGCCTTTCTTCCCGTTGCGGCAAGTACCTGCCCGGCTTCTATTGATTGAAGCCCGTTTCGGCTTTCGTAAACCAGCCTGATGCCTTTACGGGTTTTCTCGATATTTTTATAACGAATGGTTTGCACAACCGTTATGCCTTCCGCTTTAAAATACTCTGCAAGGGCCTCGCTGATTTCCGGTTCGGCCTCCGGCAGAAGACGGCTGCGAAAACAGATCGTGACTCTCGCGCCGGCACGGGCAAACATCTGTCCCAGTTCAGAGCCAATATAACCGCCGCCGATAACCAGTATTGATTCAGGCAGGATTTGAAGCTCAAGGGCTTTGGTGCTATCGAGCACCGGAACGCTATGAATGCCGTTTATCGGCGGTAAAACGGAGTTTGAGCCGGTCGCGATAATGATCTTTTTCGGGTGATATTTCTGACCGTTAATATCAACCTCAATACCGTGACCTGTGAAGACAGCCTTGCCTTCGACATAGTCTATTTTGGGATAGTAGGGCAGGACATCGATATATTTTGCCTTTCTCAAAGATTCAACCAGTTGCTGTTTCTGATCAATCAACGCCTTCCAGTTGACAATGTCTGCTGTCCCTTTGATTCCGTCAAAGCGGCGCGCGCTTTTTGCCTGGTGAATCGTTTCAACGGCACGGATCAATGTTTTGGAGGGAATACAGCCGATATTCGTACATGTGCCGCCAATTGTGCCTTCACCTGTGAGCAAGACGTCCGCGCCTGCCTCGGCGGCGGTAATGGCTGCTGAAAAACCGGCAGATCCCGCGCCAATAACAAGCAGGTCAGGCGTTTTGTTATAGCTTTTTGTTTCGCATGAATCATTACCAGTGCAGCAATCTGACATTTCTTTTTGCCTCCCTTTTCATTTTATGAGCTGTCACGTACGGATGAGGGATAACCCCTGTTTTTCAAAGCTTTGAGCAGAGTGGAAATATCTGTCTTGTCCTTGTCAAACACAACTCTTGCCGTCTTTGTATCAAAATCAGCCGTGGCTTCCGTCACACCTGGAACACTCTTCAAGG
>JRYH01006176.1_pt1 | contig 10173 bp, 7 predicted proteins | sample 235351 | NCBI WGS metagenome assembly JRYH01 (sample SAMN03074221, study PRJNA261480) | activated sludge metagenome | biome: Wastewater Treatment Plant; feature: Wastewater; material: Activated sludge; isolation source: activated biomass of a wastewater treatment plant treating wastewater... ... | reverse complement strand
CGAACGAGACGAAATGGCCGCGCCCCATGAGCGCCGCCCCGAGCTCCCGCGCGGGCGCTCCGTCCTTTGGCACATGACAGATGAGTATGCGTGCCATGCAGCGTCCCTAGGTCATAATTGCTTCGAGCCCAACGGTCCGAAGCCCCGCTCAACGCACCGCGCTTAAAGGCACCCGCGCCCCTCTTCTAGCGGCTCCGCCCCGTGATGGACTTCACGATGATGTTCTTGATCGTGGTGGCGATGGTGCGCGAGATCGAGCGCTGCAGATCCTTGCCGATCAACTCGCCCATGCCCTGGCTCGGGCGGCCCTTGCGCGTGCCGCCGGCCGCCGTGCCTCCGCCACCTCCGCCGAAGATGATGTCGCCCCAGCCGCCACCGCCGGCGCTGCCGGCCTGCTCCGTCGCCTTCTCGGCGCGCCGCGACAGGATCTCGTGGGCGCTCTCGCGATCGACCGCCTGCTCGTACTTGCCGTAGACCGGGCTGTACTCGATGACGCTCCGGCGCTCGTCGTCGGACACGGGTCCGACGCGGCCCTCCGGCGGGCGGATCAGGGTGCGTTGCACGATCGACGGCTCGCCCTTGTTCTCGAGCGTCGAGACGAGCGCCTCGCCGACCTTGAGCTCGAGGATGACGCGCGCGGTGTCGAGATCGGGATTCTTGCGGAACGTCTCCGCCGCCGCCTTGACGGCCCGCTGCTCCTGGGGCGTGAAGGCGCGCAGCGCGTGCTGCACGCGGTTGCCGAGCTGGGCCGAGACCGAGTTCGGCACATCGAGCGGGTTCTGGGAGATGAAATAGACGCCGACGCCCTTGGAGCGAATGAGGCGCGCGATCTGCTCGATGCGCTCGAGCAGCGCTTTCGGCGCCTCGTTGAACAGCAGGTGCGCCTCGTCGAAGAAGAAGACGAGCTTGGGCTTCGGCAGGTCGCCCGCCTCGGGCAGCGTCTGCCAGATCCTGGTCAGCATCCAGAGCAGGAAGGTGGTGTAGAGGCGCGGCTTCTCCATCAGCTTGTCGGCGGCGAGGATGGAGACCACGCCGCGCCCGTCGGGAGCGATGCGCATGAAGTCAGCGATGTCGAGAGAGGGTTCGCCGAAGAACTGACCGGCCCCCTGCTCCTCGAGCACCAGCAGGCGGCGCTGGATGGCGCCGACCGAGGTCGTCGCCACGTTGCCGTACTTCTGCGCCAGCTCCTTGGAGCGCTCCGCCACGTTGGCGATGATGGCGCGCAGGTCCTTGAGATCGAGAACCGGGATCTTCTCGTCCGCGGCGACGCGGAAGGCGATGTTCAACACCCCTTCCTGCACCTCGTTGAGCTCCAGCATGCGCGAGAGCAGCAGCGGCCCCATGTCGAGCACGGTGGCGCGGATCGGATGGCCTTCCTTGCCGAACACGTCCCAGAAAATGGTCGGATAGGCGCGCGCCTTCCAATCGTCCGCGATGCCGACCTCGGCCGCGCGCTTGACGATGAAGTCGCGGGCCTCGCCCACGGCCGCGAGACCCGACAGGTCGCCCTTGATATCGGCTGCGAAAACCGGAACGCCGGCCGCCGAGAAGCCTTCCGCCAGCACCTGCAGCGTCACCGTCTTGCCGGTTCCCGTGGCGCCGGTGATGAGGCCGTGGCGGTTCGCGAAGCGCAGCTCGAGATACTCGGGCTTCACGCTCTTGCCGATGAAGATCTTGCCGTCCTCAAGGACCGATTGGCTCATTAGGCTCTCCGAATTGACACCGGCCGGCTCGCTCCGCGAGCCCGGCCGCACAATCCCTGAGCCCGCCGCAGGAACCGCCGACTCGGGTCGCGTTCGACTCCAGGCCCTCATTGCATGAGGCTGGCGGCAAATGCAAATTCAGTTGCATGGGCCTCTCCGTCAAGCTGGGGAAATGTCAGCGGTGCGCTGCTCGAGGCCTCCTCGCCCGGAGCAAAGGCTGGCTCCGCATGCCCCGCCTGTCGCAGCGCGCGATTTCCGCGTGCGCAATCCGACACTTTTCCCTATAGAACACGGCAGATGCGGGGCTCTGCCCCTTCCCTCGACGACCACACTCCGAGCAACGGGATCTTTCGCTCAATGACCGCCGCTGGCAGACCTCAAGACGTTTCCGCAACACCGCTCGCGGCGGATTTCGAGGCGGCGACCCGCGACCAGTGGCTGGCGCTCGTCGACAAGGCGATCAAGGGCGCCGATTTCGAGAAGAAGCTCGTCACGCGCACGGCCGACGGCATCCGCGTCGAGCCGGTCTACGTGCGCGAGACCAGCGTACCGGCGCTCCAGGCCGCGGTACCGGGACACGCGCCGTTCACGCGCGGGACGCACAGCGCCGTCAAGGGGCTCGGCTGGGAAATCCGCCAGCGCATCGGCGCAAGTGACGCCGGGACCGCCAACCGACAGATCCTGACCGAGCTCGACGGCGGCAGCAACGGCATCCTGCTCGACATCGAGGCTCCGGGAAAGACCGGCTGCCGCATCGCGAGCGCAGCCGACATGGCCGCGGCGCTCGCCGGCATGCGGCTCGACCTGGCGCCGGTCGAGCTCGACGCCGGCCTCGGCGCGGCGGACGCGGCCGCCCAGCTCATCTCGGCGCTCGCCGGCCTCGGCATCCCGGCGAAATCGGCGCAGGCCTTCCTCGGCCTCGACCCGATCGGATCACTCGCCCGGTGGGGCACGCTGCCGGCCCCGGTGCAGCAGGTGCTCGTGGAGACCATCGCGCTCACCGGCGAAGCCCATGACGCAGCGCCGCTGGCGCGCACGCTCAAGGTCGACGCCACGCTCTATCACGAGGCCGGCGCGACGGACGCGTTCGAGCTCGCCGCCCTCGGGGCGACGCTGATCGCCTACCTGCGCATGTTCGAGGCGGCCGGCATCCGGCCGCGCGAGGCGCTCGCCCAGATCTCGTTCCGGCTGTCGTCGGACACGGACCTGTTCGCCACCGTCGCCAAGCTGCGCGCGGCGCGCCGCCTCATCTGGCGCATCGCCGACGCGTCGGGCGCGGGCGAGGCGGCCTCGAGCCTGCACCTCTCGGCCCATGCCTCCTTCCGCATGCTCGCCAAGCGCGATCCCTGGACCAACATGCTGCGCTCGACGCTCGCCTGCGCAGGCAGCGTGCTCGGCGGGGCGGACGCGATCACCGTGCTGCCGTTCACGGCAGCGCTCGGCGAAGCCGACGACATCGCACGGCGCATGGCGCGCAACATCCAGATCGTGCTGCAGGAGGAATCCTGGCTCGGCCGCGTGGTCGACCCGATGGGCGGCTCCTGGTACATCGAGGCGCTGACCGACGAGACGGCGAAGGCGGCCTGGAAGCTGATGCAGGCGATCGAAGCGAAGGGCGGCATCCTGGCGGCGCTCGATCAGGGCTTCGTGCAGGAGAAGGTCGCGGCCGACGCCGCGGCGCGCGCCAAGGCGATCGCCACCGGCCGCCAGAGCCTGACCGGCGTCTCCGCATTCCCGCTGCTCGGCGACGACGGCGTCACGGTGGCGCCTCCGCGCACGGCGCCGCCCGTCGGCGGCACGCAGATGGTGCGCCCGCTCGTGCCGCACCGGTTGGCCGAGCCGTTCGAGGCGCTCCGCGACGCGGCCGACGCCCATGCCGCAAAGACCGGCCAGGAGCCTAAGGTCTTCCTCGCAAGCCTCGGCCCCGTGATCGAGCACACGACGCGCTCGACGTGGGTCAAGAACTACCTCGCGGCCGGGGGGATCGCGGTCCTCTCCTCCGACGGCTACGCGTCGGCCGAGGAGGCCGCCAGAGCCTTCGCAGCGTCGGGAGCGTCGGCTGCCTGCCTCTCATCGTCGGATGCGCTCTATGCCGAGCACGCGGAGGCGACCGCCAGAGCCCTCAAGGCGGCCGGGGCGCGGCTCGTCCTGATGGCCGGGCGGCCCGGCGAACAGGAGGCCGCCCTCACGGCGGCCGGGGTGGACCAGTTCCTGTTCCAGGGCGCGGACGCGGTGGCGACGCTCAAGGGTCTTCAGGCAAAGCTTGGAATTTCGTAAGCTACGGCGATCCGGCCGGACGATCTCGCATTCCGGGCGCTTCGCCCGTCAGGAAACGGCTCAAGGCATGACCAGCATTCCGGATTTCACCACACTCGACCTCGAGGGCGCGCACAAGCCCAACGGCGTGGCGCATGAGGCGCCCGTGCCCAAGGACGACGAGGTGTTCACGACGCCGGAAGGCATTCCGGTGAAGCCGATCTATACCAATGCTGACACGGCCGGCCTCGACTTCCTCGACACCTGGCCCGGCATCGCCCCCTATGTGCGCGGCCCCTATCCGACCATGTACGTCACCCAGCCGTGGACGATCCGCCAGTATGCCGGCTTCTCGACGGCGGAGGACAGCAACGCGTTCTACAGGCGCAACATCGCGGCGGGGCAGAAGGGTCTCTCGGTCGCGTTCGACCTCGCCACGCACCGCGGCTACGATTCCGATCATCCGCGCGTGCGCGGCGACGTCGGCATGGCGGGCGTCGCCATCGATTCCATCTACGACATGCGGACCCTGTTCGACGGCATCCCGCTCGAGCAGATGACCGTCTCCATGACCATGAACGGCGCCGTGCTGCCGATCCTGGCGCTCTTCATCGTCGCGGGCGAGGAGCAGGGCGTGCCGGCCGCGAAGCTCGCGGGCACCATCCAGAACGACATCCTCAAGGAGTTCATGGTCCGCAACACCTACATCTATCCGCCCGAGCCTTCGATGCGGATCGTGTCGGACATCTTCGGCTATACGTCCGCCAACATGCCGAAGTTCAACTCGATCTCGATCTCCGGCTANNCCTACACCATCGCCGACGGCATCGAGTATGCGCGCGCGGGCGTGGCCGGCGGCCTCGATATCGACAAGTTTGCGCCGCGCCTCTCGTTCTTCTGGGCGATCGGCATGAACTATTTCATGGAGATCGCCAAGATGCGGGCCGCGCGGCTCCTCTGGGCCGAGCTCATCAAAAAGGAATTCAAGCCGAAGGACGTGCGCTCGCTGTCGCTCCGGACGCACAGCCAGACTTCGGGCTGGAGCCTCACCGCGCAGGACATCTTCAACAACGCAACGCGCACCTGCATCGAGGCCATGGCGGCCACGCAGGGGCACACGCAGTCGCTTCACACCAACGGCATCGACGAGGCGATCGCGCTGCCGACCGACTTCTCGGCCCGTATCGCGCGCAACACGCAGCTTGTCCTGCAGCAGGAAAGCGGAACCACACGCCCCATCGATCCGTGGGGCGGCAGCCACTTCATCGAGCGGCTCACGTACGAGCTGGCGCTCAAGGCGAAGGCGCACATCGACGAGGTGGAGAAGCTCGGCGGCATGGCGAAAGCCATCGCGGCCGGCATCCCGAAGATCCGCATCGAGGAAGCCGCTGCCCGCACGCAGGCGCGCATCGATTCCGGCAAGCAGACCATCGTCGGCGTCAACAAGCTCTTGAGCAAGGACGACCTCGCGATCAACTTCCTCAAGGTCGACAACGCGTCGGTGCGCGAGCAGCAGATCGCGAAGCTCAAGCGGCTCAGAGCCGAGCGCAACGAGGCGGAGGTGCAGGCGGCGCTCGCGGCGCTAACCGAGGGCGCCAGGGGCGGCGCCAACCTGCTCGACCTCGGCGTCAAGGCCGCGCGCGCGATGGCGACCGTCGGCGAGATGTCGGAAGCGATGGAGAAGGTGTTCACGCGCCACCGGGCGGAGGTGCGCGCCATCTCGGGTGTCTACAGGTCGGAGGCCGGCGCCATGAACGACGATGTGGGAACCGTCATCCAGATGGCGGCCGCGTTCGAGAAGATGGACGGGCGGCGCCCGCGCATCCTGATCGCCAAGATGGGCCAGGACGGCCACGACCGCGGGCAGAAGGTGATCGCATCGGCGTTCGCCGACCTCGGCTTCGACGTCGACATCGGGCCGCTCTTCGCGACCCCGGACGAAGCCGCGCGGCAGGCGGTCGAGAACGACGTGCATGTGATCGGCGTCTCGACCATGACGGCGGGGCACCTGACGCTGGTGCCGGACCTCAAGGCGTCGCTCGCAAAGGACGGCCGCGAGGACATCATGGTGGTGGTCGGCGGCGTGATCCCGCCGCACGACTACGAGGCGCTCTACGCGGCGGGCGCGGAGGCGATCTTCGGGCCGGGCACGAACATCCCCAAAGCCGCAGCCGACCTCATCAATAAACTCAACGAGAAGTACGGGTACACGAAGGCAGCGGCGGAGTAGGCCGCAGCCCCGGTTCCGCGCACGTTGCGTCCTGGCGTCCGCGCGCCAGGATGCGCTCCCGGTTTTTTTTCTTGCGACGGGAATAATCGTCGCCGGCATTTTGCGGCGCCCGCCGCTCCGTCTCCCGCCAACCCATTCATCAGTCTGATTTTCCCCTCCGCCGGGTAGCGCGAACCCGCGACGGGATACGTGTTTCAGTTGCAACACCCCCACGCATATCGTCCGGCGTCGGGCTAATGCCCTCTACTCCTGCCGGTTAATAACCTGTTAATCATCAGGTGGAGCGTTCAGTGTGCGTATGGGGGTAGTTATGCGTAAATCGTTGGTTACATTAGCGTTTTTGTCGTCATCTATCTTTTCCACAGTGGGGCATGCGGGAGACTGGACGGGTCCTTACGTCGGAGCACATGGCGGATGGAGCGATTGGAGCCTGGCCCGGCCAGACGATCCGACGTCTCCCACGCAGTCGATCGACGGCGCGTTCGGCGGTCTTCAGATCGGCTACGATTATCAATTTCCCAGCAACATCGTCCTCGGCGCCTTAGCCGACGTGTCGATCGGTAATCTCGACAACAATCCGATCACCGACGGCGGGACGATCATGGTCCACAGCGATCTCGATGCTTTCGGCACGCTGCGTGGCCGTCTCGGCTACTCGTTCGGTCACATCCTTGCTTATGCCACCGGCGGTGGTGCTTGGGTCAACGGATCCACGACCGAGGACTGCCCGCCCAACGCGCAATTCGGCCATTGCTCAAGGGTCGGCGCTTACAGTGAGACCGACGACTTCACGCGGTGGGGTTGGGCTTACGGCGGCGGCGTCGAAATGCAGATTGTCGACAACGTCAGTCTCTTTGCCGAATACCTTCGCCTGGATTTCGGCACCGAGACGCACAATCTCGGGCCGAAATCCAACGACCGGGAAGTCGCGATTGACGATGTCGACGTCGTGCGCGCCGGCATCAACTTCAAGTTCGGGCACCGGGAGACGACGGCGTCGCTCAAATAGTCGAGAGGCGCGGGCGGCCTCATCGGGCGCTGTGTCCGTTACAAGAACGCCGCGGAGCCTCGCTTCGCGGCGTTCGGCCTTTCAGGCGCACTTTCCGTCTTTCGTCGGCTAGCAATCTGAGCGCTGATCATCTAACTCGAAGGGACAATCAGCCGAGCGGGGAATGACGCGACATGAAAGCCATCAAGCTTGTGCGGCCAGGCGGGCTCGACAAACTCGAGCTTGCGGAGGTCGATGATCCGGGCGCACCGGGTCCGGGCCAGATCCGCGTCGCGCTCAAAGCCAATTCGCTCAACTATCATGACTACGCGGTGGCGGTCGGCGCCATTCCGACGTCCAACGGACGCATCCTGATGTCGGACGGCGCGGGCGTCGTCGGGGCGGTGGGCGCGGATGTCACGGAATTCGCCGTGGGCGATGCCGTCGTGTCGTGCTTCTTCCCGTACTGGCAGAACGGCGAAGCTCCGCACGGCAATTTCAGCCATGTGCCGGGCGACGGGCTCGACGGGTACGCGCTGGAGACGGTCGTCACGCCGGCCACGTGGTTCACGCACGCGCCGAAGGGATGGAGCCACCTCGAAGCCGCAACGCTGCCGTGCGCGGCGCTGACGGCGTGGCGGACGCTCGTGGTCGAGGGGCAGATCAAAGCCGGCGACAGCGTGCTCATCTTCGGCACGGGCGGCGTCGCGGTGTTCGCGCTCCAGTTCGCCAAGGCCATGGGGGCGACGGCGATCGTCACCTCATCGTCGGATGCCAAGCTCGAGCGGGCGCGGGCCATGGGAGCCGACGCCACCGTCAACTACAAGGCTGATCCCGACTGGGGCAACACGGTGCGCCAGCTGACCGCCAAGCGCGGCGTCGACCACGTGCTCGAGATCGGCGGGCCCGGCACGCTCGCGCAATCGATCCAGGCCGTGCGTATCGGCGGGCATATCTCGCTCATCGGCATCCTCACGGGGCTCAAGGGCGAGGTGCCGACGATGGCGCTCATGGCCAAGCAGATCAAGCTCAAGGGCATCATCGTCGGCAGCCGCGCGCATCAGTGCGACATGGTGCGCGGGCTCGAGGCAACCGGGATCAAGCCTGTCATCGACAAGACGTTTGCGCTTGCGGGCCTGGCCGAGGCCTTCCGCTACCAGGAGCAGGCCGACCACTTCGGCAAAATCTGCGTGGAGATCTAGCCCACGATGACGCTTCTCACCTTGCCGCCCGAGGACGCCATTGCGCTCGCGTGCTTCCTATTATGCTGGGGCGGGTTCGGCGCCACGGCGCGCTGGCTCGGCAAGAGAAAGCCGAGCCTGATCTCGTCGGTCAACGCGTTCCGCACGCGCTGGATGCAGCGGATCTGCCAGCGCGACTCCCACATCGCCGACGCGGCGCTGCTCGGAAACCTGCTGCGCGGCGCGTTGTTCTTCGCTTCGACCACGATCTTCATCCTCGGCGGTCTCATCGCGCTGCTGGGTCCGGCGATGGGCGACGTGATCGCGCGGCTCCCCTACTCCGCGCCCGTCGACCCCTGGGTGCTGGAACTCAAGGCGCTGGTGCTGATCGCGGTCTTCGTCTACGCGTTCTTCAAGTTCACGTGGTCGGCCTGGCAGTACAACGTGCTTTCGATCATCGTCGGGGGGACGCCGCGGGCCGCGGACACCGAGCCGGACGCACTTGCCAGCTATGCCGAGAACGCCGCTCACATCGCCGGGCTGGCCGGCGACAGCTACAACAGAGGCATCCGCGCCTACTATTTCGCCATCGCGCTGCTGGCCTGGTTCGTCGGGCCCCTGATGTTCCTCGGCGTCACGCTGGTCGTGACGGTGGTGCTCTACCGGCGCGAGTTCTCCTCGCCCATGCTGGAAAGCCTGCGGCGCGCAACCGGCGCCGACGTCCCCTGATCGAAAGGAAAACGCCGCGAAGCGTAGGCTTCGCGGCGTTCTGTTGTCGATACGCTGGAGGCTCGAAGGGCTCACTCCTCCTTCTTCCTCGGAACGCTCGGGACGGCGCCGCCGGAGCGCCCGGGCAGCTTTTCCTTCTTCTCCTTTGGGCCCGGAAGGGCCTTGCGCGGCGGCGTGGCCTCAACGAGGGCAGCTTCCGCGCCGTCGTCGTCGGCCTCGTCGTCGTCCTCCTCCTTGCGCGGCTTCTTCGACGGATCGGCGGGGATGATCTCGAAGGTGAGCTTGCTATCCTCGCCCTTGCCCTGGACCAGAACCTTCACCGTGCCGCCGTTCTCGAGCCTGCCGAACAGGAGCTCGTCAGCCAGCGGTTTCTTGATGTACTCCTGGATGACGCGTGCGAGCGGACGGGCGCCGAACTTCTCGTCGTAGCCCTTCTCGGCGATCCACTTCTCGGCGCCTTCCGACAGCTCGATGGTCACGCCGCGGTCGGCGAGCTGCGCCTCGAGCTGGAAGATGAACTTCTCGACCACCTTGGTGATGACCTCCGGCGGCAGGCCGGCGAAGGGGATGACCGCGTCGAGACGGTTGCGGAACTCCGGCGTGAACATGCGGTTCACGGCCTCGGTATCCTCGCCCTCGCGCTTCTCGCGGTTGAAGCCCATCGGCGGACGCGCCATGTCGCTCGCGCCCGCGTTGGTCGTCATGATCAGGATGACGTTGCGGAAATCGACCGACTTGCCGTTGTGATCCGTGAGCTTGCCGTGATCCATCACCTGCAGCAGGATGTTGAACAGGTCCGGGTGCGCCTTCTCGATCTCGTCCAGGAGCAGCACGCAGTGCGGATGCTGGTCGATGCCGTCGGTGAGCAGGCCGCCCTGATCGAAGCCGACATAGCCCGGAGGCGCGCCGATCAGGCGCGAGACCGTGTGCTTTTCCATGTACTCCGACATATCGAACCGCAGGAGCTCGATGCCCATGAGGGCCGCGAGCTGCTTTGCGACCTCGGTCTTGCCGACGCCGGTCGGACCCGAGAACAGGTAGCAGCCGATCGGCTTCTCGGGCTCGCGCAGGCCCGCACGCGCGAGC
>JRYH01001137.1_pt1 | contig 10178 bp, 8 predicted proteins | sample 235351 | NCBI WGS metagenome assembly JRYH01 (sample SAMN03074221, study PRJNA261480) | activated sludge metagenome | biome: Wastewater Treatment Plant; feature: Wastewater; material: Activated sludge; isolation source: activated biomass of a wastewater treatment plant treating wastewater... ... | reverse complement strand
CCGCGCCGCGGCTGGTGTTGCAACCCTCCCGATCACCTCCCCTCAGCGCCTCACCTCTTCTCGGTGGGACGGGCTTCCAGCCCGCCTCTCCCCCTCCTCCTCAAGGGTGTGTCACGGCTTTCCGGTCGTCCCCGAGCGTCGGTGCCGTGGTTCATCCCAAAGGGTGAACCACGAAAGGACGGCGTGGGCTGTCCCGATCCGCCGTCACGCTTCGACATGACGACGGGCACCGAGCACAAGGCGGACCGGAATTCGGTCCAACGCAAGGCCATCGCCGGAACTCGCCTTATAGGCGCATCCCCGTTCAAAATTGGGTTCGACGAGCCCCGTGCAAGCCCGGCGATCCACCACAAGGCCGACCACCGCGTCACGACCTCCCCTTCGCCGACGCCCGCTCGAGCGTCCGCTTCTCTGCCTTAGTCAGGCTCTCCAACCCCGCCGAACTGATCTTCCCGAGGATCCGGTCCACCTCGGCCTTCTCCGCCGCCTCGCGAGCCGCCCGCTTCTCCTCCGCCCGGCTCGGCCCACTCGGCTCCTCGAACTCAGGCGCGAGCAGCACGCCCGGGTCCTCCAGCGCCTCGAACTTCTGCCGCCGCAACTCCCCAAAGCACACGAACCCGCCGAGCAACGCGATCGCCAGCAGCGTCATCTGCGAGAACGAGATCGCAAACACCGCGAGCGCCCCGGCCGCCACCAGGCCAACGATCGACGCCACCCGCATCGATTCGCGATGCCCCAGCCTCGCCCAAAGCAACGCCTGCAGGATCCGACCCCCGTCCATCGGGTACATCGGCACGAGCACATTGAACGCCAGCAGCACCATGTTCGCGTAGTGCAACGACCACAGCAGCACCTTGCCGAACTTCACCAGATCGTTCGGCCCCGAAATCAACGCCGCGCTCAGGAACGGATCGAACGGGTTGAACACAACCGCTCCGAGATCCCCCGTCACCAACCACACCACCAGCCCCAGCGGCACAAGCAGCGCCGCGTTGACCAGGGGCCCCCCGACCGTGGTCCAGAGGTGCGCCCGCCAACGGTGGGGGGGCAGGCAACTCGCCAGCCCGCCCAGGGGCCACAGCAGGATCTCGTCCGCCTCGCCCCCGACCCGCCGGCACGCGACGCAATGCCCGTACTCGTGCAGCAGCACCAGCCCGAACAACGCGAACAGCGTCGGCGCCACGAAGAACAGCCCCGCCTCGCTCTGCACCAGCGCCCGGATCAGCTCGGCGAGCACGAAGAACAGAAAGAACACATGCACCCGCACCCGGATCCCCCAGGCGCGGTACAGCGACACCCCCCAGGTCAGCGGGTTCTCCCCATCCCCGAACACGCGTCGCACCGCCGCGCCCCAGCCACCGCCTCGCCCGTCCACTCCGCTCCTCCAGGGTTCCGTCGGCATCCTCTGGTTCATCGACCTGTTCTACCGTCGCCTCCAACGCGGGATGCCTCACCCCGCCAGGTACCCCCGCCGCACCGCGAGCAGGATCGCCAGCATCGATTTCCCGTCCACCAACTCCCCCATCTCGATCTTCTGGAGCAGCTCCCCAGCGGCGAATCGGTGCACCGTCAGGTTCTCGTCGGCCTGGAGAGCCTGCGACCCCTGGATCAGCCCGCTCGCCACGAACGCGTGCATCAGTTCATCGGTCATCCCGGGCGTCGTGTAGAACCGCCCCAGCGGGTACAGGCTCGCCGCCCTGTACCCGGTCTCCTCCCCCAGTTCACGCTCGGCGGCCTCGATCGGGCTCTCGCCCTCGTCGATCCCCCCCGCGGGGCACTCGAGCAACGCCTCGCCCAGCAGCACACGCTCGTTCCGGATCATGACCACACGCGGCGCTCGACCCGGCTGCTCGAGCAGCGGCACGACCACCACCGCGCCCCGGTGCCGCACGGCGGGACGCTTCCGCTCGACGCCCTCGGGCGAGCGGATGGTCAGCTCGACCGCGTCATAGGCGGGGTGGGACGCAAGGACACGCTCGCTGGTGACAGTGTCACGGATATTCCGGTCCGACATCCCCGCAGAATACCGCGCCGGGGCCCTCGGCCGGGCCGGAGCCCGTACCATCAGGTGGTCAGGCCCGCAGGGAAGCGCGGGCCGGAACGGAGTGCGCACCATGTCACCGACCGCCGAGGTGTTTTCGGGCCGCATCGCCGAGTTGCGGGGGAAACTGGCCGAGCAGGGCAAACGCGTGCGCCGGCTGGTGGAGGCCTCGGCGGACGCGTTCTTCACGGCCAGCGCGGAGGCGGCGCGGGCGGCGATCGCGCTGGACGACGAGATCGACGCGGAGGATGTGGCGATTGAGCGGGCGACGGTGGCGTTGCTGACCGCGGCGTGCCAGGACACGACGCCGGTGGACGATTCCCATGTCCGGGGTGTGCTGAACCTGGTCAAGGTGAACAACGAGTACGAACGGATCGCGGACGCAGGGGTGACCATCGCGGAGCGTGCGATTGCGCTGTCCGGGAACCCGGCGAAGTTCCCGCCGACGACACGGGTGATGACCAACAGCGTTGTCGGGATCCTGCGGGACATGGCCAAGGCGTACGACAACCGGGACGCGACGCTGGCGCGGCTCGTGCTGCAGAGCGAGGACACGGTCTCGCTGTTCAAGGCGGAGATCCTGCGTGCCGCGGAGCGGGCGGTGGCGGAGGGGCACATGACCGTCGATCTGGCGTTCGACCTGCACGAGTTGGCGAGCCAGTGCCTGCTGATGGCGGATCACGCGACGAATGTCGCCGAGCAGGTGATCTACGAGGCCACGGGGATCATCGTGCGGCACCGGGCGGGGGAGTGGATCGAGCAGGCGACCCGCGACCGGGGTTGAGGGCCGGTGGGAGTCGGGTCGGTAGGATAGAAGCATGAGCACTCGGGGCTCCGCGGGCGTGGGGATGGTGGCCGACGGGCGTGGGCGGCCGGTGAGGTTGCTTGACCCGTACCGGGCATGGCTTGCCGGGGGGCTTGCCGGGGGGCTTGCGGGGGATGGGTCGGAGATCCCGCGGGAGACGCTGGACCGGATCGTGGCGGACGCGAGCGAGGGGGCGGCGCGGGATCGGCGCGTGATCCTGTGGGGCGTGGGGGTGCTCGTCGCGGCGGTGGTGATCACGGGCGGTGGGATCGCGGCCAGCGTTGTGCGCGGCGGGCCCTCGGCGATGCAGGACCTTGTGTCGTCGCTCTGGTTCACGGGGCCGGCGCTGGTGCCGATGCTGGTGGTCGGGGTGTGGCTTCCGCTGTGGGGGGCGAGGCGGCGGCGGCTGACGCGGGTGATGGGGGCGATGCTGCGGCACGGGCACTGCCCGGGGTGCGGGTACAGCCTGGCGGGGCTCTCGGCCGGGGGGGACGGGCTGGTGGCCTGCCCCGAGTGCGGGGCGGCCTGGGACGCGGAGGGCGCGGCGCACGCAGCCGGGCGGTCGGCCCCGCCTGCGAATCGCCCGGTGGCCCGGGCTGTGACGGTGGCGATGGTGGCGGCGCTGGGGCTGCTGGTGCTGGCGTCGGTGCTTGCGTTCTTCGCGTGAGCGGGGCGTGGGCGGCTCGGCGCGGTTGCGTTGCGCACGGCCGAGGCGGCTTTGCGGCGGGTCTCGGGGGTGTCGGCCTGCGCGGCGAGGGTGGCGAGTTCGTCGCGGGCTCGGTCGGCGAGGAGTTGGGCGCGCAGGGCGTTGAGGGTGCGCCAGGCTTCGAGTTGTTCTTTGAACTCCGGGGAGTCGGTGAGGCGCGCGAGGGCGGCGAGGTCGAGGTCGTGGATGTGGGTGAGGTCGGCGAGGGTGAGGGTCGGATCGGCGAGGTCGTGGAGGAGGGAGTGGGGGCTGGGGGTTGGGGATCTGGGATCGGGTGGGGGGGAGGGCTCGGTGAGATCGGTGGCGAGGGCGTCGAAGTCGTATGCGGTGAATCGGCTCATGGGGGGATGGTGTCGCGCGGCGGGGGGCGGTGCAATGGGGAATCGCGGGAGGGCGCGGAAACGGCGCACGGGGCGGTGCGGAGTGGTGAGATTCTCTGGGGGAGTCGTCGGATGGTGGGTGAGGAGGGGGTGCGCGGGCGGGTCAGAGGTCGGGCCGGGTGGTCGTTGCGACTTGCTTGGTTCGGCACCACGCGCCGCTGGCGCGGCGGGTGGTGGCACCGGGCCGAGACCGAGTTCGGAGTAGGGGGAGGGACCGAGCACGGCTTGCCGAGGACGGCCAAGCCGTGGCACCCGACACCCGGCATTTGGCATTCGTTACAGGTAATCCAGATTGTAAACTTCGACAAATTCCGAAGGAGCGATTAACGAGCCATCGCTGAGAAGACTCACATTCTCCGGTAGACTCGCCATCGCGTCCCCCATTGATCTTTCCGGAGACGGTCTTTGGAGAGCCGACTTGACTGGGTCGACCATCACGCCATCGAAGTATGTCTGTTGACGCCACTCCTGCTGCGCCTCGAAAAGCGCGTCTAGCAAGTCGGGGCGCAGACGCCGGAATCTATGCGGATCGATCAGCATCGCCTCCAGCAGCATGAAAAAGTCTGGTGGTGACAGGAAAGGTGAAGCCGAGACCCTTCGCCCGATAAATCTGAAGTCCTTTAGTTCCGGCAGATGACATCGCCATGTCAGAACCGGAATTCGGTGATCACTCTTGTCATGTCTCGGAGATCGGATCCGTTCGGCCAGCGACCGATGGCCTAGTCGCGTCAGATTTCGAGCCGTGTGCAACTGCATCGCCCAGCGCCCCAGGTCTGAAAACTCCTCTTCCTTCGGTTGGCGCCCCTCCGTCGGCGGGTCCTCGACATACATCTCCGGCTTGGTCCGTGGCTGAGCTTCAGTTACCCATCGGGTGGCGACAATATATGTCGGTAGCGATACGGGATCCCCGTTTTTCTTCACATCGATGTTCACCACTTGCTGCCGCCACTTCTCGGTGGACCTCTTTCCAATACTCCTGCTGATTCCTTTGGCTTCGGCAATCGCGGCATTGCTACCTCCATCCGAGATCAGCCAGTCTGGCATGTCACCGTTTGCCTTCCGGGACGCGGACCATCCTTCCTTCGGCGATCGAGTCAGTTCAGAGACATGGGCAAACCAGGTGAACCCACAATGCTGCACAAGATAGGCCCGTGCCATGCACCGCCCAAGACGGTGGCTGTTGCAGGCGCGAGCATCGTCGTCACCCGCGATGCCGGGGTCGGACCAAATCAGATATGGGTCATCCGCCAGGTGATCCCGGAACTCATCGAAGAGCGGATTGCACTCGGGTGACGGAGCCTTGGAATACCAGTCAATGTACCCTTGGTGAAAGGCCTGCTTCAGGTCGATGTTGATCTCGAGCTTCTTCCCATTCTGGATTGCAGAGGCCGGCTGTTGGCAGTTGACCAGCTTTAGGCGGACGAGACGAGATTCATGTGAATTAGTTGGCATTGTCGACATGGGCCATCCCCTACATCAGAGTTCGACATCGGCGTGCGCCTTGGTCGTCTCCTCGGGCAGTTGATGGCCGCTCGACCAAGCCCGCTTTGGCACCCGCGTGTAGGGCCCTCGGCGCACGGGGATTGAGGCAGTGTACCTCATCGAGGCTCGGACCGCTTCGGCGGGTGGCGTGGTCGGGTCGCGGGCGCGCCGGTGATTTTGTGATGGCCGGTCGGCACGACTGCGCCGCTTTGCGGCGAGCCGTGGCACCACGCACCACGCGCCGCTGGCGCGGCGGGTGGTGGCACCGGGCGAGGAAGACCCCCGCCTACCCAGTTGGGCCGGGCCACCTCCCCCGTCGGTGACGGGGGAGGGGTTGTTGGTGCCTCAGGGTTGTTGAACAAGGGTGGGAGAGGCAGGCGGGACGCCTGCCCCACCGAGGGGGGGAGGGGGAGAGTGGGGGCCTTCACTTCAAGAGATTCTTGAGATAGTGGCCGGTGTGGCTTTGTTTGACCTTGGCGACTTGCTCGGGGGTGCCGGTGGCGATGATGTGGCCGCCTTTGTCGCCGCCTTCGGGGCCGAGGTCGATGAGGTGGTCGGCGCTTTTGATGACATCGAGGTTGTGCTCGATGACGACGAGGGTGTTGCCGGCGTCGGCGAGGCGGTTGAGGACTTCGAGGAGTTTGCGGATGTCCTCGAAGTGGAGGCCGGTGGTGGGTTCGTCGAGAATGTAGAGGGTGTGCTCGGCGGAGGGGGTGCCGTCGTAGCGGGTGCCCTTGCCGAGTTCGGTGGCGAGCTTGATGCGCTGGGCCTCGCCGCCCGAGAGGGTGGCGGTGCGGCGGTCGAGGGAGAGGTAGTCGAGTCCGACGGAGGTGAGGAAGCGGAGGCGGTTGGTGACCTCGCGGAGGATGGGCTCGGCGATGGTGGCCTGCTCGGTGGAGAGTGTGAGTTTCTCGATGTAGGCGATGGCGTCGTTGATGTTGAGGCGTGCGAGTTCGGAGATGTTGAGCATGGAGCCGTCGTGCCTGGGGCGGCCGATGACGGCGGCGGAGAAGGCGCGGTCGGTCTCGGCGGTGTGGGCGGAGTCGAGGAGGACATGGAGGGACTCGATGCGGAGGCGGTCGCCGTGGCAGTCGGGGCAGATGGTCTCGCGTTGGAACTGGTGGAGGTGGTCCTTGGCCCAGGTGGACTCGGTCTTCTCGAACCAGGCGTGGAGCATGGGGAGGACGCCGTCCCACTGGATCCCGCGCTCGGCTTCGTTCTCGGGGGTGGTGCCGTGGAGGAGGATGTAGCGGGTCTGCGGCTCGAGTTCGCCCATGGGGGTGGAGCCGTGGACGGCGAAGAGTCGGCAGAATCGGCGGAGGTAGCGTGGGTAGATCATGCCACCGGGGCCGTTTTTCTTCCATGGGGCGATGCCGCCGTTGAGGATGGCGCGGTCGGGGTCGGGGACGACGAGGTCCTCGGCGAATTCGAGGATGGCGCCGAGGCCGTGGCATGTGGGGCAGGCGCCGTATGGGGAGTTGAAGGAGAAGAGGCGGGGGGAGAGTTCTTCGAGTGCGATCTCGGGATGGTCGGGGTCGGCGAATTTTTCGGAGAAGGTGTGGTCGGTCCAGGTGCTTGAGGAGGAAGAGGAGTTGGGGGAGACAGGCGGGACGCCTGTCCCACCGGAAGATGATGGGGCACTCTCGACGGAGATGGTGACGGTGCCGTCGGCGAGGCGGAGGGCGGCTTCGATGGACTCGGCGAGTCGCTGGCGTGCGTCCTCGCGGATGACGAGGCGGTCGACGACGGCGTCGATGGTGTGCTTTTTGTGTCGGTGGAGGTTGAGGGGGTTCTCGTTGGGTTCCTTGAGGACCTCGCGGAGGTCGACGATCTGGGCGTTGACGCGGGCGCGTTGCCAGCCCTGGGCGCTGAAGAGCTCGAGGGCGTCGCGGTGGAATCCCTTCTTGCCGCGGACGACGGGGGCGAGGACCATGAGGCGCGTGCCCTCGGGGAATCCCATGACATGCTCGACGATCTGGGAGGCGCTGGAGGACTGGATGGGCCTGCCGGAGCGTTCGAGCGGGGTGCCGTCCTTTTTCGCTTTGGTGACGGCCCAGGAGCGTGGGGAGCCGCAGCGGGCGTAGAGGAGGCGGAGGTAGTCGTAGATCTCGGTGGTGGTGGCGACGGTGGAGCGGGGGTTGTGCGAGGCGGAGCGTTGCTCGATGGCGATGGTCGGGGGGATGCCCTCGATCTCCTCGACATCGGGCTTCTTGAGCTGGTCGAGGAACTGGCGGGCGTACGCGGAGAGGCTCTCCATGTACTTGCGCTGCCCCTCGGCGAAGATGGTGTCGAAGGCGAGGGAGGACTTGCCGGAGCCGGAGAGGCCGGTCATGACGACGAGGCGGTCGCGGGGGATGGTGAGGTCGATGTTCTTGAGGTTGTGTTCCTTGGCGCCTCGGACGCGGATGACGCGGTCGGGCGGGGCGGCCTGGGGGCGTGTCGCGTGCTTTTTGATCTCGACCACTTCCGCGGCTTGTGGGGGCATGGACCCGTCTCCGATGGGCTTGCGTGATCGGCCGGGCACGGCTCAGGGGCCTTTCGGGTCCGGCGCGGGTGTATTGGGTTCGGCGGGGGCGCCGGATGCCGATTCCTGGGCCCGCTGGGCCTGAGCGGCCTGCTGCTTCTTGGTCATGAAGTAGCCGAGGAGGACGAGCCCGATGGCGACGCCGGCGAGGTAATAGCCGATGCGTTGGGAGATTGTGCTCCGGGAGGTGTTTTGGAGGTGTGGGGAGGGGGCGGGCATGGCCGGAGGGTAGGCGTTGGGGGGGGGCGGGTCGGCTGTCTGGCGGTTGTCACGGGGCGCTGGGGCCTTGGGGTCAGGAGCGTGGGCGGCCGGTCTTTCCTTTCTTCTTGGCGGCCTTTCCGCGTGCCTTCGCCCTGCGGGGCCCGATGGCTTGCTCGACCTCGCTGCGGCGGACGAGGACGGGGCCGTGGTCGCCTTCTTCGCGGGAGGCGAGTTCGGCCTCGATGATTTCCTTGACCTTGAGCATCTGGTCTCGGAGAGTGGCGGCCTTCTCGAACTCGAACGATTCGGCGGCCTCGAACATCTCGGTTTCGAGTTCGCTGACGAGGAGGGCGGCGTCGACTGGCTTCTCGTTGGTCTCGGCGGCGTCGCGCGCGGTGCGGCGGGCCTTGAGCTCGCTTTCGATGCCGCGGCGGATGCCCTTCTCGATGGTCCTGGGGGTGATGCCGTGCGCCTGGTTGTAGGCGAGTTGCTTGACTCGGCGTCGTTCGGTTTCCTCGATGGCGGCGCGCATGGACTCGGTCATGGTGTCGGCGTACATGACGACGCGGGCGTTGACATTGCGGGCGGCGCGGCCCATGGTCTGGATGAGGCTGGTGGCGCTGCGGAGGTAACCCTCCTTGTCGGCGTCGAGGATGCAGACGAGTGAGACCTCGGGCATGTCGAGGCCCTCGCGGAGGAGGTTGACGCCGACGAGGACATCGAACTCGCCGGCGCGGAGGTCGGTGATGATCTCGACGCGTTCGAGGGTCTCGATCTCGCTGTGGAGGTAGCGGACGCGGATGCCCTGGTCGGCGAGGTAGTTGGTGAGGTCCTCGCAGAGGCGCTTGGTGAGGGCGGTGACGAGGACGCGGTCGCCGGCGGCGATCCGTTCGCGGCAGCGTTCGAGGAGGTCGGGGACCTGGCCTCGGGCGGGGCGGATCTCGACCTCGGGGTCGATGAGGCCGGTGGGGCGGATGACCTGTTCGACGATGTCGCCGCCGCATTTTTCGAGTTCGTAGGCGCCCGGGGTGGCGGAGACGAAGACGGTGCGTGGGACCATCGCTTCGAATTCGTCGAAGGTGAGGGGGCGGTTGTCGAGGGCGGAGGGGAGGCGGAAGCCGTGGTCGACGAGGACGGTCTTGCGTGCCTTGTCTCCGTTGAACATGGCGCGGACCTGGGGGATGGTGACATGGCTCTCGTCGATGATGAGGAGCCAATCGCCGGCGTTGGCGCGGGTGACGCCGTAGCGGCGTTGGTCTTCGGAGATGTCGCGTCCGATGGCGCGGTCGGGGGGGGAGGGTGTTCTGGAGACAGGCGGGACGCCTGTCCCACCGGGAATGACAGGCGGGGCGTCTGTCCCACCGGGGATGGCAGGCGGGGCGTCTGTTCCACTGGGGGCGGATGGCGCGTAGTCGAAGTAGTCGAGGAGGGTGAAGGGGCGTTCGCCGGGGGCGCGGCCGTCCATGTAGCGGGAGTAGTTCTCGATGCCGTTGCAGAACCCGATCTCCTCGATCATCTCGAGGTCGTATTTGGTTCGGGCGATGAGTCGTTGGGCTTCGAGGAGTTTTCCCTCGCTTCGGAGCTGGATGACGCGGGCGTCGAGCTCGGCGCGGATGCCGGAGACGGCGGCCTGGAGCTGGTCGTCGGGCATGACATAGTGGACGGCTGGGAAGAGGAAGAACTGGCGTTCGGCGGCGAGGACCTCGCCGCTGGTGGGGTTGACGAGGTCGACGCGGTCGATCTCGTCGCCGAAGAGCTCGATGCGGACGGCGAACTTCTCGTAGGCGGGCCAGACCTCGATGGCGTCGCCCCGGACGCGGTACTGGCCGCGTTTGAACTCGATGTCGCTGCGCTGGTACTGCATGGCGTTGAGGGCGAGGAAGAAGTCGCGGCGGGAGATGGGGGAGCCGCGGGTGATGGTGAGGACTTTCTGGGAGTAGGCGCTGGGGGAGCCCAGGCCGAAGATGCAGGAGACGGAGGCGACGACGATGGTGTCTCGCCGGCTGAGGAGGTTGGAGGTGGCGGCGAGGCGGAGCTGG
>JRYH01005947.1_pt1 | contig 10206 bp, 8 predicted proteins | sample 235351 | NCBI WGS metagenome assembly JRYH01 (sample SAMN03074221, study PRJNA261480) | activated sludge metagenome | biome: Wastewater Treatment Plant; feature: Wastewater; material: Activated sludge; isolation source: activated biomass of a wastewater treatment plant treating wastewater... ... | reverse complement strand
GTCAACAACCAGTGGGCGATCTCGACCTTCCAGGGCATCGCGCGCGGCGGCTCGGGCACGTTCGCCGCACGCGGCCTGGGCTTCGGCCTGCCGGCACTGCGCGTCGACGGCAACGATTATCTGGCGGTGCACGCCGTCGCCAGCTGGGCCATCGAACGGGCGCGGCGCAACGGCGGCCCGACGCTGATCGAGCACGTCACCTACCGGGTCGGCGCGCACTCGTCGTCCGACGACCCGGCCGCCTACCGGCCGAAGACCGAGTCCGACGCCTGGCCGCTGGGCGATCCGGTCATCCGCCTGAAGAATCATCTGATCGTGCGCGACGTGTGGAGCGAGGAGCGTCACCGCGCGCTCGAAGAAGAAGTGATGGCCGAGGTCATTGCCGCGCAGCGTGAAGCCGAACGCCACGGCACGCTGCACGCCGGTGGCAAGCCGTCGACGCGCGACATGTTCGAGGGCGTCTACGAGACGATGCCGCCGCATCTGCGGCGCCAGCGTCAACAGGCGGGGGTCTGAGATGTCTGCACCTTGCGCCGCGCCCGCGTGCTTCCTGACGAGCCGCCCGGGCGTGGCTGATTGCTCCGGACGGTGCGAGCCATGCCTCGCATGACGATGATCGAGGCGCTGCGCGATGCGCTCGACGTGTCGATGGCGCGCGATGACCGGGTCATTGTCTTTGGCGAGGACGTCGGTTATTTCGGCGGCGTCTTTCGCGTCACGGCCGGGCTGCAGCAGAAATACGGCCACGACCGCTGCTTCGATACGCCGATCAACGAGTCGGGCATCATCGGCGCCGCCATCGGCATGGCGGCCTGGGGCCTGCGACCGTGTGTCGAGATCCAGTTCGCCGATTACGTCTATCCGGGCTTCGACCAGATCGTCTCCGAAGCGGCGCGGCTGCGCTATCGCTCCAACGGCGACTTCACCGCGCCGCTGGTGCTGCGCATGCCGTCCGGCGGCGGCATCTTCGGCGGGCAGACGCACAGCCAGAGCCCGGAGGCGCTGTTCACGCACGTCGCCGGTCTGAAGACGGTCGTCGTCTCGAATCCGTACGACGCCAAGGGCTTGCTGATCGCGGCGATCGAGGACCCCGACCCGGTGATCTTCTTCGAGCCCAAGCGTCTGTACAACGGGCCGTTCGAAGGTCATCCGGAGCGTCCCGTGACGCCGTGGTCGAAGCATCCGCTCGGCGACGTCCCGAGCGGCCATTACACGGTGCCGCTCGGACAGGCCGCGCTGCGCCGGGCCGGCAACGCCGTGACCGTGCTCGCCTGGGGCACGATGGTGCACGTGTCGATCACCGCCGCCGAGGAAACCGGCGTCGACGCCGAAGTGATCGATCTGCGCACGCTCGTGCCGCTCGATCTCGACGCAATCGTCAGCTCGGTCGAGCGCACCGGCCGCTGCGTGATCGTGCACGAGGCGACGCTGACCTCGGGCTTCGGCGCGGAACTCGCGGCGCTCGTGCAGGAGCACTGCTTCTATCGGCTGGAGGCGCCGATCCGGCGCGTCGCCGGCTGGGATACACCGTATCCGCACGTGCACGAATGGGAGTATTTCCCCGGCCCGGCACGCGTCGGACGCGCACTGCTGGACGTGCTGGAGGACTGATGGCCATGGGCAATCGTCTTCCCGGGAGCCGGCATGACTGAGCGTGCCGTCCGCCTGCCCGATGTCGGTGAAGGCGTGGCCGAGGCCGAACTGGTCGAGTGGCTGGTGAAAGTGGGCGATCACGTTCAGGAAGAGCAGCCACTGGCAGTCGTCATGACCGACAAGGCCAGCATCGAGGTGCCGACGCCGATTGCCGGTGAAGTCGTCTGGCTGGCGGGCGAACCGGGGCAGAACCTGGCCACGGGCAGCGATCTGGTCCGTCTGCGGGTTGACGAAGACGGTGACGATGCCGGGGGCCCGGCATCGGATCCTGATCCGGGGCACGTGGCCGGACGCCAGTCCGCTGCCGCGTCTTCTCCGACTGCGGTCAGGCCGGCTGTTTCTGCCGTATCGCACGACGCACCGGCCAGCCCGGAACCGGCCGGGCGGGCTTCGGGCGGGAGGGTTGCGGCTGCCGCTGCAGCGTCCACCACGCCTGGCGATTCACCGGGATTGCCGGGCCTGTCTTCCGATCATGCTTCTGGCCCTGCTGACCGACCGTTGCCGGTTCGGCACGGGGAGGCGCCGTCTGCCGGTGCGCCCGGTCCCCGCCTGCGTCCGGGTGCGACGCCGATTCTCCCGCGCCCGGTTGGTGAGCGCCCGCTTGCTTCACCGTCCGTGCGCCTGCGCGCCCGTGAAGCCGGTGTCGATCTGCGCCGGATCGCCGGCAGCGGCCCGGCCGGGCGCATCACGCACGACGATCTCGACCGCCTGTTCGAACAGGGGCCGCAGCCGGCACCGGCCGGAACGGGGCTCGTGGCCGACGAAAGCGTCGAGGACATTCCGGTCATCGGCCTGCGCCGGCGCATCGTCGAGAAAATGCGCATCGCCCACGAGCGCGTCGTCGACCTGACCTATGTCGAAGAAGTCGACGTCACCGAACTCGAGACGCTGCGCGCACGGCTGAACAAGCACTATCATGATAGTGGGCGCACACATCTGACGCCGCTGCCGTTCCTGATGCGGGCGATGGCGATCGCGCTTGCCGCGCAGCCGCGCCTGAATGCGCATTTCGATGACGATGCCGGCGTGCTGCGGCGGCACGGCGGCGTGCACATCGGCATCGCCGCGCAGACGGCCGCCGGCCTGGTCGTACCGGTCGTGCGCCACGTCGAGGCCCGCGACCTGTGGAGCTGTGCCGCCGAACTCGCGCGCGTGACCGATGCGGCCAAGGGCGGCACGGCGACGCGCGAGGAACTGTCGGGCTCGACGATCACGCTGACGTCGCTCGGCCCGCTCGGCGGACTGATGTCGACGCCGATCATCAACTATCCGGAAGTGGCGATCGTCGGCGTCAACCGGATCGCCGTGCGTCCGCACTGGGACGGCCACGCCTTCGTCCCGCGCCGGATGATGAATCTGTCGTGCAGTTTCGATCACCGCATCGTCGACGGCTGGGATGGTGCCGTCTTCGTGCAGCGGATCAAGGCGCTGATCGAGACGCCCGCCATGCTGTTCGTGTCCTGACAATGAACGAGATCCACTGCCAGTTGCTCGTGATCGGTGCCGGCCCGGGCGGCTACACCTGTGCCGTGCGCGCCGGCGAGCAGGGCGTCGACACCGTCGTCGTCGAAAGTGGCCGCGCCGGCGGCGTGTGCATGAACGTCGGCTGCATTCCGTCCAAGGCGCTGATCCACGCGGCCGATGAATACGAACGGATGCAGCGGCGGGTGCGGCGAACATCCGAGGCCGGACTGCGCTGTGCCGGCGTGGAACTCGACTATCCGCAGACCATCGCCTGGAAGGATGCGATCGTCGACCGCCTCGACGGCGGCGTCACCGCTGCGCTGAAGCAGGCGCGCGTCAAGCTCGTCTCCGGGCGGGCACGCTTTCGCGACGGCAAGACCGTCGTCGTCGCCACCGAAACCGGCGACCAGGTGATCCGCGCGGAGAATGTCGTGATCGCCACCGGCTCGGTGCCGGCAGAGCTGCCGCCATTGCCGTTCGGCGGCATCGTCGGCTCGTCGACCGATCTTCTCGCCGCCACCGAATTGCCGCGGCGGCTGGTCGTCATCGGCGCCGGCTACATCGGTGTCGAACTGGGTACGGTCTTCGCGAAATTCGGCGTCGAGGTGACGCTGGTCGATCTGGCGCCGCGCATCCTTGCGCGCTACGACGCCGAACTGACGCGCCCGGTTGCCCGACGGCTGGCGGCGCTGGGCGTGACGATCCGCACCGGCGTGCAGGTCGAAGGGCTCGACGGCCGCGGCCGCGTCGTGCTGGCCACGCCAACCGGCGAGGAGCACCTCGAAGCCGATCGCGTGCTGGTCGCCGTCGGCCGCCGGGCGGCGCTCGCCGACAGCGGCATCGAGGAACTCGACCTGACCCGCGACGGCCCCTTCCTGCGCATCGACGAGCGCTGCCGTACGTCGATGCGTGGTGTCTACGCGATCGGCGACGTGACTGGCGAGCCGATGCTCGCGCACCGCGCGATGATGCAGGGCGAAGTCGTCGCCGATCTCGTCGCCGGACACCGGCGCGTCTTCGATCCGCGCGCGATCCCGGCAATCTGCTTCAGTGATCCGGAAATCGTCACGGCCGGCGTGCCGATCGAGGAGGCGCGCCGGACTCATGCCGACCTGCTGGTCGGCATGGTGCCCTTTCGCGCGAACGGACGGGCACTGACGATCGCCGACGGCAGCGGCTTCGTGCGCATCGCCGCCCGTGCCGACAATCATCTGGTCGTGTCGCTGCAGGCGGTCGGCACCGGTGTTGCCGAACTGGCAGCGGCCTTCGGGCTGGCGATCGAGATGGGCGCGCGCCTGGAGGACATTGCCGGCACGATTCACGCGCACCCGACGCTGGGCGAGGCCGCCCAGGAAGCGGCACGACAGGCACTCGGCCGCGGCGAAGCGCTGCGCTGACGCTTGCAGCAGTACCGCGGCGCCGTGTGTGTCGGCGTCACGTCATGGTCTAGAATCGCGCCCTCCCCGATGCGCTGCCGCCCCGTTCCGGATTCACCACTCCACCGCTTTCCGCGCCGATGTCCGCCACCCTGAACCCCGCGCAGCGCGAAGCGATCCGCTATCTCGACGGACCCTGCCTCGTCATTGCCGGTGCCGGCAGCGGCAAGACGCGGGTGATCACGCACAAGATCGTCCATCTGGTCGAGGCCGGCTTCGAGCCGGCGGCGATTGCCGCCATCACCTTCACCAACAAGGCAGCGCAGGAGATGGGCGAGCGGCTGGGCAAGCTGCTGCGCCTGCCAGAGAAGAAGCGCCCGCAGGTGTCCACCTTCCATTCGCTCGGCGTGCGCATGCTGCGCCGCGACGGGGCGGCGCTCGGCCTGAAGAAGTCGTTCTCGATTCTCGACGCCACCGATGCCGGACAGATCATCCAGCAGGCGATCGGTGCCGTCGACCGCAAGACGACGCGCGCGGCGCAGCACCGGATCTCGCTGTGGAAGAACGCGCTGGTCGATCCCGACGAGGCAGCGGCGACGGCGGCGAACGCCGCCGAACACGCGGTTGCACGCGCGTACCGCGAATACGCGACGACGCTGAGCGCCTACCAGGCGGTCGATTTCGATGACCTGATCCGCCTGCCGGTGCAACTGCTGCGCGAGCATCCGGATATCACGCAGGCCTGGCGCGAGCGGCTGCGCTACCTGCTTGTCGACGAATACCAGGACACCAATGCCTGCCAGTACGAGCTGCTCAAGCTGCTGACCGGGCCACGCGCCGCATTCACCGCCGTCGGCGACGACGACCAGTCGATCTACGGCTGGCGTGGAGCGACGCTGGAGAACCTGGAACGTCTGCAGACCGATTTCCCGGCACTCAGGGTGATCAAGCTCGAACAGAACTACCGGTCGAGCACCAATATCCTGCAGGCGGCCAACCGCCTGATCGGCAACAACCCGAAACTGCACGCCAAGACGCTGTGGTCCGAGCACGGGCCGGGCGATCCGGTGCAGGTGCTGCGCTGCGACGACGACGAAGGCGAAGCGGAGTCCGTCATCATGCGCCTGCAGGGGCACCGCTTCGAGCGGCGGGCGAAGTTCTCCGACTACGCAATCCTGTATCGCGGCAACCATCAGGCGCGCATCTTCGAGCAGATGCTGCGCAAGGAACGGATTCCGTACGTGCTGTCCGGTGGTCAGTCCTTCTTCGAGCGCGCCGAGATCCGTGACCTGATCGCCTGGCTGCGCCTGTTCGCCAATGATGACGACGACCCGGCCTTCATCCGCGCGGTCACGACGCCCCGGCGCGGGGTCGGTACGGGCAGCCTGCAGGCGCTGGGCACCTATGCCGGCGAACGCGGCCTGTCGATGTTCGCCGCACTCTTCGAGGTTGGCTTCGAAGCACGCATCGCCGCGCGCCAGCTCGAGCCGCTGCGCGAATTCGGCCAGTTCGTCAACCGGATGAACGAGCGTGCGGCGCGCGAACCGGCAGCGGAAGTGATCGACGACCTGCTTCGGGCCATCGACTACCAGGCGCATCTGTTCGCGACCTGGGATGACAAACAGGCGTCCAGCCGCTGGCAGAACGTCTGCGACTTCACCGACTGGCTGAAAAAGCGCGCCGAGGAGGATGAAGCGACGCTGCTCGCGCTGGCCCAGACCGTCACGCTGCTGTCGCAACTGGACCGGCGCGACGCCGATGCCGACGCGGTGCGCCTGACGACGATTCACGCCGCCAAGGGCCTCGAGTTCGCTCACGTCTTCGTCGTCGGCTGCGAGGAAGGATTGCTGCCGCATCGCGGCGATGTGGCGGCCGCGGACGGCGAGGACGCCGCCGCCCCCGGGGCCGGCGACGCGGCGCAGGAACGGCGCATCGAGGAAGAGCGTCGCCTGATGTATGTCGCCGTCACGCGCGCGCAGCGCAGCCTGACGCTGAGCTGGTGCCGCAAGCGCAAGCGCGGCAAGGAACATTTCACGCAGCTGCCGTCGCGCTTTCTCGCGGAAATGCAGCTCGAATCGGCCCCGTTGAAGCGTACGCTCGGCCGCGACGAAGGCAAGGCGCGACTGGCCGGGCTGCGCGCACTGCTGAGCGGCGGCTGATGCCGGTCTTTGGCCGAGTCGCGGGCATCGCGTTATTCTTCGTCTCTTCGAAAGCGAACAGGGAGGATCCCCCGGCTGGGGTATCAGGCGATGGGCTTGTTCTCACGCAATAAACCCGTGGTCTTCGAACCGCACGGCTACCGGCGACATCGTCGCTGGGGCATTCCGCGCTGGGCGGTGCTGCTGCTGTCGGGAATCGTGATCGGTGCCGGCGGGCTCTTCTACGTGCAGGAAGAATATCTGCCGCCGCGCCTCAGTCCGCTCGAGTCGCGCCAGTTGCAGACGCGCGTGCAGCAGCTCGAGGACGAACGGGCGCACTTCAAGGGCTCCCTCGAACAGACGCAGGAGCAGTTGCAGAAGAGCGAGGCCGATGTCGCCGGCCTGACGACCGAACTGACAACGGCGCAGGCCCGCATCGTCAGCCTGCAGCAGGACATCACGCTGTTCGAGGAAGTGCTGCCACCCGATCCGCGCAATGGTGCGATCAGCGTGCGTGCAGCCCGTTTCCAGGGGCGGGACGGAGAACTCGAATATCACGTCCTGCTGACCCGCGAAGCCCGCGCCGGAAAGAATTTCCGCGGAGTGATCGAATTTGCGGTTGCCGGAACACGTGCCGGCGGCGCGCAGGCGACGGTGGATCTGGAGCCGATCCGGACCGATCTGGCGTCCTATGAACATCTGCAGGGTCGCGTCGCCCTGCCCGCCGGTTTCGCGCCGCGCCAGGTCACCGTGCGCGTGCGCGAGGCGCCCGGCGGTTCGCAGCTGGGCATGCGCGTGCTGAACGTGCATTGAGGAGCACATGGAGCCGCAAGCCGCAGCAGGAAGGCTCGGCAGGAAGTGTCCGGGCACCGCGCGCAACGGAGTCACACGATGATCAGCCAGTGGGAAATGTTGCTGCGGATCCTGATCGCGGCGGTCCTCGGCGGCCTGATCGGACTCGAGCGCGACATTCACCGTCGTCAGGCGGGCTTTCGCACGCATCTGATCGTCGCCATGGCGTCGGCGACCTTCATGGTCGTATCGGCGCATTTCATCTGGTTCCAGCACTACGTTGCCGGGCAACTGGTCGAAGTCGACACTTCGCGGATTGCCGCTGCCGTCGTCACCGGCGTCGGCTTCCTCGGCGGTGGCTCGATCCTGCGCACCGGAGCGACCGTGCAGGGGCTGACGACGGCGGCCGCCCTGTGGCTGGTCGCGGCGATCGGCCTGAGCTGCGGCGCCGGGATGTATTACATCGGCGCGTTCGTCACGGCGCTCGGCCTGCTGTCACTGACCGCGCTGCGCCGCTTCGAGGACAAGCACCTGGTGCGACGCAAGGTCACGCTGCTGCTGGCGGCCGTTGCCAACCCGATCGACGTTGTCGTCACCGAACTGCGCACGCATGGCACACGCATCCTCGACGTCACGGAATACCGCAATGATCTGGTCAGCGAACGGGCGACCGTGTCATTCGACCTGCTGATCCCGGTGGACCTCGGCGCGCACGGCCTGATCAGCCGGCTCGAACGCATGGACGGCGTACGCGAAGTATCGGTGGGAGCCCCGAACACCTGATCGGGCCTGACGAGGCCTGACCAGACAATCTTCCGGGCTGCACGGCCCGGTCACCTCAGTGAGGTCTGAACTCTGCTCGCCCGGCCGGAACCGGCGGAGTCCTGCGAGCCGTCATCGCCATCCGGCAGGATCACTGCAGTCCGTCGATCATGTAGGCCACGGCGTTGCGCAACTCGTCATCGGTGAGCTTGCCGTTGCCGCCGCGCGGCGGCATCGCGCGGATGCCTTCGATGGCGTGCTTGTCGAGCACCGCAATGCCCTGTTCGAGGCGCGGCTTCCAGGCCTTGGCGTCGCCGTGCTTCGGTGCGCCGGCCACGCCGCTGTTGTGGCAGACGCCGCAGGTTCCGTTGTAGACCTTCTCGCCGGCGGCGAGATCGAAGCTTGCGCCGGAGGCGCCTGCGTCACCGGCCGGTGACGCTTCAGCCGCCGGAGATTCGGCTGGGGCGGCCGCTTGCGGCGCCGCAGCCTGTGCCGCCTCGGCCACTTTCGCCGCCTGATCCGCCGCCGCCTTCGTCGCTGCTTCGGCCTCGGCGGCCGCCTCCGGATCACCGGCGACGATCAGATGACCGACCGGCGCGATCCTTTTGGCGATGGCTTCCGGCGTCATGGCGTCGGCGCCCGCGCCCGTGCGGGTCGTCGTGTTCACCAGGCTGGCGATGGCCACCATGGCAATGACCGGAACCACAAAGGAGAGCACGATGATCGTGATCAATTGCCGCGGGCTCTTGATGAAGGACTGCTGTTCGTCGCTCATGTCGGTCGCTCCCGTGGTGGGTCGAAGCGTGATGGATCAAGGCAATGAATTATAGCCATCACGATTTCGATAGTGTCAGAGACCGTGCCAGATGCATGTCTGCGCCGTGCGCCTGCCACCTCAAACCGCCTGACAATCTGGTCCGCAACGCTCGTCCGGATCCGCCACCGGCCGGTCCTCGATCGGCTCGACATGCGTCATGATGCGCGTGCCGGTCTGCTGACAGACGGCCTGCTCGATGCGGTCGGCGAGCGCATGCGAACGCGCGACGCTCCAGGCACCCGGCACGTGCAGATTGACGTGCGCGAAGCGCGCCGGCCCCGAAACCCGCGTCTTCAGATTGGCGTAGCGGCATTCGGGCATGACCAGTTCGTCCAGGATCGCCTCGATGCGCGCAACATCGGCCGGACTCTGGGCCTCGTCCATCAGCCCGCCGATCGAACGGCGCAGCAGATACCAGCCCTCGCGCAGGATGTTCAGCGCCACCGCGATGGCCACCAGCGGATCGATCCAGCCCAGGCCGGTTGCACCGGCCAGCGCCACACCGGCGATCACGCCGATCGTCGTCCAGACATCGACCATCAGATGACGCGCATCGGCTTCGAGCGCGAGCGACCGGTGCGCATGCCCGACCCGCGTCAACACGCGCGAAACAAGAAAGTTGATGCCGGCCGACACCGCCGACAGCAACGCACCGAGCCCGAGTTCCCCGAGCGGCCGGGGATGCAGCAGCCGCTCGACGGCAAAGACGATGATCACCAGTGCCGCGACGAAAATCAGCGCCCCCTCGAAGGCGGCAGAGAAATATTCGGCCTTGCCATGCCCGAACGGATGATCTTCGTCCGCCGGAATCCGCGCATAGTGCACCATCGCCAGCGCAAAACTCGCCCCGGCCAGATTGACCAGGGATTCGAGCGCGTCCGACAGATAGCCGACCGAGCCGGTGAACCACCAGGCGCCCGCCTTCAGGGCGATCGTGGCCAGCGCGGCGAGGATGGACAGCAGCAGTGCCTGCTGGGGCGTGAGCGTGCGCATGGGATGCGGCAAGGATACCGGGCCTGACGGCGCGGGGAAACGCTTTCCCGGGCGGGTGACGGGATTTGGTGCGGTGGCTTATGTCGTAGAATGCGCGCTGCTGTCGGGGTCCTCTTCTGGACCCCATGCACCGCGCGCCCGTAGCTCAGCTGGATAGAGTACTGCCCTCCGAAGGCAGGGGTCGGACGTTCGAATCGTCTCGGGCGCGCCA
>JRYH01018722.1_pt1 | contig 10213 bp, 6 predicted proteins | sample 235351 | NCBI WGS metagenome assembly JRYH01 (sample SAMN03074221, study PRJNA261480) | activated sludge metagenome | biome: Wastewater Treatment Plant; feature: Wastewater; material: Activated sludge; isolation source: activated biomass of a wastewater treatment plant treating wastewater... ... | reverse complement strand
CACTCATGGTCCCTCGGTAACGAGGCCAGTCGAAGATCGTTTGGAGCGGCCATTGGCTAAGGATCTGTCCTGGTTGACTGCGACGTACCGCCCCGACGTGCTGATCGACATCGGGGCGAGCGATGGCGCCTATGGGAGCTTTCTGCAGAAGCAGTTCGGCGCGAGGGTCGTGCATGCGTTCGAGCCGATGCCTCAACATGCGTCGGCGCTGGAACAGCGCGGGTTCGTCCTGCACCCTGTCGCCCTCGCGGACCGGCCCGGCATGGTCGAGTTCTACGTCAATGGTTATGCGCCGGCTTCGTCTCTCCTGCCATTGACCAAACTGTGCATGGAGGCGTATCCGCAGACGGCGAGCGTGACGACGACCCGGGTGCGAAAGGCACGGCTGGATGACGAGCTACCCGAACCGCCCGCCGGCAGCATGATCAAGGTCGATGCACAAGGATACGAGCTGCCGATCATCCGGGGCGGCCGCCGCGTCTTCGAGGCGGCCGGTCTGGTCCTGATAGAGATGACGTTCCAACCGCTCTATGACGGTCAGGCCCTTTTCAACCGGGTCCATGCGGAACTCGACGCCCTGGGATATGATCTGACCGGCTTCCTCAGCCAGTCTGCCGGCCGGACGTCCAGCAGACCTCTCTTCGCTCATTGCGTCTACGAGAAGTCCGCCGGCGGGGCGCACCGCGGTGCGGGGCCGAAGCCATGAAAGAGATCATCATCCAGCCGCCCCGCGCCTTCGCCCGGATCGATCTTCGCGAGCTCTGGGCATACCGCGCCCTTCTGCGATCAATGGTGGCGCGGCGCCTGCGGACCGAATTCGACCAGCAGTATCTCGCCTATGTCTGGGCCGTGTTCCGGCCGCTGCTGATGGTTCTGCTGTTCTCTCTGTTCCGCAACTTGTCGGAGGCGCGTCTGGGCGTCGAGATTCCGTACGCTCTGTACGTCTATGGCGGCCTGATCCTGTGGTTCTTCTTCACCGAGGCCGTCCTGCAGACGGCTACCTCCGTGAAGCAGAACGCGGGATTGATCCAGAAGGTCTATTTCCCGCGGATCATAAGCCCGCTTGCCGCGATCATCGCGAATTTCGCGACCTTCGGCATAACGGCGGTGCCGCTCGCGATGATGATGATCTGGTACCAGGGGTTTCCCGATTGGCACATTCTGCTGCTGCCGCTGGTCCTCCTGCAGATGGCGCTGCTCGTATTCGGGATCGGGTGCATTTTCGCGGCGCTGGGGCTGGCCAGCAACGACTGGGACCGCTTCCTCGGCTTCGTCCTCTATATCGGACTGTTCGTGTCGCCTGTCATCTACTCGCCTGCAATGCTGCCTGCGGCCGCGCAACCGTTCTATGCGCTGAACCCCATGGTGGGACCGCTGATGGCCTTCCGCGCGACATTGTTCCAGGGCTCCCCTTGGCCCGAATGGGAATGGTACCTCTCCTGCGCGTTCACGGTCATGGTTGCCGTCCTGGGCCTGGCAATGTTCCAGCGGGCCGAGAAGCACATCGTCGACAGGCTGTGACGCATGAACGAGCCTGCCATCATCGTCGACGGGCTGGGTAAGCGCTATCACCTCGGGCCGACGGGCGCTCAAGGCCATTTCTGGCGGCGGTTCGCGCGGGATTCGGTGGACCGGCTGCGCGGGCGTGCGCCCCGGACGGCGAAGATCCACTGGGCGCTGAAGGACGTCAGCTTCACTGTCCGACACGGCGAGCGCGTCGGGATCATCGGCCGGAACGGCGCAGGGAAATCCACCCTGCTCAAGATCCTGTCGCGGGTCGTCTATCCGACGACGGGACGCGCGCTGATCCGCGGCCGGCTGACCTCGCTGCTCGAGGTGGGCACCGGCTTCAACGACAATCTGAGCGGCCGCGAGAACGTGTTCCTGAACGCTTCGCTTTACGGTCTCACACGGCCGGAGATCGAGGAGCGCTTCGACGACATCGTCGCCTTTTCGGAGATCGGCCGGTTCATCGACACGCCCGTCAAGAACTACTCGAGCGGCATGAGAATGCGGCTCGCCTTCTCGGTGGCCGCCCATCTCGATCCGGACATCCTGCTGCTTGACGAAGTCCTCGCAGTGGGAGACATGTCTTTCCAGCGGAAATGCCTCGAGCGAGTGGATGATCTCACATCGGGTGGTCGGACGCTCTTTTTCGTATCGCACAGCATGGATGCGATCGTACGCTATTGCGATCGGTGCTTGTGGCTGGACGATGGAAGTGTGCGAGCCGATGGCGACGTGCAGGCGGTCGTCTCTCAATACGTGGAAGCCGTTCTGAAGGTTCGACCCCGGCGCGCGACAGTAGCCGCGGAGTTGCCCACGGCAAGTCAGGCGACTTTCCCGGCTACAACTGCGCAGCCGAACCTGGCCATCTCGGCTGGAGCATCTCCATTGCCCAGTTCCGAAGGCGGCGGGGTGAGTGGTGAAGCAGCCACACTTCTTGAGGCGAAGATCATTTCATCCGATGGACAGCTCGCCAGTCTGGTGTTGGCCTCGGAGAGGGTCGGGGTGCAGTTCAGCTATCGAGTGTTCCGGCAGGGAATCTATACTCCGACGATCAGCCTTCAATGTCCCCAGGGGACTCTGGTCTTCTGGTCCGTGCCGCCGTCGCGGGACATTGAGCTATATCGGCTGGCGCGAGGGGACTACTCGGCTATCGCTTGGATCCCCGGCGACCTTCTGAACGTCGGCACATACACTGTCACCGTTGGTGTTGTGGACCCAAGCGCGGCACCAATGCAGCGCCATTTCGTGCACGAACAAATCCTTTCGTTCCATTGTGTCGATTCTTCTCAAGAGGACGGGGCGAGCGGCATACTTCCCCGAAGGTTTCCGGGGCCGCTGCGGCCTCGTTTGGATTGGACGATGGAAGCTCGGTTCGAAATGCCGTTGCCGCGCTTCCTGACAGATAGAACCGTGAAGCTGTCCGTGGACACATCAGGCTTCTGCAACGCCCGATGCGCCTATTGCCCCTGGCCTATGATGGAGAAGAGCCGAAAGGTTATGGACCTCGACGGCTTTCGCACGCTGCTAGATCGGTTCGAGAACTTCCGGTTTGAGGAGTTTGCCCTCAACAGCATAAACGAGCCTTTTGCCGACCGTACAATCCTCGACAAGCTCGAAATTCTGATAGGAAGCGGGCTTGCAATGGACAAGCTTTTCTTCAGCAGCAACTGGCTGCTCCCGAAACCGGATCAAATCGACAGGTTCGTCGGTCTGGTAAGCAGGGCGGTCGAGGGAGAGCGTACCAGGTCTGTCAGTGTCAACGCGACGATTTCAGGCATAGACCATCACACGTATGACAATCTCCAGGCGGGCCGAGAGCTTCCGGCCACACTCAATCCCTACAGGCAGCTCGATTTCGACAAGGCAAAGGCCAATGTGGTAGCGCTCGCCAGACGGCTGGCCGACAGAGTTCCGGGCGCGCCAGTCGTCTTGAACATAAAGGCTTACGGTTTCCTGTTCTCCGTCGAAGAGTATCGGGGCTTTTGGCAGGAGACCCTCCGTGAGGCCGGGGTGGATGAACGGTTTCTGTCGTCGCGAGTCAAGATTCTGCTGAATCACGGCTTCACCAGTTTCGCCCGGAGCGATCATCACGACGATGACGTGCCGCGCCGGTGCACGATGAACTGGCTGTGGAAGGAGCTCGTTGTTGGGCCTGGACTGGATGTGGGGCTTTGCTGCCATGAGGGAGCCCACGCTGTGACCGTCGGCAATCTCGGGACCTCGAGTCTTGCCGAGATCGTCGCCGGCGAAGCTTTCAGGGAGCAGTACCGCATCGTGAGCGGCCAAGAACGGCCAGGCGACGGCCATCCTTGTTCGACTTGCGAGTTCTATTTGCCGGACGATAAATCGGGATGAGCACGCTGCTGAGTTTCGATCAACCTTACTACATTGAAATCAATGAAGCGCGCTGGAGTACGGTGGCGCGGATTCTATCCGGACTGCCCAGCATGCGTTCCTGCATAGATGTCGGCTGCGGACCGGGTTGGTTCAGCCACCACCTCGTGCAGAGCGGATACAATGTGCTCGGTGTCGATGGACGTCCCGAGCTGGTCGAACTGGCCAGGCAGCGTGTGCCAAAAGCTTTGTTCTGCACGGCTGATGTGGCGAATCAGGACGCGATGAAGGTGCTGCCGCCGGCCGACTTGGTGTTCTGTTTCGGGTTGCTGTACCACCTCGAGAATCCATTCTCGACCGTACGCAGTCTGTACGGGTTGACGCGACAACACCTGCTTATCGAGACTCAGCTGGCGCCCGACCCCGGTCCGGTGTTTCGGCTGGTAGCGGAAGGGCGGAATGAGACTCAAGGCCTGAATTTCGTTGCCGTCATTCCGTCCCGGGCTGCTTTGATCAAGATGCTGTATTGCGCGGGGTTTGGTTGCGTCGAACGCTATACCGGGCGAACGGAACACCCGGACTTTCTTGATCTGCCGGACCGTATGCATCGCCGCGAGATCTTTATCTCCAGCGCCAATGCTACCGGCCTGCCGGAATTTATCGTCGAGCCAGAGCCCGTCACTCCGAAGATCGACTACAGCCGGTCTACCGGCCAGCTGGGAAGTTAGCCATATCTCAGTCGCAGGAGGACCCGGCTAGGGACAGATTCTTCTCCGCACTGACATTCGCGGACTCCGGAGCGAACTCGTTCCTCACAGCGACCAGGAGTTCCAGGATGCAGGGGTTCCGATGCTTCTCCCCGACGGTCCAGCGGGCACGATTCCGGGGCGACCAGTCCTGGATGACTTCGAACTGGCCATCGCCGATTCGATGGAAGAACAGATAGAGCCGACGTGATTCGCCTCCGCCGACCTCCGCCGACAGCTCGATCACATCGCCGGCGGCCAGTATGTCCGTGGGTTCCACGTGCAGCGAGACGGACTCGATGGGGCGGAGCGCCCGAGCTGCTTCGCCGGGGCTGACGAACACCCCCTTCATCGTCCAGTTCGAAAACTCCCGCAGCGGGCCTGCTATCTCGAAGAGCTCGAACGGGGCCAGCCGCCTAGTGGATGGCCGCAGCGCATCGCTCAGGACGAAGGGTCTCGGGAGCTGGGTTCGGGCGGCTGGAACCGGTGTCAGCTGAAGTTCCGGATGTCCGATATTGAGCTCCCGGAAGATGATGCCAAGCATGTCGCGGTGGTGCGTGATCTCGTCCGAAACGGTCAGCGGACCCCGGTTCTCCAGCGGCTTGATCGCGAGCACCGGCTGGGCATAGGCGATGAGTGNNNNCGTGCTCCGAGCCATGCCCAGCCCCGTTTCGGCCTGGAGGACGATCAGCGTCCGGTCGTAAACCCCGATCTCCTTCAGCCGTTTCACCAGCATACTCAGAAGCCGGACGGCGCAACCGGCCTGCTCGACGTAATTCGCCCAAGTCGGCTCGGCGCCGCCGCTCCGTATGCCGATCCAATCGATCTGGCAGTCTCTGCGCAGCAGGAAGGGTTTATGCGGGGGGTAGAAGTGTAGGAACTTGTATACGGGTCTGCTGCTGGTGACTGCCAGATCGTTGGCGAGAAGGAAGCCGAAATTCCGCGACAGGACGACATCCTTCTCAATAGGAGACAAGGAATCGACCGAGAGTCCTTCGTTACTTCCGCTCATCCTCGACAGAAGAAGGCGGCCCTCATTGTAGATTGCAGGCTTGGCGAAGCTGGGGGTCAGGCGGAAAAGAGAGAGATCGGCCAGCAGTGCAAAGCTGCCCGTCGAGGCCCACCATTCCGCGGTAGCGGCCCCCTCGCGCCCTTGTTGGCCCAGATCCTTCAGCACATCCACATTCGCCTGGATGACCGTGCAGGGATAGGTCGCCTGCTCGCAGAAGAACCGGCCCGGCTGAAGCGCGCTGACCGCGAAGCCCTCCTTCTGGAGGCGCGCCATTATGCTGTCTTCCGCCATCCACCTGCGGATCAGGTCGAAGGCAGTCTGTTCGTCGTCTGCATGCTCCTGGAAATACAAGTGGCCGGTCAGGATGGCGGGAAGGGACAGGCTGGTCCAGTTCGAGTACCCGCCATGTTCTGCGTAATGGACGAAACCTTCGAGCTCGTCCCGGACGGTCGGCGTCGTCTGCAGGATTTCGCTGAAGACGTCTGCTTGGAGCGAGTCGAACATGACATGCAGCACATTCAGCGAGGGCGACAGCTCGAGCAGGGCCGCCAGAGCTCCTGCCCCGTCCGACCCGACTTCGGAGGCAGCCAGTCCCTCCGGGCTTTCGACGGTATCCAGGTAGTGGGTCGCAGGCAGGGCGGCGGACGCGAGCGCCCAGATCAGGATCGCGCCCGCGACGAAGCCGCCGTTCTCGACGATGCGGCGCCTGAAGAGGACGGCGAGCCCAAAGATGGCGGCGAGCGCTGCGATTTCGAGCGCGGCCCGGGCGGCGGGTACCTGGTACTCGTGAAATCCTCCATCGATGACGGTCCCCGCGGACGAGGAGAACACTTGGCTGACGATCAGGCCGGCGGTGGAGCAGCAGAGATAGAGGACCAGAAGACTGGACGAAAATCCGGTGAGCCAACTGACAAGCCCGGCGAGGCATGCCCCGATCAGGAACAGTCCGACAAAGGGCAGCAGGAGTGATAATGCCGGCTCGGCGAACTCCGCGGCATTGGGCCCATAAATCGAGACCGGCGGGACGATCAGCATGACGAAGCTGAGTGTCGCCCCGGCGATGAAATGGGTCATTCCTCTGCGCATGAACATGGAATGCCTCCACGACGAAAGACCGTCAATACTACCGATCGCTCGCACTCCCCAACCGTCCAGCGCGCACGATTGCGGGGCGACCAGTCCTGGATGACCTCGAACTGGCCATCGCCGATCCGATGGAAAAACAGATAGAGGCGACGTGGTTCGCCTCCATCGACCTCCGCCGACAGCTCGATCACATCGCCTGCGGTCAGTATGTCCGTGGGATCGACGTGCAGCGAGACGGACTCGATGGGGCGGAGCGCCCGAGCTGCTTCGCCGGGACTGACGAACACCCCCTTCATCGTCCAACTCGAAACTCCCGCAGCGGGCCTGCCATTTGGAAGGGCTAGCCGTTTGGGTGGCGGCACCTTGTCGGAGCTCAGCTTAGTCGTCGAGCTCGATTTCTTCGTCCAGGATCCATTCCCCATTGAGGAGCAGGTACCGTGCGGCCCTCGTGGCGACCCGCGGATCCAGGCGGGTGGTTGCAATGAAGACATTCGGACGAGACGTCCCGCCATCCAGATCCTGGATGGGCGTCCCATCGAACTCCGGGTTCTCAAGACCAAAGTGGCGAAGGATGGTGGGAGCTATGTCCACATTCTGGACCGGCAGGTCCGACACATGGAACTGTCGGTCTCCTGGCCATTTGACCAGGAGGAGCGCCGAAGAAAACAGATCGATGACGTAGGTCGAGTAAATGGTGGCGTCATGGTTCTGAAGCTGAAACAGATACTCTGGATCCAGCCGCTCAGGCATTACTGAAGACGCCAGTGTGTCGTTTACTGCGAACCGCCATTCTTCAGGATTGCTGGTCTCCGGCAATAGCCCGTGGTCGGATTGGATGACGACGAGCGAGTTTTCGAGCTTGTCGAGCTCACGAAGCCGTGCGATCAGGCGTTCGGCGATCCGTGTCGCGCAGGCGGCGGCCTCCGTAAGCGGCACCCGCGTCTTCTCGGCAAGGAATTCGCACTCACCGTTCGTTACGCGCGGCCCGTGTGGAAACATGCCGTGCCAGAATACGTATTGCCCGGACCGAGGGCGGACGGCTTCGTCCTTCAGCAGACGTTCGAACTGCTTAAGGCCATGGATCTGGTAATCTATACCAAGCGCCCCTAGATGGGCCAAGGCATCTGCCTCTACAGGGTCAAGGAAGCCGTACATGATTCGGCTGACCGAGAAGCCTTGCGTCAACTCGTCTCCGGCAAAGGGCATTCCAGTTGTTGTTCCCTCCGGGTTGAGAAGGGCCCGAACCGAGTTCGGCATCAGCTTCAGGAACCACAGGTCCATCGTCGTGAGCAGGAAGATGTCGCCGCGATCATCACGAAAAAGGTTCTCCATCGCATAGCAATAGGTGGCTGCGTCAATGCACCATCCGTTTAGGAAGGGATACAGGGAGAGTCCCACGCCAGCCAGGGCCATATCCTTCCAGACACCCTCGCTTGGCGCTCTCTCGTAGAAATCCTGAAACCTTCCACCACTGAGATATTTGCTCCGCAGCATCCCGGGGACCGAGGCGGCCGTGCGTGGATAGTTCGAGTTGAAGTGTCGGTATAAGGTGAAGCCGGAGAACATTTCGGGATCCCGCACCGTCCCCAGAAAATACTCCTGAGGGTATGAATCGAGGATCAGATGGTAGACGTTTCCTTTCAAGATAGTGCTCGTCGCAGGAGCATATACTTTATTGCTTGAATAATTTCCGATATAACGATACTCGACGTCGTCGAGCACAAAGGCGACATGAGAATACGCAGTCCACAAAATAAGAACTAGGACGTAAATAGCAGTGCCGAAGCTCACGCCGAGCATCGGCAACTTCGCCAGAACAAAAATCAGTGCAGCGGCAAGCAGGAGATCGATTCCGACCGGAACAATAAGGGGAATGCCTTCGGCGTCGACCATCGGCCGGATCGCGTCCGAAACGACCAGGAACGCAGCAACTCCGCACGAGATACGCAGCAGCCCGGTCGTCTTTCGCCGTTTGTAACTGCGGATGCAAGCTGCTGCAATGGCGGCTGATGAGACAAAGAACGCGGCAAGGAAGTAAAGGGCAAGACGGGGGTTGTATAAAAGGCGATCCACATTTGCGCTGATGACGTCATGCGGGAACAGCAGGAAAATCACTGCCGGCAAGGAGCATGCCGCTATGGCGATGAATTTATGCCCAAGGGGAGCGGGTTCTCTATAATTCACATCTAGTCTCTATTTATTTTTTCTAGTTTTGTTATACACACCTCTGATCCCCCGGACTTATCGATTCAATCAAGCCATAGTAGCTTCTGTTTGGACACCCGGCTGGTATTCGCCTCGGCCATCCGAGTGCGTGGGGACTCAATGTAGCTTCGGAACGGTAGCAGAAGAGATCGAAGGGCGGCGCGGGTCGCGGTGCATTTCTGGGGTAGTCCTTCTGGGCGCGTTCGAGAACGCCGCTCGGCACGGTGCTTGTCCACAACGCGGGAAGTCTTGCCTTCTGGTCAAGCGACGTAGGCACGCGAGCACCACGAGAACATCGGCTCCGGCCGCGACCTTCGCGATGCTCTGCTACGACACTTGATCCTCGGAACTATGACCGTATCCGCTCCAACGTACAACGCGACAACCGGGTCGCGGGGTGTTTCCCTTGCGTGCAGGAGAGCGGCAGGGACCGGTTCTACTGACGGAGCGGCGTAAAATACGCTCGGTCTCTTCCTTCCATGTAGCTACGGCCCCATGTGGCTGCCCGAGACAATCGCGCCCTTATGCCGGCCCTACCTTCCGGGATCGGCCTGGGGCGGCCGCGGCGTTTCGGCCAAGCCATGCAGGGACAGCCTGGGCGCCGATCCGCTTCAGCGATGCTGGCCGCTAGTCCACGGATGCCGGCCGAGATTGATGCTGCGCGGCAACATGGTTGAAGNNGCTACCACTTGCGGATGGCAAAGCCGACGCCGTACCCGACTTCGTCATAGGTCCAGGCCGAGAAGCGCCGGTCATCGCAGATGATCCGACGCCACACATCGCGCAGGCCCATATGCTTGGGGTGGCAGACATCGTCGAACACGATGGCTCCGCCGATCGAAAGGTGCGGCAGCACATCGCACAGATCGTCCGCCGCGCCGTGCTCGCTGTGATCCCCGTCGACGGTGATGAGATCGAAGAAGAAATCGTGTCGGGCTTCGAAGAACGCCGGGACGGTCTCGTGCGAGTTGCCGTCGACGAACTCGCGAGGCCCGGTGTGGCCCACCTTGTCGAGCTCCTGCTCGACGAGCTGCGGTCCGGGATTCTCCATGCCGGCATAATTGGCTACCCACATGTCGAACATGGCGAGCTCGACGGCCGGGACCCGGCTGGCCACGGCGCAGACGCTGCGGCCACGCCGGACGCCTATTTCCAGATACCGTCGCGGCTTGAGCAGATCGGCGAGCCCGATCAGCACGGTCACGATGTCCGCAAAGCCCCACTTGTCACCGAACCGGTCGAGACCGTCGCGGTAGAAACTCTTCATGTAGTCCGAGTAGGCATCCGGTTCCAACTGCTCGAGGAGCCGCAGTGCCTCCCG
>JRYH01002014.1_pt1 | contig 10267 bp, 7 predicted proteins | sample 235351 | NCBI WGS metagenome assembly JRYH01 (sample SAMN03074221, study PRJNA261480) | activated sludge metagenome | biome: Wastewater Treatment Plant; feature: Wastewater; material: Activated sludge; isolation source: activated biomass of a wastewater treatment plant treating wastewater... ... | reverse complement strand
TCATCTGCCCGCCGTTGCGCCCGGACGCGCCCCAGCCGATCCGCCGCGCCTCCACGATGACGACCGTATAGCCGCGCTCGGCAAGGCTCAGCGCCGTCGCGACCCCTGAGAACCCGCCGCCGACGACGCAGACATCGGCCTTCACCGCACCCTCGAGCACAGGGTAGCGCGTCGCGTCGTTGGCCGTCGCGGCGTAGTAGGAGTCGATGTGCGAATGAGGCATGCCGCGAATTCCGTGTGTCACTCAAGATTGGAGCGCGTTCCTAATGCGCACATCCGCGAAGCGACCCTATACCGGAATCGCGGAAGGAGGCGCCCCTCTCCTTCATATAAGCGGCGATGGGGAGCACCTGAAAATAACCCACCGCCTCCCAACGTTAGGGCGATCACGGCCAGCATCGGAAGACGAAACCATGAAGAACGCCATTCTCTCCCTTCTCTCGTCCGCCCGTCATTTCCGCCATCTCACCGCCAGCTCATAGACGAGCAGCACGGTAATCAGGATCGAAACCAGGATCAGAAGTCCTGCATCCAGATAGTCGGGCAGAAAATCTAAGAACCCTCCGGAAATGAACGGCCGCGATTGCTCCGTCTTGCCGATCAGCTTGCGAATGGCATCGGACGACTGGAACAAGGCCTGCGCGACACTGAAGAAGGTCACGATCGCCAGTCGCCTGTTCAAGCGATTGTCACTCTCCTGGCGAACGTCCTCACTCTCCTGACGGATCTTACTCCTCACATCCTCGAGCGTCTTCTCGAGCCGCCCCAGCACCTGCTCCCAATACTCACGCCGCGGAACGGTACCGCGAACGCGCTCGACCTGATCGTAGAAAGCCCGCTCCGTATCGTATCGGAACACGTTGAACAGAGTATGCTTCTGAACCTCTTCGAACACCTTGAGCCGAAATTCCAGGAACTCCGAAAGCGCCGCCTTGGACCCACTGTCCCCCATAGCTAGAAACTGCGAGGAATTGAGACCCGATGCGGAGAGCCGTTCCAGGAGCTGGGAGAGCTTCTGCTCGAAGAGCTTGCTAAGAGACTCATTGTGGAACGTCATGAGGTGGACCAGGAAAATGTAGGGGCATGTGCCGATATGCTCATGCCCCGTCTCCAGACTTCGCGAGCGCGACACGACCTCGACGATCGAGTTCGGTGTCGCATAGAGCACGAAGTGATCCGGTGCCTCACCGGACTCCGCCAAGGGATAGATGGGATCGGTCCCGTCCCGGACCTCCGACGTATCCTGCCTGAGAAAATCGATGATGTTCTGGAAAAATCCCGAGAGAAAATAATAGTCGAGTTTGACCGGATCGACGGCGTTCAACGCAGAAACCGGAAAACGGTTGGAGGATAAACCGGAGGTCGTGAGCGACTCGAAATCAGAAATTCCGTTTCGCGCCGCCGGCGAAAGGAGATCGAAAAAGTAGGGGTCCTTGAGCACCACAAGAATGCGACGATCCGGAAGCTGCGGCGCCTGGCCCGCGCCTCGCGAAAAGAAGCGATCCCACCAGTCTCCGCAACGCTCTACACCGAGCTTGGCAAACAGGTCCATCGCCTGCTCGTTGAACTTCTCGATGACGAAATCCCAGAACCTCTGGCGTCGTTCATCCGCCCTACAAACGATGCCTCTCTCTCTGGCCCACTGGGTGCCCTCCTTCTCGAAAACGAGCTTCTGGATCAGCGACAGCGTATAATAATGGCGTGCATCATGCGCATAATCGAGCTCCAGCGAGAGGTGGTACGAGAGCGAGCCGTTGGAGTGGACGTACCAGAAAATCCGGCAAATCGCGGGGAACTCGCCGGTGCCCTCGAGATCCAACTCGAAGGCTTTTCCCTCGGTCTCCCAGCTGATGTGCTGGGGAATCTCCAGGACCAACTGCTCATTGATATTGACGGTCCCCGCTATGCTCGGTGCATCGACCAGGAACTCGTCCACGAACAAGTGGCGCTTACGATCGGCAATATCGTCGAACAGCGGCTCGATCGCTTTCGAAAGGGCGCTCGAACCCTGATAATTCTTCAGCTCATGCCGGTTCTGCGGCTCCCATGCCGAGCCGAGACATTTCTGAAGCGTGTCGTTGCCGATGGCGATGGAAAGCGTCCAAAAGGCCTTGCCTAGCTGCGCGCGCGCCTCGTCCTGCACTGTCGCCCCCTCATAATCCCCGGCGGCGAGACTATTCCGGACGTTGGCCCGGCTCAAACTGAATCCCGACGTGCAGAGTAGGAGCACACAACCGGCTATGCGCCCGCGCCGCCTAACAGCGGAACGGAGGCGCCCAAGTGCGAGAGGTCGCCAAGCTGATTCAATTGCCGCGACGCCACCTTGGAGGAGGCCAGATCCTCGCCCTTGAGAACGGAGATGGCAAAAAACTTCCTCAGGTGCTCACGGACCAGGATCGGATCGATCGCATCGCCATCGGCACCGATCACCGCCAGGATCAACCCCCCGTCCGCATCCTTTTCCGCATCGAGCGGCGGTTGCTCGTAAGCGAAATCCAGGATCTTGGCGCCGAGCCGATGCCAGATCAAAAGCCGCGTCTCTTGGCTGAGACCGGCATGGCGCGCGTCGGTCTCCTGGTCCTCTTCGGAGAGAACCCGCGGATTGTTCTGCTCCATGAAGAGATACGTCGCGACAGCGCCTTTGACGTCCAGCAACTGGCGCGCCGCGTCGGCGGTGAGCCCGATCAGATCCCGAAGATAGCCCCTGCGCCGGAACGCGGCATGGACATAGGCATAGTTGACATGGATCGAGAGGATGGCCTCCCCGATGGGGAAGCAAATGGCGTTAACGCCGCCCACAACATTCCCTGCCGCGTCATCGGCGACCAGAATAAATTCGCGGAACGGACCGTATTGCGCGGCAAGCCGGCTGTAGGCGGGATCGAAATTCTGCGCGAGACAGGCCCGGATGCCCTCGTGGGATTCTTTCTCGTTGGGCAACACGAAAGCGTCATCATAACCCGAAAGAAATTCGGCGACGATTGCGTCGGCGGGATCGATTGATATTCTGGCCCGCAATCGGGCATGATCCAATTTCAACTCTTCGGCCAAACGTCGTCCCTCAGTCTGAGCAAGCGCGCTAGATAAGTTGATTTACGGCCACCACGCAAGAGCACCGATAGGCACATGACAGCCGACAACGGCAGCAACGACACGAGCGCGCCCACGCATGGCCTCGGCCTCCCTCACGACATGGGAGCAGCCGCCAGCGGCTTTACGGTCGGCACGGATCCCGAGCACCTGCCGGCCTGGCTCACGCATCATCGCATCGAGGAGGTCGACTGCGCCGTCCCCGACATCGCCGGCGTCGCCCGCGGCAAGACGATGCCTGCCGGCAAGTTCGTCAAGCTCGACCCGGTGCACCTGCCGATCTCGATCTTCCATCAGACGATCACCGGCGACTACGTCGGCTTCGAGGAGGACGGCCAGGCGCTCTATGCCGAGAGCGATCTCCTCATGGTGCCGGATCTTTCGACCATCCGCCCCGCGCCCTGGGCGTCGAGCCCCACGGCCCAGGTCATTCACGACGCCACCTGGCAGAACGGCGCCCCCGTCGAGATCGCGCCGCGCTCCGTCCTGAAGCACGTGCTTTCGCTCTATGAGAAAGAGGGCTGGCGTCCGGTCGTCGCGCCTGAGCTCGAGTTCTACCTGACCAAGACCAACCCCGATCCCGATTATCCGCTCGAGCCGCCGACGGGGCGCTCCGGCCGGGCCGGCGCGGGACGGCAGGCCTACAGCCTCGGCGCGGTCGACGAGTACGACAAGATCGTCGACGACATCTACGACTACGCCGAGCGCCAGTATCTCAAGATCGATACGATCATCCAGGAAGGCGGCGCCGCCCAGCTCGAGATCAACCTGATGCACGGCGACCCGATCGATCTCGCCGATCAGGTGTTCCTGTTCAAGCGCACGATCCGCGAGGCCGCCTTCACGCACAACTGCTACGCCACCTTCATGGCCAAGCCGCTCGCCAATCAGCCCGGCAGCGCCATGCACATCCATCAGAGCATCGTCGACGCCAAAACCGGCCGCAACATCTTCACCGACGAGGCGGGCGGGCCGACGCCGCATTTCTATCACTTCCTCGCCGGGCAGCAGTGCTACCTCCCCGCCGCCACCTGCCTTCTCGCGCCCTACGTCAACTCCTACCGCCGCCTGGTGCCGGGCGGGGCCGCGCCCATCAACGTCGAATGGGGCAACGACAACCGCTCCGCCGGCCTGCGCGTGCCCTTTGCGCCGCCGGCCGCGCGCCGCGTCGAGAACCGCCTCGCCGGCTCCGACGCCAATCCCTATATCGCCATCGCCGCAAGCCTCGCCTGCGGCTATCTCGGCCTCAAGAAGGCGCTGGCCCCGCGCGAGGCCGTGATCGGCAACGCCTACCGCAACGACCATCAGCTTCCACGCGGCCTCCTCGAGTCCTTGACCGAGTTCGAGGCCTCGAAGGAGCTGCACGAGGTCCTGGGCACGCGCTTCTCGCACGTCTACCTGTCGCTCAAGCGCAGCGAGTTCGAGGAGTTCATGCGCGTCATCAGCCCCTGGGAGCGCGAGCATCTCTTGCTCAGCGTCTGAAACGGGGTACTCTTTCGTAGGATGGCCGCCCGGGATCGACGGGGGCCGCAAGCAAGGATAGCCCGAAGGTGAGACCGATCGACCGCGCATCGAAGACCCGCAAAGCGGAGCGTCTCGAGCTATGCGCCCGCGTCGGCTTCACGCCGCCTTTCTGAGGCCGCCGCCGGCGCCAGCCCCTGAGGCCCTCACGCCTCATCCCGTCCGATCCGCGCGTCCGTTCAAGGTTCCGCGCACATCCTGCGAAACCGCGGCCCGCTCGCACTTGGAGACCTCCCATGCCGCCCGCCCCCGTCAAGAACAGCACCGCCGAGTGGCGCGATCTCGACGCCCTGCATCATCTCCACCCGTTCACGAACCACGCCTCGCTCCGCGGCGGCGGCGCGCGCATCATCGTGAAGGGAGAAGGCCCCTACGTCTGGGACAGCGAAGGCCATCGCATCCTCGACGGCATGGCCGGTCTCTGGACGACGAACGTCGGCTACGGCCGCAGCGAGCTGGCCGACGTCGCGCGCGAGCAGATGCTGGAGCTGCCGTTCTACAATACGTTCTTCCGCACGACGCACCCGCCGGTCGTCGCGCTCTCGAAAAAGCTCGCCGAGATCACGCCCCCGCACATCAACCAGGTGTTCTACGGCTCGTCCGGCTCGGAAGCGAACGACACCGCCATCCGCCTCATCCGCCACTACTGGCACCTCAGGGGCGAGCCCAAGCGGCGCCTCATCATCTCCCGCAAGAACGCCTACCACGGCTCAACGATCGCCGCGGGCTCGATGGGCGGCATGTCCCACGTCCATGATCACAGCTATCCGGTCTACGACGGCTTCCGCCACATCATGGATCCCTGCTGGTTCGACGAGGGCCGCGACGGCGAAAGCCTCGAAGCCTTCGGCCTGCGTGCCGCCCGCGCGCTCGAGGAGGAGATCCTGGCCGCAGGGCCCGAGAACGTCGCCGCCTTCGCCGCCGAGCCGGTGCAAGGAGCGGGCGGCGTCAAGATCGCGCCGCCCTCCTATTGGAAAGAGATCCAGCGCATCGTCGACACCTACGGCATCCTGCTGCTGGCGGACGAGGTCATCACCGGCTTCGGGCGCCTCGGCACGTGGTTCGCCTCCGACTACTACGGCATCCGGCCCCATCTCATCACCTTCGCCAAGGCCGTGACGTCCGGCTACCTGCCGCTGTCGGGCCTCCTCGTCGACGACACCATCGCCGCGACACTGATGGCCCACGACGACGACTTCAACCACGGCTATACCTTCTCCGGCCACCCCGTTGCCTGCGCCGTAGCGTTGCGCAACCTCGAGATCATGGAGCGCGAGAAGCTGGTCGCCCGCGTCGCCGACGAGGGCGCCCCCGCCCTCGCCCGGCTGCTCGCGAAGTTCGAGGACCACCCGCTCGTCGGCGAGGTGCGCTCCGTCGGCCTGATGGGCGCCATGGAGCTCGTCGCCGACAAGCGCACGCGCCGCCGCTTCGACAACCCCGGCCGCGTCGGCCTCATCTGCCGCGACCACTTCTTCCGGGAAGGCTTCATCATGCGCGCCGTCTTCGACACCATGGTCTGCGCGCCGCCCCTGATCTGGGGCGAGGAGCAGTTCGCCGAGGCCGAGCGCGCGATCCGCAAGGCGCTCGACCTCACGCTGGCCGACGTCGCCGGAGAGATCGCCGCATGAGCCGCACCCGCCCGATCGTCATCATTCCCTGCGACACCAAGGTGATCGAGGGCCTCACCTTCGACGCCGTCGGCCGCAAGTACTCGGCAGCCGTGGCGGAGGCCGCCGAGTGCCAGCCCCTGCTCGCGCCGTTGGGCCCCAGCATGCTCGACCTGAACGGCCTCCTCGACATCGCCGACGGCATCCTGCTCTCGGGCGCCGTCTCGAACGTGCACCCGAGCCGCTACGGCCTCGACGAGCCGCCGTTGAACGCCGACGCCCTCGACCACGAGCGCGACAGCCTCACGCTTCCGATCGTGCGCGAGGCGATGACCCGCAAGATGCCGCTGTTCGCCATCTGCCGCGGCTTCCAGGAGCTGAACGTCGCGCTCGGCGGCACGCTGGACCAGGCCGTGCATACGGTCTCCGGCCGCAACGATCATCGCGAGCCCTCGGGCCTTGCCGTGACAGACCGCTTCGGCCCCGCCCATCCGGTGACGCTCTCGGGCGCACTCAAGAGCTGGATCGGCAAGGACGAGATCGTCGTCAACTCGCTGCACTGGCAAGGCATCCAGCGCCTCGCCCCGCCCCTCACCGCGGAAGCCCACGCCAAGGACGGGCTGATCGAGGCCGTGCGCGGCCCCGACGATCATCCCTTCCTGTTCGGCGTCCAGTGGCATCCCGAATGGCAGACCCGGCACAACACCGCCTCCATCGAACTCTTTCGCCGCTTTGGCGACGCCGTCAGACACGCGAACGCAAGTGGTCTCGCAGCATGAGCACATACGTCACCGCCGACGAGGCCAAGGATTTTCTCGCCGCCAATCCGGCTGTCCGCTGGATCGATCTCTTCACGTTCGACCTCAATGGCATCGCGCGCGGCAAGCGCTTCCGCCGCGAGGATCTGCCCGCCATCGTCCGCAACGGCCTGATGATGCCGGTCTCGGCCTTCATCATCGACCCGCGCGGCAACTGCGTGGCCGAGACGGGACGCCTGTGGGAGACTGGCGATCCGGATGTCCCCGCCCGCCTCCTGTCGGGCACGCTCGCCCCTGTCGCCCTCAACGGCGCCACCCACGCCCAGGCCGTCATGCATCTCGAGACGGACGGGCACATGTGCGCCCGCTCCGTGCTGACGCGCCAGGTCGCGCGCATGGCGAAGGAGGGCCTCACACCCGTCGTCGCCGTCGAGCTCGAGTTCTACGTCACGCGCTCCGGCCCCGACGGCGCCTTCACGCTCGATCCGCCCGCCGGCATGACCACGGATCCGGATGCGGCCGGCACCTACGAGTTCGCCGACATGGACATGTTGCAGCCGTTCATCGACGACATCTACCGCGTCGCCGCCGCCCAGCGCCTGCCGATCGACGCCGTGATGCAGGAAAGCGGTCCCGCCCAGTTCGAGATCAACCTCAAGCACCGGAACGACGCCGTGCAGGCCGCTCTCGACGGCCTGCTGCTCAAGCGCGCCGTCAAGGCCGCCGCCCGCGCCCACGGCCTCCGCGCCACGTTCATGGCCAAGCCCCATCACGACTGGTGCGGCTCGGGCATGCACATCCACATGAGCCTCGTCGACGGCAAGGGAAAGAACGTGTTCGCCGGCACGCCGATCTCACCCGTTTTCCGTCACGCCATCGGCGGCATGCGCGAGACGATGGCGGACTTCATGGCCATCTGGGCGCAGTACGCCAACTCCTATCGCCGCTACGTGCCGAAGTCGTACGTCGCCGTCGCCCCTAACTGGGGCTTCAACAACCGCACCGTGGCGCTGCGCATTCCCGCCGGCAACGGCCCGGCAACGCGCATCGAGCATCGTATTGCGGGGGCCGACGCCAATCCCTATCTCGTCATTGCCGCCATTCTCGCCGGCATGGCGCACGGCATCGCAAACAAGATCGATCCGGGCCCGCATGCCGAAGGCAACGCGGAGGACATCGAGGCGCCGACGACGCTGCCCACCGCGTGGGGCAATGCGCTCGAGGTCTTCGCGAAATCGAGCGTCGCGCGCGACGCCTTCGGCACCGGCTTCCACGATGTCTTCCTTCGCCTGAAGGAGACCGAGCGGGCGGCCTTCGAGCGCATCGTCACCTCGCTCGATCACCTCTGGTACGCCAACGTGGCGTGACGCCATTCGAGTTGCAGGAGGCAGCCTCATGTCCTCGCTCGCCCATTTCGAGACGATCGCCGCCAGCCTTGTGCGGCCGGGCCTCGCCGTCATCGACGGCGCGCGGCGATCGGCCGAAAGCGGCACCACCTTCGACAACGTCTCTCCCCGCGATGGCCGCCTGCTGAGCCCGATCGCCGCCTGCGGCCCGGCCGATGTCGCCTTTGCCGTCGCCTCCGCGCGTCAGGCGTTCGAGGATGGGCGCTGGCGCAAGCTCCATTACCGGGACAAGAAGCGCATTCTCTTCAAGCTCGCGGATCTGATGGAGCGCGAGGCCGAGGCGCTCGCCGTGAGCGAGAGCCTCGATATGGGGAAGCCCATCGCCAACGCGCGCGACAGCGACGTGCCCGGCGCCATCCGCACGCTGCGCTACTACGCCGAAGCGCTCGACAAAGTGTACGGCGAGGTCGCCCCCGAGGCCCCCGACCGCGTCTCGTTCGTGCTGCACGAGCCGCTCGGTGTCGTCGGCGCCATCGTGCCGTGGAATTTCCCCCTCCTCATGGCGATGTGGAAGGTCGCGCCCGCGCTGGCCATGGGCAACTCCGTGGTGCTGAAGCCGGCCGAGCAATCCCCGACGACGGCGCTCCGGCTCGGAGAGCTGGCGCTCGAAGCCGGGCTTCCTCCCGGCGTCCTCAACGTCGTCCCCGGCCTTGGTGAAGAAGCCGGCAAGGCGCTCGCGCTCCATGACGATGTGGACATGATCGCCTTCACCGGATCGGGCGCCGTCGGCCGCCTGCTGATGCAGTATTCCGGCCAGAGCAACCTCAAGCGCGTGAGCCTCGAGCTCGGCGGCAAGTCCCCCCACATCGTCTTTTCGGATTGCCCCGATCTCGACACGGCGGCCACACACGCGGCGTGGGGCATCTTCTACAATCAGGGCGAGGTCTGTACCGCCGGCTCGCGCCTCATCGTACACGAGAGCATCGCGGAGCCGTTCATCGAAAAGCTGCTCGCCATCGCCCGCACCATCACCGCGGGCGATCCGCTCGACCCCGCGACCCAGTTCGGCGCCATGGTCTCGAAGGAACAGATGACGACCGCGCTGCGCTATGTCGAGACGGCCACGCACGAGGGCGGCACGCTGCGCCTCGGCGGACAGCGCACGCGCGAGGAGACCGGCGGCTACTACGTCGAGCCGACCGTGTTCGATCACGTCGCGCCCGCCTCCACGCTCGCGCGCGAGGAGGTCTTCGGCCCCGTGCTCGCCGTCACCCGCTTCGCTGCCGTGGAGGACGCCCTGCGCTATGCCAACGATACGCCCTATGGTCTTGCCGCCGGCCTCTGGACGCGCGACGTGACGCTCGCCCATCGCGCCGCCCGCGAGATCCGCGCCGGCCTCGTCTGGATCAACGGCTGGGACAGTTGCGACATGACGATGCCGTTCGGCGGCTTCAAGCAGTCCGGCTTCGGCCGCGACCGCTCGCTGCATGCCCTTCACAAGTACGCCGACCTGAAGTCGGTCTCCATCACGCTGCCCTGAGGACGACCGCCATGAGCGCTTCCCCTCCGAAATATCCGACCGCGGCCCTCATCGGCGGCGATTGGGTGACATCCGCCAACACCTTCCCCGTGCTCGATCCCGCGAGCGGAGCCGAGATCGCGCGTGTGCCCGACCTGGGCACAGCCGAAACGGAAGCCGCCATCGGCGCCGCAGCAGCCGCCTTTCCGGCTTGGTCGAAGAAGACGGCCAAGGAGCGCGCCACCATCCTGAAGCGCTGGTTCGACCTCATCGTCGCCGATACGGAATCCCTCGCCGCGCTCATGACCGCCGAGCAGGGCAAGCCCCTCGCCGAGGCGCGGAGCGAAGTCGCCTATGGCGCATCCTTCGTCGAATGGTTTGCCGAGGAGGCCAAGCGCGCCTACGGCCGCACGATCCCGACCACGG
>JRYH01028978.1_pt1 | contig 10277 bp, 12 predicted proteins | sample 235351 | NCBI WGS metagenome assembly JRYH01 (sample SAMN03074221, study PRJNA261480) | activated sludge metagenome | biome: Wastewater Treatment Plant; feature: Wastewater; material: Activated sludge; isolation source: activated biomass of a wastewater treatment plant treating wastewater... ... | reverse complement strand
GTATTTCCAGCATGTCGACCCGCAGGGCGAGCTCTTCCACGTCATGGTGTGCCGGACGACCTACAGCCTGCGCACGCTGGACGCCGGCGCGGGCGCCGTCCCCGTGCCGGAACTGCTTCCACCCGAAGAACAGGCCCCGCTGTGCGAATCGGACGAATTCCGCCTTGGCGTCAACACCTCCAGCCTCATCCAGGAGAGCGACTACGCACCGTACAAACCCAAGTGCGACGTCCTCGTCGTCAACGCGCACGCCTACAGCCCCGGCGGCAGACCCAAGGATCGCTGGGCGGTCGGCTTCGCCTTCGGCAATGCGATTTACAAGGTCCTCCAGGTCACCGGCCCGCGCCACCAGACAAAGGGGATGCTGGGCTGGTCGCTCACCGCACCCGAGCCCGCCACGCAAGTTCCCATCCTCTACGAGCTGGCCTGCGGCGGCCCCAATTCCATCGCCCTCCAGAACGTACTGGAACGGCTCGAAGATGCCCCGGGCCTGAGTGAAGCGGACAGGGACAAGGTTGCCCGCGCCCTGGCGCGCATGCCCGCCTACGACGCGGTCAATCCCATCGGCTGCGGCCGTAATCCAGCACAGGTGCTCGAGGCGGTTGGCATGGTCCGCGACGTGCAGCACCCGTCCGCGCCCGATTGGGAACAAGTCGAAGCGGCCCTGCACCTAGCACCGCAAATCGAGCTACCCGACAAGCCATTCAAGGGCCAGGACGACTATCCGGCACTGGGGCTGGGACCGATCGGCCGCTGGTGGCAACCCCGGCTCAAGCTGGCCGGCACGCACGACGAGACCTGGAAAGCCACGCAGTGGCCGAAGTCGCCGCTCGACCACGACTATCGCTACTGGAACTGCGCGCCCCAGGATCAACAGATCGACTATCCCCAGGGCGGCGAAATCATCGCGCTGGCCAATCTGACGCCAGACCCGCCCGCCAACGGCGGCGGCATCCGCTTCGCCCTGCCCCGGCAAGACCTGCAGTTGCTGTTGCGCCTGCAGGCCGGTCCGCTGTTGTTCGCACCGATGCACATCGACACGGTCATCATCGATCCAACAGCCGCCACCCTTTCGGNNATCCAACAGCCGCCACCCTATCGGTGGTACCCCTATCAACGGTCAGCGCGCGCACCGGAGTACGGGCACTCGAACTCGGTACCTGGCCGCCAGGCACACAGGCGTATTACACACCGGAGACGGCGCATGGCCGATGAGAACATCGTCTCCAAGGATGGCCGCTTCCGTCTGGTCAGCCTGGCACCCGACGTGTGCATCACTCCCAGCAAGAAAGGCTCTCCGGTGCCCTACCCCATCACCCATACGATGGACCAGAGCCAGCAGTGCTCGCCGAACGTCTTCCTGCAGGGCAAGCCCGTCTATCTGCACAACGAGAGCTTCGTCGATAAGGTCAAGGGCGACGAACCCGGCGCGGGCAAAGGCGTCGTCTCGGGCACGCATACCACCATCAGCCACAACATCGACAAGAGCAGCAACGTCTTTGTCAATGGCCAGCCCATCGTGCGTACCGGCGATTCGGTATGGATGAACTGGAAGAAGCCATGAGCGGCAAGCGCCCCACCGTCTCCGCCCAGGTCAAGCCCAATGCTCAGCCCACCCCCGGGCCGATGGGCAACACCCAGGGGATCATCGTCCCCGATACCGGGTCGAATCCGCACGGCAACAGCGCACCGCCCATCCAGGCNNCAGCGCCGTCACTCACGGGGTGCTCGACGTCGTCGGCCTCATCCCGGTGGTCGGCGAGATAGCCGACGGGGCCAATGCGTTGATCTATCTGGCCGAGGGTGACACAGTCAACGCCGCCCTGAGCGCAGCGGCGATGGTGCCCGGGCTGGGCATGGCCGCCACCGGCGCCAAGGTCGGCAAGCGGGCTGTCGGCGCCGCCGTCGAGGGCACTGGCAAGGCTGTCGGCAAAGAGACCGCCCAGCAGGCATCCCAGCAGGGGGCAAAGAAGACTCAAGGTAGCGGCGGCGGGAAGGATAGGGCGAGAGGTCGAAGGCAACGCGTCAAATGCTTCTGCCCCCAAGACCGAGCCAAAGGTGGACGTGATGAGTATGATCGCCAGCTCAAGCACCAACAGGACGGCATCAACGCCATGAGCGTCGATGAGTATCTTGCCCAGCGCGGTGGCTTTACCGGAACAAACCCTTGCACGGGGCAAAGTGTCGCGAAGGCACCTGGGCGTGATCTTTCTGTCACAAGGAAGGCAAAGAATCAGCGACAAAAAGAGCAGACACAGCGATATTCTGATCAGTTTCGTGATCAAGGCCTTGGGCGTAGCGATGCCAAGCGGATGGGCTCAGCCAAAGCCAAACGCGAACGCGACCAGACAAATCCCTTGCACAATCAAGATATGGTTGCTGGCGGCAGGGATGTAATCGGTGACAACGGTGTGTTGAGCGATGCCGATTTCGGCTTCAGCGATACCAACCAACATATTGGCAGTCAGTGGCGAGGCGATCGGATCAATTCAATGGATGCCGAGGCCTGCCGACGGAAACAGGCCGGTGAAGGTAATGAGAAAATGAATGTGGAGCTGCGCGCCTGCGGTAAACGTGAAGCCCGGGCAGCCGGATGCAAACCCAGCCCAAGGAAATGATGATGACAAATTACCGTTTCGATGAAGATTTTGACGGTTTTCTGGAAGACTTTGGTGAGCCGCACGACAGCACACCCATCCCGGAGTCGGTGATTGAAACATACCGCGGCAAGCTTCCCGAGCAACTCTTCGTGTATTGGCGAGCAGTAGGCGCTTGTGGTTTCCACAATGGTCTTGTATGGATGACCAACCCTGCTGAATATCAGGACTTACTGGACATGTGGCTGGATGGAAGCCCGTTTGAGAACCGCAACGATTTGAGCGTGATTGCCAGAAATGCTTTTGGATGCCTTTACGTATGGGGTAAATCCAAAGGTAAGTCTATTATTATAGACCCTAATTTGAATATCATTTTTTACGACCCTCTGAACGATTCCACTCCACTCGACGACGCTCGGGAAGCAATTAAGCTTCAACGTTTTTGGGGACACAGCGATATTGAATATTTTGACGAAACAGACGAATCAGAGAGCCCGATGTTCACCCGAGCACTCAAGGCCCTTGGTCAACTCAAGAGTGACGAGATGTATGGCTACAAGCACCGTCCGGCCCTGGGTGGAAAGGAAGTCGTCAGTAATCTGGATATCGTGAAGCTGGAGGTCTACCATCACATCGCGCAGCAGATGGAGCCGCCGCAGGTAATCACCCTGAATTAGTCGCAGCCGTGGTTTTCGCCATTTACATCACGCGATCATCATAAACTTCCAGCCCTGCCACCTATCCGACTCCCTGCATGGTGATAAGCCATGCAGGGAATTTTTCTTTTCGAATCCCGGCCAAGACGGAAACAATTGGTGTGACCAACTCTCAACGCCCTAGGAAGGGAGCAGCGCGCCTTCTCTCTCCAGAGATCAGGCCGGTATGGGTGAGGAAAAATATACGAATGACCGCTTGACACGAGTGGCTGATGGCAAAGATAACTATGGGAAAATACCGGAAGCAAAAAAATGCCAAGACCGCGCGCGAATGGATAAACGAAGCGAAAGAGGCAGGAAAGCCTGTAGCCTACCAAAAACGTGAAGTCTTTATCGACGACATCTCGAAGGGATGCGCGAAGAATCCGAACAAACCTTCCCGCTCAAAACCCTGGCTTGCCAATGAATAAGGAATTGATACATGGATAGCAAGAGAGAAGTCGTCAAGTTGCAGAAGAATGTCAGCAAATGGCTCAAGCAATGGATTGTCAATCCAACCCTGATCCGAAACTTCAGGGATAGACCCCCCGGTTTGTTTGAGGCCTATCTGGCCGGTGAAGATGAAATTTCTCTTCTCGGTAGCCGTGCTCGAAAAATTTATTTCCGGCATCTTGTCCACTACGAGCACGCAGTGTTGAACGAAGGCAGCAACGGATACACAGACCTAGCTCTTGCTGTGCGCCATGCCGAAGCCTATATCCACTTCGAGACGGCCTTCGCAGAATTCAATGGGGGCGGTTCAGTGCTCCAGAATGAAGCCGTACTCTATTTCTCCCTTGCCGTCATAGCTGGCTGGAAAGATGCCGCGAGCCGGATCGGTCAAGCCTTGATTCGCGGCCTCGACACCTCCCTGCTCGATTTGCGGCATACGGATCGGCACCGCGCAGGGGAAATTTACCGCCACTTCTGGTTCATCCTGCGCCTCTATGCCCAAGCCGGTGGGCCGAAATTCGACACCTCGCTCTACTCCTACCCTCCCGATATGAGCCCGTATGCGACTGTGCTCGACGACTGGCTCACTACCGATCCGGGCAAGGTGCACGACTGGGTATGCGCGATGGCCGACTTCCATGCCCAAGAGGCCCGTAATACCGCCCATGACGAAATCGACGAGTTCGATGCCGAAGACGTCATGCTGTTCCCCTACGAAATCCTATGCTGGCTACGCCTCCGTGAATGGGCGGGACTGGAGAATCCCAAGCGTTTCGATCATCCCTTGATGCAGCAGCCGCTGGCGCAACTGCCAGCGCCCGTGCCGCTGGACGTGCCAGCCACCCCGCTGCTCGATCAGGTCATTGTCAGATTCCGGCAGGAGTTTCCGGACAGTTTCATCGGATGGGTGCCGGCTCAGTAGTTTCGAGCTCACTTCTTCTTTGTAGTCGATTATGCAAAGACCAAATTCTCCGTATGCTGGGGAACTCACTTTTACACACCTCACCCTGAGTGGCCTCGGGCTTCGGCGCCATCCACCTGCCGCGCATCGGCCAGGAAGTCATCGTCGACTTCGAGCACGGCGACCCGGACCGCCCGATCATCACCGGGCGCGTCTATAACGCCGAGCAGATGCCCCCCTGGGCGCTGCCGGCCAACCAGACCCAGTCGGGCATCCTCACCCGCTCGAGCAAGGGCGGGGCGGCCGGCGCCGGCCTGCGCGACGGCGCGGGCGACGCCAACGCGCTGCGCTTCGAGGACAAGAAGGGCGCCGAGCAGGTCTGGTTCCACGCCCAGAAGGACTACCTGACCGAGGTTGAGAACGACGAATCCAAGTGGGTCGGCAACGACCGCAGCAAGGAAATCGACCGCGACGAGTTCAACACCATCCACCGCGACCGCACCGAGATCGTCGATCGCAACGAGAAGATCGACGTCCACGGCTGGCGCACCGAGACGGTCGACCTGGACGAAACGCTGACCGTGCACCAGAACCGGACCCGCACGGTCGATGGCAACGAATCGCTCACCATCCACAAGAGCCGCAACAAGACCGTCGACAAGAACGAGACCGACCGCATCGGCAAGAACTGGTCGATCAAGGTCGGCAAGAACAAGACCGAGACCATCGCCATGGCCTACCTGCAGAACGTCGGCCTCGGGCGNNGGGCTACAGCCTGAACGTCGGCATGGCCATGAACACCCTCGTGGGGCTCAGCCAGACCAGCCAGATCGGCATCGACAAGACCACCACCGTGGGGCAGCACCTCACCTTGCAGGCGGGCGAATCCATCACCCTCAAGGTCGGCGCCTCCACCCTCGTCATGAAAGCCGACGGCACCATCACGATCAATGGACATGACTGCACGATCACGATGACGGGCGAACAAGTCGTCAAGGCCGATGGCAACATCACGATGAAAGGAGCCAAGATCCTTGAAAACTGATCCGCATGCCGAAGCATCGCCGCTGCCTGCAGCGACGCCTCCCGAAAGCACGCTGCAAGTGCTGCTGGAACGTGAAAGCCTCCGGCACAGCCTGCCGAGCCAGATCGATGGGTTGACGATCGGTACGCTGCACCATCTCGACGACACAGGTCTTGCGCAGGTACAAGCGGACAGTTTCAAGGAAGGCCCCTTTCCTGCCCTCTCCATGGTCCCGCTCAGGCAGGAAGATGTCGGGGCCACACGGTTCGTGCTGGGCTTTCAGGATGGCAACCCCCGCAAACCCGTGATTCTGGGACGGGTCTGGGTGCCGCCTGCGGATACGCCAGTTGCCCCTGAATCGACGGAAGCCCGCACCGAATCGTCCCCACGCCGAGTCGTTGTGCAAGCGGACGAGGAACTCGAACTTCGTTGCGGAGAAGCCGTGATCCTGTTGCAAGCCGACGGGCGCATTCAGTTGCGTGGCCGCTACATCACCCGCCACGCCGAGGCGGGGCAGCGCATTCGCGGCGGCTCCGTGCAGATCAACTGAGCAGCGCGCATGGAACTCGTCTGCCTCTCCAAACACCTCGACGTGGCCCTGTCGACCGCGCTGGACGTCACTGGCCGCGAACACCTGGTCGTCGTTGCCAAGGCCACCTGGCGCATTCCCGAGCCTGGCCAGCGCCCACGCCCCCTGTCGCCGTGCCCGCTGGTCGTCAGCGACGAGTACTACGGCGCCCCGGGCGAAAGCGCAATGCGTTATGGCGACGACTTCGTACGGCACAAACCCCGTTGCGACCTGCTCTTCGACGCCTGCGCCCATGCACCCGACCAGCGACCGCTCAAATATCTCGAAGCCGAAGTGCGTATCGGCGCCTGGCACAAGACCGTCTGCGTCACTGGAAACCGCCAGTGGCAACGGGGCGTGCTCGGCCTGACGCCTTCCGAGCCCGCGCCTTTCACGACGCTGCCGCTTCACCATGGGCACGCTTTCGGTGGCATGCGCCATTACCAGGACGGCAAACACGTTCATTGCGAAGCCTTCGAGCACAACCTCGCCGGCATCGGCTGGGGTGGGCCGAAGACATGGCACACCCTGGCAGGCGAGCCGATCGCAAATCTCCACGCACCGGGCAAGCCCATCAAAAAGCCCAACGACGATGCACTGATGCCGACTGCACTCAGTGCCATCGCCCGGCACTGGGCCCCCCGCAACCAGTATGGGGGAACCTATGACGACGCCTGGAGGCGCGAGCTTGCCCCGTTTCTGCCGGAAGACTTCGATGAACGGTTCTTTCAGTGCGCGCCGACGGATCAACAGATTCCTTATCCTGCTGGCGGAGAAACAGTCACGCTCACCCATCTGCTGCCCCGCCACCCCACATTGAGCTTCACCCTGCCCCGCTTCGACGCACTCAGGGTGCGTATCCTGCGCACCGATTACAGCACCGAAATCCTCTCGCCACCGGTCGATACGCTGTTCTTCGAAACCGAGGCAGGCCGCTTCTCGGCCGTCTGGCGTGCCAGCACCCCCATACGCCGCCGCATCCATGAGTTCGACACCGTCGCGGTCGGCAACGTCGATCCGGCCTGGTGGGACGCCCGACGCCTGGGGCTGGACGGCGTGGGCTGCCCAGGTTGCGGACAAGTGCAGGAGGCCGCATGAGCGTCATCTCTCAAACCAATAAATCGCGATTCATGCCCTTGCGTGTTGCATCGGCCGGTGTCTGCTGCTCGGTGGGCAATGACACGGCGTCGACGTCAGCTGCCATCCGGGCACGCCTGAATCATTTCCGCCAAGGCAGCTTCGTCGATACGGCAGGTGAACCGATCAATGTTGCAATGCTTTATGACGTTCCCACCTGGGGGCAGTCGCGCCTGCAACACATGTACCGCTCTGCCATGACCGAATGTCTTGCCGGCTTGCCTTTAACTTCTGACCAGCTTCCCCCATCATTCTCATCGGTGCGGAGCGGGAGCGCGGTACCCGATTTCATCGCGATATCATCGACCTCCTGGTGAGCAATCGCCCAGAGGAGGATTACGACCCTCGTACTATCCTCGGCTGCCTGGGCAAAGCCGGCATCGCAGATGCACTCCTCGGTGCCGGCAGTATGTTTGCGGGAGAAGCACCGCCGGAATACGTCATCATCGTTGGTGTGGACAGTTTCCTGGATGCGGCAAGCATTGAACATTTTCTGGCGCAAGAGCGCATCCGTTGTTCGATCAATCCGGACGGGTTCATTCCGGGAGAAGCCGCGGGCGCCATTGCGCTGACGCCTCGGCAGTCAAGCGGACACGCCCTCTGGATTGAAGGCGTTGGCACCGCCCATGAGCCGGCCAGCCCCTTTGATGAAGCTACGTCGCTACGCGCCATGGGCCTGACGAAGGCGCTGCGTAACGCATTGCAAAGCGCGAACTGGAGCGCTGATGACCTCCTGTTCCATGCCAGCGCCATTGGCGGCGAGCAGTGGTACTTCAAGGAGGCCGCACTGGCCATGGACCGGGTCATGACGCGGAAAGTGGCATACTTTCCCCACAGGGTTGCCGCTCAATCGGTTGGCGAAATCGGTGCGGCCTTTGGTCCGCTGATCCTGTCCTGGATCGGCGCTGAAATGGCGCCCGATGACCTCGGCACTCGAGGCTTACTGCATCTTGGCAACGAGAACGGGCAGCGTGCTGCTCTGGCCATCCATCACCGCTAAAAGGAAATGACGCGCCATGGGCACGCACGTTTACGCCAACGACCTGGAAATCGCCTGCAAATCGACCGATGGCGTGGCAACCACCGCCTTCCCCGATCCGTGCTGGAGTCCTCCTCCTCCCAAAAGCGGGCCGATACTCGTTCCCTACGGCAATGTCGCCTTCGCGCCGGACATCACCAACGGCACCTGCACGGTATTCATTGCAGGCGAGACGGTAGCCATCGAGGACAAGGCCTACTTTTCCACCAGTACAGGCAATGAACCTGCTACCGAAGCATTTGCCAAAGGTGACAAAACCAGCGTCATCAAGGGGAAAGCCTATTTCAGGTCCTGGTCCCTGGATGTCGTTTTTGAAGGACTAGGCGTGGATCGGCATACCGACATGGTCAGCCACAATCATGGCTCCATGCCATCGAACACGCCGGTGTTCCCCTATATTTCTCGCAGCTGGATATGGAACCATGATTGCGCAAAAGAAGAAAAACGTATCGCACGCGCCTGCCAGCCTGACAAGGAAAGTTCGGATACTAAAAAAGAGATTCAAGGGAAAAGCAAAATTTCAAGAATCCTGCAGGGCCGCAAGCAGCGCAGCGACGTTGGGCGCCGCGACGGCAGTGGCTGGCACTGGACGGACGACCACTGCGCAGGGCTGGAAGTCAGTCTGGACTCCATTGAAAAGGCCAAGGAGTACGCTGACCAACTGGCCGATCTTTTTCTAGCTCTGCCCGATGAACTCAACGCCATGAATGTTCTGGAGTCCGTCCTGACGGATCTAGCAACCAACGCCGCCATGAGAGCGGCAGCCAAAGTAGGCGCCAAAGCCGCTGTCAAGCAATTGGCAGGTTCTTCCCTGCCCGTCCTGGGCAATGCCGCCATGGGCGTATGGAGTGCCGTAGACGCCGCAATTGCAATTGGCGACGTTGCTGAAATAAAGGCCACAGCCAACGAAGCATTAGAGCAATTGGACATTCTGCGGCAAAAAGGAAACGATCTGCAGTCCCTGGCGGACAATTTCAAGAACTTAAAGAGTCTTCCACCAGACGAACAACTTTCCAAAGCACAAGAAATTGCCACCGCGGGACAGGACATGCTTGCCACTCTCAATGCCTGCACCCGCGCCCGAAAGTGCAACCTCGTACCCTATAGTGCTGACGGTGCCGGCAACCCGACTGGTGGCAGAAGACGCTCGAACGTCGAGTCCGCGAGAGGCGGTGGATGCTGCAAAGGACAAACAGGACACCATCTGATCTATGGGGCCATGGCTCGTGGCGCATGTCCCAATTACGACCACAATGTAGCCCCAACGGTCTGCGTGGAAGGCACCAGCCAGAATTTTGGCAGCCATGGACGTGTGCATGACGCAATGGATAGACAGGTCGGAGCTCTGGCAAGGAACGGTAAAGTCTCAGGCGACGGCACCATGAGTGTGGATGACGCAATAAACGCTGCTGCGAACTCTCATGCCGAAGCGTTTCCACTTTCAAAGTGCTCAAAGAAATGCATCAAAGCACAATTGGAATCATACTACTCGCAAATGTGTAGAGGCAGTAGACTTAAAGCAGTAAACAAGAATGGAAACCCCGTTGAGACAGACGGAAGCGGCGGATCGATTTAATCCCATCGAGGCAAAAATGAAATACATAAAGAAAGATTTGTGGGCTAAACATTTCCAGTCATGGCACATCACTGACTGCGCAGTTCGCGAAAAAAGCGTCGTCTATTTTTGCCTTAGAAAAAAAACATCTCCTGAGGAAGCATCATTAATTTTTGATCATGACATAAGAAGTAAACTATTCGTGCTCAGCCTATCCTCTCCCACAGGAGATAGGTTCGGAGCCACTACACTCGAAGGTTACAATAAACCCAGAGTCGGCGTTTCCCGCAAACCACTTCCTCAAGGCC
>JRYH01001815.1_pt1 | contig 10283 bp, 7 predicted proteins | sample 235351 | NCBI WGS metagenome assembly JRYH01 (sample SAMN03074221, study PRJNA261480) | activated sludge metagenome | biome: Wastewater Treatment Plant; feature: Wastewater; material: Activated sludge; isolation source: activated biomass of a wastewater treatment plant treating wastewater... ... | reverse complement strand
CGACGGCGCGAAGCTCCGCGTCAAGCACATAAACCTGCGTTTCGTTGATCGGCCTGCCGATACTGATGGGGCCGTCGAGGCATTCGACGCGCTCGATGGTCGACCAGACTGTCGTCTCGGTTGGACCATACATATTCCAAAGCTCGGAGCCAGCAGCTAACAACCGCCGGGCCAATTCTTTTGAAAGCGCCTCGCCACCGCAAAGCATCTTCAGCTTTCCGTCTCCCCGCCAACCTGCATCCAAAAGCAATCGCCACGTCGCGGGCGTTGCCTGCAGCACCGAGATGTCCGAACTCTCCAATTTACGACGCAACAACCTTGGATCCTTGGTCGTCTCCTTGTCGGCTATGACAACCGTCGCGCCGACGAACAGGGGCAAAAATAACTCCAGCCCGGCGATGTCGAACGACGTCGTCGTAATCGCTAGCAACCTGTCGATTTCAACGAGACCGGGTGCTGAAGTCATGGACGTGAGAAAATTGGTGAACGCCCCGCGTGGCACCTCCACTCCTTTCGGGCGGCCCGTCGAGCCCGAAGTGAAGAGGATGTAGAGCAGCTGCCGATCGTCGTAAATTAGCTCAGGGGTATGGGTCGGCCAGCCGCAAGTCAGTGACCGCATATCATCGACAGCGATGCGCTGAACGCCTGCCATGTCGGCCGTGTACAATGGCGAGGCGGGATGCACGAGCATGAGCAAAGGCTCTGCGTCTTCGACAACAGCCCGTAGCCGATCAATGGGATGGGATGGATCGAGCGGGACGTAGGTCCCCCCCGCCTTTGCGGTCGCCAGCACGACGAGCAACTCGGTGGCGCCGCGTGGAATAGAAATCGCGACTCGCGTCTCGCGAGTTACGCCCAATCCGATGAGGCGATGCGCCAGCTGATTGGAGATGCGGTCCAATTCACCGAACGAGTATCGCCCATCATCGGCCTCGACAGCGATGCGCTGAGGGATGCGTCCTGCTGTCTCATTAATCGTAGTTAGAAAATCGGACCGCACTATGTAATTCTCCTTCCAACACGATTTCAATCATATGTGAGCACGGACATCTATCAGTACAGCTCGCCATTTTGGCGTGTAGGATTTGAGGGATAAAGGCACGTCCGATCAAGCCCGTCGTCGCCGCAAAACGTTTGGGAGGCAGAGTGCCGCCGCTCAGGAACCCGGTCGTGAAGCGTAATGCCCCGCCCCTCGCTATGCACACGATCTCGGCCGGGCATGCTCAGCGGCTGGAGCACACCGTTCCGCTCATCAGCAGCGTGATGGTCAGCCCATTGATCGACCGTGGCTGACGTAGGCCTCGTGCGGGGTTCGAAGCATCCCGGCCTTGATGACATGGATTCCTAGGAAAATTCCTCCTGCCCGTGGTGCGATGTGACGGTGTTGTGCCGGCCCGATCCTTAAGACGGCGGTCGGGCTACTTCGCTCTCGATCCGGTCAAGCGTGCGCGCGATATCATCCCATTCGACGCGAAATGACTCGGCGACACCTTGCCCCACAACCATTGCGAAGCGCTGCTGCCAGCGGTCGCTCAGTATCTTCATGGCCGTGGTAGCCCGGTTGGCCGGCTGGATCGTGAAAAGCGTTCCGCCCGGAGGCATGACGGCAATTCCGTGATTAAGCTGACTGCCCTCTATCCCCGCGATCACCCGCGCGCCGCCACAAGCGTCCATCAACTCATCGACGCTGTGATCCTCGGGGAACATCACGCGAAAGCCGCGCTCGTGCGCCAGCCGTGCGGCGATGTCCTGTTCGTTCTCCAGGACGCGAAGGTCACCCGACCGGCCGCGGAGCAGGAAGACACCGGGATTGGGGTGCGGGGTGCGGCCTTGCAGTAACCGGTGGCGCATATCTTGGGCGCGGGCCATGCGATGGCTGTTATTAGAATAATCGGCAAAGACGGTCAGCTCATCGAAATGCGCGTCGCCGATGCGGTCAGGAGTCATGTCCAGGAGCTTTTCATAGCGCGGAACATGGCCCTTACAGGGCATAGTGGTCACCGGTCCGCCCGTTGTCTCGGCCAGGCGATAGCTGAGACAATCGTCCAGAAGCCAGTTCCCGAACCAGCGGTTGCCGTTCCAAGTTTCGTACAGCGATCCCGATGCCCGATGTTCGGCGCGCGCAGGGAGCGGCAGGTGGCGCTTACGCGCGCGCAGGTACATCGAAAGACCAGCCGAATAGAGGGCCCCGTCCACGACGTCCACATCGCGCAACCGGTAAGCCATCGTCGGTCCGAACCGCTCGGCTGGATTGCCCGCGAGCGAGTGGATGACATGGTCGAGCGATGCAAACTCGGTGCGCGTAATCCGCTCGGCTTGGCCTGGCAGGATGATCGCCGGAGGCACGCCGATGACCTCGGCAGGCGCGATCTCCCACCGTTCGACGGCTATCTCATCGAGCTTGTCACGATTGAGGCCGAAGGTCCGCAGAAGGCGATAGGTGATCGGTCGCAACGACAGCATGAGAATCCCCGTTGCTCATGAGTTACTGTGCCTGGTCCCGCTCCGCCGCAGCGATCGCGGCGATCAAGCGGTCGGCGGTCGTGGCGTGATCGCGGGGCGATGAGTGCCAGTGACACCCTCGCCGATCACGCCAGGGAAGAACAACTAGGGTGATCCTTGCGCCGCCCTCGCGCAGAGCCTTTTCGGCTGCGCGATGGGCATCGATTAAGTCGTTACCATACTCGCTGAAGGCGAGCAGAACGAACAGCGCTTGCGGATTTCGCCCCTCTCTCGCGCGGACAAAATCGACCAGAGCGTGTTGGTACTCAAAGCTCAGCCGGCGCCGGTCGCGTCCGACTAAGTGAGTCGGCGCGTTCGATACGACGTCGTTCGGGCCAAGCGCAATAACGATGATGTCCGCCGCGGGCTCCGGAGCGGGCGTGCTGTCGGCCTCGTCGGGGAGGGCCCGCGCGTAGCGCTCGACCATTTGCGGTTCAGCGTCCCCATCATGGCGCATCAGCTTGATGCCGGAGCGTGCAATAATACGATAGTCGGCCTGGAAATGCGCTGCGACGCGAGAGACAAAGGTTTGCGTACTGTCGGTGGCCGCGAAGACCTGGTCGGCGCTGCAGTCGCGCCGTTGGGCCCTTCCGCCATAGCCAACGGTGTCCGAGTCGCCGATGAATTCGATAAGCTTTGGCCTGGCGTCGGGGGGCGGCAGCGCATCGCCATCGGAGGCGACGAAGAAGCCGCCGAACGACGCCAGAGAAAAGGACTCGCTGATCTTGTCCATACGGATGTTATGAGGGACGGGGGCGAGCCCTGAAATCCTGAGATCGGCCGAGCCCGGGCGCGACACCTCCACGACACCGCCTGCGCCACCATCGATGGTGATCCGGGCGCGATTGATCGCGTCGTCGAAACGAACGGTCACCGCCCCGCCGCGAAAGCGCGCTTCCGCATAAACGCCCGGCCATTGGTGCTGAAAGGTGCCAGGCTCGGAGCCATTGGTGACACGTCCCGAAACGCGTGTAGGCAGCAACGCAAGGTCGGTCTTCTCGTCCCTGTTAACAAGATCTGCGTGTATCGGTTCAGGAGGTTGCCGCAGGATAGCCAGCTGCGGCACAGGTGTCTCAGGCAAAGGGGGCAGAAGCCAGGTCCATGCCCACGGGCCGTTCCCAGGAAGAACGTAGCTGGAGAGCGCAAGCGTAATGAGGAGACAAACTATTCCCCATCTAAGCATCCGCTCTTCTCTCCGCCTTAAAAAATAAGAAACTCTATTGCCCGCGTTATCGTTTTAACGTCAATCCGATATAGGCTTTGCAGTTAACCTGTCAGCCGTGCTGAACAGCAGCTTTTCACCTTGGCCGGCAAAGGGATTTTTCTTCTCACGAGGATCAGGCTAGAAAAACCTGAGCCCTTGTCAGTTTCACAAGTGTCCGATGCCCAATACGTTCGCCTTTATCGTGCTGTTCAGTTGGCCAGCGGTCGCGTGGATCCTGTTCAGGACGCTCCCTCTTTCGAAGGCGCTGGTCTGGACGATGCTTGGCGGCTATCTGATCCTGCCGTCCGCAACCAGCGTGAAGGTCCCGATGATGCCCCTCATTGACAAGGGGCTCGTCCCGACCGTCAGCGCCGCGATTACGCTCAGCCGTGCCGGGATCCTATCGGCCGTTCGGCACGTCCTCGCCGATGACATGGAGAGCGCCGCCGCAGCAAGGACAGTCCATGGCCTCGATGATGATCTCTTCACGCGGCAGGTGCGCCGGAAGATGACCGCGATTGGCGCGCCGAGCCTTCGCGCACTCGATCCTGACGATGGCGTCGGCCTTCTAGGCCGCAGCGTCCTCGGCGCCATACCCCGTCTCGACGTCCTCCAGGGCCAGCTCCTCGACCCGTATGCCCGATCTGCTGGTTAAGGATTGCAGTACGAGGCGGCGGACTTCGGTCAGCTATTCATATAACATACCACCATACATAGAGGGGGCATGCACAATTTAACCAATGGGGACACGACACACGGAGCGCGTTTCGTGGACCAAACGGCAAACAACGCGGGCGGACCGTTAGCGACGATCCGCGTCGAAACCGGTCTGAGCATCATCATCCCCACATACCGTGAAGCCAAGAACATTCCTTTCATTTTGGCTCGGATCAACGCTCTTCGACAAGAGCAAAACCTCGTTCTCGAGGTGTTGTTCATGGACGACAACAGCGACGATGGAAGTATAGAGGCGATAGAGCAGAGCGGCTTCGATTGGGCACGAATTATTGTCCGTACCGAGAACCGCGGTCTCAGCCCGGCTGTCATCGACGGGTTTCGGGCGGCGCGCTATCCGGTGCTGGTCTGCATGGACTGCGACTTGAGCCACCCACCCGAGATCATTCCGCAAATGATGCTCGCGCTGAGCTCTGGACAGCAGTTCATCATTGGCTCGCGCTATGTTCCGGGAGGATCCACCGATGACGATTGGGGTATATTCCGGTGGCTGAACAGCCGCGTGGCTACACTGCTCGCCCGTCCGCTGACCTCTGCGAAAGATCCGATGTCAGGCTTCTTCGCGCTTCGCAAGGCGGATTTTGACAAGCACGACGAATACAATCCCATTGGATACAAAGTCGGCCTCGAGATCATAACGAAATGCGGCTTCCGGAACGTCGGGGAGGTGCCGATTCATTTCTCGGATCGAATCCACGGCGAAAGCAAGCTGTCGTTTAAGGAGCAGCTGAAGTACATACAGCATCTGCGCCGTCTCTATATCTACAAGTTCGGCAATGCGATGCATCTCCTGCAATTCGTTGTGGTGGGGGCATCCGGCGTGGTCGTCAATCTCGCCACGCTCGCCCTCCTTCTGCTCATGCAGCTTCCAGAGGCCGTTTGCCTCGCCGGCGGCATCGCAGTAAGCGTCGTAACCAATTTCCTACTCAATCGACGCTTCACGTTCAGCTATGCGCGTCACCGCAACGTCTGGCGACAGTTCGCTGGCTTCGTCGGCGCCTCCTCGCTTGGAATGGCGGTCAACTACTCGGTAGCGCTGTATTTGCGCGCCAGTTTCCTCCCCGAAACCACCACCGGGCTCTACCTGGCGGCGTTGATAGGAATTGCGTCCGGCACGATCTTTAACTTCCTGGGAAACCGCTACATTGTATTCCGAAAGCAGTATGTCCGCCGGTAGCAGCTCAGCAACGCAGACGCATGGCAATTGGCGCCTGTTCGTTGGCCCGCTGGATATTGCCATACTTTCGGCTGTGGTCGCAGTCTTCGCGTTGTGCGCTGGCACGTTTGCGAGCCAGCAAACGATCTGGCTGGACGAGACCACGCAGCTCACCGGCCTTACGCTATCTTTCGGAGAGCAGCTTGCGTGGCTGAGCGGCCACTCGGATAAGGTGCTGGGTGTCCCTCCGGACCGCGCGCCGCCGCTGAGCTACTGGATTGGCTCACTCTGGGCGGAAATTTTCGGGCTATCGGAGACCTCACTCCGATGGATGGGTATTGTTGCGGTGTGTTTGGCTGCGCCCGCCATCTATTTCTCAGGCAGGGCCGTCGGCGGACGGACCGGCGGCATTCTGGCGCTCGGTCTCGTGTTTTTCTCGGGCAACATCATCGTAGGGTCGGTCGAGATCCGCGCCTACCCGCTTTTCTTCGCCGCCTCGGCCTGGGCGATCTATTATTTCGTAGAGCTGATCGTTTCGGATGATCGCGAGCGCGGACCGCGCCGCTTGGCCATGCTATGCGTTTTTCTGCTGCTGTCGATCTACTCACATTTTTTCGGCGTCGTCGCAGCCGCCTGCTTGCTTGCTGCACTGCTGTTGCATGAATGGCTCGTCGGGCGCAGCGTCGGTCGCGTTCTCGTGGCGGGCGCCGCGGTTGCAATCCTGTCATTCGGCATCACGCCATTCGTGCTTGCGGCCATAAACGTATCTGGCGGCGCCGCGCAAAGTAACGTCGCCTCTCTGGCCGAATCCCTCGCGGGCCTCATCAGGCTCATTTTCCGCCTGACCGCGCATCCAAGCTACTTTGCGACCCCGATGACCTTCGCCGTATTTCTCGCAGCTCTCGCCAGCCTTGCGGCGATTGGGGCACTGCGTGTTTTATCCGCAGCCCGTGAGACGACCGCGGTGCAATGTAATCCGCTCGGTCTCTGGCAGGCCGTCGCGATCGCGCTGCCGCTGGTCTTTGCGGTCTGCGGCCTGACCATCCTGGCGCGCGCCGTCAAATCGTTCGATGTTCTAGCGCCCCACTACAATCTCTGGCTCGTGCCGCTGCCCGCAATCCTGCTGGCCTTGGCTTTCAGAGACCTGGACACAAGCTCTCCGCCGGTGCGCCTTGCAACACGTACCGCCGGAGCCATCGCCATTGCTTGCAATCTCATCGCCGCGAGCACGTTGCTGCAGAACGCATCGCTTTTTTCTCATGGGCCGGGCGAGTGGGCGGCTGACGCCATAGACGATCCGGCGACAACACTCGTCATCCACGACGGGAAGGGGGCCTGGGGCTTCCTCTACTTTCCGCTCTACTTCTTGACCGACGGCGCCGTCACTCAATGGGTTGGCAACTCCGGAGCCACGATGCAGCGCGTTTCCACCGAGGGGCTCTTACCAATCACCGATCCCACAGCGGAGGCGGCAAAGTTTCGGACGATCATTCAGGCACAGAGCCGGTCTCTGACCAGCATGGAGATTGCAGATATTGCCCGCGGCAACACACGCTGCACGTTTGAGACACCCCGCGTCCTTGATCTCGTGAAAGATGGAGGCGGGCGTACGACCAGCCCCCCCGAAAGCCGACACTTCTGCGCGGTCGTCTCGACAAGTCTCTCGATCTGGGAGAAGTGATCGACGCTGGAGATAAAGCGCAGGTCGTAGCGGTTTCCTTGACACACTTCGACCGAGATAAGAAATTCTATTTGCCCCGTTTTTTAGTTTTATCGTCAATCCGATATAGGCTTTGCAGTTAACCTGTCAGCCGTGCTGAACAGCAGCTTTTCACCTTGGCCGGCAAAGGGATTTTTCTTCTCACGAGGATCAGGCTAGAAAAACCTGAGCCCTTGTCAGTTTCACAAGTGTCCGATGCCCAATACGTTCGCCTTTATCGTGCTGTTCAGTTGGCCAGCGGTCGCGTGGATCCTGTTCAGGACGCTCCCTCTTTCGAAGGCGCTGGTCTGGACGATGCTTGGCGGCTATCTGATCCTGCCGTCCGCAACCAGCGTGAAGGTCCCGATGATGCCCCTCATTGACAAGGGGCTCGTCCCGACCGTCAGCGCCGCGATCCTTTGCTTGATCTACGAATCGCGGGGCACGCGTACGGCCGGCCCCACGCCGTCCGCAAAGGGAAAGACGCTGATCATCGGGTTGCTGGCCCTGATCATCCTGGCGCCAATCCTGAGCATCCTGAACAATCCCGAGCCGATCGTCATCGGACCGCTTTTTTTGCCGGGCCTGCAACTCTACGACGCGTTCTCGATGATCTCCGCATCGATCGTAGCGATCAGCCCCTTCCTGCTCGCCTGGCGGTACCTGGGCACGCATGAGGCGCACCGCGACCTGCTCGTCGCCTTCGCCGTGGGGGGGCTCGCCTATTCGCTGCCGGCCCTCATCGAGGTGCGGGTGAGCCCGCAGCTTCACAACTGGATCTATGGCTTCTTTCCGCACGACTTCATGCAACATATTCGCGAGGGTGGATTCCGGCCGGTGGTCTTCCTCAGCCACGGCCTGATGGTCGGCATCCTGCTCTGCATGGCGATCCTCGCGGCACTGACGCTCTGGCGAGAGGCCCTGCGCGAGCGCAGGACGTCCGGGCAGTGGGTCTTCGCGATTGACCGGCTGGCAAGCCCGTGGCTCTCGAGATGGTTCTTCGCCGCTGCATGGCTGGCCATCGTGCTGCTGCCGTCTAAAAACCTGGGGGCATTGGCCATCGCGGCGTTTCTAGGTATCGTGATTTTTGTGCGGCCGCGGCTGCAAGGCGCGATAATGGTCGCCATCGCCGTCGTTGTTCTGTTCTATCCGATGTTCCGCGGTGCAGGTCTCATCCCGGTCCATGAGATCTACGAGATCACCCGGTCGATCAGCGAGGAACGGGCACAGTCGTTCAAATTCCGGCTAGATAACGAGGACGCGCTCTTGGCTCATGCCAACGAGAAGCCGATCTCGGGATGGGGAAGTTGGGGTCGCAATCAGCTTTACGACTCCGAGACAGGACGGATGACCAGCGTAACCGACGGAATGTGGGTGATTCTGATCGGTGTCTACGGTTGGCCCGGCTACGTCGCCCACTTCGGGCTGTTGACGATGCCGCTTCTGCTTTACGCGCGCCGCCGTCGCGCGCTCGGTCCCTCGCTGATCACGCCGGGGCTTGTGATCGTCCTCAGCGCGGCGCTGATCGACCTGCTGCCCAACGCCGGGCTTGTGCCCTACGTCTGGATGCTGGCCGGGGCCTTGGCGAGTTACGTGTTGCGGTGTCCGGCCGATGCTGACCAAAGGGCCGAAATTGAGAAGGGGCTGACATATCAGCTACCCGCGCTGCGGAAATGTCGGAAATTTGCATAATGGAAACAAGGCTCAGCTCAGATCTTGGCATCCAATTCGCGCCAGATCTCAAAGAGCTTGGCCTCGAACACGCTACAACTGAAGCGACGATTGATCTCAGCGCTCGCATGTCGACGAAGCGAATCCAGCCGACGTGGGTGTGTCTCGTATTCCGCAACCGCGGCCTCCAAGGCATGGATTAGTGCTACGGTATCATCGTCTGTAACGGGAACTCCGGTCTCGGGCGTGAAATATTCACGCGGACCTAATCCGGTATATCCGACGGTGATACATCCAGCAGCCATTGCTTCTGCTGCTGGAAAACCAAGTCCTTCAAGCCTCAGCAAAGAAATAAAAAACCGGCTTTGTTGTAGCTTTTCATAAATAGCCTCGATAGGCAGCCCCTCCAGGGCCTCGAGTCGATAGTCGCCAATCCGCCCGCGTTCGCGCAGGGCGGCTGCAATGAACTCAGCCTCGGCCGGACGCCTGCGGGGCATGTAAGTAATCAGTCGATCCTTGATCTCTTGAAACGGGAATTTTTCGGGGTTCATGGAAACTGGCAAGTGAAAACAGTTTTTAATCCCAAGCAAATCAAACTGATCCATGCAAGTGTCGCAAGTTCCGATAAAATAGCGGCTGCGCTTGCGGATATCGTGTCCACGTGCAATGCATTTTTGATAGGATTCAAGAAACAAAAAAGGGCCTTGAACAAATATCACCAGCTTCTGCGTCGGAAAAGCCTCCGCGGCCTCCGCAGCCATGAATTCCGGCACGACGATGACGTCACTTGGCAGTAGGTTGAGGGTGGAAGCCGGGCCGCCGCGCACGCGTTCCCACGCCATCCGAATAGCTTCAATCAGTTTTTCGCGGCGACCCGCGTATTTCCGAAACACCTGACGGCAGGCGTGATGATAGACTACCGACGGCGCTTTCGACGGATGCGGATATCCGGCTTCGGGACTGTTATGCAGGATGGAGACATCATAGCATGCGCGGTGGAGTGCAATGACCGCATCATAGATGACCGCAATCCCTCCCGACGGCGAACGGGAATCGGGGCAGAGAAACAAGTAACGATTGGCCATTCTGACCTAGACTGTTCCGTTGAGGATACGTTCCTAGAGGCCCGTAATCTTGCTGCCAGAGCAGATCAAGAGCAACTGTCTCACCCGTCGATCGGCCGACCGCTGAAATCCTTCACTCCCCTTCAGCACGGCTCTGAGGCACCGACTCGATGTTCAATGACCATCCTATGGAAGGTTTCATGCTGGCCACAAGCTCGTCTTAGGTGCCTTGTGATGTGACCCCCTTCTTTT
>JRYH01007819.1_pt1 | contig 10300 bp, 10 predicted proteins | sample 235351 | NCBI WGS metagenome assembly JRYH01 (sample SAMN03074221, study PRJNA261480) | activated sludge metagenome | biome: Wastewater Treatment Plant; feature: Wastewater; material: Activated sludge; isolation source: activated biomass of a wastewater treatment plant treating wastewater... ... | reverse complement strand
ACTTCAACGACGAGATCCTGCCCATCGGTGCCCGCTACTTCGCCGAGATCATCCGCACCCGCCTCCCGGCGTAAGACAACTCCCCTTCCTGCGTTTTTTTCCAGCCCGCGCTCCACTCCGGAGCGCCGGGAGGAGCCTCCTTTTGCCTGTCATGGAGATCGACAGCACATGAAAGACGACATCAAGACCACTACGGCGCCTGCCGCCATCGGACCGTATTCCCAGGGCGTTGCATACGGAAACCTGGTTTTCACTTCCGGCCAGTTGCCCATCGATCCTCGCACCGCCCGGATCGAAAGCGAGGATATCAGGGAGCAGGCCCGGCAATCGCTCGAAAATGTGAAGGCGGTATTGGAGAGCGGCGGCGCATCGCTGAGGACAGTGATCAAGACCACCTGCTTCCTCGCCGACCTGAAAGACTTCGCGGCATTCAACGAGGTCTATGCCAGCTACTTCGGCACCAGCGGTGCGCCTGCCCGCTCGTGCGTGGAGACTTCGCGGCTTCCCGCGGATGCGCGCATCGAAATAGAGGCCATTGCCTATCGGCAAGCCTCCTGACGCCGGGGAGGCGGGTGCTGAAGAACTACATGTAAAAAACACGCGCCCCATGAATTTGCCGTCAGCGAATTTCGGGCGCATTCGGAGAAAACGCCGGTGCATCGGCGTATGCATCGGCAGGAGACAAGCATGCAAATCGATTCCGCGGCGGTAGGCCGCCAAATCCCTCTATCCTCCCAGAAATGGCATTCCCAGGACACGGTCTGGATGCTGGGGATGTTCGGCACTGCCATTGGCGCAGGCGTCCTGTTCCTACCCATCAATGCCGGCCTCGGCGGCATCGTGCCGCTGATGATCATCACCGCGCTGGCCCTTCCCATCGCCTACTATTCTCACCGGGCGCTGGCGCATTTTGCCCAGGCTTCGACCGCGGCAGATAAAGGCCTCATCGCTGCGGTCGAGGAGCATTTCGGCATCACGGCGAAACGGGTGATTGCGTCCATCTACTTCGCGACCATCTTCAGCATCCTGCTGATGTATTCGATTGCGGTGACGAATACGACGCTGAGCTTCATGGAGCATCAGATGGGGATCGAAGCTCCGTCCCGCGCGCTGGTATCCATCGTGCTGATCCTGGTATTGCTGGGAATCGTCAGCCTCGGGCAGGAGAAGACGATGCGGGTGATGAGTGCGCTTGTTTACCCCTTCATCGGCTCGCTGGTGGTGATTGCGCTTTATCTGATCCCCAAGTGGAATCTTTCGGTTTTCACCTCCTTTTCCGCGGAGAGCTTCGCCCTCGACACTTCCGCCCTGATGACGCTGTGGCTGACGTTTCCAGTGCTGGTCATGTCGTTCAACCATTTCCCGATCATTTCGCCGTTTGTCGTGGTGCAGAAGCAGACCTACGGCAGCGAGTGCGATCGGAAATGCGCCAGCATTCAGCTCCGCAGTTGCCTGCTGATGGTGGGAGTGGTGCTGTTCTTCGTCTATAGCTGCATCCTGAGCCTGTCGCCGGCAGATCTGCAGGCAGCCAAGGACCAGAATATCTCGGTGCTGTCCTACCTCGCCAATCGCTACAACACGCCGACAATTGCTTATCTGGCTTCGTTCATCGCCTTCGTGGGGATCAACAAATCCTTCCTGGGCCACTATGTCGGCGCCTACGAGGTCATGGAGGATGCGCTTGCAAAAGTCTCGGGCAGCCATGGCTGGGGATTGTCCAAACGTACGCGAAATGCCTTGATCCTGGCCTTCACGATTTCATGCTGCTGGATAGCCGCCTGGTTGAACATCAACGTGCTCAGCATCATCGAGAGCTTTGCCGGACCGGCCGGGGCGATCATCCTGCTGCTGCTGCCGATGTATGCAATCCATAAAGTGCCTGCTTTGGCGCCATATCGTGGGCGCATCAGCAATGTATTCGTCACCACGGTTGGCATGATCACCGTCTCCGCCATTTTCTACAGCATCTTGCGGTAAGCGCTGCCGCTTTTGCAGTGTGCCGTGGCGACGTCCAACGCTGGGCGTCGCCTGGAAAAAATTACCGGCTGAACAAAGCATGGGAGTCACCATGGAAACTTCGAATATTTTCTTGAACGCCGAGCAACTGCTCGCGCACATTCAGGCCCTCGCTGCCATCGGTGCGGACCCGGTGAACGGGGGACGTACCCGGCTTGCGCTGACCGATGACGAAAAAGCGGGCCGCGATTTGGTCGTGCAATGGATGCGGGAGCTTCAGCTCGAGGTGCGTATCGACCGCATCGGCAACATCCTTGGCATCTTGCATGGTGCCGACCAAGGAGCGGGCCTGCAACCCTTGATGATCGGTTCGCACATCGACACGGTGTGCAATGCAGGGGCGCTGGACGGCTGCTACGGCGTTCTTGCCGGCCTGGCGGTCGTTCGTGCCTACCGGGCTGCAGGCGTGACGCCTGCGCGTGCGATCGTCGTGGCTGCTTTCACCAACGAGGAAGGGGTGCGGTACCAGCCCGACATGATGGGCTCGCTGACCTATGCGGGGGGAGCTTCGCTGCCAGCCATGCTCGATACCATCGGCTCCGACGGCACGCGTCTGGGTGACGAACTCGCGCGCATCGGTTACGCGGGTGACATGGAGCCGGGGGCGATCATGCCGCGGGAGTACCTGGAGCTGCACATCGAGCAGGGGCCCATCCTGGAAGCCGAGGGGCTCGAGATCGGCGTGGTCGAAAACCTGCAAGGCATTTCCTGGCAGAAGATCACCGTGCATGGCACCGCCAACCATGCCGGCACCACGCCGACGCGGCTACGCCATGATGCAGGGTATGTCGCATCGGCCATCGTGGCATTCCTGCGCGAGCAGGTTGTGGCCGCCGCTCCGGACACGACGTTGGCCACGACCGGCTCGCTGCGCCTGGAGCCTGATCTGATCAACGTCATCCCGCGCAAGGCGAGCTTCACCGTGGATCTGCGTGATCCGGACGAGGCCCGCCTGCAGGCTGCCGAAAAGCAGCTGGCCGATTTCCTGCTGGAGATCGCTGAGCGCGAGGGGGTCGGGATCGAGACCGAGCGTTTGGCACGATTTGAGCCAGTGGTCTTCGATGCCGGTCTGGCCGATGAAATTGAAGCTTCGGCAAAGAGCTTCGGCTTCACGTACCGGCGCATGACCTCGGGCGCTGGCCACGATGCGCAGATGATTGCGCGCATTGCGCCGTCAGCCATGATCTTCGTTCCCAGTCGGGGTGGTATCAGCCACAATCCGCGCGAACACACCGACGATGCGCAACTCGTCAAAGGCGCGCAGGTACTGTTCGATGTGGTGCAGCGGCGTCTGAGCACTGGCTGACCAGTCGACCGCGGAGTCTCATCAGCTTGCATGATCGCCGGCATCAGCCCCACCAATGCGCCGACCGCCGGCGTGGTCGGAGCGCTGGTGCTGGGTGAAGCGCTCAACGGCACCCAGGTGCTTGCGCTGGGCGTGGCCGTGCTGGGTGTGCTGCTCGCCACGCTGCCGACGCGTTGGCTGCGGGCGCACTGATTGTTTTATTTAAAACAATATTTGTGCTATTCGAAACGTCATCCTATACTCAAGTCGCTGACCAATCACGCACAAGGAGTCAGGCATGGGTGCCGTAGCCAAGCGCGAAGTGAGCGCGTCACAAGACCGTGGTGCCCTGGCCAAGATGGTCATGGCCTTGTTCGACCACTGGAAGCTGAGCACCGAGGATCAGGCTGCACTGCTGGGTATCGCCGCCAGCAATCGTGCTGCCCTGTCGAACTATCGCAGCGGCAAACCGATCGGCACCAGCCGTGACCAGTATGAGCGCGTGGGCCACTTGCTGGGTATCCACAAGAACCTGCGCCTGCTGTTCCCGCAGAACCGGGACTTGGCCTACCGCTGGATGGGCACCCGCAACAAGGCCTTCGACAACCTGACGCCCGTCGAGGTGATCAAGGAGTGGGGTTTTGCGGGCCTGCTGATGGTGCGCGGCTACCTGGACCGGGCCCGTGGTGTTTGATCGACTCACGCTGGCCGACGTTCATCAGGATGTCGCCCGAAACATCGTGTCCCTGCGCCAGTCGCAGGATCTGTTCGATGACCTGACGGATGATCCCGCCGAGTGGCTGCTGGCGCAGAAGGTGGAAGACGAGGTTAAGCCGCCGCCATACCGATCCGGCACGCCGGTCATCGATCGCCCGTTCGAGGACGCCGAATGGTTCAACGCCATCATTTGGCCGTTCAAGCATTGGCAGTCCAGCCGGTTTTCCGATGGCAGCCACGGCGTCTGGTACGGATCGGAGTCGGTCGAGACCACGGTCCACGAGTCCTCTTACCACTGGTACCGGGGCTTGCTCGGCGATGCAGGGTTTGAGCGGATGGCGGTCATTGCCGAGCGCAAGGTGTATTCGGTGGCATGCGGCGCAGCCTTGCTGGATTTCCGCAAGGCAGCCGACGAACACCCGGATCTCCTGCATCCGTCGGATTATGGGTTCTGCCAGTCGGTGGGAGCCAGGATCCACCGGGAGGGTCACCCCGGCCTTCTCACCCGATCGGTTCGCCGGCCTGCCGGAGAGAACGTGGCCATCTTCAATCCAGGCGTGCTTTCCAATCCCAGGCACAACTGCCTGTTGACCTATCGGCTGGAAGGCGAGCGGATCGTGGTCGAGAGGCAGCCTGGCGTAACGTGGATCACTTTGAACATGGGCTGTGCCAATGCCAGGCGATGAGAAGCCCGGCGGCAAAGCGGTTTGATCCAGGCCGGAGCAGGCGTGTCCTTCGGCACACCTGTCCGCAGCGTGAACCGGGCGCATCCGCCGCATCGATCAATCCGCTACCCAGACCTGCAGCCGGCCTGGCCGCCAGGCCGGCAACAGCGCCACTGCGGCCACCGTCCCGGAGGATGTATACGGCTTCGCGGATTTGGGGGTTGTCATGGCTGAGGCCGGAATGGGGAGCAATTCGGGTCGGGAGGCGAAAGATTCGTGGGGTGGTCACGGATTCAGACAGATGGAAATCGCCATCACCAGCAGCGTCAACGCCATGACCTCATAAGGCACGCCGCCATGCATGCCATACAGCAGACTGCCCAGCAGCGGCCCGACGATCATGCCCCAGCCATGCGCAGTCGCCACCGCAACAGCAATGGGTGCATGTTCAGTGCATGCTCGCCTGGCTGCTGTGCCTGCGTCATTCAAGCCGCCAGCAGGGCCTGCGCCTGCCGGCGCGCATCTTCCCGGTCATCCGCCAGTAGCAGCGGAAAGCCGTAGAGCTTCTGCACCGTGCGAAAGCGCCCGGCAAGCAGATCATGCAGCTCTTGCGTCGGCGCGACGTAGACATAGCCTTTGCAAAAGGCGCGCAGATCGCCCTTGCGTTGCTTGATCCAGATGGTGGCGCGTTTTTCGTCCTCGTGTGGTTCGTCGTCATGGTCGTGGCTGGCCATGCTCCAGATCACCGCGAACGGCTGGCGCTGCGCCAGCAGCGCGTCGAGCGCGCCCAGCACGCGGCCCACGCGGTCGGGCTCGTCCAGCTCGGGGAAGCGGATATGCGCCACGGGCCATTCGCTGACATCGGCCAGCGCGGCATCGGGGCGGAGAGTGGAAAAGTCGGGAACATTCATCAAAAGATCCTCATGTCTCATCTCATGTATTGCGCAGGCCGCGCAGCAGCCACGCCGACGAAAGCAGCAGCGCCGCAGCGCCCAGCCCGTAAAAAGCCTGCCAGCCCACCACGGCAACCAGCTTGCCCGCGCCCACCGTCGCCACCATGCCCGCCAGCCTCGTGCCGCAGAACATGACCGCGTAGCTGGTTGCGGCCTGGTCGCCCTCGGCCCAGCACAGCATCAGCGTGGCATAGACCACCATCAGCGCGCCGACAATGCCGGCCATGCCGACGGTGCAGGCAATCGCCAGTGCGGGAATCCCGTAATGCCAGGCTGCCAGCAACAGACCGACGCAAAGCAGCGCGGCAGCCGCCAGCAACGTCAATGCGCTGCGATGGCCGACCGTGCGCACCATCGGTGCAACGACCAGCGATGCCACCAGCAAGGCCAGCGGTTGCAAGGTGCCGACCAGCCACGCGATGCGCTCCAGCGGCACGCCCAGGTCCACCAGCATCACGCGGTTGTGGGCGCTCAATGGAAAGATCACGCTGCCAGCCACGGCCAGCATCGCCACGCGCCAGCGCAGCTGCGGCTGGCACAGGATGCCGAACATGCGGCCAACGCCAGCGGCCTTTCTTTGATGGGCCGCGCTATCCGCGTGCGTCANNCGCGTGCGTCAAGCAGAGCACTGGCGCAAGTGACAGCGACAGAAAGGCGGCTACCGACAGAAACGTCGCCAGCCAGCCCAGGCTGCCCAGCAGACCGACGAACACGCCGCCGCCGAGCATCGAGCCAAGCGCCAGCGCAGCGAGTTTCAGTGCTGCAGCAACCGGCTTCAGCGATTCGCCCGTCATCTCCACCGCCAGCGCATCCAGCGCCAGGTCCATCGTCGCCATCGCCACCGCAACGCCCAGCCCCAGGCCGAACAGCAGCGTCAGCGGTGCGTCCTCCAGCAAGGCAACGGCCACCACGCCCGCCACGGCCACGGCCTGCGCCGCGACGATCCAGCCGATGCGGGGCGACAGCCAGGGCAGCCGAATGCGATCGACCAGCGGCGCCCACGCGAAGGACAGCCCCAGCGGCAGGAACAGAACGTAGGTCAACGCGAGCTGGTCCAGCGGCATGCCGCGGGCGCGCAGCACGGGTGGCAGCCCGCCCTGCAGCAAGCCCATCATCACGCCGAAGCCGGCATACAGCGCGCCCATCGCAAGCATCATCAGCAGTGCGCGCCGGCGATCACCCACCGCTTCACCAGCCATATTTCAGCGTCGCGAGGAAGGTGCGACCCTGGCCATAGTTGCAGAAGTTCGCTGCATTGCAGGTGAAGTAGGCCTTGTCGAAGATGTTGTTCAGATTCAGTGCCAGCATTGCGCTGCGCAGACTCGGGCTGATGCGGCCCAACTCGTAGTGCAGCATCGCGTCGGCCACGCCGTAGCCGGGAATCTTCTGCGTGTTGGCCGCATCCGCATACGCGGAGCCGGAGACGCGCACGCCGCCGCCCACGGTCAGCCCCGCCAGCGCGCCGCCCAATCGATAGTCCGCCCACAGCGATGCGGTGCCGTGTGCCACCGACACCGTGCGCTTGCCCAGATCCGTGCCGTTGCTGCGCGTGACCTTGGGGCTGATGGCTGCCAGCCCGCCGACGACATTCAGCCCTTTGACGGGACTGAAGCGCGCCTCGAACTCCAGCCCGCGCGAGGTGACTTCACCCGTCTGCACGCGCGCATTGGGCAGCGAGGATCGAGGGTCGCTGGTGAGCACGTTCTGCTGCACCAGGTCGAATGCCGAAAGCGTGAAGAGCGCATCCGTGCCCTGCGGCTGGTACTTGAGGCCCACTTCATACTGCCGGCCCGTCGTCGGCTTGAACGGATCGCCATACGGATTGACCGTGACCGACGGGTCGAACGAAGTGGCGTAGCTTGCATATGGTGCAAAGCCGTTGTCGAAGTTGTGCATCAGCGCGGCGCGCCAGGTGAACTTGCTGATGTCCTGGTCGGTGCGAGTGTTGGCCAGCCGGTTGTCGTTCTCGATGTTTACCCGGTCGAACCGGCTGCCCAGCGTCAGCCCCCAGCCACCCCACTTGATCTGGTCTTGCACGTACAGACCGATCAGGCGTTGCGTACGATCCGGGCTGGTCGATGCCGCGGGCCGCATGATGGCCTGGCCGTAGTCGGGCGTCAGGATGTCCAGCGTCGGCGCAGCGCCAAAGCCCTGGGTCTGCGTCCAGCGGTCGCGCTGCAAGTCCAGACCGATCAGCAGCTTGTGCGCCAGCGGGCCTGTTTGCAGATCACCCTGCAAATGGGAGTCGATGTTGACCGCGTTCATCTTCTCCCGCGACCACAGCGCGTAACGCGACAAAGTGCGGTAGTCCGCCTGCAGGCCCGATTGGCCAACCTGGCTCTGGTCCAAGTCCATGCGCCAGTAGCGCATGTTCTGCGTCAGTGACCAGCGTTCGTTGAAGCGATGCTTCAGCTCATAGCCGATGCTCGCCTGCGTGCGGTCGAACGCATTGAAATCGGGCGAGCCGTCGAAGAAGTCGGGCGGCAGCTTGCCGTACGGATTGGGCAGGATGGTGCCGCTTGACGGCAACGTGCCGTAGAAGCCACCGGTGGGATCGTGCTGGTACAGGCCGAACACGGTCAGCGAGGTGTCGGCATCGGGTTTGTAGGCGATCGATGGCGCGATGTAGAAACGCTCCTCTTCGGTCATCTGCACCGATGTGTTCGCCTTGCGCGCCAGAGCGGTCAGGCGATAGCTCAAGGTGCCATCCTCATCGAGCGCGCCGCCGCTGTCCCAGGTGATCTGCCTGCGTTGATGGCTGCCCAGCGACACGCTCACCTCGTGCAAAGGCTCTTCCGCCGGGCGCTTGCTCACCAAGTTGACGATACCGCCCAGCGGCGCCTGACCATACAGCAGCGAGGCCGGACCTTTGAACACCTCCACACGCTCGACGTTGTGCGTATCGATCTGCGGAATCAGGTATGACGCGCCGCGCGGCAGGCGCAGGCCATCGAGGTAATGGAAGGAGTCGAGCGCAAAGCCGATGCCACGAAAGGCAATCTGATCGAAGCGCGAAATATTGCCGCGAATGTCCGCCGCCACGCCCGGCGTGTAGCGCAGCGCCTGCACCACCTGCTGTGCGCCCTGGCTGTCCATCTGCTCGCGCGTGACGATGTTGATCGACATGGGCGTCTCGATGATCGGCGTGTCCGTTTTCATCGCCGTCATGCTTCGCTTGGCGACATAGCCCAGCACTGGGCCGGTGGCCTGCTCCTGCATGGCCTGCGCCGTCACTGTCACGGCGGCCAGTGTTGCATCCCCTTTTCTCACCGGCGCCGGCCGCACGCTCAGCGTGCCGCTTTCGGTGACGATCAGCTCGAGCCCGGTGCCGGCCAGAGCCTGGCGGGCGGCGTCGGTGGGGCTGTAGCGGCCACGCACCGGGGCGGCGGTCTTGCCGGCGATCAGCGCCGGATCGGCGGACAGGCGCTGGCCGCTGTCGCGGGCGATGCGGGCCAGGGTGTCAGCCAGCGGGGCGACGGGAAGATCCCAGGCGCGCAGGGCGGCGGCTTCGGCGGCGGTGGGGGCCGGTGCGGCGTTTTGGGCGGCGGCCGTCAGGCTGGCGAGGGCGAGCGATACGGCGATGGCGCAGTGCAGCAGACGGGGCCGGCGGGCGCTGGGGCGGTGCTTGCGGGTCATGGAGTCTTCTCGGCGGGTGTTGAACATGGGGCTGAACGCACGGGTTCAGTAGTCATGTCCAACGAGGCCGGCAAAACCCCTCATGGAAATTCGAAATTATTCGATTTCGCCGCGATGCTCGACCAGCGTAACCAGCGCGCCGTAGCGCCGGATGGCGATGGGCTGGGTTTCGGCCAGCGACAGCAGTGCGGCGTCAGGGTCGTCCAGCGGGAAGACGCCATACACGCGCAGCGCGGCGGCCTGCGGAGAGACGCGCAGGTAGCCGCGCTTGTAGGGGCGCAGCGCGTTGACGACTTCGCCCAGCGGCTGGTCGCGTACGTCGAGCTGGCCGCCGGCCCAGGCGGCGTGGGTGGCCGCGGAGGCGGCCAGGGGCTGGATGCGGGTGCCATCGAAGCGCGCCGTGCTGCCGGCGTCGAACACTTGCTGCGCGCCGCTGGTGGCGGTGAGCTGCACGCGGTGTTCGAGCACGGCGAGTTCGCTGTGGGTGTCGAGTTGCCGCACGCTGAAGCGGGTGCCGAGGGCGCGGGCCTGGCCGTGCAGGGTCTGCACGACGTGCGGGCGGGCCGGGTCGGGGGCGGTGTGGATGAGGATTTCGCCCTTGCGCAGGCGCAGCAGGCGCATGGATGCGCTGTATTCCACGTCGACCGCGCTGCGGGCGTTGAGCACCAAGGTGCTGCCGTCGGCGAGCTGCACTTGCCGGCGTTCCCCGGTGGCGGTGTGCAGGTCCGCGACCAGGGTGCCGAGCGGATGCTGGCGGTTCAACGCGTAGCCGCCGAGGCTCAGCAGGAGCAGGGCGGCGGCGCTGTTGCGCAGGGCCTTGCGGCGCTGGGGAGTGGTCAGTGCCAGACGGGCGGCGCGGCGCTGGCCGGGGAGATGGCTTTCCGCTTCGCGGAGGGTGGCGATGGGCTGGTGGAGCAGGCCGGAGATCGTCTGCCAGGCGTTGCGGTGGCGCAGATCCGCATCCAGCCAGGCTTCGAAGGCGCTGCGGTCTTCGGCGGTGGCGCTGCCGGAGTCGAGCCGCAGCAGCC
>JRYH01021336.1_pt1 | contig 10319 bp, 10 predicted proteins | sample 235351 | NCBI WGS metagenome assembly JRYH01 (sample SAMN03074221, study PRJNA261480) | activated sludge metagenome | biome: Wastewater Treatment Plant; feature: Wastewater; material: Activated sludge; isolation source: activated biomass of a wastewater treatment plant treating wastewater... ... | reverse complement strand
GTGGCTATCCCATGCGGAAGGCCAAGCCTTGCCGCCGCCGCCTTCTATGTCACATTATCTAACTGAAAACCGGGAGGCACCATCGCGTCTCGGTGGCGCCCCATTACGTCGCCAATAAACTTCACCGCCGCTTTCACGCGGGGGCTTCGCCTCAGGTCTTCGTGATAGTGCAGCCACAGCGTGAGGGTTGGCATGGCGTTCGGCGCAGGAACTCGAACAAGCGTTGTCCCTTCGGCAGCAAAGCAGGGCAGCAAGGCGCAACCGAATCCGCTCGCCGCCGCCGCCAGCAAGGCTTGAAGCGAATTGGACCTCATGACGACTTGGGCGGGCTTGATCAAGCTCGCCTGATACTTTTGCAACGCGGCGCTTCCGGCCTCGTCTTCATAAATGAGGAAGCGCTGCTCCTGAAAATCTCGATCGTTCCTCTCACGCGCATAGAATGCGAAAGCCAGCTCATTGAGCCGTTTCACGACGAGTCCGGGCACATCGGACCGAGACATGCGAACGGCAATGTCAGCCTCACGACGTGAAAGGTCGAGGCTTCGGTCCACGCCCACCAGTTCAACGTCCAAGCTCGGATAATCCCGCCAGAATTCTCGCAGGGCCGGTGCGAAGACCAAGTTCGCGAGGATTGGCGTTGTCGTCACTCGGACCGTTCCCGAAAGTCCCACGCTCGCGCCTTCCAGGCGCCGCATGAGACTGACGGTTGCGTCCTCCATGAATTCCGCCGCAGCCGCGACTTCCTCGCCGAGGGACGTCGCCGTGAAACCGTTCGGCCCACGCTCAAAAAGAGGTCCCCCGAGTTCAGCCTCGAGGCTCTCGAGTTTTCGGCTTACCGTCGAGTGATCAACGCCGAGCAGCCGCCCCGCCATTGAAAGGCTGCCGCCTTTGCGAAGAGCGAGCACGACCCGCAGCCGATCCCACCCTACAAGACCACTTGTGCGTTTTTGCGCAGTCATTGCGCGAAGATACGCGTCTCTTGCGCAAACCTCCACAGCCATATCGAGGCGAACCGATGCAGCAAAGGAAGCTCACGAATGACCGCTTACTTGATCTCGAACGTCAAGGTAACCGATGAAGCTTGGATCCCTGCGTACGCTCAGAGCGTCCACCGGATTGTCGCAAAGCACGGGGGGAGGTATCTGTCGCGGAGCGGAAACATAACAGCGATCGAAGGTGAGCGTCCCGATACGACGATTGTCGCTTTACTCGAGTTCCCTTCGGTGGAAGCGGTGCAGGCATTCGTGAACGATCCCGAGTACGCACCGTTCGCTCAAGCCCGGAAAGACGGGAGCCAAAGCCTTCTCTATGCCATTGACGATACGGACTTGGCTGGCACCATTCCCGGCTTGCCCAAAGGTTGATGAGGCTCGAACTGAAATGGGGCGATGATCTCGCCGGTCAGTCCGGCGAGGCTCACTTCAGACCGGGAATAGCCAAGACCGGATGCGTTGATGCCCGACGACAAACGCCGCCCTCGCCATCAGGAGGTCCGGATCAGGAGACCAGCGCCCGGGATGCTTCCTTGACCTTGACCGTCGCCTCTTTGGCCGTGTTCGCCGACGCGGCGATCCGGGACATGTTGTCGGAGATCTCGCGAACGCCCATGGCCGCCGTTTGCATATTCGCGGAGATTTCCTGGGTGACCGCGCCCTGTTCCTCGACGGCGGCGGCAATGCCCTGGGAAACCTCCTCGATCGTCGAGACGACCGAGGATATCGACTTGATCGCTTCCACCGCCTTGGTGGTCCCGGCCTGCACGGCGGTAATCTGATTGGCGATATCGGCGGTGGCTCTTGCCGTCTGCGACGCAAGCGCCTTCACTTCCTGCGCGACGACCGCAAAGCCCTTTCCGGCCTCGCCCGCACGCGCGGATTCGATCGTGGCGTTGAGGGCCAGCAGATTGGTTTGTGACGCAATCGAATTGATCAGCTCGACGACCTTATCGATCTGGTCCGCCGACGTCTGCAGCCCCTCGACCACGGCCGTCGCCTGCTCGCCCTGTTGCGCCGCGCGTTGGGCTATCGACGACGCGTCGCTGACGCGCCGGCTGATTTCCTGAACGGAGGCGACCAGTTCCTCGGCGGCCGTGGCCACCGCCTGGACATTCGTGCTCGTCTGCACCGAGGCACCGGCCGCACTGTTGACATCGCTCGTCGTGCTGGCGATCGCAGACGTGATCGACGCAAGCTGCTCATCGATCTGCTGCTGAATCTTCGTCCTGCGGATCCGCTCCTCGACCGTCCCCGTGATATCGGTACAGAATTTCACGACCTTGTAGAGCCGCCCCGACGGATCGAAAATCGGATTGTAGGTGGCCTGAAGCCAGACTTCCTTGCCACCCTTGCCGATGCGCTTGTATTCGCCGCCTTGAAATTTCCCTTCGCCGAGAAGCTTCCAGAACAGCCGGTAATCGTTCCCCTCGCGTTCCGTCGCATCGACGAAGAGACGATGATGCCGCCCCTTGATGTCCTCCAGAGCATAGCCCGTGGCCGCCAGGAAATTGGCGTTCGCCGTAAGGACCGTGCCGTCGGGCGAGAACTGAATCACCGCCTGGGATTTATCGATGGCCGCGAGCTGGCCTTCGAAATCGGCAGCCTGCATCTTGCTCGTGGTGATGTCGGAGCAGAACTTGACGACGGCGAAGGGCCGGCCGTTCGGTCCGATCAAGGGATTATAGGTGGCCTGGAGCCAAACCTCCTTGCCGCCTTTGCCGATGCGCCGGAACTCGCCGGACTGGAACTCACCGCGCCGGAGAGCCTCCCAAAAGGCGTTATACGCCGTCGTGTTCTTCTCGGCATCGGGAATGAAGAGGCTGTGATGCTTCCCGCGGATCTCCGAAAGCGTATAGCCGACGGCTTTCAGGAAATTCTCGTTCGCGGTGATAACCGTGCCGTCGGTTTCAAATTCGATCACGGCTTGAGATTTGTTGAGCGCGGCAAGCTTCGCTTCTACAGCGGACGTCTTGGCGGAAAACATGGGGGCTCCAGCATCGGAAAATATCCGCCGGACGCTATTGTGATTCGTCGTTTCTAAATAGCGTTTAGAAACGTCTAGCCTCCCGAAAGAGATAGGGACTACCGTGGGTTGCGCATTTTAGCGTATGGGTACTGCACAACTTCCACGGCTTGGCACGCGCTCTGTTTCCGCGGTTCGCGGTGAGCGTGTCCATGGCAGCGAAGGCCGGTGACAGTCGCCAAACGAGACAAACCTCCGCCGTTTCATACGGCGGAGGGTCTGGCGAAGACACGGAATGACGAGAACGGATTATGTCTTGATGAGGAACTGTTCGAGCTTTGCGCCCTTCTTAATTTTCTCGCGCAGCCAAACCGGATACACGCCGCGGCCAGCCCACGTGTTGCCGTCCTTGTCGCGGTATTTCGGCTGAACCTTGGCGCGCTTTCTTGCAGGCGCGGATTTAACCGCCCGGACTGCCTTGCGCGGCCGGCCACGGCGCGGTTTTCCTGCGCCGTTGGACGCTTCGCCCACCGTCAGCGACGCAAGCTCGGCCTTCAGCTCCTGCACGCGCTTCTGCTTGTCCGTATGGAGCTCCGAGAGCTCCGTCAGAACCGCCGCCTGGGTTTCAAGGGCCTGGCTACCAAACCAGCCGACCAGCGACTGGCGGCTCCAGCCTGCTCCATTAGCCATACTCTTACTCCGTTACAAACCTGCCGCAGCGGCCACATCGGCGCTGGTTATATCCCCACGCAGCCGGAAATGCACGGGCGGGCATCCAAGTTAGGCTAACGACGCCAACGACCGCCCTCGCGATTTCCATGAGCATTGGAGTGACACAGTCAATTCCGAGATAAGAAACCGGCCACCCGTTTTGAAGATACCGAGGGCGCGGCCGCAGCTCTCCAAGACACCCCTCACGCCATGAGGCTAATCCTCTAAAGAAAGGTTAACCGCCATGGCGACTGGGCATTCCGGTGCCTTTTTATGAAATTACACGGAGCGGCAACAGCGCCGCTCTCTGTAGGGAAATATCGATCGTGCTTCGCACCTTGCAGGTGTTCCGCGGGCTTGCCGCATTGAGCGTCGCCGCATTTCATCTTTCAATCCTGCTCGGCGATCCACGCTATGGCGGCGAAGAGGTCTTCCGAGACTTCACCGCGCGCGGAAACTTGGGCGTGGACTTTTTCTTCGTATTGAGCGGCTTCATTATCCTGGCTGCACACCACGGGGATCTCGGAAAGCCAGCGGAGCTTCGCACCTACCTCAAGCGGCGCTTCATTCGTATCTATCCGATCTATTGGCTCTACACGGCCGTATTCTGCGCCCTGCTTCTGCTCGGCTTAGGGTCCGTTGCCAAGCCACCCGCCACTCTTGGTGAGTGGCTGACGACACTGAGCCTCGTTCGCTTTGACGAAACGCGCACGCCAATCGGCCCGGCTTGGACCCTCTTTCACGAGATTGCATTCTACGCTGTCTTTGCAACGCTCATCGTCAATCTGCGTCTGGGGTTGCTCGTCATGAGCGTCTGGCTCGGCGCAATCCTTTTGGTGTTCCAGGATCTCACCAACGATCCAACGCCGTTTCTCACCTATCTCGGCAAGCACAACCTCTATTTTTTCTATGGCATGGCCGCTTTCCTCGCCAGTCGGCACGTCGCCAGCGCCAAAACTGGCTACGCGTTTTCCGTGCTGTCGGTCGCACTGATCTGGCTCGGATACCAATTGGACGTAACGGGTCATGGCGCGTTTTCAGTTCCCGTGTACGGTCTGGGATTTTCTGCGCTGATCATCGGCGCGGTCGCGGTGGAGCGTGCCGCCGCCGTCGGCCTCCATCCTGCGCTGACATTCTTTGGCGATGCCTCATATACGATCTATCTCACGCACGTGGCGTTCCAGGGTCTGTTCACAAAAATCGCACTCAAGGTCGGCTTGCTCGACGGCACCCGCGAGCTTGCTTACCTCGCGATCCTGGCCGCATCGGTCGCGGCCGGAGGCATCCTCTACTATCTCCTGGAGCGCCCGTTGCTCGCCTGGATGAAACGATCCCACACACGTCGCAGTCGTTCCCCCGCTCCGTCACCAGCAACGCCCTCGTAAACGCCCGCGTGACCCGGCGGCCGCCGCGCGTGCTGCCGGTGCGGACTCGCAGCGTCATGCCCGACAGCACGTCGATCGTTCCGGGGCGCCTGTAAGCCGAAACAGCGGGCTTCTGAACCGTCTCGAAGCTCTCGGTGGTGTGCATCGCCTTCAGCTCTCACACCACCCTCTCTACTGGATTTTACGACGGTGGATCGGAGGCAACTCGATGTCCTGGGAAACGTCAGGAAAGAACACTCTGATGTTCGATGCGTTGATCTGTGACCCTTCGACATAGGTCCACCGCGGCGCACCATCTTCGAGAATGCCGGCCTGAAAGTTGCGGCTCTCTGCTTTTCGGCCGCCACGTCCCGAGACTGTCATCAACGTGGGAACAAAAACGATCGTGGAGGATCTGCCCCTGATGAATCTCGGTGGACTTGGGAAGCTGAGAGACTCCAACTGCATGCCGGCGTGCTGCATTCTGCTCAACGTTATCGCAAGCAGGACCCGCGCGGGCTCGGCACCACCCATCAACGCGATGACCTTGGGGTGCGCGTAGCCGAATACGGTTTCGGCATCCGCCGCGTAGGTTGCCCGGAGGATCCGTTCAACGTCCTTCTGCACCGTTGCAGCGTGGTTGGCTGCATCGACAGAACGGGCGTCTCGGACGCCCAGGCATACGAAGACGAATGCNNCGAAACCGATCTTCGGTCCAGGATGGAGTCTGACATTTGGAGCGCATCTCTGCTGTGACGCGGGGAGGATCCCCGCGAAGGCTTCGATAAAACCTGCATCGCGAGAACAGACGATCTCTCAAGAATATTCTATACCATAGAAGTATAGATTCTACACCTGCGCAGTTGCGATCTTTCGAAGACGATGTTGGGTTCTGGCTACGGGAGCAGCAGCGAGGGATCGCGGAGACGTTTTCCCCGGGTTGGCCACGGGATCGGGACTGGCCGACGAGATACGTCATGATGCAAGCTGGCAAGACGTCCTCGCCTGCTGCAGTTCCTTATCCCTGTCACGCCGGCAGTTGGTCCAGAATGCCTTTCAGCCATGGCAACGCAACGCTCTGCGGCAAGTCCTCCGAGGAGGCATCGTGCAGCCCGCGCTCCCCGACCATCTGCGCGTTGCACGCCAGCATTTGCGTCATCAACAGCTTCGAGCCGTTGTTGAACGTCTCGCCGAACGAGCGGTCGCCGAGCCCGAATATGGCGAAGCGGATGCCGCTCAGATCAGGTTTGCGATCTTCGAGTGTCTCGAGAAAGGACTGGGCGCTATCGGGCAACTGGCCGCTTCCGAACGTCGCGCTGACCAAGACGTAGAATGTTTCCGGATCGAGGACGGTCGGATCGGCGTCCTCCATGCTCGAGACCTGACAGTCGAACCGATCGCTCACCTCACCCTCGAGGTTGTCGCATAGGAACTCGGCCGTGCCGCTTTGACTGCCGTAGAGGAAGTGAATTTTCATGCGTCTTTTCGATCGGGTTGCGAAGGCCGAGGACTCGTTGAGCGGGTTGGCGTATCGCCCGCACCTGGATGGCCGGTCCCGCCGTTGACGTTCAGTTCAGGTGCGCGGGGTGCCGTCGTGCGATGCTCGGGGCAAAATCCTGCCGACTCTCTTGACGGGTGCACAGCGCGCCAAGCGCACGTGCAGCAGCGATCAGGCGGGAGGGGTCGCTGACGGTGGCGATCTGAGCAGCAGCATCCGCCAAATGCGAATCCCCGTGTTGGGTGCAGCATCCGGCGCGGATCAGCTTCATCAAATCCTGCTCGTCTTCCGAAATGTGGGGGCACTCCTTCGACATATAGCCGAACCCGCACGCGCGCTCGGCACGAAGGGCGCGAAGCAAAGATATGGCGCCAGATACGATCTGGGGGCCGTCGCTCGCGCCGAGATGCTCCTCAGCGGCTTCAAAGGCACTCATCCAGTGTGCCAGCCGGTCGTGCTCAAGGCCCGTGCAGAGCGTTCTCAGGATGTTGAGAAGAAAGTGCTCTATCGGCTTGAGGTCCAGCGCGGACAAGAGCGGCAAGTCGGGATGCTGACACTCCGTCAAGTCTTTGATCCTTCTTCGCCTGTTTGACCTCACGAGGCTCACTGAGGCCGATGGCTGGTGTCCAAGACGCGCGGGACTCGGCCAAACCGGCAGGATGAAGACGTGCTCCTTACTATACTATACGAAAATATTCAACAATATGACCCCGCCGTTCCGGCGATGGACGGGGTGCCCATTGGCTGGAGCGTGGCGGGTTATCAAGCATCTTAAGATTGAAGGTTGATAAAGTTATATATAAATCAATTGGTTGCCAGATTCCATCAAGCGCTTATCGAGCCGATGACACGGAGAGGCGAGATTTTTAGATCCCGCCTGTTGAGGCCTTATTGCGTGCCGGAGGCTACCTCTTCGCAGCCGCAGGACCACTCGGGATCTGCTCGGCAATGCCGCGCGGAATGGCCTTTTCCATGTCGTAAAGCGGCAGACAAGAAAGTGCCGCGGGATGGAGCTTTCCATCGCGCCCGCTCACCTCCACCGACGTTCCTTCACCATACGCCTTGTCCAGCCGGACGATGGCGATCCCCGCATTGAGGAAGGGCGAGAACGCCCCCGCTGTCACGATGCCGATGTTGCGGCCGTCGAGATGCACCTCACCCTCGCGACAGGGCTCCGCTCCTTTGGCGACGAGGCCCATCAAGCGGGCCTCGGCCTTGCTGACCGCGAGCGCCGCACGACCGACAAAGTCCGTCTTGGACAGGTCGATGAAACGGCCGAGCCCTGCTTCGTAGGGTGTCATGGTGTCGTCGAAGTCCGAGCCGTTGTTCAGGATGCCGCCTTCGATACGGCGAATCTCCATCGAATCGAGCCCACAGGCTTGGAGCCCGAATGGCTTGCCGGCTGCAAGAACCGCATTCCAGAGGGCATCGGCGTCGTACCCAGGCTCGTGGGGCAGAGTGTAGAACTCGAAGCCCAGCTCGTTCGTCCATCCCGTGCGCGAGACGAGCACGTTTTGTCCGTTCACCGTTCCGCGTGCGACGGCGTAGTAAGTGAACTTCTCAGGGATTCCATCGTCGAGAAGCGCATCGAGGATCTTGAGCGATGCCGGACCCTGGACTTGAGAAATCCACGAGTTCGGATCGGATATCCTGACGTCCAGACCCTGGGCGTGCGCGATAAACCACGAGTAAACCGGACCTTCGGCCTGGACGTACCAGAAGAGGTTCTGCTCGTGGCGAAGGAGAACACCGTCGCAAAGCAACTTGCCGTTGGGATAGCAGAGAAGCCCGTACCCCGCACGCCCGGGCTCGATCTTGGAGACGTCGCGCGTGAAGACGCGGTTGCAGAACTTCTCCGCATCGGGGCCGGAAATCTCGATCGGCCGCTCACCGGTGTCGAAGAGTCCGGCCTTCTGACGGAGCAGCCAGTAGCCATCGATGCGGCTGATCTTCTGGGTAACCGGCATCAGACGGTTATTGTAGATGCAGTACTTGGCGCCGTTGGCCACGTGGAACTTGGAATAAGGTCCGGGATCTGCTCCGTAGTCCCATCCGCCCTCATTGTTAGCGGTTACGACGAAACGTGGTTTGGTCGAGGTCATGAAGCCCGCTCCTTAAGCCCGTCTTCGACACGCGCCGTACCGGCCAAGAGGGTTCCCACGTAGTAGACCAGCGCGCCCACCAGCACCGCGGGCAGAGTCGCTGTCGTGTACTGCACGATGTCTGTGTTCGGCACAAAGGTGATCGGATCGATCAACGCGACGTACGTCGCCGCCCCGAGGACCAGCGCCGCCAGCCCAACAGGATTGAAGCCCCTCGTGTAATAGTAGCAGGATCGCGAATCCTGCCGGAAGAGCGACGGGACGTGAAGGCGATTGATCCGGTCGAAGACAAACCAATCGACAATCTGCACGCCAACCAGCGGAGCGATGAAGATGCCGATGAAGGCCATGAACGTCCCGATGTTGTCGTAAAACGCCGCCGCAAAGAAGATCTCGACGACAAGCATGGGGACCAGCACCAGGAACGTCTTGGCCGCCCAAGACATGTTGCGATCGACAACCCGCAACTGCCCGACTCCCAATGCAGCCGCATGCGCTCCCACCAGCGTGGAACCGAGGTTCGAGACGATCACGAACACGAGGACAACGAGTCCGCCGACAGGACCGGCAATCTTCATAATCCAGACGGTCGGATCCGGCTCGTGCACCACTAATCCGGCATAAAGACCGATGAGACCGATGGCAGCCCACCCGAGTCCCAGCGAGAACATCGACGGATAAATCGCAGTCGATGGCTTCGCGACCATACGGAATATGCTGCCCATATAGGCCCACCAGCTCAGCGTCGACACGAGCAGGATTTCCAGCGCCACGCTGTAGTTCATCAGCTTCCCTTGCGGAAGCGGGCTGATCGGCTGTGCTGCGACCAGGGCATCGAGGCCGAAATGCTGGAACAGCATGTAGTACATCCACGCCCCCGTGAGGAGGATGGTCAGGGCATTCACGACGCCGAAGTATTTCAGCCCTTGCACGCCGACAAGGAGGATGAGCCAGATGAGAATTGTCGCGCCGACAGAGGCCGCAGTCGCGACCGCGGTCACTTGGTCTGGGCGGATAAGCTCCAGTGCAACGACCGTCGATGCAAACGCCCTGCCCAGGAATATGATCAGCACGCAATTCCACCCGATGAGGGTGAGATACTGCACGAACAGAGCGAAAGCAGAGCCTCGTGCCCCGAGCTGGGCCTTGCTCGTTGTAACTGTTTCAAGTCCATACTTCGTGACGACAGGCACTTGTGCGAGGCTGATGAGAAACTGAGCGATCAATCCACCGGCGAGCATCGTTGCTGTCCCGGCCTTGGCGCCCACGTAGTAGGAGGTGAAGCCGCCGACGACGAATGACCAGGTCGCAACCCCCGCCGTGAGCGAGACAGCACCTGCAAGAAAGCCACCCCAGTTTCGGAGCGACAGAGGGATCGGCCAGCTACCGATATTCTGATCTGAACTCATCTCGGCGTTGCTCACGGCCACCCCCAAATCAAGAGAACGGCGGGTGCGAAAAGGCCCGTGAGGCACAGCACCGCGAAATCCAGCCGGGTCATGTTGCCACCCGTCGGTTCGGTCGCAAGTGCGTCGATCTTGCGTTCGAGAGCGGTGTCCTGATCTTCAGGTGCGCTTTGAGAAAGTCTTGAAGGTGCTGACTGGCCTGCCGGTGCGGGCTCAGTCGAACCGAGTGTTGTCATGGTCATATGGCGTTCACCCCGTTAGCAGGCTGTTGAAGTTCGGC
>JRYH01001326.1_pt1 | contig 10327 bp, 9 predicted proteins | sample 235351 | NCBI WGS metagenome assembly JRYH01 (sample SAMN03074221, study PRJNA261480) | activated sludge metagenome | biome: Wastewater Treatment Plant; feature: Wastewater; material: Activated sludge; isolation source: activated biomass of a wastewater treatment plant treating wastewater... ... | reverse complement strand
CTGGATAACGCGCAATTGTGGCAAATCATTGCCTCTCGTCCAATGCGCGTGGAAAGCGGAAGCCAAATCATAGAGATAGAAGGCGAGCCGATGCGGCTCGTGGGCACGCGCCGCGCCCGCGATCAGCTCCGGGAAGAAGGCGGCCTTGCGGATCAGCTCCAGCTCTCCCGCATCTTTCAGCAGGGAAAGGTCGGCAACGACCTTGCCGGCGTCGGCATAGCTGAGGCCGGGCAGCGCTTCGTGCGCGTTGCGCAACACGGAAGCCGCCCGCGCGTGCGCATACTGCACGTAGAAGACGGGGTTGTCCTTCGACTGCTCCGTGACCTTCGCGAAATCGAAATCGAGCTGCTCGAGCTCCTTGCGATAGAGCATCATGAAGCGCACGGGGTCGCGCCCCACCTCGTCCACGACGTCGCGCAGCGTCACGAACGTGCCGGCGCGCTTGCTCATCTTGTAGGGCTCGCCGTTCTTGAACAGCTTCACGAGGTTCACGACCTTGATGTCGAGATCGGCCGTGCCGCCCGTCGTGTGCCAGTGCTTGAGCTTGCCCTTGCCGTCGCGCTCGACGGTGCCGTCGGCGAACGCCGCGACCGTCGCCAGCATGCGCGGGATGTAGCCGATGTGGTCGGCCCCGAACACGTTGATCATGTGCCGGAAGCCGCGCTGCAGCTTGTCGTAGTGATAGGCGACGTCGCCGGCGAAATACGTATAGGTGCCGTCCGCCTTCATGAGCGCGCGGTCCGCCTCGTCGCCGAAGGCCGTGGAGCGGAAGAGCGTCTGCTCACGATCCTCCCATTCCTCGTCGTCGTGCCCCTTGGGCTTTTCCAGGCGGCCCTCGTAGATCAGGCCCTTCTTGCGCAGCTCCGCAATCGCGGCCTGCACCTGATCGGTGCCGGCCTGCGTGAGGGACGCCTCCGAGAAGAAGACCTCGTGCGTGATGTTGAGCGCGGCGAGATCGTCCTTGATCATCGGCATGATGCGGTCGATCGCGAACGTGCGCACGCGCGGCAGCCATTCGGCCTCCGGCTTGTCGAGCAGCGCGCGCCCCTCCGCCTCGGCGAGCGCGGCGCCGACGGGCTTCAGGTAATCGCCAGGGTAGAGCCCGGCGGGGATTTCGCCGATGTCCTCTCCCAGCGCCTCGCGGTAGCGCAGGAACACGGAGCGCGCGAGCACGTCCACCTGCCCGCCGGCGTCGTTGATGTAGTATTCGCGCGTGACGTCGTAGCCGGCGAACGCGAGCAGGTTGGCCAGCGCATCGCCGAACACCGCGCCGCGGCAATGGCCGACATGCATCGGCCCCGTCGGATTGGCCGACACGTACTCGACGTTCGTCTTAGCGCCCGCCCCGAGGTCGGAGGCGCCGAAGCGCGCACCCTCGCGATGGATCGCCGCGACGACGCGATGCCAGAAGGCGTTCGTCAGGCGCAGGTTGAGAAAGCCCGGTCCCGCCACCTCGGCCGACGCGATATCCGGATCCGCTTCGAGCACGGCCGCCAGCGCCTCGGCGATGTCGCGCGGCTTTTGCCTGGCGGCCTTCGCCAGCACCATCGCGGCGTTGCACGCGAGATCGCCATGCGCCGGATCGCGCGGCTGCTCGACGGACACGGCGCTGAAGTCCAGCCCCTCCGGCAGCACGCCGCGCTGGGCCAGCCCTTCGAGCACCGTCAGAACCCGCGTCTCGATCTCCGAGAAAACATTCATGACGTGGAGTCCTGATTCCTTATGGATGGATAGTCTTTGGCAGGATGCCGCGCGGCGCAAATCGGCCGCATGGGGTGGCCGTTTCACGCTCGTGCCGGGCGGGGAAGGCATCGGCCCGGCTATCGCAATTCCGGCGTTCCGTCAAACAGGCGCTCGTGCTCGGCCAGCGCGTAGCGATCGGTCATGCCGGCGACGAAATCCGCGATCAGCCGCGCCCGCATCCGCGCATCGAGCCCCTCCTCGGCCGCCCGCCACGCTTCAGGTAAGGCTGCGGGATCGGCCACATAGCGGTCGAACAGGCGCGCCACGACGGCCTCGGCCTCGTCCATCACGTCCATGACCCGCCGGCTGCGGTAGACACGGTGCATCAGAACATCCTTGAGCGCGGCGAGGTCGCGCACCATGCCGGGCGAGAACGCCACCACGGCCGCGTCCGCCGCGCGGATGTCGGAGGGCGTGCGCGGGCCTAGGGCCGCGAGGCGCCGCCGGCTCTCCTGCACCACGTCCTGGATCAGCACCGTGATCATGCGCCGCGTCACCTCGTAGGTGACCCGCCCGCGCGCGCCGCGCTCGGAGCGGTCGGGGCGCGCGAGACCCGACACGATGGGGCCGACGATCGGCACGCCGGCCAGATCGTCGAGGGTCAGCAGGCCGGCCCTCAGGCCATCGTCGGTGTCGTGGCTCACATAGGCGATGTCATCGGCCAGCGCCGCCGCCTGCGCCTCGGCGGAGGCCCAGCGTACGGGGTCGAGGCTCTGCCAGTCCTCGATCTTGCGGATCACCTTGCGCACCGGCGCGTGCGCATCCCCGGTGATCGGCCCGTTGTGCTTGGCGAGACCTTCCAGGCTCTCCCAAGTAAGGTTGAGGCCGTCGAAGGCGAGGTACTTGCGCTCGAGCGCGGTCACGACGCGAAGGCTCTGCGCGTTGTGGTCGAAGCCGCCCCAATCCGCCATCCGCCGGTCGAGCGCGCGCTCCCCCGCATGCCCGAACGGCGGATGGCCGAGATCGTGGGCCAGCGCCAGCGCCTCCGCCAGATCCTCGTCCAGCCTGAGTTGCCGCGACATCGTCCGCGCGATCTGCGCCACCTCGAGGCTGTGCGTCAGCCGCGTGCGGTAGTGATCGCCTTCGTGATAGACGAACACCTGCGTCTTGTGGATCAGCCGGCGGAAGGCCGTCGAATGGAGAATGCGGTCGCGGTCGCGCTGGAAGGGGCTGCGAGTGGGACAGTCCGGCTCCGGAAAGCGCCGCCCGCGCGAGGGCACGGCACTGGCGGCATAGGGCGCCGGCGCCCGCGCCCCGGGGGCCAGCCCCGCGCCGTAATCCATGGCCTCGCCGCCTCTTCCGCCCATCGTGCCTCGCGTCCCCCTCATCTTCCGGCTGTTTTCGCCCTGAGTCGCCCTCCGGACACGCCGAGCCGTTTGACTTCATGCGCCCGCTTACTATTTTTGCTTGATCCGTCTCATACACGAGCGGACGGCGCGACACACCCGGCATCCGGGACGCGCGCGCCCGTCCGCACCGAGGAGGCCCATGGCCCACACCGTCACCCTCACCGACCGCGCCGCCCGCCGCATCACGGAGATCGTGGCCGGCGAGCCCGCCAACACGATGCTGCGAGTCGCCGTCGAAGGCGGCGGCTGCTCCGGCTTCCAGTACCGGTTCGACCTTGTCGATCAGGCGAACGGCGACGATGTGGTGATCGAGAAGAGCGCTGCGAAGGTGCTGATCGATCCGGTCTCGCTCGAATACCTGTCCGGCTCCGAGATCGACTTCGTCGACGATCTGATCGGCGCCTCGTTCCGGATCCAGAACCCCAACGCCACCGCCTCTTGCGGCTGCGGCACGAGCTTCTCGCTTTAATCGTCCGCGCCGGCCCGCCACGTATCGGCGGCCACGGCCTCGCCCTCGCGTTCCCCGTCGAGACGGGATAGGAACGGGCGCAGGGGAGAAGAGCTGCCATGAAAATCGTCACCTGGAACATCAACGGCATCCGGGCCCGCATCGAAGGCGCCCTCGCCTACGTGCGCGAGGCCCGGCCCGACGTCGTTTGCCTGCAGGAGATCAAGACCGTCGACGAGGGCTTCCCGACGGAGGCCTTCTCCGACCTCGGCTACACCGTCGCCACCCACGGCCAGAAAGGCTTCAACGGCGTCGCCCTTCTCTCGCTCCACCCGGTCGAGGACGTGATGCGCGGCCTGCCGGGCGACGAGGCGGACGTGCAGTCCCGCTACATCGAGGCCACCGTCACCCAGGGCACGCTCTCGGTGCGCGTCGCCTCGATCTATCTGCCCAACGGCAATCCGATCGGCACGGAGAAGTTCGCCTACAAGCTCGGCTGGATGGCGCGCCTCGACGCGCATGCCCGCGCGCTGCTCACGACCGAGATGCCCGTCGTGCTCGCCGGCGACTTCAACGTCATCCCGAAGCCGGCGGATGCCAAGCGTCCGGCGGCGTGGACGAACGACGCGCTCTTCCAGCCCGAGAGCCGCGGCGCCTTCCGCGCGCTCGAGAACCTCGGCTATCTCGATGCCGTGCGGGCCTGCCATCCCGATCCCGGCCTCTACACGTTCTGGGATTATCAGGCCGGCGCCTGGCAGAAGGACGACGGGATCCGCATCGATTTCCAGCTTCTCTCCCCGCACGCGGCGGATCGCCTCTCCGCCAGCGGAATCGATCGCTTCACGCGGAGCTGGGAGAAGCCCTCGGATCACGTGCCCGTCTGGACCGAGCTCACTTGAGATCTCTCTGGCGAGCGCGCGCGGGATCAGAGCCTTAGCCGAAGCGCCGCGTGACCGACTGCCAGAGCTTGCGTGCGCCGTATCCGATCAGCACGCCGGGCGTCAGAAGCGCAATCTGCAATCCGACCTGGCGCAGCGGACCGAAGCCGATATACGTCTCGCGGAGCTGCTCCGTTCCCGCGGCCGTCTGCTGCAGCATGATGAAATAGTCGAGCCCGAAAAGCCCCGCGATCACGATCAGGAAGATCAGAAGCGTGAGCCAGAAGCGGGAGGGCACCAGTCCACGCCAGATCCATCCCGCCGCCATCGCGATCATGACCATGAGCGGCGCCATCAGAACGCTCGTGTACGCCGCAACGCCGACCGTGAGGCACTGGCCGAACGTGCCGTTCTCGATCTGATGGCCGAGCTGGATGCAGGCGAGCCCCGTCGCGAAGCCCATCAGCCAGGCGATGATCTCGATGAGAATGAAGACGACGAGCGCGGAGAGGAAGGCGACGCGGAGGAGATCGGGCGGATCGCGGCGGTCGGCCGGGCCGGAGACGGTCGGCGTCGCCGCGGTGCCGCGCGTGCCCCGCCGTGAGAAGGCCCGGCGCGTCAGATCGAACATCGGCACCGTGATCATGTAGACGATGTTCTTGATCGCATCGAGCGCGCCGCCCAGGCTGCCGTCCTGCGGAAGATTGCCGATGGCGATCCCGGCGACGACGGCGAAGCCGGCCGTTATGGCGGCAGCGATCAGCGTCGGCGCGTCGAGGGCGAGACCGGCGCTCGCGGGCGTCGTATCCGTATGCGTCATGAACGCCCCCTCCGCATGGCCCCTGGCCGCGGCGCGACGTTACGCCGGCCGCCTGGAGCCCCGCAAGACGGCGCGGCCGGGCGGCCACACCGCAGCGGGAATCGCCTTGAGGATCCGCCTCGCGCCTCGGTATGCTGCCGCGCCGATGCCTCCCGTTCCGCGCAAAGAATGTTTCCGCGCAAAAGGATCATGACAGACATGACCGCCCCCTCGCCTTGGTGGAGCCCGGGCCGCCACCAGGATCGCCGAGCCGCACTGCTGCTGCGCAACCGCATCAAGACGGTGCTGCGCGCATGGTTCCTCGATCAGGGCTTCGTCGAGATCGATGCGGGCGCCCTTCAGGTCTCGCCCGGCAACGAGACCCATCTTTTCGCCTTCGCTACCGAGCAGACCGGCACCGATCTTGCGACGCAGCGGCTCTATCTCCACACCTCGCCCGAGTTCGCGATGAAGAAGCTCCTGGCCGCGGGCGAGGAGAAGATTTTCACGTTCTCGCCCGTCTACCGCAACCGCGAGCGCGGGGCGCTGCACGCGCCGGAGTTCACCATGCTCGAATGGTACCGCGTGGGGGCGCCCTATACGATGCTCTGGGACGACTGCGCGGCGATGCTGGCGCTCGCGGCGGACGCATCGGGGCGCACGCACTGGTCGTTCCGGGGGCGCGAAGCGGAGATCGGCGGACCACTCGATAGCATTTCGCTCGACGCCGCTTTCCGGCGGCACGCAGGCTTCGCCCTGCTCGACACGTGCGCCGGCGGTCACAGCGACCGCGACGCGCTCGCGCGCCGCGCGTCCGACGCCGGTATCCGCATCGCGCCCGACGACACCTGGTCCGACATCTTCTCACGCGTTCTCGTCGAGCGGCTGGAGCCCGCGCTCGGCACTCCCGCGCCCACCATCCTCTACGAATATCCCGCGCCCGAAGCGGCACTCGCCCGCACGGTGCCGGAGAGGCCGGAGGTGGCGGAGCGGTTCGAGCTCTATGCCTGCGGCGTCGAGCTGGCCAACGGCTTCGGAGAGCTTGGCGACCCGGCCGAGCAGCGCCGGCGCCTCCTGATCGAGATGGACGAGAAACAGCGCCTTTACGGCGAGCGCTATCCATTGGACGAGGACTTTCTCGCGGCACTCGCGCACATGCCGCCCGCCTCGGGATGTGCGCTCGGCTTCGAGCGGCTTGTCATGCTGGCGGCGGGGGCGACGTCTGTCGAGCAGGTGATCTGGACACCGCTCGCCGGCGGGAGCATGTAACGGGCTTCTCCCCTTCAGCCGCCCGCGGAGCCGATGGGGAGAGGGAGACCAGAATGACGCCATCCTCGCTCGCCAGCCCCATCGGGACACGGCCATGACGCATCTGCGCCAGACGCTTCGCAGCGCCGGCGATCTCGTCGATGCGGGCCTCCTGCTGCCCGAGGCCGAGGAGATGGCAGAGCGCGTCGGCGCGCGCTATGCCATCGCCATCACGCCCGCTATGGCCGAGCTGATCGACACCCGCGAGAGTGCCGATCCCATCGCGCGGCAGTTCGTGCCGGATGCGCGCGAGCTCGTCGTCGCGCCCGAGGAGCGGGCCGATCCGATCGGCGATCATGCGAAGAGCCCCGTGCGCGGCATCGTGCACCGCTATCGGGACCGCGTGCTCCTGAAGATCGTCGGGGTTTGCCCCGTCTACTGCCGCTTCTGTTTCCGCCGCGAGATGGTGGGGCCGGCGGCGGAGGCCAACCTCACCGCCGAGGAGACCGCGGCGGCGCTCGCCTATATCCGCGCGCATCCCGAGATCTGGGAGGTGATTCTCACCGGCGGCGATCCCCTGATCCTGAACGCACGGCGCATCGCCGACCTCACGGCCGCACTCGGCGCCATCCCGCACGTGAAGATCGTGCGCTGGCATACGCGCGTGCCCGTCGTGGCGCCGGAGCGCGTGACTGCGGATCTCGTCGGGGCGCTCGCCGCGTCGCGGGCAACGGTTTATGTGGCCCTCCATGCCAACCATCCGCGCGAGCTGATGCGCGCGTTCGTCGAGGCGCGCGTGAAGCCCTACTATCTCCACCACGGCGATCTCGCCCCCGGCACGGCGCACTTGCGCACGACGCTCGCCGAGGGAGAGGCCTTGATGCGCGCTCTGCGCCCGCGCCTTTCCGGCCTCGCGATGCCGCTCTACGTCCTCGATATCCCCGGCGGCCACGGCAAGGTGCCGGTGGGGCCGCGCTATCTCGAGGGAGACCACGTGACCGATCCCAATGGCGGCGTGCATCGCGTGGACGGCACCTGCGCCTTTCCCGCACACGGCGCGCCGGGCTAGTTCAAGGGATCCATTCCATTCGGTTGGGAGGTTATTCAATCGGAGGGCCGGCCTCTCGTCGCTCCGCGGAGGCGTCAGGCCGGCATCATGCAGAGAGCGGGAAAACGCATCGAGGCGGGCGTTTCATAAACCTACGGCGAGGCCCGCAAGCCCACGCCTCATCCTCGCTCGAAATGTTGGAAAACAAATACCAAGGCGCGGCCGACGGTCGGCGCGAAGAAAACCTCAGGTGAGATGGAAGCGCGCCAACTTCAGCTCTGCGGCCGCGGCGGCCTTGCAACAGCCGCGGTCGCTTCTACGGATCGAACCGTTTACCGGTCAAACCGTTCAAAAATCGCTAGTGGCGTGCGGGGACCTCGAGTCGGGATATTTCGTCTTTGAGCTTCAGCTTTTCTTGTTTCAGTCTGCGGATTGCGATGTCGTCGGATCCGGGTCTGGATTCTTCCTCCTCAATCCGACGCTCAAGTTGCCGGTGCTTTTCAGAGAGCTCCTGAAGATGAGCCGAAAGCGCCATCCTGACCTCCTTCTCAAAGCCATTTGACACGGGCATTGTTACAGATGGGCCCCGTTTTGTCCATTGGAAGAGGGGATGTCACAAACGTTCCCTTAAGTTGCCACATCCGTTTCGAGGTTTCTCCAAGCCTCGGTTTATACGGGATTTTTATTCAAAGCGCGGAGCGAGTTGCTTGCACCGCGCAAGAAATGAGAGGATAGTCCGGCCGCCTGCTCGTGTCAGAGGCCGGGCGCAGGAGCGCGAGCGGGGCAACGCGGATCAGTGGACGACATGCAGCGGCAGAACGACAGGGAGCTTCGCGACGAGCTGGTCAAGCTCCGGACCGAGCATCGGAATCTGGACGACGAAATCCTGCAGCTCGAAATCGCCGGATCGGCCGATCAGCTCACCATCCGCCGCCTCAAGAAGAAGAAGCTGGCGCTCAAGGACCAGATCACGAAGATCGAGGATCAGCTCCTGCCGGACATTATTGCCTGACGTGCCACCCCGTGTTGCGCGCGCCGGTGGGCGCTGGCGTCCGAAACCCTGGCCCTGCTCACGGCGTTAAGTGACCGACAGCAGGAAGAAGCCGATGGCCGCCGCCGGACTCGATCGCTGGCTCTTTCCGACCGGCCGCGGTCTCTATTGCGCGCCGGCCGACTGCTACATCGATCCCACCTCGCCCGTCGACCACGCCATCATCACTCACGGGCATAGCGATCATGCGCGTGCGGGCCACGGCGCCGTGCTCGCCACGCCCGAAACCGTCGCCATCATGAAGGTGCGACTCGGCGAGGCGGCCGCAGGCCGCTTCCAGGAGGCGCCGTTCGGAGAGCCGCTCTCCGTCAACGGCGTCGCCGTCCGCCTCGTGCCGGCCGGACACGTGCTCGGCTCCGCGCAGATTGTGCTCGAATGGCAGGGCCAGCGCGCCGTCGTCTCCGGCGACTACAAGCGCAGCCCCGATCCCACCTGCACGCCGTTCGAGCCGATCGCCTGCGACGTGTTCGTCACGGAAGCGACCTTCGCGCTGCCGGTGTTCCACCACGAGAATGCCGCGAGCGAAGTCGCGCGCCTTCTCGCCTCGCTCCGCCGCAATCCGGATCGCGCGCATCTCGTCGGCGCCTACGGCCTCGGCAAATGCCAGCGCGTCATCCGCCTCGCGCGGGAGGCCGGCTACGATGCGCCGATCTATCTGCATGGCGCGCACCTCGCCATGACGGAACTCTATGGCCGCCTCGGCATCGACCTCGGCGACATCCGCGCGGTGGGCGACGCCAAGCCCGCCGATCTCGCCGGCGCACTCGTGATGGCGCCGCCCTCGGCTGTCTCCGACCGCTGGTCGCGCCGCTTTCCCGATCCCGTCACCGCCTTCGCATCGGGATGGATGCGCATCAAGGGCCGCGTCCGCCAGAGCTGCGTCGAGCTGCCCCTCGTCATCTCCGATCACGCCGACTGGCCCGAGCTGATCGCCACCGTGCTCGAAACCGGCGCCGAGGACATCTGGGTCACGCACGGCCGCGACGACGCCCTCGTCTACGAGCTGACCCGGCGCGGCCTCAAGGCGCGCGCCCTCGCGCTCGTCGGCTTCGAGGACGAGGGAGACTGACCCCCGTGCAGCCCTTCGCCCTGTTGCTCGACACGCTCTCCACCACGCCTTCGCGCAAAGGCAAACTGTCGCTGCTGACCGACTATTTCCGGACCACGCCCGACCCCGACCGCGGCTTCGCCCTCGCCGCCCTGACCGACGGCCTCTTTCCGCGCCTGCCGTGGCGCCGCGCGCTCGCCACCCTCCTCGCGACCCGGGTCGATCCCGTACTCTACGCCCTCTCGCGCGACTACGTCGGCGACACGGCCGAAACGGTCGCTCTCATGTGGCCGGAGCCCGACGTGCGCGCGCCCGCCCCGCGCCTCTCCGAGACCGTGGCGAGGCTCGCCGCCGCGGAGCCGTCGCGAGATCGCGTCCACGCTCGGCGCGCTGCTCGACCGCCTGGACGTGCGCGGCCGCTGGGCCCTGCTCAAGCTCGTCGGCGGCGCGCCGCGCGTCGGCGTCTCGGCCCGCCTCGCCAAGACGGCGCTGGCCGAGATGAGCGGCCACGACGTCGCCGAGGTCGAGGAGATCTGGCACGCGCTTTCGCCGCCCTACGGCGACCTCTTCCAGTGGCTCGAGGGCAAGGCGCCGCGGCCCGACGCCGGCGGCCAGCCCGTCTTCCGGCCGCTGATGCTGGCGCACGCCATCGAGGATCCGGACTGGACGGATTTCAATCCGGAGGACTTCGCCGCCGAATGGAAGTGGGACGGCA
>JRYH01005603.1_pt1 | contig 10329 bp, 8 predicted proteins | sample 235351 | NCBI WGS metagenome assembly JRYH01 (sample SAMN03074221, study PRJNA261480) | activated sludge metagenome | biome: Wastewater Treatment Plant; feature: Wastewater; material: Activated sludge; isolation source: activated biomass of a wastewater treatment plant treating wastewater... ... | reverse complement strand
ATTTTTGCAACAGAGCCCTCGCGGAAAATGTCAGGGTCGGTATGCTCATTGGCATAGGCTTCGACGATGCGCGGCTGCAGCTTCTCCTGCGCGAAGCCCCGCGCGGCGTCGCGGATCATCCGCTCGTCGTCGGTGAGCTGCGCGTCGGGACCGAGTGCATCTTCCCAGTCGAACCGTATCTCTCGCGCCATCAACCCGTCTCCTTCCGGCTTCGATTGACAAGGCCAACCAATCGCATCAAGGCTTCTAAAATCGTATTTCAATCGCATCATGGAATAGATCGATGCTCGACCGCGCCTCGCTCGAGGTCTTTCTCGCGCTTGCTCACCATCGCCATTTCGGGCGCGCCGCCGACAGTCTGGGAATAGCGCAATCGGTGGCGAGCAAGCGGCTTGCCCAGCTGGAAACCCTGCTCGGCGCAAGACTTGTCGATCGCGGCAACCGGCGCCGGATCGAACTGACCCGCGAAGGCGCGCTGTTCCTCATCGAGGCGCGAACTGCCCTTGCTGCCCTGCAAGCGGCGGAACGTGCCGGCCTCGCCCTGGCCCGCGGGACGACGGGGCCGCTTCGCATCGGGTATGTTTTTTCGGCCGCGATGAGCGGCGTGCTTCCCGCCATGATCCGGTCGTTGCGGCGCTCGCTTCCCGGCCTCGACCTGCAACCGCTCCTTATGGAGACGCCGTCGCAGTTGAAGGCGCTCTCGGAAGCGCACATCGACATCGCCGTCACTCGCCGGCGACCTTCCTGGCCCGAACGTGTGCGCGTGGTGGGATACCACCGCGAACCCCTCCTCATTGCCATAGGCGACGCTATGCCCCTCGCCCGGCGCGCATCCTTGTGCCCGGCCGATCTTGTCGCCGAGACGTTTCTGACGCCGCAATTTCATGAGCAGGTCGGGCTCGCCGATACGGTGCGCGATCTCGCGCGCGCCGCGGGTCTTCCGGAACCGCGTATCCGCCCGACCGACAATTTCATCACTGCGGCCTGCCTCGCCGCCGCTGGCGAAGGAATCATCCTGGCGCCGGCATCGCTGCAGAACCTCAGGATCGACGGCCTCAGCTTTCTTCCGATCGAAAATTATAGTGCGGCGCTGGACCTTGTCGTTCTCGCCCGCGAGGCAATTCCGGCGGTCGTTATCGACACGCTTTGCGCAGCGTTCGGTGCGCAGCCGGCACATTCATCGCTTGCGACCTCCCGCGAGAGCGACCGGTCGTCGCAGACGCACCTCTGAGGACAGAGCTTCAGAGATGCCGGCCCCCCCAACCGACATCTCCTCGGTCCGCCGCTGGCGAGACGGGTTACAGCCCTAACGCCTCGCCCACATCCCTGAAATTCGACGCCCAGAGAGCTACGCCATGCTCGCCGCCGGTCTGATGCGTCCGGTATCCGACCAGCCGCTGCGCGCGCGCCGTCATGGATTTCGCGGATTCCAGGCTCATAGTCAGCGGAAAGGCTTCCTCCGGCGTGAGAAAGCCGACGAGCAGCGGCATGATGATAGCCCGACGATAGAAATCCTTGGTGCGATTGGCGCCGCCGCCATGGATCACCTTTCCGGAATAGAACACCGCATCGCCAGCGTTCATTTCGACAGGGATTGTCAGGCTCTGATCGCCGCGGTCTTCAAAATCCCACAGATGACTGCCGGGAATGATACGCGTGCCGCCGTTTTCGTCGGTAAAATCGGTGAGCGCAACGAGGAAATTCAGGACAATTTCCGGTCCCTGCGGGCCCATTTGATAGAAGGGGGGCCAACCTTCGAGGTCGCGATGAAGCTCCTGCGGGGCGCTATCCGGACCGATCTCGATGATTTGAGCGGCGGCCAGCCAATAGGTCTGGCCCTGCGCTCCGAAGATCGCATCGCCCAATGCGTGATACAACTCCGTGTCGAGAATTTCTTCACGAAAAACCCGGCTTCTTTCGACGACGTTTGTCATCCGCTTGGTGTTCCGGCCGAAGAAATCCAGCCCGAATTCACTGATTTCACCACGCTCCGCAGGGGCACCGGGCGAAATTGCACCCAGATACGGATCGAGATCGGCATTGAAGGCCTGGAGCTGGTCAGGAGTCAGGAAATTCTTGATGACGAGGCCACCATCTTCCCGATAGATCGCAAGAATCTCGTCAATCGGAGCCGTGTTTGCGACCTTCCGAAGGACCGGCATCCGATCATCGGGCCGAGCATCCTTACCATCGCTCAACATCGCCGCGTCGCCCGTTGGCATAGCCAGAGCAGAATCCATTTAGCCTCTCCCTCAATAGACACCCTATCGATGCGGCGATGCAGCGAATGTCCCGGACGCTCCGTCTTGAGCGTCGGAGCTCAAAGCGCCTCTCCAACGTCGATACCGGAAGTCTCGCCTATTCTCCAATTCTTGTCAATCGTCAAACTATGGCAGTGAGGCGACAGTTTGGAGGCGATGCTGCTCAAACCCCCGTGCCGGTGAAATCATCCGCACGAAGCGTCTGCACGAGTTGCACGAAAGACCTACGGGATATTGCCTGCAGAATGGGCATTCGTGGTCCCCAGGGTTTTTCATAACCAGCGAAGACCGTCATCCCTTCCATCGAGGCCGAAATGAACAATGCCACGGCTTCCCGCTGCTCGCCTGACAGTTCGGGATTGATCTCGCCGATCAATTCATTGAGCGAGACGCGCGCGCGATCATAGAGTTCGGTCATCCGCTCGTGAATGAAGGGGTCATGGTTCGCCATCGCCCAGAGCTCGGGGAAGAAGCGCGTAGTCTTCTTGGTCGTGATATCGTCAAGCGTAAGCTCGATCAGGCTCGCGAGCCGCTCTTCCGGTCTCGCTCCCGGTACGTGGACGATTTGGCGAAATGCCCCTTCGTAGCTGCTGATGATCGCATTGAGCCATTCGCGGATGAGATCCTTCTTCGATCTGAAATAATAGTTGAGGCTGCCGAGATTCATTCCGGCTTCGGTGGCGATCCGGCGAAGGGTAAGGGCCGCAGCCCCATGGTTCACCAGCAGCGATAATGCGGCGCGCAAGATCTGCTCGAAGCCCTCTTGACCGCGGGCATAGCCCCCTGGTCGCGGTGCGATCGTCAAATCGGGAACCATCATGCCGGTCAATTCTTCGTGCCCTCCAGTCAGGCGCATATTCAGCGCCTCATTTCTGAACGGCAAGAGATTTTTTACATTTGACAAACTTTAGACAGCTGCATAGTTTTTTACCACCGCCACTGAACATCGGATGAGCCTTGCCTCCGCCGACCGGGCGAAACACGGGGCAGCGGAGTCGCAAAGACGGCGCAGCGTAAGAATTGATCGGAGAGCGGCATGCCTGACTACAAGATGCTGATCGGCGGACGGCTGGTCGATGGCGACCATGTGGCCGACGTCATCAATCCGGCGACCGAGGAGATTTTTGCTACCGTCGCGCGCGCGTCCGAACGGCAGGCCGACGAGGCGATCGACGCCGCTGCCGCCGCCTTCCCCGCCTGGGCGGGAACCGCGATGGCCGAGCGTCAGGCAAAGGTCAGCGCCCTGGCCGACGCGATCGCCGCCAACGCCGACAAGCTCGCCCGCGCGCTGACGCAGGAACAGGGAAAACCGCTCGCCGAGGCGCAAGGCGAGATCGCGTGGGCCGAGGGTTATCTCCGCCACTATGCAACGCTCGCAATTGCCGAGCGGACGATCCAGGACGATGCCAACGGCCTGATTCAGGTTCGGCGCAGACCGCTGGGCGTCGTCGCCGGGATCATCGCATGGAACTTCCCGCTGCTCATGGCTTGCTGGAAGATCGGCCCGGCGGTGCTCGCGGGCAATACGATCGTGCTGAAACCCGCGCCGACGACGCCCGTGACGGCGCTCATGCTCGGCGAACTGTGCCGCGACATCTTCCCTGCCGGGGTGGTCAACATCATCGTCGATGCCAATGACCTGGGCGGTTACCTCACCGCCGACCCGCGCATCGCCAAGATCGGCTTCACCGGTTCGACAGCGACGGGCAAGAAGATCATGGCGAACGCCGCCGACGGCCTCAAGCGGCTGACGCTCGAGCTTGGCGGCAATGATCCGGGGATTGTGCTCGACGACGTCGATGTCCGCGCTACCGCGCAGGCCATTTTCAACGCCGCCTTCCTCAATTGCGGACAGGTGTGCCTCGCGATCAAGCGCGCCTATGTCCACGACAGCATCTATGACGCGATGTGCGACGAACTGGCGCGGCTTGCCGAGGCTGCGGTGGTCGACGACGGTCTGGCGCAAGGCGCGCAGATCGGCCCGATCCAGAACAAGGCGCAATATGTAAAGCTGAAGGGCTTCCTCGAACGCGCAGCGACCGACGGGACGATCATCGCGGGGGGCGAGATTATCGACCGCGCCGGCTATTTCCTGCGGCCGACGATCGTGCGCGACGTCACCGACGGCGACGAGATCGTCGACGAGGAACAGTTCGGCCCGATCCTGCCCGTCATCCGCTACTCGGATATCGACGATGTCGTCGCGCGCGCCAATGCTTCGCCTTATGGTCTCGGCGCGTCGGTGTGGTCGCGCGACCTCGACCGTGCCGTTGCGGTCGCAGACCGGATCGAAAGCGGCTCGGTGTGGGTCAACCAGCATATCGCGATCGGCCCGCATATCCCGATGGCGGGGGTCAAATCCTCGGGCCTGGGTGTCGAGCAGTCCGAGGAAGGCCTCGCCGAATATACCCAGCTTTCGGTCATCAACGTGGCGCGCGGCGGGTAAACGCATTCCAGAAGGCAAGAGCATGACCGACAGTTTCGTCCGCGGCGACGACAACGCCCCCCTGATAGAAATGACGATCGGGGCGCTGTTTGACCAAACCGCGCATCGTCACGCGGATCGCGATGCGTTGATCGTCCGGCACCAGAATGTGCGCTGGACATGGCGCGAACTGAAAGAGCGGGTCGATGCCGTCGCCGCGGGGCTGCTCGAACGCGGGCTGAAGCCTGGCGACAGGGTCGGCATCTGGGCGCCCAATTGCGCCGAATGGACGATTGTCCAGTTTGCGACCGCGAAGGCGGGGCTGATCCTCGTCAACATCAACCCCGCCTACCGGGTTTCCGAACTCGACTATGCGCTGAACAAGGTCGGCTGCGCGGCGCTGATCCTCGCCCCGTCGCACAGGAGCAGCGACTATGTCGCGATGCTCGGCGAGCTCGCGCCGGAGCTTTCGGTCGCGAGGCCGGGACTGCTGCGCGCGGCGCGGCTACCCGAGCTTCGGCTGGTTGTCGTTCTGGGCGAGGCGGAGCATGCCGGCTGCCTGCCCTTCGCCGCGCTCGCGAGCAACGACACGGGGCAGCTCGCCCATATCCACATCGATCCCGCGACCGCGGTCAATATCCAGTTCACCAGCGGCACGACCGGCTTCCCCAAAGGCGCGACGCTGTCGCACCGGAATATTCTCAACAACGGCGCCTTCGTCGGCGCGAGAATTGGCATCACGGCCGGATCCCGGGTCTGTATCCCGGTGCCACTCTACCATTGTTTCGGCATGGTCATGGGCAATCTCGCCTGCGCGGTTCATGGCGCGACGATGGTCTACCCCGCTGAAGCCTTCGACCCGGGTGCGGTGCTGGATGCGATCGAGGCCGAGCGCTGCACCGCGCTCTACGGCGTCCCGACGATGTTTATCGCTGTGCTGCAACACCCCGAATTCAGCCGCTTCGATCTGTCGTCGCTGCGCACCGGGATCATGGCGGGTTCGCCTTGTCCTATGACCGTGATGCGCGAAGTGATCGAGCGCATGCATATGGAGCAGGTGACGATTGCCTATGGAATGACCGAAACCAGCCCGGTCAGCTTTCAGAGCGACGTCGAGGATCCGTTCGACCTTCGCGTCTCGACGGTCGGGCGTGTCCAGCCGCATCTCGAAGTCAAGCTCATCGACAGCGACGGCAGCGTCGTTCCGCGTGGGCAGCCCGGCGAACTATGCACGCGCGGCTATTCGGTGATGCTCGGCTATTGGGACGACAACGAGCGCACCGCCGAGGCGATCGATGCCAAGGGGTGGATGCACACCGGCGATCTCGCGACGTTCGACGCGGATGGCTATTGCCGCATCGTCGGCCGCATCAAGGACATGATCATTCGCGGCGGCGAGAATATCTATCCGCGCGAAATCGAGGAATATCTGCTGACCCATCCCGACATCGTCGATGTCCAGGGTGTCGGGGTTCCCGACGACAAATATGGCGAAGAGCTTTGCGTATGGGTCGTCCCGCGCAGCGGGGCGACGCTGAGCGAAGACGAAGTTCGCGCCTATTGCCGCGGCCGCATCGCGCATTACAAGGTTCCGCGTCATGTCCGGTTCGTCGAGGAATTTCCGATGACGGTCACGGGGAAGGTCCAGAAATTTGCGATACGTGAGCAAATGATTCAGCAACTGGCGCAAGGCGGCTGCGAACCGCTCGTCGGTGCCGACGACGCGCGCTGTGGCGGCTGATCCGCAGGCGCTACTCGCCGAAGCGCGACTGCTTGTCCGGAAGCATCAATTTGACGATGCCCTGCAGCGTCTGTCCGGCCTGACCCGATTCGACGAGCGCTTCGGCGAGGCCGAGGCGCAGGAACTCGATGTCCTCATCCTGGCGGGGCGCCACGACGATGCTCTCGCCAGGCTCGAAACGGCGGTCTCGCTGCGGCCGACCTCGGCGGATGCGCTCGACGCGCTGGCCTATTTCGCGCGGAGCCTCGGCAAGCATGAACTTTCCAACAGTCTCTACCGCGACGCTTCGGCGGCCGCGCCCGACGACGCGCAGATCCTCTATAATCTGGCAACCAGCGAGCGGAGCTTCGGGGATCTGGCAGCTGCGGCGTCGGCGGCGCAGCGCGCGCTCGACCGCGATCCCTCGGCGCTTCCCGCGCTGCTCCTGCGCTCCGAGCTTGCGAAGGCAACGCCGGCGCACAACAATATTCCCGACCTCGAACGGCGCCGCCGGGATGCCGGCGATGACAGATCGCGCATGTTCGTCGGCTATGCGTTGGGCAAGGAGTATCACGACCTCGGTCAGCATACGGACGCGTTCGCGGCATTCGTGGACGGCGCGGCGGCCCGCCGCCGCAGCTTGCGCTATGACGTCGCGGTCGACGAGGAGAAGCTTGCGAGGATCGCGCGCGTCTTCACGCGAGAGTGGTTCGAACGCACCGGAACCTCCCGCCCCGAGCGCAAACATATCTTCATCTTCGGCCTGCCGCGTTCCGGAACGACATTGGTCGAACGCATTTTGAGCGCGCTGCCCGACGTGCGCTCGAACGGCGAAACCGACAATTTCACATCGGCGCTTTTCCGGAACACCCCTCCCGGTCCCGGCGATCTGATTGCGCGTAGCGCACACGCCGCGTTCGAGGACGTCGGCCACGATTACGATCGGCTGAGCGGCGGCTCGGCCTCCTGTACGACCATCGAAAAGCTGCCGCTCAACTATCTCTATGCCGGTTTGATCGCCAGGGCCTTGCCTGAGGCCCACCTGATCCACGTCCGGCGCCCGCCTCTGGACAGTTGTTTCGCCATGTTCCGCACGCTTTTCGGTCAGGCCTATCCCTTCAGCTATGATTTCCGGGATCTCGCGCGATATTATGTGGCCTATGACCGGCTGATGGAACATTGGCGCCAGACAATGCCGGATCGCCTGATCGAAATCGACTATGACGACCTCGTCAGGGCGCCGGACAAGGTCGCAAGGAAGCTTGCCTCGCGCTGCGGATTGGCCTGGTCACAGGACGCGCTCGATCTTGCAAAAAATACCGCCCCTTCCTTGACCGCGAGCGCGGCGCAGGTGCGCGGTTCGATCTACACAAGCTCTTCGGGATCATCGAAGGCGTATGCAAAAGAGCTTGCGCCGCTTTCACAAGAGCTGCGGCGCAACGGCGTCCGGCTCGACGTCACAGACGGCGAAACCTGACCTCAGGCTTTCTCCGACCACAGAATCAGCCGCGCCCCCGCAGCGTCAGTCCGCCGTCCACGACGATCCCCTGACCGTTCACATAGCGGCCGGCGTCCGACACAAGGAACACGGCAGTCCCTGCAATATCTTCGGGCTCGCCGATCCGGCCGAGCGGCACGGCCCGCTGTAACGCCGCTTCTGCCTGGGGATCTTCCCAGAGCGCACGCGCGAAATCGGTGCGAATGACTCCGGGGGCGATCGCGTTGACGCGAATATTGTGGCGCCCAAGCTCGAATGCGAGATTGCGCACCAGCTGAAAGTCCGCCGCCTTCGACACATTATAGGCTCCGATCGTATCGGACGCCGTCAGGCCGCCGATCGACGAGACAATGACGATCGCGCCATCACGCCGAGCGGTCATTTCGGGGGTGACCATGGTGATGAGCCAGTGGTTGGAGAGAACATTGTTGTCGAAGATCTTGCGGAATTGCTCGTCGCTGATCCCCACCATCGGGCCGTAATAGGGATTGGTCGCGGCGTTGCAGACGAGGATGTCGATTTGGCCGAATTGCCGGCGGGTTTCTTCGACCAGATGCTCCAGCGCCTGTTTGTCAGAGATGCTGGCGGCGATCGCGATCGCCCGCCCCGCACCCGCCCGTTCGTTGATCTCGGCCGCGACCTTTTCGCAGGCATCCTGCGTCCGGCTCGAAATCACGACACGCGCACCAGCATCGACGAAGGCCTCGGCGACCGCCCGGCCGATGCCGCGGCTCGATCCCGTTATGATCGCGGTCTTGCCGCTGAGATCGAACAAATCCATCGTCTGGTCCTTGTATACAGCGCAGGATAATGTGTGCGAGACGGCGTGCCCCTGCCGCCTCGCACAGCCCCGGGTGGGAGAGCCCCCGGGTTTCGAAATAGTGTCGCAGCCTAGGCAATAATCGGCAGACTGGCGGAGATGCTCGCCCCCGGTCCCATCTGTTTACAGCTCGAAGTGCTCGGCAACATCCTTTCCGTCGACTTGCCAGAAGGTGATAAACCCGTCGTCGGTGAAGCGGAACGAACGGAAGCCGAGGATTTGCTGAACGCGTTCGGGTAGCGGTCGTACCAGATCGACGTCGACGGTCAGTGGATTAATGTCGTCCGGGACGAGGAAATTCTGCAGGAGTGGGATGGTCAGGGCCCGGCGGTAAAAATCCTTTGTGCTGTTGGGGCCGCCGCCATGCACGACCTTTCCGCCATAGAAGAGCGCATCGCCGGCCTTCATTTCAGCGGGGATCGACATTTCCGGCGTGCCATGATCCTTGAAGTCGGCCCATTTATGGCTGCCCGGAATGATGCGGGTCGCGCCATTCTCGGCAGTAAAGTCCGTCAAGGCGACAAGGAAGATGGTCATGATTTCGGGCGAAGCGACCCCCATGTCGGCGAAGCAGGGATAAGCCACATAATCACGATGCAGCCCCTGGGCTTTGCTGTCGGGGCCGATCTCGATCACGTCACATCGCCCTAGCCAGTAAGTTCCGAGGCCATTTTCCAGACCTCCTTCCGCAACCGCGTGGAGAAGATCCCGATTCAGTATTTCTTCGCGGAACGTCTTGCTCCGGTTGACCAGATTGCGCGTGCGTTTGGTATTGTCCCCGTGGAAGTCGACCAATTGCGCAAGATCACCTTCCCTTTTCTTTCGCCCGGCAATCTGCGCCGCAACATAGGCGTCCGTCTCTGCGTTGAAGGCGCTGACCTGCTCAGCCGTCAGGAAGTTCTCGATGATCAGGCCGCCATCGTCTTCGTAGATCGCGCGGATATCCTCAAGCGGCGCGGTGTTCGGCAGCGAACGGAGAGATGTCTTCGTGATTGCGGTCATCTGGTTTATGTTCGTCTCTCCCGATTATGAGGCGGGGCATAAATGCCTGGCGCCGATTTCATCGAGTTTTCTCGAGAACGGCAGCACATTCGCGAGCATCGATGAAACCTTGTCTATTTTCAAATATTGAATCGCTGTTATTTTCCAAGTTTTCGAATCGCTAGGTGGCGCCCGACCCGGCAACCGCTACGGCGCGAATTTCCAGGCACAGGCCCGGCAATCCGAGTTCGGCGACACCGACCGCGGTCCATGCCGGGTAATTGTCGTTAAAATAGGCGTCCCTGGCCTTCATGAAGTCTTCGATTTCAGCGCGAAGATCGGTGTGGAATGTCGTTAGTTCCACGACATCGCGCAGGTCGGATCCGGCAAATTCGAGCGTCCTTTGCAACGCCTCAAACGCGAGGCGCGCCTGCGCTTCCATACCCTTGGCGGGTTCCATCGGCCCGGCGAGTCCAACCTGGCCCGACACCCAAATCATGTTCCCCACGCGAACTGCCGGAGTGAAGTGCAACAACGCGCTGAGTTCGCATGTATCGGGCGGTATGAAGGACTGCCGCTTGGCTGGTCGAGACATATTCGGGAAGGCTCTGTTGCAAAGATTGG
>JRYH01000044.1_pt1 | contig 10331 bp, 9 predicted proteins | sample 235351 | NCBI WGS metagenome assembly JRYH01 (sample SAMN03074221, study PRJNA261480) | activated sludge metagenome | biome: Wastewater Treatment Plant; feature: Wastewater; material: Activated sludge; isolation source: activated biomass of a wastewater treatment plant treating wastewater... ... | reverse complement strand
GAAGCGGAAATCCGCGGTCACCGGCGCACCTACATCGGCTCCATGCCGGGCAAGGTCATCCAGTCGATGAAGAAGGCGAAATCGAGCAACCCGCTGTTCCTGTTCGACGAGATCGACAAGCTCGGCAATGACTTCCGCGGCGATCCGTCATCGGCGCTGCTCGAGGTGCTGGATCCGGAGCAGAACGCGACGTTCGCCGATCATTACCTGGAAGTCGAGTTCGACCTCTCGGAAGTGATGTTCATCTGCACGGCCAACTCGCTCAATATGCCGGGGCCGCTGCGCGACCGTATGGAGATCATTCATCTCTCCGGCTACACGGAAGATGAGAAGGTCGAAATCGTCAAGCGCCACCTCGTCGCCAAGCAGATGAAGGCGCATGGCCTTCGCAAGAACGAGTGGAGCATCACCGATGAGGCCATTCGCGATCTGGTCCGCTATTATACGCGGGAAGCCGGGGTGCGCAGCCTTGAGCGGGAAATCGCCAAGCTTTGCCGCAAGTCGGTGAAGGAAATCCTGACGAGCGACACGAAGTCGGTCGCGATCACCTCGGACAATCTCGCCGATTACGCGGGCGTGCGCCGCTATCGCTATGGCGAGGCTGAGGAGAAGGACCAGGTCGGCCTCACAACGGGCCTTGCCTGGACCGAGGTCGGCGGCGAGCTGCTGACTATCGAGGCCGTCAAGCTCTACGGCAAGGGACGGATGCAGATCACCGGCAAGCTCGGCGATGTCATGCAGGAATCCGTTCAGGCCGCGAAAAGCTACGTGCAGTCGCGCTGCCTCGAGATGGGCGTCAAGCCGACCGATTTCGAAAAGCATGACATTCACGTTCACGTTCCCGAAGGCGCGACGCCGAAGGACGGGCCGTCGGCCGGCGTTGCCATGGTCACCTCCATCATTTCCGTGCTGACCAATATTCCGGTCAGCAAGGATGTGGCGATGACCGGTGAGATCACGCTGCGTGGGCGGGTGCTGCCCATCGGCGGGCTGAAGGAGAAGCTCCTTGCCGCTCTTCGGGGCGGGATCAAGAAGGTGCTGATCCCCAAAGACAACGAGAAGGATCTCGCCGACATTCCGGACAATGTGAAGGAAGGTCTTGAGATCATCCCGGTCGCCAAAGTCTCGGAAGTTCTTGAGCATGCGCTCACCAAGCCCCTGACGCCGCTCAACTGGACCGAGGAGGAACTCGCGCGTGAACTCGCGGGTGCGGCGGCACAGCGCAAGATTGAAGATGGTGTAACCACCCACTGATTGTCGTCTCAAACCGGGTCAAAACCGCAGAAAAGTTGGGGATATCTTGATTTTTCTCTTTGACCCGGCAGGGCCGACAAATTAGTATGCCAGCGTCTTAAGCGAATTTCCGGATAAGATATGTTAAAGTCTAAATCGAAGGGGGCTTATAGTGAATAAGAATGATCTCATTGCCGCAGTCGCTGATATTTCCGGCCTTGGAAAAGCAGAAGCGGGGAAAAGTGTCGATGCAGTACTCGAAGCGGTTTCCAACGCTTTAAGCAGCGGCGATGAAGTACGCCTTGTTGGCTTTGGCACGTTCAGCGTTGCTGAGCGTAAAGCCTCCGAAGGGCGCAACCCTCGCACCGGAGATACCATCAAAATTCCGGCATCCAAGCAGCCGAAATTCAAACCGGGCAAGCAGCTGAAGGACTTGGTCAACAAGTAATCCGGCGATTGCAACGCAATCCGTGAGCCAGGTTCATGATTTTGGGCCTGGCTTCACTTTTTTGCTTTTCTTTGACGACCCGTATTGATATACACGGGCACGATTTGGAACGGGTGATTAGCTCAGCTGGTTAGAGCATCTCGTTTACACCGAGAGGGTCGGGAGTTCGAATCTCTCATCACCCACCATCCAGATCAATACATCATGAAAACGGCAGGAACGCGACCCGCAAACGGGGCCGCGTTTTTTTATGTCTGCCGCGCAAGTTCCTAAATTATAACATATTTTTCTAAACTTTCGGAAATGCGCGTGGCTTTGCGACACCGCCGCTCTTGGCCCGCCGGAATTTATCAGCGGTTTTCCGCCACTTAACGGGACGCGTAAAAAATTATTGGAGAAATGCATTTATGTTGCTTGACAGGAGCCTCCCTGTCTCCTACAAAGCAGCCGTCTTGCGGGGGTGTAGCTCAGTTGGTTAGAGCGTCGGCCTGTCACGCCGAAGGTCGCGGGTTCGAGTCCCGTCACTCTCGCCATTTTCCCGAAAAATGACTGAATTTCAGGCAATCCGGAAGGTTATCTTCCGGAATTGCCCGCTGTCGTTTAGGCAATTCAAACTATGGCGGAATTTTGTTGCCAATTCGGTTTTCTTCCTTATAACCCGTGACTATAATGTTTCATATGTGGTAGAGGAGTTGCTGCATATTTCGGCGCTTATGCCCTGCACAAAGCAGCAATTTATATAATGGAAGCCTTGCTCATAGAATACCTGCCGATTCTGATTTTTCTGGGTCTGGCAATTGCCCTTTCCGCCATCATCGTGATTGCGTCGATGATCGTAGCGGCACAGCATCCCGATGCCGAGAAACTCTCTGCATATGAATGCGGTTTCGAACCTTTCGACGATGCGCGCAATCAGTTTGATGTCCGCTTCTACCTGGTTGCCATCCTGTTCATTATTTTCGATCTGGAAGTGGCCTTCCTGTTCCCCTGGTCGATTTCGCTCGGCGGGGTAGGGATGTACGGCTTCTGGTCGATGATGGCGTTCCTCGGCATTCTCACCGTCGGCTTTATCTATGAATGGAAGAAGGGAGCCCTGGAATGGGAATGACTTCTGAAAAAGCCGTGATGGACACCCGTCCCGCCGTCCGCGATCAGGATGAATTTTTCCGCCACGTCGGTCAGGAACTCGAGGACAAGGGGTTCATCGTTACGCAGGTTGACAAGCTGGTCAACTGGGCGCGCACAGGCTCGCTCTGGCCGATGACTTTCGGTCTCGCCTGCTGCGCGGTCGAGATGATGCATGCCTGGCAGCCGCGCTACGATATGGAGCGGCTCGGCATCGTGCCGCGCGGCTCGCCCCGCCAGTCGGACGTGATGATCGTTGCGGGCACGCTGACCAACAAGATGGCGCCGGCGCTGCGCAAGGTCTATGACCAGATGGCGGAGCCGCGGTACGTGATCTCCATGGGATCCTGCGCCAACGGCGGCGGATACTATCACTATTCCTACTCCGTCGTCCGTGGCTGTGACCGGATCGTTCCGGTCGATGTCTATGTGCCCGGCTGTCCGCCGACAGCAGAGGCGCTGCTTTACGGTGTATTCCAGCTGCAAAAGAAGATTCGCCGCACCGGAACATTCGTGCGCTAACGGAAAGGGGCGACAATCATATGACTGAAGCGCTTAGAGAACTTGGCGAGTTGATCGCGGCCGAACTGCCCGATGATGTGATCGGCGCCCGGGTTGCCTTGGGCGAGCTGATCGTCGACGTGCGCGGCGAGACGGTGGACAAGGTTCTTGAATTCCTGCGCAATGACGCGAACTGCCGCTTCGAGGTATTGTGCGACGTTTGCGGGGTGGACTACCCGACGCGTGCAAAGCGCTTCGATGTTGTCTATAACCTGCTCAGCCTGCGCAACAACCAGCGCATCATCGTGAAGGCGCAGACTGATGCGCGCACGCCCGTTCCGTCCGTTGTGCGGCTTTTTCCCGTCGCCAACTGGTTCGAGCGTGAGGCATGGGATATGTATGGCATCATGTTCTCCGGCCATCCGGACCTTCGTCGCATCCTCACGGACTACGGCTTTGAAGGGCATCCGTTGCGCAAGGATTTCCCGCTCACGGGCTATGTGGAGCTGCGCTACAGCGAGGATGAGAAGCGGGTCATGTATGAACCTGTCAACCTGACCCAGGAATTCCGCCGGTTTGATTTCGAGAGCCCGTGGGAAGGGGCGAAATATGTTCTGCCGGGTGATGAAAAGGCAGAGGAGAAGGGCTGATGGCTGAAGTCCAGATCAAGAATTACACGCTCAATTTCGGCCCGCAGCATCCGGCGGCGCACGGCGTGCTGCGCCTCGTGATGGAGCTGGACGGCGAGGTGGTCGAGCGGGTTGATCCGCATATCGGCCTCCTCCATCGCGGCACCGAGAAGCTGATCGAATACAAGACCTATATGCAGGCGATGCCCTATTTCGACCGTCTCGATTATGTCGCGGCGATGAGTCAGGAGCATGCCTTCGTGCTCGCAGCCGAAAAGCTGCTGCAATGCGAGGTGCCGGAGCGTGCACAGTATATCCGCGTTCTCTTCAGCGAAATTTCCCGCATCCTCAACCACCTCATGAACGTCTGCGCGCAGGCCATGGACGTCGGCGCGACGACGCCGATGCTGTGGGGCTTTGTCGAGCGTGAGACGCTGATGGAATTTTACGAGCGGGCGAGTGGCGCGCGCATGCATGCGGCCTATTTCCGCGTCGGCGGTGTCCATCAGGATGTTCCGCAGAAGCTGCTCGACGATATTCGCGTCTTTATCGAAAACTTCCCGCCCATTCTTGACGATATCGAGGCACTGCTGACGGAGAACCGGATTTTCAAGCAGCGCAACGTCGATATCGGCGTGGTGACGGCGGAAGAGGCGATGGCGTGGGGCTTCTCGGGCGTTATGCTGCGTTCGACCGGTCTTGCCTGGGACCTCCGCAAGAGCCAGCCCTACGATGTTTACGACCGGATGGACTTCGACATCCCCGTTGGGCTGAACGGCGACTGCTTCGATCGTTACCTGCAGCGCATGGAAGAGATGCGCCAGTCGCTCCGCATCATGGAGCAGTGCCTCGATCAGATGAAACCGGGGCCGGTCCTTTGCGAGGATCCCAAGGTGGCGCCGCCGCGCCGCGCCGCCATGAAAACCTCCATGGAAGCGCTGATCAATCATTTCAAGCATTACACTGAAGGCGTTCGCGTCCCCGCAGGGGAAACCTACACGGCGGTCGAGGCGCCGAAAGGCGAGTTTGGGGTCTATCTTGTGTCGGACGAGTCGAACAAGCCCTATCGCTGCAAAATCAGGGCGCCGGGATTTGCCCATCTCCAGGGCATGGACTTCTTGACCAGAGGGCATATGCTGGCCGACGCATCGGCCATTCTCGGCAGTCTGGATATCGTATTTGGTGAGGTAGACCGGTGAGTCAGGCAATCAAAACAGGCAAGGCATTCGAATTCACCCCGGAGAATGTCGAAGCGGCAAAGACGTTTATCGCCAAATATCCGGAAGGCCGCCAGCAGAGCGCGGTTCTGCCGCTGCTCGATCTTGCGCAGCGCCAGAATGAGAACTGGCTGTCGCGCGAGGCGATCGAATATGTCGCCCGGTTCCTCGACATGCCCTACATCCGCGTGTTCGAGGTCGTCACCTTCTACACGATGTTCAATCTGAAGCCGGTCGGGAAATATTATCTGCAACTCTGCCGCACGACGCCCTGCTGGCTGCGCGGCAGCGACGATCTCGAGGCGGTGTGCCGCAACAAACTCGGCATCAGCAACGGCGAGACGACGGCGGACGGCATGTTCACGCTGCTTGAGGCCGAATGCCTCGGCGCTTGCGTCAATGCGCCGGTCATCCAGATCAATGATGATTACTACGAGGATCTGAACGCCGAGAATTTCGAAGCGCTGCTCGACAAGCTGGCGAAAGGCGAGGTGCCGCCGGCGGGACCGCAGATCGACCGCATCAATTCCGCGCCGGAGGGCGGGCCGACGACATTGCTCGAAAAGACGGAGGAGGCGTAATGCTGCAGGATAAAGATAGGATTTTCACCAATCTTTATGGCATCCACGACTGGAAGCTCGCCGGCGCGAAGTCGCGCGGTATCTGGGACAATACGAAAGCGCTGCTCGATATGGGGCAGGACGCCATCATCCAGGAAATCAAGGACAGCGGCCTGCGCGGTCGCGGCGGCGCGGGCTTCCCGACCGGCCTCAAATGGTCGTTCATGCCCAAAGAGTCCGATGGCCGTCCGAGCTATCTGGTGGTCAATGCGGATGAATCCGAACCCGGCACCTGCAAGGACCGGGAGATCATGCGCTTCGATCCGCACCGCCTGCTGGAGGGGTGTCTTGTCGCCGGTTTCGCGATGCGCGCGGTTGCTGCCTATATCTACATCCGCGGTGAGTTTGTGCTGGAAGCGCGTCACCTCAACGAAGCCATTCAGGAGGCCTATGACGCCGGGCTGATCGGCAAAAACGCCTGCGGCTCGGGCTATGATTTCGACATCTACGTGCACCGCGGCGCGGGCGCCTATATCTGCGGTGAGGAAACCGCGCTCATTGAAAGCCTTGAGGGCAACAAGGGCCAGCCGCGCCTGAAGCCGCCATTCCCGGCCAACGTCGGCGTCTGGGGCTGCCCCTCGACAGTCAACAACGTCGAGAGCATTGCCGTCGGGCCGGAGATCCTCCGCCGTGGCTCGGGCTGGTTCGCGAGCCTTGGCCGTCCCAATAACACGGGCACGAAACTTTTCTGCATCTCGGGCCATGTCAACAAGCCCTGCAACGTTGAAGAGGAGATGGGTATTCCGCTGCGTGAGCTGATCGACAAGCATGCGGGCGGCGTACGCGGCGGCTGGGACAACCTGCTCGCCGTCATTCCGGGCGGCTCCTCGGTGCCGCTGTTGCCGAAAAGCATCTGCGACGATATCCTGATGGATTTCGACAGCCTGCGCGACGTCCAGAGCGGACTCGGCACCGCGGCGGTCATCGTCATGGACAAATCGACCGACGTGATCCGCGCCATCGAGCGGCTGTCGCACTTCTACAAGCATGAAAGCTGCGGCCAGTGCACGCCGTGCCGCGAGGGTACCGGCTGGATGTGGCGGGTGATGCAGCGCTTCGTCGCAGGCGATGCGGAGCTGGAGGAGATCGACATGCTGATCAACGTCTCCAAACGGATTGAAGGCCATACCATCTGCGCCCTCGGGGACGCGGCGGCGTGGCCCATTCAGGGGCTGGTGCGGCATTTCCGCCCGGTCATCGAAGAGCGTATCAAATCACGGAAGGCTGCGCGCGCGGCATAAGGCCGGCGGCGCGGGGAGCGTAAAATGCCAACACTTACAGTAGATGGTGTAGAAGTCACGGTCGAGGCCGGCGCAACGGTTTTGCAGGCATGCGAGGTTGCGGGCGTGGAAATTCCGCGTTTCTGCTATCACGAACGCCTGTCGATCGCCGGCAACTGCCGGATGTGCCTGGTCGAGATGGAAAAATCTCCCAAGCTGATCGCCTCCTGCGCCATGCCTGCGGGCGATGGTATGGTTATTCACACCAACACCCAGAAAGTACGCGAAGGCCGTGAAGGCGCGATGGAGTTCCTGCTGATCAACCATCCGCTCGACTGTCCGATCTGCGATCAGGGCGGCGAGTGCGACCTGCAGGACCAGTCGATGGCCTACGGCTCGGGCAACAGCCGCTTTCTCGAGCACAAGCGCGCCGTGACGGAAAAATACATGGGGCCGCTGATCAAGACGATCATGACCCGCTGCATCCACTGCACCCGCTGCATCCGCTTTGCGAGCGAGGTTGCGGGCGTCGAAGAGCTCGGCGCGATTTATCGCGGCGAGAATATGCAGATTGTCACCTATCTCGAACAGGCGCTCGACAGCGAGCTTTCCGGCAACATCATCGATCTCTGCCCGGTTGGGGCGCTGACCTCGAAGCCTTACGCCTTCACGGCGCGGCCGTGGGAGCTCAGCAAGACCGAGAGCATCGACGCACTCGATGCGGTGGGCGCGAATATCCGCGTCGACAGCCGTGGGCGCGAGGTGATGCGCGTGCTGCCGCGTCTCAATGAGGACATCAATGAGGAGTGGCTGTCGGACCGCTCCCGCTTTTCCTATGACGGGCTGAAGGTCCAGCGTCTCGACACACCTTATGTCCGCCGGGACGGAACGCTGCAGCCGGCCGGCTGGGGCGAGGCGTTCGATGCCATCGCGGCCCGCCTTGACGGCCTTGCCGGGGACAAGATCGGCGCTATTGCCGGCGATCTCGCCTGTGCGGAAAGCATGAAGGCGCTGAAAGACCTGATGGACGCGCTCGGCTCCCCCAATATCGACTGCCGCCAGGACGGCGCAGCGCTCGGCGGCGGCAGCCGGGCCGGCTATCTCTTCAACTCGACCATCGCCGGGATCGAGGAGGCGGATGCGCTTCTCATCATCGGCAGCAATCCACGCCATGAAGCCGCGCTGATCAATGCACGGATCCGCAAACGCTGGAAGGCCGGCAATTTCCCGATCGCGCTGATCGGGGAAAAGACGGATCTGACCTATGCCTATGATTATCTCGGCGCCGGCCCGGCAACGCTTGCCGATCTTGCCGAGGGCAAGCATTCTTTCGCCGATGTTCTGAAAAATGCCGAGCGACCGATGCTCATCATCGGGCAGGGCGCGCTCGCCCGGCCTGACGGGGCGGCGGTGCTGGCCCTCGCAAAGAAGGTCGCCGACAGCTTCGGCCTTGTCCGCGACGGATGGAACGGCTTCAACGTCCTGCATACGGCCGCGGCGCGCGTTGCCGGTCTCGATCTCGGCCTGCTGCCGGGTGAGGGGGGCAAATCCGCCCTTGAGATGCTGGATGGATCGCTCGACATTCTCTTCCTGCTGGGGGCCGATGAGATTGACACGAGCCGGCTCAAGGACACCTTCGTAATCTATCAGGGCAGTCATGGCGATGTCGGGGCGAGCGCGGCGGATGTTATTCTTCCCGCCGCCGCCTATACGGAAAAGGATGCAATCTGGGTCAACACGGAAGGCCGCGTCCAGCTTGGCCGGCGCGCCGTATTCCCGCCGGGCGATGCGCGCGAGGACTGGACGATACTTCGCGCACTTTCGGAAAGACTTGGTAAAACATTGCCTTATAACACTCTTTTAGAGCTTCGTGAGAAGATGGTCGAGGCCGCACCGCATTTTGCGGAGGTCGATCAGGTCGTTGCGGCGGAATGGGGCGAGTTCGGCGCGGAAGGGCCGCTCACGGAGGCCGCTTTCGTCAATCCGATCACGGATTTCTACCTGACCAATCCGATTTCCCGTTCCAGCCGGATCATGGCAGAGTGCAGCGCAACCTTTTCGAAAGTAAAAACTGAGGGGACTGGTACAAATGGTTGATCTTTGGGATTTATACCTGCTGCCAGGCCTTACCATCGTCGGGCAGGTCCTCTTGATCGTTGTGCCGCTGCTGGTCGCGGTGGCGTATCTCACGCTCTATGAGCGCAAGATCATGGCCGTGATGCAGCTCCGCCGCGGGCCGAACGTGGTCGGTCCCTTCGGGCTGTTACAGCCCTTTGCCGACGGCGCGAAGCTCTTCTTCAAGGAAACGGTTGTCCCGACAGGCGCAAACAAGGTTCTGTTCCTTATCGCGCCGATGATCACCTTTATCCTCAGCCTGATCGCCTGGGCGGTGATCCCGTTTGACGCCGGTTGGGTGCTCGCGGACATCAACGTCGGCATCCTCTATCTCTTCGCGATCTCCTCGCTCGGCGTTTACGGCATCATTATTTCGGGCTGGGCGTCCAACTCGCGCTATCCCTTCCTCGGCGCGCTGCGCTCGGCGGCGCAGATGGTGTCTTACGAAGTCTCTATCGGCTTCGTGATGATCACCGTGCTGCTGTGCGCAGGCACGCTGAACCTTTCGGGCATCGTCGAATCCCAGCGTGGCTCGCTTGGGCTGCTGAACTGGTGGTTCGTGCCGCTGTTCCCGATGTTCATCATCTTCTTTATCTCGATCCTCGCGGAGACCAACCGGCATCCGTTCGACTTGCCGGAGGCGGAAGCGGAGCTGGTTGCGGGCTATCAGACGGAATATTCGTCGATGGCGTTCGCGCTCTTCTTCCTTGGCGAATATGCCAACATGATCCTGATGAGCAGCATCTGCACGGTGCTGTTCTTGGGCGGCTGGCTGCCGCCGGCGGATTGGGCGATCTTCACCTGGATCCCGGGCATCGTCTGGTTCGGCATCAAGGTGGCGATCCTGCTGTTCGTCTTCGTCTGGGTCCGGGCGACGCTGCCGCGCTATCGCTATGACCAGCTGATGCGTCTCGGCTGGAAGGTGTTTCTGCCCTTCTCGCTGTTCTGGGTGGTGCTGACGGCCGGGGTGCTGGTGTATTTTGATATCGCGCCGTAAGGCTTTGCGATCGTCGCTCGGGGCGCAACTCCCGGGCGGACTGAAATTTGAGAGTGAAAAGGCTGATTGAAAATGAGCTTTATCGACAAACAGGCACGCAGTCTGCTGCTGACGGAAATCGTCGTAGGTCTGGCGACGACCTTCCGTTACATGTTCAAGACGAAGGCGACCATCAACTATCCCTATGAGAAGGGACCGCTCAGCCCGCGGTTTCGCGGCGAGCATG
>JRYH01003135.1_pt1 | contig 10333 bp, 8 predicted proteins | sample 235351 | NCBI WGS metagenome assembly JRYH01 (sample SAMN03074221, study PRJNA261480) | activated sludge metagenome | biome: Wastewater Treatment Plant; feature: Wastewater; material: Activated sludge; isolation source: activated biomass of a wastewater treatment plant treating wastewater... ... | reverse complement strand
CTGTTCCAAGGTCTGCCACCTCTCATGCGCAACGTGGTGCAGCTTCTTGCCGATACGTCGGCGCTGGTGCTGACGGTTTACGCGATCCGCGCGTCCGCGCTGGCGTTCGAGCAGCTCGCGGCAGATGTATTGTCGGAGCGCGGCGGCGAGCTTTCAGCGGGCGAGCTTGCGCTTTCCAGTATCGGTGAAGGTGCGGCGGTGCCGACATCTCTCTTCGTGCGGTGGACGTCATGAGCGCCGAGCCGCGTGTGATCACCAGCCTGACGAACGATCGCGTCAAGGCGATCCGGGCGCTTGATATGCGCAAGGAGCGCCGCGAGACCGGACTGTTCGTTGCAGAGGGCGCGTCGATCCTGCTCACGGCGCGCGATGCTGGCTTCGTGCCGACAAGCCTCGTCTATCAGGCGGGCACGGCGCCGCCGCCTACGGCGCGGGCGCTCGTCTCATGGGCGCTTGGTGCGGGAGCCGACGTACTCGAAGTTTCCGAAGCGGTGCTCGCCAAGCTGTCCTCGAAGGAGAACCCGCAGACGATGCTCGGCGTGTTTCGCCAGCGTTGGATGGGGCTTCCCACGCAAGCTGCGCGCGACGACTGCTGGCTCGCGCTCGAAGAGATCCGCGATCCGGGCAATCTCGGCACCATCATCCGCACCGTCGATGCAGTTGGCGCGAAAGGCATCATCCTGATCGGCAATGCGTGCGATCCCTATTCGCGGGAAGCCGTGCGCGCGACAATGGGCTCGGTGTTCGCGGTGCCGCTGGTCAAGACATCGCGCGAGGCATTCCTGACGTGGCGGGCGAGCTGGCGCGGCGATGTCGTCGGCACGCACCTCGATGCGCGCGAAGATTTCCGCCACGCCGCTTACAAGGGGCCGGTGCTGCTGGTGATGGGCAGCGAAGGGCCGGGGCTGTCCGACAGCCTGACGCGTGCCTGCTCGCGGCTCGTGATGATTCCGATGGCGGGCAAGCTCGACAGTCTCAACCTTGCCGTCGCGACGGCGCTGACGCTGTATCAGATCCGGGGGGGCGCGCTGAAGCTGTGAGGCGGTCGCGTTCGACCTCTCCTAGTGAGCGCGTCTCAAACGCAGCGGCCGCCGTCGACCTCGATGGCGACGCCGGTGATGAAGCTCGAGGCGGGATCGGCAAGGAACACGGCAGCGTTGGCGATGTCGGTCGGTTTCGACATGCGCCCGAGGGGAATCCCGGCGACGAAGCGGGCGCGGGTTTCCGCCGTGTCGGGCGCGCCCATGAACTCTTCCAGGAGGCCCGTTTCTCCGATCACCGGATTGATGGCGTTGACGCGGATGTTGCGCGGGGCCAGCTCTGCCGCCATTGACTTCGTCAGCGTGATCACCGCGCCCTTGGAGCCGTTGTACCACGTGAGGCCGGGACGCGGGCGCACGCCTGCGGTGGAGGCCGTGTTGATGATCGAGCCGCCGCCGCGCTTTTCGAGCTCCGGCACCGCGGCGAGAGTCGTCAGATAGATAGACTTCAAATTGACGGCATAGATGCGGTCGAACTCGTCTTCCGTGACGGACATCAGCGATTGATTGCGATGCGTGATGCCGGCGTTGTTGACGACGATGTCGAGACCGCCGAAGGCACGCGTCGTCTGCTCGATCATGGCCGTGACATCGGCCGACTTGGAGACGTCGACGGTAATGGGGATGGCGGCGTCTCCGATGGCCGCGGCGACGTCCGCAGCGCGCGCGGCGGCGATGTCGGCAACTGCGACTTTCGCGCCCTCGCGGGCGAAGGCTTCGGCTATGCCGCGTCCGAAGCCCGAGCCCGCACCGGTGACGACGGCGATCTTGCCTGTCAGTCTCATGGCGCTGTCGCTCCCAATGCCGTGGTCAAATGACGGGAGGCGCGGCGGCGCGAGCGGCCTCTATACGATACGGGCTCGCTGGATACGTGCCGAGCAGCTTCACCTCGCTCGAGAAGAACGACAGCTCCTCGAGCGCGAGCTGCACGGGGCGCTCGGCCGGGTGTCCCTCGATGTCGGCATGGAACATGGTGGCGTTGAACGTGCCTTCGAGCTGATAGCTCTCGAGCTTCGTCATGTTGACGCCNNAGAGCGCGGCCGGCACGTTGCGTACGCGGAAGAGGAACGTCGTGATGACGGGGCCGTCCTCGGGCTCGGCGTCGTCCGGGTCCTTGGCGAGCACGAGGAAGCGCGTCGTGTTGTGAGTCTCGTCCTCGATGTCGGAGCGCAGGATGTCGAGGCCGTAGATCTCGGCGGCGAGCGAGGAGGCGATGGCGGCGAAGGCAGGGTCGTTCTGCTCGGCGACGAGCCGCGCCGAGCCTGCGGTATCGGCTTCGGGCACCGGCGCGAGGCCGAGCGGGCGCAGGGTTCTGCGGCACTGGCCGAGCGCCTGCGTATGGCTCAGCGCCTTCTTCACGTTTTCGAGCTTGGCCCCCTTCACGCCGAGAAGCTGATGGCGCACGCGCAGGAAGTGCTCGCCGACGATGTAGAGGTTGGCATTCGGCAGCAGGTGGTGGATGTCGGCCACGCGTCCGGCGACGGAATTCTCGATCGGGATCATCGCATAGAGCACGTCGCCGGACTTCACCGCGGCGAGCGCGTCCTCGAACGTCGGATAGGCGATGGCTTCGCCCTCGGGGTAGGCTTCCTTGCAGGCGAGGTGGGAGTTGGCGCCCGGCTCGCCCTGGTAGGCGATGCGGAGGGCCGGAGTTTCATTGGACATGGCGGGCCGGATTTGATGGGAGGGATCGGCGAGGACGGGAGCTGATCGCCCGTGGTCGCGCGGCCGGCGGATCGCGCGAGGTGGCGCAGGCCGGCGGGAGCGCAAAGGCGTGAGCGGTCAGGACGATCCCGAGTGGCGCGCTTTCCGGATCGTCCAGCGGGCCCGTTCGAGGTCGGCGGGAGTATCGACACCGAGCGGAACCGTGTCAACGATGGCGACGTCGATGCGCATGCCGTCCTCCAGGGCGCGAAGCTGCTCGAGGCGCTCGCGCGTCTCGAGATAGGAGGCGCTGAGGGAGACGAACCGCTCGATGGCGGTGCGCCGATAGGCGTAAATGCCGATGTGATGGAAGAGGGGGCCGTCGCCATGCGGGGCGGTGGCGCGCGTGAAATAGAGGGCGCGCAGGCGGTTCTTGTCCTGCAGCGGGGTGCCGACGATCTTGACGACGTTCGGGTTGGTGCGCTCGTCCGGGTCGCGGATCTCGGCGGCGAGGGTGGCGATGTCCGGCCCTTTCGTCTCGAGCACCGCGACGCATTGGCGGATCAGGTCGGGCTCCAGCGTCGGCAGGTCGCCCTGCAGGTTGACGACGATGTCGGCCTCGGCGTCGGGATCCACCCGGTTCAGGGCCTCGAAGACCCGGTCGGAGCCCGAGGCGTGGTCCGGGCGGGTGATGAGGGCCTCGCCGCCGGCCGAGCGAATCGCCTGGCAGATCTCCTCCGCATCAGCCGCCACCACCACGCGGCCCATGCCGGCATCGTGCGCCTGGCGCCAGACGTGGACGATCATGGGCTCGCCCTCGATGTCGGCCATCGGCTTGTTGGGAAGACGCGTCGAGGTCATGCGCGCAGGAATGATGATCAGGGTTCTCATCGTTTTCGATTACCGGCTGGAGGCTGATGTCGAGGCTCACTCTTCGGATCGCGGTCCGGGCCCGCTTTCCGAGGCCGGCGGAGGATCTTCTCCGTCTCCGCGCGGGAAACGTGCTCGATGGGATCCCGCTCTACGGGCACTCGCCCCCCGGGGACGGCCGGTCGGCATCGCCTGGTGCGACGCGAAGGCGCGGCGCGTTCAGGGCCGTCAAGGGGCAATAGAAGCTGTAGACTGCCAGGCGGGCCTCTTGCAAGGTTTCGGGGCATCCGCCGAGCGTGATATCGGGGTGCGCTGGTGAAGCCGCGGCCGTGCTGCTAACTGTGGGGCTTCAAGGATTCGGTGGGCGGATCGCGCCTCTGCCGCAAGGGTGAATGAGATGATGGATAGCTTCGAACTGACCAAGATCGCGGGCGGGGTGCTGCTCGCCCTGCTGGTGATTTTCGCCCCCAAGACCTTTATCGATATGGCGAAGCATGGGCACCCGGCGGAGTCGAAGAACGGCTATACGCTTCCGGAGGCCAGCACCGCTGGCGGCTCGGGCGGAGAGGCGGCCCCGGCGCCGGCCGCGTTCGATCCGGCGGCGGTCGTCGCCAAGCTCGCAGCGGCCAAGCCTGAGGAGGGGCAGGGTACGTTCAAGAAGTGTCTCGCCTGCCACACGGCAGACAAGACCTCCGGCAACAAGGCCGGTCCGAACCTGTGGAACGTCGTCGGCCGCGACCATGCCGGCAAAGAGGATTTCGGCGGCTATTCCGAGGGCATGAAATCCAAGAAGGGCACGCCTTGGGACTACGCCGCGCTTGCGGCCTTCCTGCACTCGCCGAAGACGGCCGTGCCGGGCACGAAGATGATCTTCGCGGGCGTCGCCGATGTGGACGAGCTCGCCAATCTGATCGCCTATATCCGCACCCTGTCCGACGCGCCCGTGGCTCTTCCTTGAGCCAGGCCGGACAGGCCTGATGCGGAGCACCGAAGCGGTTGAGCGGCCGCGCACCCCGGGACGGCGGGGTGCGCGGCCGTTACGCTTTTGATCTACCGGACGTTTCCGGAGGGTGCGAGCTTGCCGATCTTTAATCCGAAGAGCCTGCGAGGCATGCTAGGAACAGGTCTTTAGACGGCCCTTCTCCGGGGACGCCGTCCGTAAGCCTTTCTTTCTCGCGATGGTCCGCGATCCACTCCAAGAACACGGGATAGTCTTGATGACGGCAGCGGAAACCTCTTTCTTCCTTCGGCCGGTGCGGCTCGCCAACACGCTGACGGCCATGGCCACGGCCATGCTGCTCTGGGGGATGAGCCCCGTTGCGGCCTGGGCGCAGGAGGGCCAGAGCCCGGCACCCGCCGCTCCCGCTGCCGAGACCGCCCCGACTCCCCCTGCGCCCGCTGCAGAGGCCGAGACGTTTCCGCGCCATCATGCGCTGTCGCTGATCGGGGAGCCGCGTTTCGGGCCGGACTTCAAGTCTTTCGATTGGGTGAACCCGGATGCGCCGAAGGGCGGCGTCGTGCGGTTCACGGTCGAAGGGACCTTCGATTCGCTGAACCCGTTCTCGGTGCAGGGTGTGCCGGCGGCCGGCACGGGCTCCATCTACGATACGCTGATGACGGGAAGCCCGGACGAAGAGTCGACCGAGTACGGTCTCGTCGCCGCTTGGGTTTCCTATCCGCCGGATTTCTCGTGGGCGAAGTTCGGCCTCAGGCCCGAGGCCCGTTTTCACGACGGCCAGCCGGTGACGCCGGAGGATGTGATCTTCAGCCTCGAAGCGCTCAAGAAGTCCGACCCGATGCGCGGCCGTTACTACAAGAACGTCGTCAAGGCCGAGAAGACCGGCGATCACGAGGTGACGTTCACGTTCGATCTCAAGGGCAATCGCGAGCTGCCGCAGATCCTCGGCCAGCTTCCCGTGCTGCCGAAGCATTATTGGGAGGGGACCGGCAAGAACGGGCAGCCCCGCGACCTGACGAAGAGCACGCTCGAAGTTCCTCTCGGCTCCGGTCCCTACAAGATCAAAGAGTTCAGCCCCGGCAACCGCATCGTGCTCGAGCGCGTGAAGGACTATTGGGCCAAGGATCTTCCGGTCCGTCTCGGTCAGTTCAACTTCGACGAGATGCGCTTTCAATATTTCCGCGACCGCACGGCTGCGTTCGAGGAGTTCAAGGCCGGCAACGCCGACATCTGGCGCGAGCGCATGGCGAGCGCGTGGGCGAGCCAGTTCGGCTTCGATGCCATCAAGAAGGGATGGGTGAAGAAGGAAGCCATTCCGACCAAGGGCGTGGCGATGATGCAGGCGTTCGCCTTCAACATCCGCCGCGACAAGCTCAAGGACCCGCGCGTGCGGCACGCCTTCAACTATGCCTTCGATTTCGAGGACCTGAACAAGTCGGTGCTGTTCGGCCAGTACACGCGCGTCGGCAGCTATTTCGACAACTCGGAGCTGGCCGCCAAAGGCCTGCCGCAGGGGCGCGAGCTCGAGATCCTGAAGGAGTTCGAGAAAGACCTTCCGCCGGAGGTGTTCACGACCGAATGGAAGAACCCGACGTTCGCCTCGCGCGAGGACCTGCGCAAAAATCTCTCGGAGGCGATGCGCCTCTTCAAGGAAGCGGGCTGGGAGGTTCGCCAGGAGGAGGTCCAGGATCCCGATTGCGGGTTCTTCTGCAAGGCGGCGCGCACGATCGGCATCGGCTCCACGAAGACGCATTCGGTGCTGCGCAACGCCAAGGGCGAGCCGTTCACGGTGGAATTCCTGCTCGCGCAGGACACGTTCCAGAAGCATGTCGCGCACTACATCTCGAACCTGTCGAAGATCGGCGTGCAGGCCTCGATCCGCGTCGTCGACCCCGCGCAGTACCAGCAGCGCGAGCGCACGTTCGACTTCGACATCATCGTCGACAGCTTCCCGCAGAGCCTGTCGCCGGGCAACGAGCAGCGCGATTTCTGGGGCTCGGGGGCGGCCGACCAGGAGGGCAGCCGCAACACGATCGGCATCAAGAGCCCCGTGATCGACGCCATCATCGAGAAGCTGGTCGTCGCCAAGGACCGCGACGAGGTGATCGCGACGACGCGCGCGCTCGACCGTGTCCTCCTGTGGGGGCACTACGTCGTGCCGCAGTGGTACAACCCTTATGAGTGGATCGCCGTGTGGGACATCTTCGGGCGCCCGGAGAAGCTTCCTTCGCTGACGAGCGCGCTCTCTCAGGTCTGGTGGGTGGATCCGATGAAGCAGCAGGCGCTTGCAACGGCACGCGGGAAGTAGCGCCATGCCGTTCGGCCGCATTGCACGAGGGAAGGGCCGCGCTACGGGGATCATCGCGATCGGTCTCGCGGCGGCGCTCCTTTCGATGGCGCCGGCCGCCGCCGAGCCCCGGCACGGGCTCTCGGTTTTCGGCGATCTCAAATATCCCGCGGACTTCAAGCATTTCGACTATGTGAACCCGGAGGCGCCGAAGGGCGGCCGCGCGTCGCAGATCGGCACGGCAGGGCTCACCACCTTCGACAGCTTCAACGCCTTCATCCTCAAAGGCGACGCCGCGCAAGGGCTTTCGCTGATCTTCGACAGCCTGATGACGCGGGCCGATGACGAGCCGGATGCGGTCTACGGCCTCGTCGCGGAAACGGCCGACGTGGCGGACGACAGGATGTCGGTCACGTTCAAGCTGCGGCCCGAGGCGAAATTCGCCGACGGCTCGGCGGTAACGGCGGAGGACGTCGTGTTCTCCTTCGACACGCTCAAAGCCAAGGGGCATCCGGCCTATGCGTTCCCGCTGCGCGATGTGACGAAGGCGGACGCGCTCGATGCGCATACGGTGCGCTACACGTTCGCAGGCTCGCTCGTGCGCGATCTGCCGATCACGGTGGCGACGCTGCCGATCCTCTCCAAGGCCTATTACACGGCGCACGACTTCGAGAAGACGTCGCTCGAGAAGCCGCTCGGATCGGGGCCGTACAAGATCGGATCGTTCAAGCCCGGGACGTACGTCTCCTACCTTCGCCGCGACGACTACTGGGGCAAGGATCTCCCGGTCATGCGCGGCCTGCACAACTTCGACGAGGTGCGCTTCGAGTATTACCGCGACCGCACGCTCGAGCTCGAGAATCTCCTGGCGGGCAACTTCGACCTGCGCGAGGAGTTCACGGCCAAGGACTGGGCGACGGGATACGGCAAGCCGCAGGTGAAGGACGGGCGGATCGTTCTCCTGACGCTCCCGGACGAGCGGCCGTCGGGGGCGCAAGGCTTCTTCATCAACACGCGGCGCGAGAAATTCAAGGACGTGCGCGTGCGCGAGGCGCTCGGGCTCGCCTTCGATTTCGAGTGGAGCAACAAGAACCTTTTCTTCGGTCTCTATAAGCGCACGGCGAGCTATTTCGAGAACTCGGACCTCAAGGCCGAGGGACCGCCTTCGCCTGCGGAGCTGGCGCTTCTCGAGCCGTTCCGGGACAAGCTGCCGCCGGCGGTGTTCGGCGAGCCGGTCTCGCCGCCGGTGACGGATGGCAGCGGCAACAATCGCCGGCAGTTGCGGGAGGCATTGCGGCTTCTGGCGGAGGCCGGCTGGCAGCAGACGGCGCAGGGCCTCAAGAATGCCAAGGGCGAGCCGCTGACGGTCGAGATCCTGATCGATTCACCGAGTTTCGAGCGCATCGCCGCACCCTACGTGAAGACGCTCAAATCGATTGGCGCCGCCGCCACCCTGCGCCGCGTGGATGCGGCCCAGTACGAGCGCCGTCTCAAGGATTTCGATTTCGACCTCACGACGCAGCGCTATGCCCTGAGGCTGACGCCGGGCGTGGAGCTCAAGACCTATTGGGGCTCGCAGGCGGCGGCGACCAACGGCAGCTTCAACCTTGCGGGGATCGCGGATCCCGTGCTCGATCAGCTCATCGACAGGATCGTGGCGGCGACCTCGCGCGAGGAGCTGCGGGCGGCGACCCGAGCCGCAGACCGGGTTCTGCGCGCGGGTCACTATTGGGTGCCGCAGTGGTACAAGGGGGCGCACAATCTCGCCTTCTGGAACAAGTTCGGCTGGCCGGCCGTCAAACCGAAGTACGAGCGGGGCGCGACGGAAACCTGGTGGCTCGATAGCGAGAAGGCGAAGGCGCTGGTGCAGCGCTGAGGCTCATGCCACGCGGCGGATGCTGACGCGCAAGGAGACGTGATCGAACAATGGCTGCCTATCTCCTCAAGCGACTGTTGCTCATCATTCCGACCATGCTCGGAATCATGCTGATCAGCTTCGTCATCATCCAGTTTGCGCCGGGCGGGCCCGTCGAGCAGATGATCGCCAAGCTCACGGGCAGCGATACGTCGATGTCCGATCGCCTCGGCGGGGGCGGACGGGATACGCTCGGCGGGGGCAACCAGGCCCAGCTCGGCCAGGGCGCGGGCGACAGCGTCACCTCGAAATACCGCGGCGCGCAGGGGCTCGATCCGGAGTTTATCAAGGACCTCGAACGGCAGTTCGGCTTCGACAAGCCGGCGCATGAGCGCTTCTTGCTCATGATGAAGAACTACCTCACGTTCGACTTCGGCAAGAGCTATTTCCGCGACGTGTCCGTCATCGAGCTCATCAAGGAGAAGATGCCGGTCTCGATCTCGCTCGGCCTGTGGATGACGCTGATCACGTATTTCATCTCGATCCCCCTCGGCATCCGAAAGGCGGTGCGCGACGGCGAGCCGTTCGATACGTGGACGAGCACGCTGCTCGTCATCGGCTATGCGGTGCCGGGCTTTCTGATCGCGGTGCTGCTGCTGATCGTGTTTGCGGGCTCGTCCTTCTTCCAGTGGTTTCCCTCGCGCGGGCTTACGTCCGACAACTGGGAGCAGCTCTCGCTGATCGGAAAGGTCGCCGATTACTTCTGGCACTTGACGTTGCCGATCATCGCCATGGCGATCGGATCGTTTACGACCATGGCCTTCCTCACCAAGAACAGCTTTCTCGACGAGATCCGCAAGCAGTACGTCACCACCGCGCGCTCGAAGGGGCTCGGCGAGCGCGAGGTGCTGTACGGGCATGTGTTCCGCAACGCGATGCTGATCATCATCGCGGGCTTTCCGGCGACGTTCATCGGCGCCTTCTTCTCCGGCTCGCTCCTGATCGAGACGATCTTCTCGCTCGACGGGCTCGGGCTGCTCGGGTTCGAATCCGCCATCAAGCGGGACTATGCTGTCGTGTTCGCGACGCTCTACATCTTCGCGCTCATGGGCCTCGTCGTGAACGTGATCACCGACTTCGTCTACACGCTCGTCGATCCGCGCATCGACTTCGAAAGCCGGGAGGTCTAGCGGTGGACGCCAAACACGACGAGGTGCCGAAGACCGCGGTGGTGGCCGATCCCGTGCGCCCTCCGCTCGTCACGCGCCTCACCCCTCGTTTCGCGCTGAGCCCGATCAACAAGCGGCGCTGGGCGAACTTCAAGGCGAACCGGCGCGGCTACTGGAGCCTCATCCTCTTCCTCGCGCTCTTCGTGCTCACGCTGTTCGCGGAGCTGATCGCGAACGATCGCCCGCTGATCGCGAGCTACAAGGGCGAGACGCTGTTTCCGGTGCTCGTCGATTATCCCGAGTCCAAGTTCGGCGGCTTTCTCGCCGTGACGGACTATCGCGATCCTCTGATCATCGACGAGATCGAGGCCAACGGCTGGATGCTGTGGCCGCCGATCCGCTACTCCTACGATACCATCAACAAGGACTATCCGAACCGCGCGGACAGCGAAGGGCGGTGCACCATCGACCGCGACGGGGCAGAGATTCAGGGCGGCCTCGGCTATCCGG
>JRYH01001472.1_pt1 | contig 10343 bp, 11 predicted proteins | sample 235351 | NCBI WGS metagenome assembly JRYH01 (sample SAMN03074221, study PRJNA261480) | activated sludge metagenome | biome: Wastewater Treatment Plant; feature: Wastewater; material: Activated sludge; isolation source: activated biomass of a wastewater treatment plant treating wastewater... ... | reverse complement strand
CCTATCTATCGTGCGCATGCGGCGGCGCTGGCTGTTATGTTCTGTGCAGCGGCGGCTTGGTCGCAGGGGGTTTCTGAGACCGTGCTCGACGGGGAGATCGAACTTCTCCGGCTGGTCGATCTGGCGGCCGAGCGGCTTGATCTGAACATCGAGTACGACAAGGCGCAGCTCCGCGGGGCGGTGACCTTTCGTCTGGGGTCTCCGCTATCGAACGATGAACTCTGGGCGCTGACGAACCGCCTGCTGTCAACGAGGGGGTTTACGACGATCCGCCGGCCGGGCGAGGGAACAATCGGGGTGGTGCCGCTCTCGGAGGCGGCTGGCCTCGCTCGGATCGAAGGCCCCGGCGTGCCCGCCGAGGAGGCGTGGTCGAGCGGGTTCCGAGTCGTCGCGTTGGAGATCGAGCACGCCCCACCGGATCAGCTCGTCTCGACATTGCGAGCATTTTCGAGCGCCAAGGCGGGCTCGGTGAGCCGGGTCGCGGAAACCGATGTCGTGATTCTGGCGGACCTGACGCCACGGGTGGAGCAGATGCTGGGCCTCCTCGCCCGGCTGGACACACCAGACGCGTCGGTGGGTTTGGAGCGGGTGGAGTTGGAGTCGGTCTCGGCTGCGGCGATGGTCACCCAGCTGACCCAACTTATCGCGAAGCGACAGTTGGCGGGGGCCGGGAAGCTGCGCGGCGAACCGATGGTTGGCTCGAGCGACGGTGAGCTCTTCCTCCTCGCGCCCGCGGACGCGGTCCCGGTCTGGCGGTCGTTCATCAATGAACTCGACCATGCGCCGGGTGTGGAGACGCGGACTTACCGGCCGCGGTTTTTCGCGCTCGGTGATGTGAGCGCCCTGATCGGCGAGTTGCTCACGGCGGAGCAAGCGGACCCAACGGATGTGCCTACTTGGCGGATTGTCGAGAACACGCTCACCGGGTCGCTCGTTGTGACGGCTGCGCCGGACCAGCACGCACGGGTCGAGGCTCTGCTTGAAGAGCTCGCCGCGGCCCCGCCCGAGAGCCGGCAACCGATCCGGTCGTTTGTGATCCAGAACCGCGACGCGGAGGATGTTCGTGGGTTGCTGGAGGATCTGCTGCAGGAAGGGTTGCTCGAGGAAGCGCCGGATGTTCCGAACTCGGATGGACCGGCCGCGAGGGGCGTTCCCACCGCCCGCGGCGCTGAGGATGCGGACCGCTCCCGCCGCCTCCGGCTGACCGTCGACGGGGGCACCAACACGCTGATCGCTGCTGGGGAACCTCGCCTGCTCGACGAGGTCCGGTCTCTGCTCGACCAGATTGATGTCCGCCGCCCGCAGGTGATGCTCGAGGTGTTGCTGGTCAGCCTGACCGAGGGGCAAACGCTCGACTTGGGGGTCGAGCTCCAGGAACTCGTCACAGACTCGGGCACGCTCGTCGCGCTGGGCTCTCTGTTCGGCCTGACCGACCTCACTCCTTTCGGCGGTGGCGGGGGGGTCGACTCGCTCCCTTCGCCGGGCGGCACCGCGGTTGTCCTGAACCCGGGGGATTTCAGCGCGGTCGTCCGGGCGCTTGAGACCGTCAACCGGGGGCGGTCGCTGAGCATGCCCAAGGTGCTCGTCAACGACAACGAGTCGGCGTCGATCGACTCGGTGGTGCAGGAGCCGTTCCTGAGCACCAACGCGTCGGACACGGTGGCGACCACCTCGTTCGGCGGTTTCGAGAGTGCGGGCACGACGGTCTCGGTCACGCCCCAGATCGCCGAGGGTGACCACCTTACTTTGCAGTACACGATCACGCTGAGCAGTTTCACGGGTGAGTCGCCCGACGCCTCGACCCCTCCCCCCCGTCAGCAGAACAGCATCTCGAGTATCGCGACGATCCCGGACGGGTACACGATCGCCGTGGGGGGGATCGAGCTTGTCACCGACGCGGAGGCCGAGAGCCGGGTTCCGCTCCTCGGGAGCATCCCGCTGCTCGGCGAGCTCTTCAAGACGACCTCGACCTCCGGCTCGCGCTCGCGGTTCTTCGCGTTCATCCGGTCGGACATCATGCGGCACGCTTCGTTCGAGGACCTGAGGCACGCGAGCGACCCCGTCCGGGAGTCGGCGGAACTCGACGCCGACGCTCCCGTTCTTGCGCCGAGGGTCATTCGATGACGGCGACGACGGGAGGAATCCGCGGGGCCTCTGAGGTTGTCCCGCCGGTCGAGATGCCTCGTCCGGAGCCCTCCTCATTGTTCCTAGACCGGATATCTCACGATTTCTCGAGGCTGCACCTCATCCTGAGCGACGGAGAGGCCGACGGCATCGAGCGGCTTCTCATCGCCAACTCCACCGACCCGCTCGCGGCCCACAACGCGGGCGTTCGCCTGGGGCGCCCGGTTGAGACGCGGCGTGTCGAAGGCGAGCCGCTCGCGCGCTGGATCGATGAGGCGTACGAGTCTCGGGTCCGGGCCGCCCCGACGCAGGCCGAAGGCCTCGTCACCCTTGATCGGTCCGACACCGACTCCGCCATCCAGGCCGCCCTCGACCTCGCCGACCGCGACCTGCTCAGTACCGACGGCAAGGGCCCGATCGTCCGCCTCGTCGACGCCCTGTTGTTCGAGGCCCTCGGGCGCAGCGCCAGCGACCTGCATGTCCAACCCCTGGCCGATCGCACGCTGGTGCGCATGCGCGTCGACGGCGTGCTGCGGGTCGCCCGCGAGCTGCCGGTCTCGATCACGCCCGCCGTCGTCAGTCGCGTCAAGGTGATGGGGCGGATGGACATCGCGGAGCGCCGCGTGCCGCAGGACGGGCGCGCGACAGTCAGCGTCGGGCGCGAGGGGGGGCGTTCGATCGACCTTCGGATCAGCAGTCTGCCGACGAGCTTCGGGGAGAGAGTCGTGATCCGTCTGCTCGACACCGACCGTGGTCGGGCGATGCAGAGCCTTGGGTCGCTGGGCATGCCGGCGGACATCGAGCCGCGGTACCTGGAGCGGGCCGGGCGGGCGAACGGCCTGATCCTGATGACCGGGCCCACCGGATCGGGCAAGACCACCACGCTCTACACGACGCTGCGCTGGATCGCGGGGCGGGGCGGGGGCGAGCTGAATGTCATGACGATCGAGGACCCGATCGAGTATGAGTTGTCCGGGGCGGGGGTCGCGATCAGCCAGGCCCAGGTCAACACCAAGAAGGGGATCACCTTCGCCAGCGGCCTGCGGCACATCTTGCGGCAGGACCCCGATGTGGTCATGGTCGGTGAGATCCGAGACGCGGAGACGGCCCGCGTCGCGATCCAGTCGAGCCTGACCGGGCACCTGGTCTTCTCGACCCTGCACACCAACGACGCGCCCAGCGCCGTGACGCGACTGGTCGACCTCGGTGTCGAGCCCTACCTCGTCGGCTCGTCGCTCTCCGCGGTGCTCGCCCAGCGCCTGGTGCGGATGATCCACGCCCCGTGCGCCGGCGTCGGGTGCGATGCCTGCCTGCGCACGGGGTACAAGGGGCGGACCGGGCTGTTCGAACTCCTCGTCGTCGACGAGGCGCTGCGGCACGAGATCTCCACCGGCGCGGCCCTCTCGCGGATCCGGGCGGCCGCTCAGGCGAGGGGCATGCGCACGCTCCGAGAAGACGGGCGGCGTCTGCTGGCCCTCGGCGTCACCACGCTCGAGGAGGTCGAACGCGTCACGGTTGACCTGGACGATGTGCGAGACACCCTGGGAGGCCTCCCGTGACGATGTGGCGGTACAGGGCCGTCGCCTCCGGTGGCCTCGTCCGGGGCGAGCACGCGGGCGAGACCGCCTCGGAGGTGCGCTCGGCCCTTCACGCCGCGGGCCTGCGCGTGCTCGATCTGCGCCCGCTCGCCCGCCGTGCCCTGCCCGGCTCACCCGCGGGCCCGCTCGCGATTCTGCGTCGCCAGGGCGAGCGGCAGCTCCGCGCACGCCGGGGCATGCGCAAGAGCGAGCTGTTCGACGCCCTGGCGACGATGCTGGAGGCGGGGGTCCCGCTCGTCGAGGCGGTGGGGTCGATCGGCTCGTCCGGGGGGTCGCGTCCCACAAGCGCCATGCTCGCGCAGGTCGGGGACGACCTTCGGGGCGGGTCGTCGCTCGCCGACGCGATGGGCGGGCATCCTTCCTGGTTCGACGACGCGGAGACGGCGATGCTGAGGGCTGGGCAGCAGAGCGGCGACCTGCCGAGTGTGATCCGCACCCTCTCCGAGCGGCACGGGCGCGCGGGCGAGCTTTCCAGCCGCCTCGCCTCGGCGCTCGCTTACCCCGCGATCGTCGCCGCGGTGGGCGTGGGGGTTGTGATCTTCCTGAGCACCAAGACGCTCCCCGAGCTCGCGGCGGTGCTCACCGAGGCGGGGCAGGAAGTCCCGGCGCTGACCGCAAGCGTGATGGCGATCGGGCGGGGCCTGCTCGCCGCCGTCCCCTGGCTCGTGCTCGCGCTGGCGTTCTCGGGCCCGTTGCTGGTCGCCTGGGCGATGCTCGCGGGAAAATTCGGGCTGGGCCCGCCCCGATGGCCCGCGCCGCTCACACCGGGCGTGGTCCGCCGGGCGGCGGCGGCGGAGGCGCTGCTCGGGCTCGCGGAGCTGCTGCGCACGGGCGTCCCCGCGGTCGAGGCCCTCCGCGTCCTCGCGCCCACCGCGGGCGGCCTGGTTGCCTCGCGCCTCGGCGCCTGTCTCCGGTCCGCCGCGTCCCGTGTCGAGCGAGGCGAGTCGTTTGCTGATGCTCTGGACGATCCCCTCTGGTTCCCCGATGAGGCCCGCCGCCTCGTCCGCGTGGGCGAGCAGAGCGGGGAGCTGGAGTCGGTCCTCGCTCGCCTCGGCCACCGCTACCAGCGCTCGGCCCGCCGGCTGATCGACCGCCTCGCGGCCCTGCTCGAGCCCGCGGTGATCCTGATGCTCGCGGTCGGCGTTGGTGTCGTGGTGATGGCGGCGGTGCTGCCGCTGGTCCGGTTGCAGGAGATGCTCTGATGGAAGGGACGCTCATGCGTGTTCCTGATGGTCCCGAGGCGTTCGACGCGAGGGTGCCGCCAGTCGCCGCTCGCGGCGCAGCGGTGTTCTCGCGGCTCGCCATGACGCTCGTCGAGGTCCTCGCCGTCGTCGTCATCCTGGGCCTGCTCGCCGGGACGCTCGCGATCTCGATGAGCGGGGCGCTGGGCAAGGGCAAGCGCGAGATCGCCCGCACCGCGATCGGCCTGATCCAGCAGAAGGTCGAGACCTACCGCATCGAGCACAGCGCCTGGCCCCCCGACGATGTGGGCCTCGCCGCGCTGGGCGAGGGGCACGCCGACCCGACCGCGTCCTATTACCTGAGCCGCGACCAGTTGCTCGACCCGTGGGGCAACCCGTTCTACCTCATCGTACCCGGGCCGGACCGGCACCCCTACGAGATCGTCAGTTACGGCGCCGACGGCCAACCGGGTGGGGAAGGGGAAGACGCCGACCTCACCTCCGTGCAGCTGAGAGACGCGCCGTGACGCGGGCCCCCGCCTTCACCCTCGTCGAGACGCTCGCGGTCGTCACGCTGCTGGCGCTCGCGGCGGTTCTGCTCACGCCGCTCGTCGCGGGCGGGACGCGGGCGTCGGCGGTCGATGCCACGCTCCGCGGGTTCCTCGACCTGGATGCGCGGGCGAGGCTCGCGGCCCAGGGGGGCTCCGGTGCGAGGCTGCACCGATCGGGCGAGTCCTGGGTGCTCATGCTCTCGGAGTCTGGAATCGCATCCTGGCAAGGTCGAGCGGCGGTCGAGATCGAGGTCCACGACTCAACCGGCGCCAGCATAGGCGAGATCGCCTACAGCGCGGCCGGCCGATCGTCGGACTTTGTCGTGACGGCCCGGCTCTATGGCGTCGTCCGGAGTGCGCGCGTCGCGGGGCTCACCGGGTGGACGGAGGTGGGGCCGTGATCCACGCGCGACGGGGCCTCACGCTGCTCGAAGTCGTGGCCGCAGCGGCCCTGCTCGCGGTCATCGCCGCCGCGTGCCTGCCGATGCTGCGTGAGGCACGCCGATGGGCGGAGTCAACTTCGGAGCCACATCGGTTCGATGATCTCGCGATGTTCGCCGATGCGGTGCTCGTCCGTCCGGAGAGCGTGGGTCTGACCGCCGAAGACCTTGTGAAGGCAGATCTGAGCATCGAACTCGACGGCGGTGCGTTCGTCCCGCTTTTGAGCACCGTCACCGTTCGACTTGTAACAACCGATGCGGAGGAGGTGCGCCGCGCCTGGCTCGTGTTCGAGTCGGGGAAGGACGCCGTGCTCCGGCCCGTCGAACTCCCCGAGGAGCCAAGGCCATGACCCACCGCCGCGCCATGACGCTACTGGAGACGCTGGCCGCGCTCGCGCTGCTCGGGGTCCTCGCCGGCGCCGCGCTTGCCTGGATGACAACGACCCAGCGCGGCCTCGCCGCCACAGCGGCCGCCACGGCGTGGACACGGGCCGCCGAGGCGACGCTCGCGGCTATGCACGACGACCTGGCAAGCGGAGATCGAGAGGCATGGCAGGAACCGGTGAGGCTCGAGCAGTCAGGATCCTCCGGCGGGCTTGAGACAGAATCGGTCCGGTTCGGGTGCCGCTCTGCCGGCGCCGGCCCGATGGGCGTCATCTACGCGTATGAGCCGGACGCGGGAACACTGACCCGCTCGACGGACTCCGACCCCAGGTTACTGCTCGGCCAGGTCCGGTCGTTCTGGGTCGAGACGATCCGGGGCGATCCAGCGAGCACGAATAGCAGAGTGGTGGCGCTCCACGCCGTGATCGTCGGCCCCGACGGGCTCACCGCGACGCGGCGCCTTCCCCTGGGTCAGAGGGAGGTTGCCCCGTGACGCGCCGCCCGACCAGACGCGCCGTCGCGCTGCTTCTCGTTCTCGTGACGCTCGTGGTCGCCGTGACAGCCGCTGCGAATGTCGCCAGGGTGTCGGTGACCGGCCTCGCCGCCGAATCGCTTGCCGACCGGCGACGGGTGGCCGATGATCTGCTCCGGCAGGGTGAGCAGATCGCGGCCTCGTGGCTGCAGCGGGAGTCTCCCTCGGCCCTCGTGCCGGTCGATGCACCCTCGCCGACGCTGTCCGTGGCGCACGATGTCGTGATTTTCGGTGGGCTGCGGGCCGAGATTGGGATCCAGGCCATCGACCTCACCGGCATGCTTCCTCTGGAGGCCCTGCGGCAGGGCTCCGAACTCCGGGGCGCAATCCCCGCAGATGTGCTTGAGACGATCGGAGCGCTCGGCAACGCGAAGATCCTGAACGCCCCGGATCAGCTGGTGAAATCCCGGCGAGCGGTCTTTCCGGAGCCGGTCCGGGACGAGCCCGTGTGCTTCGAGGCGGGTCCGACGACGACCGATCCCCGCCTCGGTGATCCGTCAGGAAGTTTCGGCGGCCACAGCTGTCGCGGCGGGCCCGCTATCACAGAACTCGTCGCGTTCCTCCGCCCGGCGCCGCCGCGCCGGCGCCACCAGCCCGAGGCGGAGCCGGTGATCCTCAATGTCAACACCACCCCCGTCCCGCTGCTCGCCCGGGCCTTCGCCACCGCGGGGCTCGATGTGCTCGACCGGGTCGTCGAGGCCCGGGAACGGGGCGAGCCAGCGAGCGTCGAACTCGCGGCCAACGACGGGGCCATGGTCCGGTTTACGACTCGCAGCACTCTCTGGGCCTTCCGATGCGATGCGCGGGTCGGCGGGGTGACGAGGTCCTGGTGGTCGGTCTTCGAGCAGGAGGCAGGGTCCTGGCGGCTTGTCCGGAGGATCGTGATCGATGCGTAGCAACATGGCGGAATTCGCGCTTCGGTTCGTGCTGGGCGCCGGCGTGCTCGCCGCTGCAATCTTCGCGCTCCTGCCCTCGGAACAAGGCCGACCCCTTATGTCCCAAGAGGCAACGGAGGACCCTGATGCTGCGTCCAAGGTGCCTGAGCCGACTCCCACGCTGGATCTCGCCGAGTTCGATCTCGATCTCTGGGTCGAACCACCGCCGCCGCCGCCCGAGCAGAGGGAACCCGTGCGTGTTGAAGCGCCGCCCCCGCCCCCCCCATCGATTGATCTGATCGCGATCACACGAGACAACGAAACCCGTCAGGCCGTGTTCTTCGACAACTCCAACGGTCGGTTGATCACGGTCTCCGCCGGGGAATCGATCGGGCCGTACTGCATCGAGTTCATTGACCCGGTCTCGGTGCGTCTCACACACGCCGGACGAACCATGCGTGTCGACCTCGATCAACCCCGTATCGCCGGTACGATCACCGGAGACCGGGATGAGTAGGCCCGCGGCCAAGCAGATTCCTGCCGACCAACTCTATTGGGGTCTTCTCGACACCTCGGGCCTTCCGCCGATCCCGTTTGGCCAGTTCCGGCCGGGTGCGGTCGGACGCCGCCTCGGGCACCAGTTCGACCCCGTGCTGCCTCGTGCGGTGGAGGAGATCCACGCGGTCTACCTGCCGCTCGGAGACGATCGGGTACTCGCCTGCGGAATGGACCGAGAGCAGGTCGCGGCCCTCCGCGATATGGGAATCGACGCCGCCGCCCCCGAGTCGATCCCCGCGCCGCTCCAGAGTTCGATCGGCACCAGGGTTGATGTCACGCGCCTCAACCTCCTCACCGGGGAGTTCCGCCCGCTCGCGGCCGCCAGGCGACGCGCGACACGCGTGAGGCTCGTTTCCGCGGCGGTCCTCGTCGCGTCGGTGCTCGTCGCGTTGGGGAATCACCGCCGAGCTTCCGTCTTCCAGGCTGCGGCGACCGCCCTTCGCGCCCGTCAGATTGAGTTGTATGACCACGCACTCGGCGCGTCGGCTCGCGCCGGTCCTACCCCCGCGTCGGTGCGACTTGCGACGGAACTCCGTCGCCTTTCGGCAACACGCGCAGAGTCAGCCTCGTACCAGCCGCCGAAAGCGGGGTTCGATCTCCAGGATGTCCTCGCCCGCTGGCCGAGGGGTGCGGAGATACGAGTTGAGCGTCTTGCGTTGACCGCGACACGCGTCGACATCACGGTCGAGGCGGCGAACGCAGCCGCCATCCAGAGCCTCCTGGACGCGCTGGGGGAGCTCGACGGCTGGACGCTTGTCGCCAACCGGGTCGATCAGACAAGCGGTGGTGGAAAGGAATCCGTCCGCGCAAGACTGGGTTTCGAGCGCTCGGGGAAGGGGGAGTCATCGTGATGCCCTCCCGGTACCTCCTCCCCGCCCTCGCCGGCCTCGCGGTCTTCGCGGCGGTCGGGTCTGGCATCCGGGCGACCGCTGCCGGTCACGCGCTAAGACGCGAGACGGCCCGAACCGACCAGCTCGAATCGGACCTCCGCCAACTGAACCAACTGCGAGGAACCCGCGCGAACGCCCGGCTTTCCGCACCCCCTGAGGACGATGTCCTCCGCTCGGTGAGCGGTGCGATCAGGGCCGCGGGCCTCAATCCGCGCGCATTCTCCGGCCTGTCCACAAACGGCGACGAGGCGGTCCGGGGTCGAGACGGATACCGCCGCAAGGCGTATCGACTCGAGCTGACGGGACTCGACGCCGCCGCACTCGGAGCATTCCTTCACGCATGGCAGACCACCGAACCGCTCTGGTCAGTCGAGGGGATCGACCTCCGCAAGGAAAGCGACTCTCGCCGCGGATCGGCAGAGGGATACGCGGTGACGCTCACGATCTCGACCGTCTACGCTGCATCGGGCGAACAAGAGGTGACCTTGCCATGACCCGGAATGCCACGCGCATCACGGCCGGTCTTGGAGTCCTGATCGGTGGCGTCGTGTTCGCCGCGACCATGGGCTGCGCCGCTTCGACCGGCCCATACCAACCCGCCGCAGAGGCCCGAAGGGACCCAGCCAAAGCCCAGCGGCTGACGGCCCGAGCCGCCGATCTGATCACCGAAGACCCCGAGAAAGCAGAGACGCTCCTGCGTGAGGCCCTGGCCGCGGATCTTTACCACGGGCCGGCGCACAACAACCTCGGCGTGATCTTCATGAACCGAGGGCAGCTCTATGAGGCCGCGAACGAGTTCGAATGGGGTCGGAAACTGATGCCCGGACATCCGGATCCCCGGTTCAATCTCGCGATGACCCTTGAGCAAGCCGGGCGAGTTGACGACGCGATCGACGCCTACCGAGCCGCGCTCGAGGTCTACCCGGGGCACCTCCCCTCGGTCATGGGGCTCACGAGGGCCGAGGTACGGAGCGGGATGGCGAACGAGCAGACGGCGGAGCGACTCCGCGACATCGTGCTGCGCGCCGAGGACACGAAGTGGCGGGCCTGGGCGGAGCGGGAACTGATCCGGATGCCGAACTGAACGCGGGGAAGAACTCCTTCTGAGCGTCAAGCAGCAGACACGGGATCGGGCCCGCGCCTTCCAGAGTCCTCTCGCTCGGAGTGGTCCGCGTGCCCAGAGAGCACCGTGCGATTGAATGGCCCGCGC
>JRYH01013222.1_pt1 | contig 10346 bp, 8 predicted proteins | sample 235351 | NCBI WGS metagenome assembly JRYH01 (sample SAMN03074221, study PRJNA261480) | activated sludge metagenome | biome: Wastewater Treatment Plant; feature: Wastewater; material: Activated sludge; isolation source: activated biomass of a wastewater treatment plant treating wastewater... ... | reverse complement strand
CTTCAGCTTGGCGTTCTCCTCCTCCAGGCTCTTCAGCCGCTTGGCCTCCGAGACATCCATGCCCCCGAACTTCGCCTTCCAGGCGTAGAACGTTGCACTGCTGATGCCGTGCTTGCGGCAGACCTCGGCGGTCGCAACGCCCGCCTCCTGCTCACGCAGAACGGCAATGATCTGCTCTTCCGTAAACCTCGATCGCTTCATCGTCCGGTCCTTCAAACGGTCCGGACTCTAGCCTCATTCGGAGGAAATCGAAGGGGTCACAGCAACGTCTCCGAAGCGAAGCGGCTGAAGGCTTTGGAGGAGGAGAACGCCAAGCTGAAGAAGCTGCTGGCCGAGCAGATGCTGGATGCGGCGGCACTGCGCGAGCTTCTGTCAAAAAAATGGTAGGGGCCGTCGCCAAGCGCGAGGGCGTCGCGCACCTTCAGGCCATGAGGCTTGTCGGAGCGGCGGGCCTGCCAGATCGTCGGTGCGGACCGCAAGATGGTCCGCTATCGGTCGCGTCGGCCGCCCGACACCGAGCTGCGTGCTCGGCTGCGCGATCTGGCCAATGAGCGGCGGCGGTTCGGCTGCCGCCGGCTGTTCGTGCTGCTGCGCCGCGAGGGTGAGTCCTCGGGTCTCAACCGCATTCACCGGCTGTATCGCGAGGAAAGGCTTTGCGTGCGCAAGCGGCGGGCGCGGCGCAAGGCCGTCGGTACGCGGGCGCCCATTCTGGTCGAGGCCAGGCCGAACGCGCGCTGGTCGATCGATTTCGTCCACGACCAGTTCGCCAACGGCCGGCGCTTCCGCGTCCTCAACATCGTCGATGATGTGACGAAGACGTGCCTCGGCGCGATCCCGGACACCTCGATCTCGGGCCGACGGGTGGCCCGCGAAATGACCGCAATCGTCGCGCGGCACGGCAAGCCGGGCATGATCGTGTCCGATCACGGTACCGAGTTCACCTGCAACGCCATGCTCGCCTGGTCCCGGGACAACAAAATCGACTGGCACTTCATCGCGCCCGGCAAGCCCATGCAGAACGGATTTGTCGAGAGCTTCAACGGCCGGATGCGTGACGAGCTTCTCAACGAGACGCTGTTCTTCGACCTCGACGACGCCCGTACCAAGATCGCCGCCTGGATCACCGACTACAACGACGAGCGGCCACACTCGTCGCTCGGTTACCTCACCCCGGCGGCCTATGCCGCCACCTTCACCGCAACGGGCGGTCGGCTCCGCAACCCCGACCCGCTTCGCCGATCGGCCGTTGCTCGACATACGCCGACCGGCGTACAAACCGGCGAGACTCTAACTGTAGCTGGATGAAAGTTCAGTGGCAGGTCACTTTCTTCTGCATGTGGGGTGTTATGCAATTTGATAGACTCACCATTCCGGGTGTTTTGCTGATCCGTCCGAAGAAGTTCGGGGACCACCGGGGTTATTTCATGGAGACGTTCCGCGAGAACCTGTTTGAGGCGCATGCGGGCCCGGTCCGGTTCGTGCAGGACAACCGGTCGTTTTCTGCCGAGGTGGGGACCGTGCGTGGCCTTCATTTCCAGCTGCCGCCGAAGGCGCAGGGCAAGCTTGTGTCGTGCACGGCAGGCCGGCTTCTGGACGTGGCGGTGGACATCCGCCAGGGCTCGCCGACCTATGGCCAGTCTGTCTCGATCGAACTGACGGCGGAGAATGGCGAGCAACTCTGGGTTCCGGCCGGCTTCGCGCATGGCTTCTGTACCCTCGTGCCCGATACGATCATCAGCTACAAGGTGACCGACTACTACAGCCCCGAGCATGACCGCGGCCTTTTGTGGAACGATCCGGCCATCGGCATCGAGTGGCCGGTTTCGGAAGAGGCTGCGGTTCTGTCCGACAAGGACCGCCTCCAGCCGGTGCTTGCCGATCTTCCGTCCTCCTTCGTGTTTGCCGGTTAAGAGGTTTGCATGCGTATTATCGTCACCGGCGGCGCCGGCTTCATCGGATCGGCACTCGTACGCCATCTGGTCCTCGACAAGGGCTATGACGTCCTCAACATTGACAAGCTGACCTATGCCGGAACGCTGACCTCGCTTGCCTCCGTCGAGGGCAACAACCACTATCGCTTTCTGAAGGCGGATATCTGCGACGGCCGCGCTATCGGCGAAGCCTTCGACAGCTTCAAGCCGGACCGCGTCATGCATCTGGCGGCCGAAAGCCACGTCGACCGCTCGATCACCGGCGCCAAGGATTTCGTCGAGACGAATGTGATGGGCACCTTCACCATGCTAGAGGCGGCGCGCGCCCATTGGCAGCGCCTGTCCGGCGTGGCCAGGGAGAGCTTCCGTTTCCTGCACGTCTCCACCGACGAGGTCTATGGGTCGCTCGGCGACGACGGTCTCTTCGCCGAGACGACGCCCTACGATCCGAGCTCCCCCTATTCAGCCTCCAAAGCAGCCTCAGACCATCTGGCCAAGGCCTGGGCACGCACCTATGGCATGCCGGTGGTGGTGTCGAACTGCTCCAACAATTATGGTCCCTACCACTTCCCGGAAAAGCTCATTCCGCTGGTCATTCTCAATGCCCTGCACCGCAAGCCCTTGCCGGTTTATGGCAAAGGCGCCAATATCCGCGACTGGCTGTATGTGGAAGATCACGCCCGCGCGCTCAACATCATTGCCGAGCGGGGGCGCATTGGCGAGACCTACAATGTCGGCGGACGCAACGAGCGGCGCAACATCGACGTGGTCCGGCGCATCTGCAGCCTGATGGATGCTCTGCGTCCGTCCGATACGCCGCATGAGAGCCTCATCGAATATGTGACGGACCGGCCCGGCCACGATGCGCGTTACGCCATCGATGCGACGAAGCTGGAGACCGAGCTGGGCTGGAAGGCGCAGGAGAACTTTGACACCGGCATTGAGAAGACGGTCCGCTGGTATCTGGAAAACGAATGGTGGTGGGCGCCGCTTCGCAAGGGTTATGCCGGCCAGCGCCTCGGCATTTTGGCCAAGGACGAGAGCAAATGAGCCGCACGCTGCGCTATCTCGTCACGGGCCGCGAGGGCCAGGTCGTCCAGTCGCTCCTGGAGCAGGGCCGGCGTCCACAGCACGCGCATCTGGAGCTCATCGCCATGGGTCGTCCCGATCTTGATCTCATGGACCCCGACAGCCTGCACCGGGCCGTGGAGACGGTGGCGCCGGATCTCGTGATTTCGGCCGCCGCCTATACCGCGGTGGATCAGGCGGAAGGCGACGAGGGGACGGCGCATCGGGTGAATGCGCTGGGTCCGCAGGCGCTGGGGCAGGCGGCGGCACGCTTGAAGATCCCGGTGGTGCATTTGTCGACCGACTATGTCTTTGATGGCGACAAGCAGACACCGTACGAGGAAAGCGATCCGGTGGGGCCGGTCAGCGCCTATGGCCGCACGAAGCTTGCGGGCGAACAGCTGCTTCTCGAGGTCCTACCGAATGCGGTGATCCTGCGCACCGCGTGGGTCTATAGCCCGTTCGGCAAGAATTTCGCCAAGACGATGCTGCGTCTGGCCGAGACGCACGACCGGCTGGGTGTGGTGGCCGACCAGGTGGGCAACCCGACCTCTGCGCTCGATATTGCCGAGGGCATCCTGACGGTGGCGGGTAATCTCGTCGGCAGTTCCGACCCCTCGCTGTGCGGCGTGTTCCACATGACGGGCAGGGGCGAGGCCAGCTGGGCGCAGTTTGCCGAGGAGATCCTGCGGGTCTCGGCAGTGCACGACGGTCCGACGGCGGAGGTCGGCCCGCTCACCACGGCCGATTATCCGACGCCGGCTCGGCGTCCGGCCAATTCGCGGCTGAATAACGCGGCCCTTCAGGCAGCCCATGGCGTGGAACTGCCACAATGGCAGGCGTCCACGCAGCACGTCATTGAACGCCTGGTGAAGAACCGGGCCTATCTGTAAGTTATCTGGAGACGAGACATGAAGGGTATCATCCTGGCTGGCGGAAGCGGCACGCGCCTGCATCCCATGACTTTGGTGACGTCGAAGCAACTGATGCCGGTTTACGACAAGCCGATGATCTATTATCCGCTGTCGACGCTAATGCTTGCCGGGATCCGCGAGATCCTGATCATCTCGACGCCCAAGGACCTGCCGAACTTCCAGGCGCTGCTGGGTGACGGCTCCAAATGGGGCCTCTCGCTCAGCTATGCCGAGCAGCCTTCTCCCGACGGGCTGGCGCAGGCCTACATCATCGGCGCCGACTTCGTGGGCGACAGCCCCTCCTGCCTCATTCTGGGCGACAACATCTTCTATGGCCACGGCGTCAGCGATCTGTTCAAGCAAGCAACGGCACGGACGGACGGTGCCACGGTGTTTGCCTATCAAGTGAGCGATCCGGAACGCTACGGCGTGGTGGAGTTCGACAAGAACCGCAAGGCCATTTCGATCGAGGAGAAGCCGGCGCAGCCGAAATCGAACTGGGCGGTGACCGGCCTGTATTTCTACGACGGCCGCGCCGCTTCCCTCGCCGCCAAGCTCACGCCGTCAGCCCGCGGCGAACTCGAAATCACCGATCTCAACCGCGCCTATCTCGANNCGCGCGGCGAGCTGGAGATCACCGATGTCAACCGCATCTATCTGGAGCGCGGCAAGCTCTCGGTGCAGGAACTGGGTCGCGGTTATGCCTGGCTCGACACCGGCACGCCCGACAGCCTCCTGGATGCCTCCGAATTCGTCGCGACGCTTGAGCGCCGCCAGGGCTTCAAGATCTCCTGTCCCGAAGAGATCGCCTTCCGGCAGGGGTTCATTGATGTCGAACAGCTCCAGACCATCGCCGCCCAGTTCGGGAAAAGCGATTATGGGCGTTATCTGAGGCAGTTGATGAAGGCGATGGGTTGACGAAGAAATGTCCAGACGGGCGTCGTTCTTCCGGCCCTTGAAGGCTGCCTTTGCGCTGCAATGCCAGACGCTACACCGTCGGCAGGCGTGGTCGAGGATCCCCTTGAGGTCGGTAAGGGAGACGCTGGTGTCCCGCCGCATCCGATGCTGCCCCAAACGAACAAGAGTTGCCCATGAACACCTTTAGTGCCCACCCGCTGGGCGTGATGCGCAGTCTCACCGATCATTGGCGACTGGTTCTTTCGCTTGCCAAGCGCGATCTTTCGGCGCATTACCGCGGGTCGTTGTTCTGCTTCATCTGGGCCTTCCTGACGCCCGTGCTGATGCTGGTCGTCTATACCTTCGTGTTCAGCGTCGTCTTCAACGCGCGCTGGGGAACGGGTACGGATTCCAGGACGGAATTCGCGCTGGTGCTGTTCGTCGGCCTGATCCTCTTCAACATCTTCGCCGAGTGTCTGATCCAGGCCCCGAAGTTGATCATCAGCAATGCGAACTACGTGAAGAAGGTCGTCTTCCCGCTGGAGATCCTGCCTTGGGTCAATCTCGTGGTGGCGATCGTGAATGCCAGCATCAGCCTCGCCGTCTGGCTCGTGGCCTATCTGATTTTCTTCGGCCTTCCGTCCCCGACGGCCCTGCTTGTGCCGATCGTGATCCTGCCGTTTCTCTTCTTTGTCATGGGGCTGTCCTGGTTCTTCTCCTCCGTCGGCGTTTTCGTGCGCGATTTGGCGCAGATCGTCGCCATCCTCGTGACGGTGACCATGTTTATGTCGCCGATCTTCTATCCGTTGACGGCCCTGCCGCAGGAGTACCGCATCTACGTTGCGCTCAATCCGCTGGCGCTCGTCGTGGAGCAGATGCGCGCAGTCCTTTTCTTCGGGCAAACTATCAACTGGACCCTGTACGGGCTGGAACTGGCCGGCGGGATGCTGATCGCCTGGCTCGGATTTGCCTGGTTCCAGAAAACACGCAAAGGCTTTGCCGATGTCCTCTGATGCTGCGATTACGGTCTGCTCGCTGTCCAAATGCTATCATATCTACGAGCATCCCCGGGACCGGCTGAAGCAAATGATCCTGCCGCGGCTGAAGTCGCGGCTGGAGCTGAGCACGCAGAACTATTTTCGCGAGTTCTGGGCGCTGCACGACGTCTCTTTCACCATCAAGAAGGGGGAAACAGTCGGCATCATCGGCCGCAATGGCAGCGGCAAGTCTACCCTGCTGCAGATGATCTGCGGCACGCTGCATCCGACAACGGGATCCGTGACGACGGCCGGACGTATCGGCGCGCTGCTGGAGTTGGGGGCAGGCTTCAATCCGGAATTTACCGGGCGCGAGAACGTCTATCTGAACGCTTCCCTGCTGGGCCTGACCGAAAAGCAGATCGATGAGCGCTATGATGCGATCGTTGCCTTCGCCGATATCGGCGATTTCATCAACCAGCCAGTCAAGACCTATTCGAGCGGCATGTTCGTGCGGCTAGCCTTCGCCGTCATCGCCCATATCGACGCAGATCTTTTGGTCATAGACGAGGCTCTGGCGGTGGGAGATGCCTTCTTCACCCAGAAATGCATGCGCTTCCTGCACGACTTCATCCAGCGCGGCAGCATCGTCTTCGTCAGCCATGATACGGCAGCCGTGCGCGGGCTCTGTTCGCGCGCCATCTGGCTCGACAAGGGCAAGGTGCTGATGGACGGTGTGCCAAAGGATGTCTGCAACCAGTACCTGAAGGCCTATTACACAGAAGGCAGTGCAACACCGGAGCCTCTGGCAGACAACCCGATCGGGACATCCGTGCTGCGGGAGGAGGATCTCGTTGATGCACGGCTCGCTTTCGTCAACGCCTCGAACCTGCGCAACGATCTGCAGGTCTTCCGTTTTGATCCGGCAGCCGAGAGCTTTGGCGAGCGGCGTGCTGAAATCGTCGATGTTGCCATTTGCGACGCGTCTGGCGCCCCGCTGAGCTGGGTGGTCGGGGGAGAGAGGGTCATGGTCCGTATCGCGGTGCGCGCCAATACCGATCTTGCCTCGCCCATTATTGGCTTCATGTTCAAGGACCGCTTGGGCCAGACGCTGTTTGGTGACAACACCTTCCTGACAACCGTCGACAATCGCCGCTTCTGCCCCGCAGGACAGACGCTCGTTGCGGAATTTGCCTTCCGCATGCCGATCCTTCCCGCCGGAGACTACACGATGGGCGCCGCGATTGCCGATGGAACGCAGGATGCCCATGTGCAGCATCACTGGATCCACGAGGCGTTGGCGATCCGCTCGGAAACCTCCCTCGTTGCCACGGGTCTGGTCGGCGTACCCATGTCCAGCATCACTCTCAAAGCGGAAGCATAAGCCATGTCAGACCTTACCCAGAAAATGGCGTTTACGGGCGAACGCTTCGTCCCGGAGGCCACCGGCAACATCGCCATAGAGCATCTGCATCGATATTACAGTGCCCTGCCTCTGGTGGCGGGCAAGACCGTCCTCGACATCGCCAGCGGCGAGGGGTATGGCAGCGCGCTTCTGGCCTCGCTTGCGGCGCATGTCTATGGTGTGGATATCGCAGCGGATGCGGTCGCGCATGCGAAGAGCAAATATGTTGGCGACACTCTGGAGTTCCGCGTCGGCAGCTGCACTGCCATTCCGCTGCCGGATCATAGCGTCGATGTGATCGTCAGTTTCGAGACCTTGGAGCATCACGACCAGCACGAAGAGTCGATGCGGGAGTTCAAGCGCGTTCTGCGTCCCGGCGGCGCGCTGCTGATATCGAGCCCCGACAAGAAGAACTATTCGGATCTGCGCGGCTTCCACAATGCGTTCCACGTCAAGGAACTGTACGAGGAGGAATTTCGCGATCTCCTGCAGCGGCATTTCCGCCAGACGCAGTTCTTCTCCCAGCGCATTGCCTTCGGCTCCGTGCTCCTGCCCGTGTCGACCCCGTCTACGGCGTCCAGTCATCTCTACCGCGGCGGTGAGATCATCTCCTCTGCAGGCATGGTGGAACCTTTGTACCATCTGGCACTCGCCTCGGATGGCGAACCGGGCGTCCTCGACATGGGCATTTTTGAGCAGCCGATCAACGATACGGAGGTCATCCAGTCGTGGGAGCGCGTGATGGCGGACCGGGACCGTCAGCTGGACAACCTACGCGACGAGCGCGAGCGCTTGGCGACCGACAATAGGGAGCTTGCCGCACAGATTGCTGAACTCTTGCAGTTGAGGCAGCAGCTGGCGGATGAGCTGACACGACTGAAAGATGCTCATGAGCACGAGAAGCGCCGGGCAGAGGATCTGGCGGCCGAAAACGAGATAATCCTGACGTCGAAATTCTGGATGCTAATGGCACCCCTGCGGAAGGCGCGCCGGTTGCTGGAGCCCTTGCTCGTTTCCCGTGGCTTTGGCGTACTTGCAGACCGCAATCGGCAGGGCCTGCGCGTTAGGAACGCTCTGGCCTATCTGCGTCGTGGCGATGTGAAGGGGCTCCTCGACAGGGTGCGTCATTATCAGCGCGAGGCTCGGATCGAGGTGATCAAGCAGGGCCTGCGCACGGCTGGCGGACGCACCTGGGGTATTCTCACCACGCCCCACACGCTGTTTATTGCCCAGTGCATGGCGGAACGTCTGATGACCCATGGCATCAACACCACGATCATGACGCAGCCTCCCAAGAACTTTGACGAAGACCTCTACATTGTCCTCTGCGCTCAGATGTTCGAGCGCCTGCCACCCGGCGAGAAGCGCGTGATCTTCCAGTTGGAGCAATCTGTCTCGTCGCGCTGGTTCAAGCCGGATTATCTGGCGACGCTCAAGAACTCCCTGGCCGTGCTGGAGTATTCCCTGGTCAACACCGATTTCCTGGCCGACAAGGGCATTGCCTATCCGCACGTCTTCTACCTGCCCATCGGCACGACCCTGCAGCCGAAGCCGCCGGTGCCGGCGGAAGAAAAGGAATTCGATTTCTTGTTCTATGGCGACTACTTCAGTTCGCCGCGCCGGGCGAAGATGATTGAGGCGCTGCAGGCGCGGTTTGACGTCAAGCTGTGCAACAATGCCTTTGGGGAGGAGATGCACGCGCTGATCCGCAAGGCGCGCGTCGTCGTCAACATCCACTATTATGAAAACGCGCTGCTGGAGATGCCGCGCATCCAGGAATGCCTGTCTCAGGGTGTGCCGGTGCTGTCGGAGGCGGCGCAGGATCAGGCGGACTATCCGGAGCTTGAGGGCGCCGTCCACTTCTTCGAGGAGGGCTCGGTGGAGGACATGCTGCGGGTGGCCGAACGTATGTTGCAGCTTGAGGAGACGCTCGATCGACAGGTGCTTCGCGCCACGGATGCCAGCGCCCGCCGGTTCACCTTCATGTTCGACCGTTTCCTGACGGCGCTCGGCGTACTGCCGCCCAATGCGATCCTCAACGCGCCGGTCTATCTTCCGGACGAACAGCCGCAGATTGCCCTCTCTTTGCCGGAAACTATCAAGCGGCGGCGCCTCTTTTTGGAAACCCAGCCGCCCGCGTCCACCGTCTTCGACGGAATCCGCAATGTGAAGGGTTGGATCGGCTGTGGCTCGAGCTACAGCGCGCTGGCGCGGCATGCCCGCCAGGCGGGCCGTATGGAACTGACGGTTTTCGAAGATGACGCCGTGTTCCGGGACGATCATCTGCAACGGCTTGGTGCGATCCGCACCTACCTGGAAAGCACCGATGGTTGGGACATCTTTTCGGGCATGATTGCCTCGGTGCACGCTGACACGCGTGTCCTAGACGTGACGGAACAGGACGGACTGACCTTCGTCAAGCTCGACCGCATGACTAGCATGGTCTTCAATATCTACAACCGGAAAGCGATCGATCTGCTGGCGGACTGGGATCCAACAAACGGCGAGGTGCATACCAATGCCATCGATCGTTACCTGGAAAACCAGGAGGACCTGCGTGTCGTCGTGACGCTGCCGTTCCTCGTCGGCCACCGCGAAGAAATGATGTCCACACTTTGGGGCTTCCAGAACGACCACTATTCCCAGATGATTGCAGAAGCCGAGGCGAGAATCGAAGCCTTAGCAAAAGCTTGGCGGCGGGAGCACCGGCATTGCTGAATTAATGCCGGTCGCTTAGCATCCAGAGGGGTAGCGTGGCCTTAACCGCTCGCAGACGTGGTAAGTTCCTGCAGACCGAATTTTAGAGCGCAGCCGCCAATGCTATTTCGTACGACGTGACCTGCCACTGAACCTTCATCCAGCTGACCTGCCCCTGAGTTTTTCCTCCAGTTCGAGTTAGAGTCCGGCCCTGACGAGGACGGACTGATGAAGCGCGCAAGGTTTTCGGAAGAGCAGATCATTGCGGTGCTGAAGGAGCACGAGGCCGGCGCCAAGACGGCCATCTGGCGCGCAAGCACGGCATCTCCGAAGCAACGCTGTACAATTGGAAGGCCAAATTCGGCGGGATGGACGCCTCGGAGACCAAGCGACTACGGCAGCTCGAGGTGTCAATGATCATACCAAGGGCGCCGCTCTCTGACTCATTTGTGAACGC